>Ga0302326_10000830_pt1 | contig 80995 bp, 55 predicted proteins | sample Palsa_T0_3_FD_202264 | JGI IMG/M metagenome (GOLD analysis project Ga0302326, IMG submission 202264) | Peat permafrost microbial communities from Stordalen Mire near Abisko, Sweden - Palsa_T0_3 | ecosystem: Environmental > Terrestrial > Soil > Palsa > Peat permafrost | place: Sweden: Abisko...
CCTGAGGCCGAAACCGAACTGGTGGCCGGCTACCACACCGAGTACAGCGCCATGAAGTTTGCCATGTTTTTCATGGCCGAGTACGCCAACATGATTACGGTCGCTTGCCTGGCCACGCTCATGTTTTTCGGTGGATGGAACGGTCCGCTCTTCGGCCCCCGGATCTTGCAGATAATTTTGCCCGTATTCTGGTTCGCCGCAAAAGTTTCCGGGTTTCTTTTTTTGTACATCTGGGTGCGCGGCACGCTGCCGCGCTTCCGTTATGACCAGTTGATGGCGTTCGGCTGGAAGTTCCTGCTGCCGCTGGCGCTGGTGAACCTGATCGCCACCGCGATCGCGATAGCGTGGTAGTCGAAAACGAGATTCAATGTTGAACGTTCATCTGATTCTTTTTCTGGCCTTCGGAGCCGTCTGCGTAGCAGGCGCAGTCAACCTGTTGGCGCAAACGCATCCCATCAACAGCGCCCTGTCGCTGATCGCGGTCATGGCCGCGCTCGCCGGCGAATACCTGCTGCTGGGCGCGGAGTTTGTCGCCGCCGTGCAGGTTATCGTCTATGCCGGCGCCATTATGGTGCTGTTTGTTTTCGTCATCATGCTCCTGAACGCCGGGGTCGAAGAACACACCCAGGGTAGCCGCGTCGCGATTTTATTCGGCGTCCCCGGCATGTTGCTGGGCAGCATTCTCGTGGCTTGGGTCGTGCTGCAACATTCCGGAACCGAGTCCGTCGCCGCCGGAGCTTTGAAGGGCGATCCCGTCACCATCGGTCAATTGCTTTTCCACCAGTTCCTGCTTCCCTTTGAAATTACTTCCGTCCTGATTCTCATCGCCATCATGGGCGCTGTTGTTCTGGCGAGCAAGCCGCCAACCTCTCCCGCACCCGCGCCGGCAAGGAAGGTGGACTGATGGTCCCACTCTCGTATTACCTTGTGCTCAGCGGATTTCTCTTCGCCTGCGGCGTCACCGGATTCCTCATCAAGCGCAACATCATCACCATCTTCATGTCGATTGAGCTCATGCTCAACGGCGTGAATCTTTCGTTCGTCGCCTTCGCCGCTCACTGGCATTCGCTGGCCGGACAAGTCTTCGTCTTCTTCGTCATGGTCGTCGCCGCAGCCGAAGCGACCGTCGGATTGGCCATCATCATCGCCGTTTACCGCACCCGCGAAACGCTCAACGTCGATCAGGTGAATCTGCTCAAACTATGAGTCGGCTTAAACTATGACGTCCTCTCTCAATCTCTGGCTGATCCCGATCCTGCCCCTGGCGGGCGCGGCCATCAACGGCTTGCTCGGGAAGAAGTCTTCGCGCACCGCAGTCAGCGTCATCGGACTATTTTTCTCCGGCGCGGCCTTCGCGTGGGCGCTTTCAGTTGCCTGGCGCGTCTCAGCCGCCGATCTCCCCTATGCGGAATACATCGCGCACTGGATCCGCTACGGCAAAGTCGACGCTCTCGGCTCCTTCTCCGCCGACTTTTCTCTTTATCTCGATCAACTCTCTCTGATCATGCTGCTCGTAGTCACCGGCGTCGGATTCCTCATCCACATCTACTCCGTCGGCTACATGTGGGACGATCCCAGCTACTACCGCTTCTTCGCCTACCTGAACCTGTTCATGTTCTTCATGCTGACGCTCGTCCTGGCCAGCAACTACCTGCTCATGTTCATCGGCTGGGAGGGCGTGGGCCTCGCGTCGTATCTGCTGATCGGCTTCTGGTTCACGAAAGATTCCGCCGCGTCCGCCGGAAAGAAAGCCTTCATCGTCAACCGCATCGGCGACTTCGGATTCCTCATCGCCCTGTTCCTGATCATCCAACACTTCGGCTCGCTGGACTTCACCAAGGTCTTCGCGCAAGTGCAGCCCATCGCCCCAGAAACCGCCGGCGCCGGACTTCTCACCGCGATTGGAATCCTTCTCATGGTCGGCGCTTGCGGCAAATCCGCCCAGATCCCGCTCTACGTCTGGCTGCCCGACGCCATGGAAGGCCCCACGCCAGTCTCCGCGCTCATTCACGCAGCCACCATGGTCACCGCGGGCGTCTACATGGTCTCGCGCTCGCACGTGATCTTCGAGCGCGCGCCCGTGGCCCTGACCGTCGTCGCGGTCATCGGAACTCTGACCGCGATTTTCGCCGCCACGATCGGCATCACTCAAACCGATATCAAGAAAGTTCTCGCCTACTCCACCGTCTCGCAGCTCGGCTACATGTTCATGGCCTGCGGCGTTGGAGCGTTCTCCGCCGGAATCTTCCACCTCATGACGCACGCCTTCTTCAAAGGTCTGCTCTTCCTCGGCGCGGGCTCGGTCATCCACGCCGTCGGCGGCGAGCAGGACATGCGTAAGATGGGCGGCCTTCGCACCTACATCCCGTGGACGTTCGGAACCATGTGCATTGCAACCTTGGCCATCGCCGGAATCCCGCCCTTCGCCGGCTTCTGGAGCAAGGACGAAATTTTGTGGAAAGCGTTCTCCAGCGGACCCGAGGGGAAAGTCTACTGGGTGATCGGCCTCATCACCGCCTTCCTCACCTCGTTCTACATGTTCCGTCTGCTTTTCATGACGTTCTTCGGCGACTATCACGGAGTTCAGGTCGACGAGCACGGGCGCGCACACCTCGCTCACGCCCACGCTGGCACAGATGACGTTGACGCTCACGGCGAACACCACGGCGAGCCTCACGAAAGTCCGATGGTCATGCTGGTTCCGCTGATGATTCTCGCTTTGCTTGCGACGGTCGGAGGCCTGGTGGGAATCGGCAACCGCTTCGAACATTTTCTTGGGCCTGTATTCGGCTCAGGAGTCGTGGAAGCGGCTGGTGAAGCCGCAAGTAGCGTGCAGGAATATGTGCTGATGGGTATTTCGATCACTGTCGCGATTCTCGGCTTCGTTCTCGCCTACGTGCTTTACATCAGCAATCCGCTTCTCCCGCAGAAAATCGCCGACGGCCTGAACGGCTTCTACACCGCCGTCCTGAACAAGTACTACGTCGATGAACTCTACTCAAAGCTATTCGTTAAGCCGCTCATCGACGGATCGACCAGCATTCTGTGGCAAGGTGTCGACCGCAAAGTCATCGACGACACAGTGAATAATGCTGCCGATGGCGCGCGCGACGTTTCCAACGAGGTCCGCAAGATGCAGTCCGGCAACCTCCGCTCCTACGCCGGCTGGATCGCCGCCGGTTCGGCAGTGGTGATTGCCTACATGATCTGGATGGGAGTGCGATAAGCATAGAACGATGAGCACCGATAGCTGGAGCCCCTACATCCTCACCCTCGTCACACTGGCGCCGCTCCTCGGAGCCATGCTGCTGGTGCTGTTTCCGCGCCGCGACCGCGACATCCGCATCTTCGCGCTGGTTTTTTCGCTCCTCACGTTTCTTCTGTCCCTGCACTTGCCGGTGCATTTCCATCGCGCCCAGGCCGGATTCCAGTACGAAATCGACAAGCCATGGATCTCCTCTCCCAATATCCACTACCACATGGGCATGGACGGCATCTCCCTCTGGCTAGTGGTTCTCACCACGTTCCTCACGCCGCTGTGCGTGCTGATCTCCTGGAAATCGATCCACGATCGCGTGAAAGAATTCTTCATCCTCCTGCTGATCATGGAAACCGCACTGATCGGCGTCTTCACTTCCCTCGATCTTTTCCTCTTCTATTTCTTTTGGGAGGCCACGCTTATCCCGATGGCCCTGCTCATCGGCGTTTTCGGCCACGAGCGCAAAGTCTATGCCGCAGTGAAGTTCTTCATGTATACGATGATCGCCTCCGTCTTTATGCTGGCAGCGATCCTCTGGCTCTACGCCCACACCGGCAGCTTCGATTTCGTCACCATTCGCGATCAGATCGCGCGCGGTGCAGTCCCGAATTTCCCCGCAGCCGCGCAGTGGCTCTTCCTCGGCTTCTTTCTGGCGTTCGCCGTGAAAGTCCCGCTGTTCCCGTTCCATACCTGGCTGCCCGACGCCCACGTCGAAGCCCCCACTGCCGGCTCCGTCCTGCTGGCCGGCGTTCTGCTCAAGATGGGTACCTACGGCCTGCTGCGCTTCAACCTCGGCCTGTTCCCCGAGCAGGCCCGCCACAACGCTCCCTGGATCATGACGCTAGCCCTGATCGGCATCATCTACGGCGCACTCGTCGCCATGGTGCAGCCCAACATGAAAAAGCTGATCGCCTACTCCTCGGTCAGCCACTTGGGTTTTGTCGTTCTCGGAATCTTCAGCTTCACCACCGCGGGGTTAAACGGCGCAATGTTCGTCATGCTGGCTCACGGAATTTCCACCGGTGGCCTCTTCATGCTCACCGGAATCCTCCACGAACGACGCCACACTTACGAAATCTCCGAGTTCGGCGGACTAGCCTCTACCGTGCCCGTCTACTCGGCCACGTATCTTTTTATCGTGCTGGCCTCGCTCGGCCTCCCATTACTCAACGGTTTCATCGGCGAATTCCTCGTCCTGAGCGGCGCATTCCAAGCCAAACCGATCTACGGAATCCTCGGAGCAACCGGTGTGATCTGGAGCGCCGGCTATCTCTTGTGGATGTACCAGCGCGTCTTCTACGGCAAAGTTACCAACCCGGCCAACAATTCTGTTCACGACCTTTTCCTGGTTGAAAAAGCCGCGGTCTGGCCTTGCGCTGCGGCCGCCCTGGTCATGGGCGTGGCTCCCATCCTGTGGCTGACCGCGATTGATCCCGCCGTGCAATCCGCGCTCACGCCCTTCACCCAGGTCGTCAGCAAGGTGGTTGGCCAATGATTCACTTGGCAACGATTCACTTGGCAACGATTCACGTCACCGCCGCTTTTTTGCAATCAATGCCGCAAACGATCTCGCAGGCGATTCCGCAGACCGCGGACTACATCCGCATTCTCCCCGAACTCGTCCTCGCCGCCTTCGGCATCGTGGTCATGCTGCTCGATCCGCTGGTCGACGAGCAAAGAAGCCAGCGACTGCTTGGCCTGATCGCGTTCCTGGGCACCGTCACCGCCCTTGTCGCCACCTCTTATATGGCGCAGTCTCCCGGCCTCGCCTTCTCGAACATGGTGAAGATCGACGGCTTCAGCGTATTCTTCCATTTTCTGATCATCGCGATCGCCGCCGTCGTCATCCTCAGTTCGTTCGAATACATGGCAGTGCAGCGCATTCGTGCCGGCGAATACTACGCCCTCATCCTTTTCGGCGCAGTCGGCATGACGCTGATGTCCTCGGCGGTCGAGCTGGTACTGATTTTCATTGCTCTCGAAATCTCCTCGATCTCCACCTACATCCTCGCCGGATTCCGCCGCAACGAAGCCGCCAGCAGCGAATCATCCCTGAAATACTTCCTGCTCGGCTCCTTCGCCACCGCATTTTTCCTCTACGGCGTAGCCATGATGTTCGGTGCCACTGGATCCGCCAACATCGACGTCATCAGCCAGAAGCTGCAGTCCGGCCCCGTGCAGTTGCTGGTCTACGTCGCCATGGCCCTGATGTTCGTCGGCCTCGGCTTCAAAGTCGCCGCCGCTCCTTTCCACATCTGGACCCCCGACGTCTACGAAGGCGCGCCCGCTCCCATCGTCGGGTTCATGTCGACGGCTCCGAAAGCCGCGGCATTCGCGGTGTTGCTGCGCGTCGTATTCACCATCAACGCGCCCGGCCGTTTCTGGCTCCTCTGGATCGCAGCCGCCCTTTCCATGACCATCGGCAACGTCGGCGCTCTGGTTCAGACCAACATCAAGCGACTGCTGGCTTACTCCTCGATCGCCCACGCCGGATATCTTCTAGTAGCCTTCGCCATGACCACCCCGGCGAATTCGCCCAACGGAATTTCCGCCGCCATGTTCTACACCGCCGCCTACGCCGCCATGAACGTGGGCGCGTTCGCCGTGGTCAGCCACTTCGCCAACGCCGGCGAACGTTACGTCACCCTCGTGGACTACGAAGGTCTGGGCCGCACTTCGCCACTACTGGCCGCGACGCTGACCATTTTTCTGCTATCGCTGATCGGCATCCCCATGACCGGCGGATTCTTCGCCAAGTTTTACGTCTTCAGTGCCGCCATGAAAGCCAACCTGATCTGGCTCACCATCATCGGCGTCATCAACAGCGCCATTGGCGCGTGCTACTACCTCCGCATTATTGTCGTCATGTATATGCGCGAATCGCGCCAATCAGTCCCCGTCACCCCGGTTCCGTTTGGCTTGGGCCTGGCGCTCGCCATCAGCCTCGGGGCCACCCTATATCTCGGCATCCTTCCCGATCGCGTTCTGCAATATGCCCAGCAGTCGGCTCAGCAGTTGCTTCCGCAACCGCCCTCTTCAAGCCCAGCGAATACCGCTCAAACTCAGCCCCCAGCAGCCCTTTTGCAGCCCTGATTCCCTCGCTCGAAAATGTCGAATCGCGCATTGACAAGAGCCTTCGCCCCCATGCATCATGTCAGCACCCAGTTTTGAGTTCGGTACTTCCCTCTCGAGGAACTCACAGCGGCCTGGAGGAGAATAAATGTTCAAGTTGATGCAACGTCTTTGGTCGGAAGATGCGGGACAAGACATCGCCGAATACGCCGTCATGCTGGCGGTCATTCTGGTTCTGGTGGTCGGAACGGTTCGCCTGATCGGATCGAATGCCAACAATGCTTTCTCCAGCGTGGCCAGTTCGCTTCAGTAGGCACGCAACTCCGATGGTTGCGCGCTCTTCGTCTGACTTGTTAACCGATTTGCTGATCTGATTCGTATCGCTCTGATTTCGTAATGGAAATGAAGACTTCAACTTTTATGACACGATTTACTCCAGGCGCCGCCTTTACCGCTTACTTCCGATTTACGGAAGCAGCGGCTGCGGAGCAGCTTGGAGTGAGGATGAGCCCCTAAAGGCCACCGAAACGAATCAAGCTTCCACCGCAGCCGCGATCCTGAGATCGCGGCTTTTGTTTTGCGAGCAAGTGAGTACGACGAACCAGCAGAACGAACCTACACAAGGAGAACCAGCCCCATGATCGTCAACATGTCCGAGAAGGCCACCGAGCAGGAAATCAACCATGTCATCGAACGCATCCGCGAGGCCGGCTACAACCCTCACGTCACCCGCGGCACCGAGCGCACCATCGTTGCCGCCGTCGGCAGCGGACGCCGCCACGAGATTGAAGCTCTCCAGGTCGCTCCCGGAGTCGACAACGTCGTCGCCATCGCCCAGCCCTTCAAACTCGTCAGCCGCCAGGTCAAGCCCGAGCGCACCGTCGTCAAGATCAACGGCGTCGCCATCGGCGGCCCCGAAGTCGTTGTCATCGCCGGCCCCTGCTCAGTCGAATCGCGCGCCCAGCTTCTCGACACCGCCCACGCGGTAAAGCGCGCCGGGGCCGCCATGCTCCGCGGCGGAGCCTACAAGCCGCGCACTTCCCCGTATGATTTCCAAGGTCTCGGTCTCGAGGCGCTCAAAATTCTACGCGAAGCCCGCGAAGAAACCGGACTGCCCGTCGTCACCGAAGTCATGAGCACCGAAGATGTCGACGTCATCTGCGAGCACGTCGACATGCTGCAGGTGGGTGCCCGCAACATGCAGAATTTCGCCCTGCTGCGCCGGCTCGCCACCGTCAACAAGCCAATCCTGCTGAAGCGCGGCCCCTCCGCAACGGTGAAAGAGTGGCTGCTCGCCGCCGAGTACCTGCTCTCCGGGGGCAACCAGCAAGTCGTGCTTTGTGAGCGAGGAATCAAGACCTTCGAAACCGAGATGCGCAACACCATCGACCTGGCTGCCGTCGCCCTCGCGCGCGATCTTTCGCACCTGCCCGTGATCGCTGACCCTTCCCACGGAACCGGCAAGCAGAGCTTGATCGCAGCCGTTTCCCGCGCCGCCGTCGCCGTCGGAGCCGATGGCCTCATCATCGAAGTGCATCCCTGTCCCGAGCGCGCTCTGTCCGATGGTCCACAGTCGCTTGACTTCGCCGGCTTCGGCAAAGTCATGCGCGCCCTCACCGAACCACTACGCCAAACCGCCAGCCTCCCCGCAGCAGTGCCGGCAGCGTTGTAGCTTTGAAAGACCGTTGTTTTTAAGGATCGGAGGACTCTTGTTTCGAGGGACTGTTATTTTGAAGGATTGTTTGTTTTGAACGGCTGTTGCTTTGAAAGGGCGCGGCTTCCAGCCGCGCCGCAAGCAGCAGAAAAATAGCAGCGGATTTAGCCGCGGGCAGAGATTACGTCTGCGGAGGCGCAGCGCTTTTGGGGTGCCGAAGTGCTTTTGGGTGGGGCAGCGCTTTCAGCGCTGCGATAAACCCTTTGCTTCGACCGGGGCTTTAGCCCCAGAGCCCGGAGCCTGAGATAACGATTGCTTCACTCGCATCGCCGGATCCCCAAACAGATTAAACGTCCGCCGCACATCCAAATCGGTGATGTGCGACTTTGCCGCCACGATCATATCCCCCAGCCTCGATCCCGTCACATTCCAGCCATTCTTCACCACAAGAGCATCCAGCTGATTTTGCGGCGGAGACTGATTCAGCCCGCTCGATGCCAGCACCGCGACCGCCCCTCCATTCGACGCCAACAACAACGTCACTCCCAGCGGCTCCGCATACACGTCCTGGAAAAATCCATTCAGGCAATCCATGATCAGAAATACCGGCAGCTGCGATCCATTGGTCAGCGAACTCACTGACGTGGTATCAAAAATATCGGATCCCGACCACTGCTCCTCCGACCCGTGCCCCAGATAGTTCACCAGCCCCTGCCCCGAGTTGATCGCATTAATAATGTCGGCCTTCGCCGCCGTCGTCCCCACCACGTCAACGAACACATCAGTCACCGGCATGGTCGATGGCAGCTTCGCCTGCACTGTCAGGCTGTCGCCCGAAAAGTTTTCCGTGTCGTCGGTGTCCGCAACCATAAGCGCGTTCGCACTCCACGATCCATTAGTCGACTGGCCTTCATACCCAGCAATTTTTCCCACCACGGTCGTAGCGTCATCCAGGGTACTCACCGGCAAGCGCCCCGTTGGAATTGTCGGCATGCCCGAGTCGGTGAAATCCGAGAACCAGTCGTCTGACGCCGTCATCAAGCTCGTGGACTGCACGATGCGCGTCGGAACCAGATCCAGATAGCCGAAGCCCAAATAATTCCGCGGGTCCAGCGAAGCCCGCCCGTTCAACAGCAGATAACTCGGCGGCGTCTTCCAGTTTTGCTCCGCCGTCTGCAGGAAAGACCGGATCGCAACCGGCGTGCGCTCGCCAAAATTAAACTCGTCATACAAATCATTGATCGGCACCACCGCAGAATTTTTTCCCTCCGCCTTATGCGCCTGAATCAACGGCGCGAGCGCGCTCGCGAATGGCCCATATGTGATCATGGCAATGTCGGCACCCGCCTGCGCGCTGTGCCAGTGCGACGGATGGTTCGGCCACACGCCCACAGCGGAGGCAATCCGGTCCTGCGCTACCGCCAGCAGCGTATGCTTCAAAGGCGACGCCCCATTCGCCGCGGTAAACGGAACCTGCACTGCAACCTCATACTTTCCGTTCATCGTAATCACTTGCGGCGTCAGCTCCACTGGACGATTCGGATCCGTAATATCCAGCACCACCGGCGCGCTGGTGAAGTCGCTCACCATCAGCTCGTCCCCAGCCCGTCCGGTAAATTTCAGTTCATCGTTGTCCGCCAAATACCGGTGCGGATACGTGATCCGAACGTAGTCGACCAGGCTAGTATCGTATTCCCCGTTTTGCGCAGTCAGCGTAACCGTGTTGCTCCCCGGCTGCAGCACTCCCGCCGGAATGCTCACGCTTAGAGTTCCCTGCGCCTGGCCGGTGAAAATCACGTCCCCCAGCGCGGTTCCGTTCAGCACTACAGCAACGTCATGGGGGAAGGCCGTAACCACGCCCTGCAGTGCCACTTCAAGATTTGCCGTCTGCGTGGAAGTCGTGCTGAGATGCGGCAGATCGAGCACCTGCTCCACGGGAGTCGGCGAAACCAGCGGGCCAAAAAAGTTTTCTCCATTCGTGGTCAGCAACGCCGCAAAGTAAATGGTGTGCTGCTGCAGTTCCACCGTCGCCGGATAACTTGCCGGAGGCTGGTTCGATCCCGACGAAATCCCGATCTGCGGAATTCGCGCCCCTCGAGTTTCGCCCGCCACCAGCCAGTAAACTCGTGTGCCCGAGAAAACCGTATCAATCCCTGTCCCGTAGAAATTGATCGCCGCCTGCGGCCCGAATCCGCCCTCACCCGCCGTCGCTCCCGTGATCTGAATCGGTTGCTCCGTCGCCTCCGCATACAGATGCAGCAGCGCCGGATCCACATTCGGATCAAGCCCAGCCTTCACCAGGTCCGGCTGCGCCACGCGATACCAACCCTCATGCTGCACATAAATCTTCACCGCCGGATGCGCCGCCAGCTCAAACTGTTTCTGCAACTGCGCCGGCGTCCGCGCCGCAGCCATCGGCAATGTCTCTACACGATGACTCGTCTCACTTTCCCGCGACGCAGGCAGCGCCTGATTCATCTGGCTCACCATCCGGGTGTCAGCTGCAACTGCGTCGCTCCCCGTCTGAACTCCCGTCGAGGCAGTAACCGGCCCATGCATGGTCCGCGTCCCGTTCACGTCCATGTCTTCCAGCCAGTAAGCGTCGCCCGCAACTCCCGCCGCAGCATCGATCCACGCATAAGTCCGGCCCGCGTGCTTCGGCAGCGCTCCGCTCATCAGCAGCGCCGACCCTGCAATCATCGAAGGATTCATCCGCACCCGGTTTCCGCCCTGCTCGCGGTACACATTGAATCCCAAGTTGTGTGCCTCGCCGCCCGTCTTCCACGTCAGCACCACGCGGCTCGCCCCATTCTTATCCGTGCCAATATGCGCCGAGAACGACTGCAACGTAATCTTTGTCGGATACGTAATCGTCTCCGTCTGCGTCGAAGTATTGTTCGTGGGGTTCGGATCCGTCTGATCCGCCGCGACCGTCGCCGTGTTCGTTACCACACCGGCAGCATTCGGAATCGTTAGAATCGAAATCGTCGCCGTAGCCGCGTTCGCCATGGTACCCAGCAGGCAGGTCACCGTTCCGCCGGCTTCGGAACAAGATCCCTGGGTTGTGCTGGTCGAAAGATACGTCACTACCGAGGGCAGTGTGTCCGTCACCGTCACATTCGTCGCCGACGCTGGACCGTTATTCGTCACCGTCAGCGTGTAGGTCAGCGGAGTTCCTTCCGTCACCGGATTCGGAGTACCGATCTTAACGATAGCCATGTCGGCGCTGTTGGCGTTGGCCACGACCACGGTTGCGCTCGCACTGTTGCTCGTGATCCCGGTGACCATGTTCGTTGTGTTGGCCGTCGCCGTGTTCGTAATGTTCGTCCCCGAAGGCGTTCCCGTATTCACCTGCAGTATCAGCGTAAAGCTCGCAGTGCCGTTCACCGCGAGCGCGCCGCTATCAGTGCACGTAATAGTGCCGGTCCCGCCCACTGGAGGTTTGGTGCCGCAAGTCCATCCCGCAGGGGGCGTCATCGACTGGAAGTTCGTGTTCGGTGGCGTGACCTCCGTAAACGTCATCCCGGTTGCCGTCGCCGCCGGACCGTTATTCGTGACGCTCTGCGTATAAGTCACATTACTTCCCGCCGCGACCGAAGTCGGGGAGGGCGTATTGGTAGTGATCAAATATGCCTGGGTCGCGGTGGCAACCACGTCGGCCGCAGTTGCGCTGTTATTGTTCAGGTTAGGATCAGTGACCGAAGAGCTGACAGTTGCCGTTTCGTTGATCGCTGTCCCAGAAGCCGTGCCCGTATTCACTTTCACCACAAACGTAATCGTCGCGGGCGCGCCGGGCGCTAAACTTGGATCGGTGCAGATGAAGGTCGCTAGTGTGCAAGTCCATCCTGCAGGCCCGCTCAGCGACACCGCGGCCGTGTTCGCCGGCAGCGCATCGTTCAGGGTCACCGAAGCAGCCGCGCTGGGCCCATTATTCGTCACCACCTGCGTATAAGTAATATTGTTGCCCGCCTGCACTGGAACTGGGCTCGCGCTATTCGTCACCGCCAGGTCTGCCGAGTCTGCGACCTGGATACTCACCGTCGCGCTATTGTTGCCACCGTTCGGATCGGCCGTCGTAGAGGAGACTGAATCCGTCTGCGTGATCGTGCCCGCCGCCGTGGTTGTCCCTACTGTAACCACGAACGTAAAGTTCGCCGTCGTGTTGGCGGCCATCGTTGTCGTGTCCGTACAAGTGCGCGTCGCCAGCACACAGGTCCATCCCGCCGGCCCGATCAATGACACGCCCGTAGTTCCGGCAGGAAGCGTTTCCGTGAACACCGGAGCATTCGCCGTAGCCGGTCCACCGTTGGTCACACTCTGCGTATAGGTGATGTTATTTCCGGCAGTCACCGGATTGGGACTGCCCGAGTTCGTCACGCTCAAATCGGCCTGCGTCCCCGACGCCACTGCGATAGTCACCGTCGCCGAATTATCCGCGGTATTTGAATCGTGCGTCGCGCTGGCGCCCGTAACGGTGTCGGTAATAATGGTTCCTGCTGCCGTCCCCGCCGCTACTTTATATACAGCGGTAATCGTTCCCGTCGAACCCGGCGGCACGCTGGGGTTCGTGCAACTTACCGGCCCCGTGTTCGGACAAGTCCACGTTCCTCCGCCCGTGGTCACCGCCGCCACCGAAACAAACGTCGTGTTCGCTGGCGTCGGCTCCGTCAAGGTTGCGGTGCTGCAGTTGCTGGGACCGGAGTTGTACACCGTCTGCGTATAAGTGATGTTCGCCCCAGCCGCCACCGGACTTGGTGTCCCGCTGTTGGTTACAATCAGATCGCAAACATCGCTCACGTTGGTGACGACCATCGTCGTACTCGTATTCACCGAGTTCGATGCCGACAGCGTCGAAGTCGCCGTAATCGCGGCGGCTGTCACGGTCGGCGCAACGTTTACTACGACCACAATATCCGCCGCATCTCCCACCGCGAAAGTCGGATCCGTACAAACAACGTTTCCCGTCGCGCCCACCGCCGGCGTCGTACAGGTCCAACCCGCCGGCGCCAGCACCGACTGGTAGGTGGTGTTCGCCGGAGTCCCCTCGGTGAAGTTTGCAGTCGTTGCCGCCGCCGGACCATTGTTGATCACCGTCTGCGCATAAGTTATGTCGTTCCCCGCCAGCACCGTGCCCGGCGCCCCCGCCGTGCTCAACACAAGATTCGCCTGCGTAGCCGTCGCAACTACATCATTCGCCACTGCAGAACTCGCTCCATACGACTGGTTCGTGGCGTTCACCGTCGCCGTGTTCGCAATAGCCGTTCCGCTCGCCGTTCCCGCTTTCACCAGGTAAATCACGGTAAACGTTCCCGAAACGCCCGCGCCCACGCTCGGATTTGAGCAAGGCGTGGTCGGAAAACCGGTGCAAGTCCATCCCGCCGGTGGCGTTACCGAAACAAATGTCATATTCGCTGCCGGCGTAATCGCCTGGCTGAACGAGCCGCCCGTCGCCGCCGTCGTCCCTGTATTCGTCACCACTTGCGTATAAGTAATGTCAGTCCCGGCCAGCACCGGAACCGGCGTGCCCACATTGGTCACCGAAAGGTTCGGCCCGGTCGCACCCACAATCGTGCTCACCGAAGCCGTATTGTTCGAGGAATTCGGATCCAGCGCCGACGAGCCCACCGTCACAGTTTCGCCAATCACAGTTCCGTTCGCGGTTCCCGCCGTCACCTTCACCACCATGGTGAACGTGCCCGCGGTCACAGCCGCCATGTCGGCATTGGTACACACCACGTTACCCGTCGCTCCCAATCCGACGTTCAGGCAACTCCATCCCACTGGCGCCGCCAAAGACACCAGCGTCGTGTTCGCCGGAATCGTCGCCACCAGGGTTGCGTTGTCCGCCGCGCTCGGTCCGCTATTCGTCACAACCTGCGTATAAGTAATGTTGGAACCGGCCGCGACCGTCGGACTGGGCGAGCCCGCATCGGTCACACTCATGTCGGCGCTCGAAATTACGTTGGCCGTATCCGTCGCCGTGTCGTTCAGCAGGTTCCCTTCTCCTCCGCCGCCCACCACCACCGTATTCGTCACCGTCGCCGGAGCGGACTGCAGTACGCTGGCGGTCAGCGTGATCGATGCATAAGCCGCGCCCGCCGCCAGCGAATCCGACCGTACACAACTCACCGTCTGCCCTGAAATCGAGCACGTCCATCCCGTTCCCGCCGCACTCACCGGACTCAGTCCCAGCGGCAGCGTATCGTTGACCGTCACCACCCCGCTGGTCGCGCCCAGCGTACTCACGTTCGAAGCCGTGATCGTGTAGCTCGCCGTTGACCCACGCGTAAAGCTCCCCACATGGCTCTTGCTGATCGTCATGTCCGGGGCACAAAACGCTGCCGACTGCATCCCGGTCACCTGCGACAGCGTCGCGTTGGTCGCCGTTGTTCCCGCCGCTCCCGGCGTGGCTCCGTACGGGACTCCGGGATTTTCCGTCAACCCGTTCGCCCCGCCAGTCACACTAATGCCTGCCGGCGTTCCGGAAACCAAAATCACGCCACCACCGCCACCCCCTCCCGGACCATGCCGGTTCGCCAACGTATAAGGTTCGCTTTCCCACGCATTGCCGCCTCTGCCGCCATTCGCCTGCAAGGTCAGTCCGCTCTCCCCGCCGTTCGCAGCAAGTACGACGATCGTTCCGCCCGCCCCGCCGCCGCCGCCCGCATCATTGGAAGTTCCGTTGTAAGCAGCCGCGCCATTCGCAGTCAGCGTTCCGACGCCCGTCAGACTGTCGGTGCGAATAAAAATCATTCCCCCGCCCGCAGCTCCACCGCTGGCCTGATTATCTCCGTCGGAATTGTTTCGCGTTCCCGCGCCGCCTCCACCACCCATCGCAATACGGTCAATGGTCGCGGGAAACGAAGATCCCCCCGCGCCACCCGTACTCAAATTGGAGTTCCACGAATCCCCGCCGAATCCTCCGGCTCCTCCATTCCCCCCGCCGCCACCGCCCGCGTTATCGTCATTCGCACCTGGGTCAGCGTCCGTGCCACCACCGCCCGCATTCCCAGGCGCTCCGCGCGCCATACTGCCATCCGTCCCGGCGGTGCCGCTCGGATAGCCGCTCGTAGTCTGCAAGTACGTGTCATTCGACTCGACCCACTCGGGCGTTCCCGCCACGCCCTCACCCTTGGCGGCATCCACGCCGGCTTCGGCAACGCCTGCGTACGTCGTGGGCGAAGTGTGCCAATAATCCGTATTCGCGCCGGTCGCTCCCGTCAATTCCAACCCGGCGCCGCCTCGGAAACCCTGCCCGTCCACCACCACCGACCCGCCACCCAAATTCAACTGTCCCGCAATATCCAACGCGACGATTCCGCCCGTGCTTCCGTTCCATGTCGTCGCTACCAGCGCCCCCACCGTCGCGGACAAATATTGCGGCACCAGCACAACCTGGTACGTGCTGAGTCCCTTAGTCGCCGACGCCGCGGCCGCCGTGTACCCGAACACCAATCCATTGGTCGGCCCCGCCCCTTTGATCGGCACCGACCCGCCTGCAATTGGCCCCGTTGCCGTCACGAATTCATAATTTCCCGCATTGTTGATCGTCGTAAAACCTGCGCCCGTATATCCGTTGCCGTAAGCGACAGTATTCGAATCGTTGATGCTGGCATCCTGCATCTGCACCACCAGCAGCAGGCTGCCGTTCGCAATCGTCCCTCCCGCTCCCGTCGCGGTGCCCACCGGAATGGAAGTCGCTCCCGCTGCAACACTCGCCGTTCCCGGATAGTACGTATTAATGACCCCGCTGAGCGTTCCCCCCGCATTGAGCGTGGCGCCGGAACAAACCAGGCTCACCACCGGAGCCAGTGAGACGTAAGTATTGTTTCCAGTATTCGGATCGGGAGGCGCGCCCGAGTCACTGACCTTTGCCGTGTTCTGATAAAAGCCCGCCTTCGTCGTCGACACCTTCACCGCGATCGTCGCCGTCGCTCCGCTGGCAAACGGAGTTGGCAAAGTGCAATTGATTGTGGTGCCGGTCACGCACGTCGTTCCCGAGCTCGCCGTAACCGACACGATCGCCAGCCCTGTGTCGGCATAAGTATCGGTCAACGTAACCGCATTCGCGGCCGACGGGCCGTTGTTAAAAACTGTGATGTTGTAAGTGGAGTCCTGCCCCAAGGCCACCGCGCTAACGCTGGTCGTAACTCCAATATCCGCTGAGGTGGGATTGATCCCCACACCCCCCAGCGACCAGTTCGATGTGCCATTAAAAGTCTCCGACATCGGCACACTCGGCGCACCCGATCGCGTACTGCCCCATCCAGTCACGTCGGGAGAAGCCGTATTCCCGCTGTTCAGGTTCCACTGCTGGACCTGCGTGCCCAGGCCCACAGTCACCGTCTGATTTCCGCCGGTGGCCAGCGTGTCCATCACCAGTCCATTGACGACGGTGGGTATATCCAGCTGCGAATAAGTACCTGCGGCGCCATCCGCCGAAACAAATGTCCCCAAAGGGACAGTCTGATCCACCCCCGTAAATGTCGTCGCGCCCGCCGCAACCCCCACCGTCCCTCCCCCGGGATCGTTCAGCGTTACAGCAATCGTCAGATTCGTCCCCGATGCCGGAGCGAGCAGATACCACATCTCTACGCGACGCGTGTTCCCGGCATCATTGTGCGCTCCCAGAAGAGTCATCGCCGTGCCGTTGTAGGTCATCCCACTGATCGCGGCAGTGGCGGAGTTCGTGATGTTCATCGAGATGCCAACAATCAGCAACCGATTCGCTGCCGCCGTGGTCGTGTGAGTAAAGTCGCCAGTGCCCGAGCCCGCGAACTCGCCCGCGGCCGAAGTCGAAGCATCCACCGCAACTTGCGCCCATGAATACGGCGCCCCCAGCAGCACCCAAAGAAAACCAAGAAGTCCCAGCGCGATTCGCGATCGCTTACGCGAAATATTGTGCGAAGTCCGGTGTGAAGTCCGGTGTGAACTCTCGCACGAACTCTCGCGTGATGTCAGGCGACATGCTTCGCGCGATGTGTTGCAAGATGTGTCGAGAGACGTTTCGTGAGATGTTTCGTGAGATGCGTCGTGAGATGTTTCGGGAGACTTTTCGCGCGATATGTCGTAGGCAGGATCGTTCGTGGCACTCGGTGCCCTTCCCGATCTCGCGCTGTTCCAGATTCTCGCCACCACCCGTTGCCCGCGCGCCGCGCCACGCAGCAAATGTCCGCCGGGGCCCCGGAACTTCACCGGCAAGCTTTTCCCTCCCACTCGCACTTCTTTGGCCACCGCCAAACCCAAAATCTCTTCCCCGCTCACCGCCGGATCATCCTGCTCCCCACAATCACCCCGCGTGATAAATACATCGCACTCCGCATCCGCCACCACCAGCCGGTGCAGCCGAAACCCCATCTCACCCTTTACCAGAACAATGTCTCCCCGCCGCAACTCCGCCAGCAGCGCCGCTTTCACGATCACCATCTCGCCGTCGCGAATCGCCGGAGACATGCTCGCCCCCCGCGCCTGAAACCGAATCCCCGTTCCCGACCGAAGCAACTCCCGACTAAGGCACTCAAACCCCCGCGACCACCCACGATCCTCAACAAAATTCCGAACCGACCGCGCCGCCCGCCCAGCGTCGTCATCCCAAGCGAACTTGTCATCCCAAGCGAAGTTGTCATCCCGAGCAACGCGAGGGACCTCGGTTTCCGCGTGATGTCCCTGTGTTCTGTCATCCTGAGCGGAGTGACTGCCCCGCGAAGCGGAGTAGTCACGCAGTCGAAGAGCCTGCCCTGAGTGTGCCGAAGGGACCCCATGCCCGCCAGCGCCATCACCGCCTTCTAAAGGAGTCCCCACCACCGCCTCAGCCCCACCCGCGAGCCCTTCGTTGAGCGATCCCTCAATCACAGAATTCCAGAATCCTCTCCACCGCCGCCTCCGCAGGCTCAAACGCATAGTGGTAGACCGGCACCGCGCCCACCAGTTCGTGCAAAAACTCCAGCGCCGACTCCACATACTCATGCCGGTGAAACGGCACAAAACTCCGCGCAAACAATTCCCCCACCGCCTGGCTCGGAGAAAGCCGCGTCACCACATTCCCCCGCCCATGCTCCAAAACAAAAATCCGCCCCAGCGGCGCACTCCCCGGCGATGCATACATCGCCTCACCGTGCCACGGCGTCCCATACATCCTCATCCCGCAACTTTTCTTAGTTTTGTCATCCTGAGCGAAGTGATTCGTTCGCGAAGCGGACGAGTCACGCAGTCGAGGGACCTGCTGTTCGTCGGCGCCACCCGTAGCCCCGCTAGGCGTTTTCACCTCGGACCCGCCCCCATCCCTCCGCACAATAATCCGGTCATCACTCAAAACCTCAACATCCTCCCGCGCCGTCCACAACCGCGTAGTCGTACTCTTCCCCGCCCCCGAATGCCCCACAAACAGATTCCCCACCCCATCCTCCCGAACAATCCCGCACCCATGCAACTCAATCCCCTTCTCCTGCGTAAGCCGATGCATGATCAACAGCTCATCCAGGGGATACTCCAAGGGATCTGGAGTGATGGGGATGTCAGCAAAAGACTCCTCGCTCATCTGCAAGGTGGCGCGGCAAAAATTGCTGTCGACAAACAGGCGCTTGTGTGGAGCCTTGCCCGGCAACGGATACCCGAAGTCGAACTGAAGCTCCTCCTGTCCTTCATAGAGTCGCCAGGCGGCACCGGAATCGAAGAGCTTTCGACCCGGCATTTGAGGAAGATCGCTGATCCACTCAATGCGAATGCCAATATCGTAAGAAGCCGCCGCGAGATGGAATGGTTTTAGCTGCGGACCAAGGAGCACGTCCTGCTCGCGTGAGCCAGCGATTCCGACCGACACTCCGCCCACACAGAAACCACTGCGATACGGTGCCCAGGATTCCTGGCGCGACACGTTTCGCCAACAGTCGGTATCCTCTCTGACCTGGGATTCCACGCCTTCCCCCTGTACTACGATCCTTGGTTGGGGCATCCCCCGAAGATCTGTTGGCACGATCCGTTCATCCCGCCACCTGTCGCAGTCTTGCAATGCCCAAGAACTGCCTCCTCTGGGCGCAGACTAATCGTCGTCAATTGCGGCGGATCATACTTTTTTTTGCTGTCGGGTTGAGTCAATCTGTTGTCCATCTATCCCTCCACCGGATCAGCCTAGTGACTCCCACAGCTCCCGCAGCCCCCAGCCGTTACCGTCGGGTTGTTCAAGATCGGCAAAATCTGCCCTGGCCCGACCCAGCCTTCCACGTCGATTTCCCTGCTTACGATCCGGCGCGCCGATTCCGTCATTGCCTCATACTCATTTCCGCCTGCGCAGAACTCGCAATCCCCGTGCGCTGGAACTTCCACCCCGACAGTGGCCGCCCGCAAATGAGCGACATGGCAAAGAAACTCCACCGGGCTCTCGCGATCCCCATTTTCCAGTTCACCGTTCGCAGGACACATCCCGCACAGCGACTGGATGCGACACTCAACACACTTCGTCATTCGCGTCCGCTTCCGACTTCGCAGTTGCAGGAGAGATTCCTCCCAAACCTCCTTTACTCCCGAGCCTCGAATCCCAAAGGTCTCCTGCTGCGAAATCACGCAGATGCCAATCTCCCCGTACGCATTGATCGCGAAGGAATTCATTCCTCCGCCGCAGAAATACATCGTGTCGATGAGCGACAAACCCGATGGCTTCTCTAGATCATGCTTCGCCAACCTCAGATATTCATTACTGGCCTTCGGCATGCTCATATCCAGCGCCACCACTTCCTCCGGCGTCAGCCTTACCGCCAGCGGACTCTGCGAACAATCAATCCGCGGACTAATCTGCCCGTCCATCTTGAACTCCACTCCTAACTCTTCCTCCGCAAACCTCCGCATCGCCATGACTTCATGCTTGTTAATGCTGGTCGCCACCGTCTTCAACTTCAGCGGCAGTCCTCTCTCCTTCAGCAAACGAATCCCCCGCAAGCACTTGTCGTATGATCCCGGAACCGCCGTCAGCGCCTCATACGTCTCCCGTGTCCGCCCGTATAGCGTGATCTCAATCGCAAACGGCGGCCACTCCACCAGATAATCCGCAATCTGTTCGTTGATGATCGTGCCGTTGGTGAACAGCGTGATCAGAAATCCTTTTTTCTTGGCGTAGGTATAAATCTCAAGAAAATCTTTGCGCGCGAAGATTTCGCCGCCCGTGTAGAGAATCCAGAAGCATCCCATCTCGACCAGTTCGTCGAGCATCTTGAAATGCTCTTCCTTGGTCAACTCCCGCTGACGGGCTTCCACATCGCCCATGGGCAGATTGTTGTAGCAGTGCAGACACTCCAGAGGACAGCGCCGCGTCACCTCAATCGAAACCTGCAGCGGCACACGTTCACCAGCCTGGCGCTGGTGCAAATCGGCACTAAACGCGCCGTAACTTAACTGCTCCAAATTCCCCCTCCATGCCCCGGAAACAAGTCCGGAAGCAGCGGACGCAATCCTTATTTCGGCCCGCGTCCGCTGCCACCAGTTCTTCCCGCCCCACTGGTCGCTTCTCTCAGTCTCCCGCCATCGCCGCAAGGGCGGCGGCCGGAGCCTCGACCAGACCAACTGATTTCATCTCGCCCACAAAATCCGTCACATCGCGTTCGGCCTGCGCCGCATCCACTTCATATGCTTGCGCCACCGCAGCCGCCAGTTGCGCCACCGTTCGCGGCGACTCCAGCAGTTTCCAGATCAGCGACCCCGTCCCATTGAAGCTGTAAATCGAAGCCAGATCGCCCACCTTGGCGCGTATCGGCACCAGCAGCGTTTCGCCCGCCACCACGCGCGCCACGACCGATTGCGACCGCACAAAACTCTGTTCCCACAATGTCGTTTGCAACGGTGCCACCTCCTGTTCCGGATTTCGTAACAAACCTGCGCTTCGAAACCCGGGGCTGTTTCGTCCCAATCTGAGACTACGGCAAAACCACCCCCTCTGAGCAATCGGACTTTGGTGGCAGGTACTGCATTGGTTATCACCCGCAATGGTTCCCAACTAGGCATAAAACGATGGGTTAAGGGCGCACATTGCTTCCGCTCTGGACATGGATCAAGGGCTGACCCTCCAGAATTCCGCCGCTGCGCCCAGCGATGCCACGTCCACCTTTGCAGTGGACAAACGAAACAAAACGCTATAAAAAGAAATGCGGCCTACGAACCGTCTTTACCCGACGGATTCGCCGCCGGCAATCCTAATTCCCGTGCTCAACGAAGAACGTCGCCGCGCCATTCTCGATTTGCTCACCCACCAGGGACGCGTTCTGGTCACCGAACTCTCCCGCCAGTTCGAAACTTCTCAGGTTACGATTCGCAAGGACCTCGAAATCCTCCACGCCCACGGCCTCGTTCACCGCACCCACGGCGGCGCGCTCCCCTCGCGTGAAGGCGCTCTTGAAGATCCCACCTTGCGCGAAAAAGAAAAACTCCACCACCAGGAAAAACTTCGCATCGCCGACAGCGCCGTAAAAAAAGTCAAAGAAGGCCAGGTTCTGATTCTCGATTCCGGTACCACCACTACCGCGATCGCCCGCGCCCTGCGCAACTTTCAGAATCTCACCATCATCACCAACGCGGTCAACATCGCCGCCGAACTCGCCGGCACCGCCGTCGAAGTCATCCTCACCGGCGGCACCCTGCGCAAGAATTCTTTTTCCCTGGTTGGCCCCATCGCCGAAGAAACCCTGCGCCGCCTCAGCGCCGATCTTTTATTTCTCGGCGTCGATGGCTTCGACGTCCACTTCGGCCTGAGCACTCCCAACCTGCTCGAAGCAAAAGTAAACCGCGTGATGGTCGAGATCGCCAAGAAAACCGTCGCCGTCTGCGACTCCAGCAAATTCGGCCGCCGCAGCCTGTCGTTGATCGCCCCGCCCTCGGCGCTCCACGAAGTCATCACCGATCGCGCCGTCCCCAAATCCGACATCCGCGCCCTGAAACAAGCCGGCATCGATGTCACACTGGTTTAACGGAAAATGAATTGTCGTCCTGAGCGAAGTCACTGGTCGGTGAAGCCGAGCAGTGATGCAGTCGAAGGATCCCTATAATCCGCTGCGCAGCCTGAATCTAGAACCCCATGCCCCTTTTCGACATCACCATCGCCGGCGAACTCAACCTCGACCTGATCCTCTACGGTCTCCCCGAGCAACTCCCCCCCGAGCGCGAACTCCTCGCCGACCGCATGATGCTCACCCTCGGCTCGTCCTCCGCCATCGTGGCCCACAACCTGGCCGCACTCGGCAGCCGCGTCGGCTTTCAATCCCGCATCGGCGACGATCCCCTCGGACAAATCGCCCTCGACCGCCTCCAACAAGGCGGCGTCGATGTCTCCCGCGTGCGCCGCGTCCCCGGCTCAACCACGACGGGCCTCACCGTCATCCTGCACCACGCGCAGTGGCGCAACATCCTCACTTATTCCGGGACGATTGCAGAAACCTGCTGGGACGATCTCGACCTCGACTATCTCGCCGACTCGCGCCACTTCCACTTCTCGTCCTATTACTTGCAGCGCGCTCTGCGCCCGCGAGTGGGCGAACTATTTCAACTCCTGAAATCGAAAGGCCTGACAATTTCCCTCGACACCAACGACGATCCGGACGACCGCTGGGAAGGCGGCCTCCACGAAGTCCTGCGCCACGTCGACGTCTTCCTGCCCAACGAACGCGAAGCCTGCAAAGCCGCAGGCACGAATGACGATGACGTGGAAGCCGCGATTAACAAGCTTTCCAAATTAGTCCCGCTGGTTGTGGTGAAACTAGGTCCGAAAGGCGCGCTCGCTCAGAAGGGCTCCGAGCGATTCCAAAGCGCATCGAAAGAAGTCATCCCCGTCGACACGGTCGGCGCCGGCGACAGCTTCGACGCCGGATTCTTGCACGAATACGTCCGCGGCTCCGACTTACCCACATGCCTGGCAAGCGGCAACAAAGCTGGAGCACTCTCCACCACCCGCCCCGGCGGCACCGAAGCCTTCCGTGACGCCGAGCATCGCAAGAGTTTTTTCGGAAGCGAGGCCCCTGAGTGAAATCCGGATTTCATCAACCGTTAGCCAACGCCATCCTAATCTTGGCCAAGAAATAGGAATTCACCGTTGCTAATCCTCATCAATCCAGACTGAGTCGAATTGAACTCAATAGAGATGAACCCGTTTGACTTCTCTCCGGCTGGCCGAGCGCCTTTCGGGGGTGGCCCAATATAGACTATCTGAGGTTTTTCCGTCCGATAGAACCGCAAATGCGCATCTTTGAAGGGATCTTTGCTCCACAACAGTTTTCCTTCGCCTGAGATCGCAGCCACATGCCGCCCGTCTGTTTCTATGTAGAACAGCGTTCCGCTGGTCGGGTCTTTGTAAACCTGAGGGCCTGGAAAGGCTCGCGAGTGCCCGATGTAGGTGGTCGTGTCTTGCGCTTCGCCCAGACACAGCGCGAACAAGGGAATTAGAAAGACAAGTGCTGGCCGCATTAATTGCTAATCTCCGAGGGTAAATCCCCTTATACACGCCACGCGCCGCCACAGGCGGCGTCATCGCTCAAAACTTCGCGTCCTTACCGTACTCTACTGCCCACTCACCTCCACCAGCAAACTCCCCTTAAACTCCGTCTTCACCCGCGGAGCCTTCCCCGCCTCCGCCCGCACCGTCCCCAAATCTTTCCCATCGACATAATCCACCACGTGATAATTCCCTGCCTTCAACCCCCGCAACTCCACCTCACCCGAAAACTCCCCGTTCTCCTTTGTAAAAAACGCGTAATACATCTTCCCGTCTTTTTCAATCGCATACGCCTCGGGAAAGTCATACCCATAAACATACAAATCGCGAAACTCCCCCTTCGACAACATCTTCTCGTTGTACAACCCAATCCATTTTTTCCAGTGCGCGTCCTTCTCTGCTGTGAGCGCCACCGGCCTGAACTTCGCCCCCGGATCAGGCCACACAAATTTCGTCCCCGGCACTCCCCCCACTCCCAGCGTCGAAGCGAAATCGTCTCCATGCTCGCTCCAATTGCCATGCCCCAGCGGCGTCATCGACGACAACTCCACATGATCTCCATACACCGCCGCCTCCGGCCCCAGCAGCGCCTTATACATCTTGATCCGCCGCCGCACCTGCACCCCTCCCACCGGATCCGCCGTCACCGCCTGATCGATAAACGGCAGCCACGCCAGCGACGGCGGCGTCCCGCACGGACACGCCTGCGTCACACTCTCCGGCTTGATCGCCCGCGTAGTCTGAAAAATCGTCTTATACACTTCGCCCATCGCATTCACCGAATCCTGCGGCGACTTGTGATGATGCGCCGGGTTGTAGCACTTCGGAACACTATAAATATTGTCCAGCTTCGACCCATCAAATCCCCAGTCACGAATAAATTTCTCCGTGAGCTGCTTGTAGAAAGCCTGCACTTCCGGCAGCGATGGATCCAGCACCGCCAAGTCGCGCGTCATCCGCGCATGCTTCCCATCCTTGTCGAGAATCAACCACTCCGGATGCTCCTGCACCACCTTCGACACAGAATACTTATGCGACTCATATTTCCCCTGCCCATCCTCCACGGCCAGCGGCAGCCACCACAACTGCGCCAGTATCCCCTGCTTGTGAAAATCATCGACCATCTTCTTGATGGAATCTCCAGGAAACGTATCCGCCCGCGGATTCCAATCTCCATACGTATCAAACCACCGATCATCCAGCGTCGCCCACTTGATGCCAAGTTCCTTCAGCTTCGGCACCGTGCCCAGCATCTGCGCCGGAGTCACGTTGAACTCGTATCCCCACCCGCACCAGCTCACGTTGTAAGCCTCATTCGACGGCTTCGGTATGTCCCATCCTTCTTTCTGCAGCACGCTTGACCACATCCGCAGCGGTTCGTAAAAATCTCCGCTGTAAACCGAAACAAACGTCCGCGGCGCCGAATAGATCTCTCCCGGCTTCAGCACCACATTCGCCGGAATCGTCACTCCCGCCTTCACCCGCCCATCCCCTTCCACCTTCACCGGAATCGAGAGCGTCCACGGCAGGGTCTCCACGTCTCCAATCGCTTCCCCCACCGAGCCAGTCCAGAACGCGACCACCGGAATCCCGCCCCCATAGCCGCCTTTCACCGCTTCGCCCATCAGGTTCGGCTGCGCCGATGTCCGTGTCAGTTTCTGCACATCATCTTCGCCCCAGTCATAACTCGACCCCTGGAACGACCACATATCGAACGGCTGCGCCTTAACCTCGTTGGAATTGAAGCGATGCTGCTGCGTCACGACCTGGTCAATCTGAAAATCAGTCGTACCGACATTTTTGTAAGCCACACTGACCAGCGCAATATTCGGGAAGTCATCGTACACTTCCATCACCATCGTGCGCTCCACCGCAATCCCCGCCGGAGCCAGCGGATGCGCCGGAATCTCCACCCGCTTCCCGCGCCCCAATTTTCCCGTCGCCTCCAGAACCTTCGCCGCCCCAAAGTCAGGCACAAACTCCAGATCATTCCCCTGCTGAACAATGTAGTCACTGCCCGCCGCCGATCCCACCCCCGGCTCGTCCAGCGTCAACCGCTTCCCATCTTTCAACAGCGTCGCCTGCAAAAATCCAGAAGCCAGAATCTGAAACTCCGCCTTGCTGGTCGTGACCACAATCGGCCCGCCGCCCCGCACCTCCACCTGAATAGCGGAAGGCCGCGACGCCGCGACTTTCGGCTGCGACGCCGGCTTGCTGCAGCTGAGCATCAGCCCCGCAATTCCAGCAATTGCCATCACAAAAATGAAAGAGCGGAACCGGGAAGGTGTGCTCCAGCCGTAACCTTCAATCTGCTTCATATTTCCCTCGGAGTAAGATCGTCGCGCAACGAAAGCAATCACAACCTTTCGTAATATGCTCCGTAACTATACAACAGCCTGAGGATTTCCGCCCTTTTTCCCGTAAGCGCAGCGTATCCCGAGGGTGGCCCTGGCCCATTCTAACGTCGCGCTCTTTGCGACGTTAGAGTGGGACCTTAACTTCCAACTCTCACCCAATCCCCGCCAGCGTCCTTTCCAACCTACTTTTCGGTACCGGCGTCGCCCCCACCTCGCTTGCCACCCAGGCCCCGACGCGATTCGCCACTTCATTCATTCGATCCAGCCCCGCCCCACGCAAATACTCATGCACCAGCCCCGCCGTAAATGCATCCCCCGCTCCCACCGTATCCCCCACTCGCACTTGAAACCCCGGATGTTCGCTGACCTCGCCACCGCGCTCCAACTCGCCCGACACCAGCAAACTACCCTGCCCGCCTCGCGTGATGCATACCAGTTTCAAATCGTAAGCCTCAATCAACCGCCGCGCCGCTCCCAACTCATCTCCCGGCGAAAAATCAAAACCGTTCAGGCTCATCACCGTCGGCAGCTCTTCGTCATTCAGTTTTAGAATGTCGGCCATCCGCATCGACTCCGCCAGCACTTCCCGCGAGTAGTAAGACTGCCGCAAGTTCACGTCGAACACTTTCACCGCTCCCGGCCGCATCGCGCGAATAAATCGCAGGATCGTCGCCCGGCTCTCCCCCGATCGCTGCGCCAGCGATCCAAAACAAACCGCATCCGCGCTCTCGGCCAACTGCTGCCAGTCCGTGGTCCACTCCAGAAAATCCCACGCCACCGGATGCGCAATCTCAAACCGAGCCACTCCCCGGCTGTCGAGTTCTACTCTAACGGTGCCGGTTGCGTGCTCCGGGTCCCGCTGCACATGATCAACATCAAGCTTCAGTTCCTTCATCCGCTGCAGCGCATGCATCCCGCGCGAATCCTCGCCCACGCGGCTCGCCACAATCCCCCGATCGCCCATCAGCGTAGTGATATAGGCAAAGTTCGCCGGCGCACCGCCCAGACAAGTCCGCTCCGGCAGCAGATCCCACAACACTTCCCCCAACCCAACCACTTTTTTCTTCATGACATCTCTCAACCGCGACCTCAATAAATCCTGTGCCCCACCTGCGTACTCTCAATCTTCCCTCGCTCAACGGAAAGCGAATACGCCATCCCTCCATCCCCGGTCCACGAAACAAAATTAAAATGCCCGCCCGCCGGAACGCGATAAACGCTGATGCCTCGAAACGTAAGCGCCACTCCCTTCTCGCAAACTTCGGGCGCCATCGTCGGACGCAAGAAATACGCGCCCTTCCCCGTGCCCACCACCGTCGCCTTCCCGTCCGCCTCCACCAGCACCGCCGACTTCTCATCAATCGCCACTTCCCGCGGAGACCTACTCCATCCATCCTTCATAATCCGCGCCAGAAATCCCAGCGTCCGCCCCATCCGGTCGCGTTTCGCGAAATGCGAATCAGTAATCAGCCCCTCCAAATGTGGAACCTTCAGGAAGTCCCGAACCAGCGTCGCCCGCTCAAAATAAGGATCAGCCAACACCTGTCCCGACGCCAAATCCTTGTCGTCCTCTTTATCTCCCATCGCCCCATACACAAACTCGCCCAGCACCGCCAACCCCGCGCTGGTCCCGCCAATCGGCTTTCCCGTCGCAATATCGTCATTGATCGCGCTCTCGACCGGAGTCCCCTTCCACCCGCGAATGTAATTCGCCTGATCTCCTCCCGCAATAAACACAACCTCCGCCTTTCGAATAATCTCCGCCACCGCCAGCTCCTCCGCCGCCGCGCGATCCGGAACAATCAGCGTTGCCACCGAATTCGCCTTGCACAGCCCATTCACATACGGGTTGTAATCATCATCTCCCCGCGCCCGCAGAATCAGAAAGTCTCCGCCATTTCCCCGCTCGCAAAGCCAGCGAAATGCCTCATCCAGATCCGTCCCCCCGCCCATCATGGCAACGCCCGCAATAGGCTGAGTCTGAACATCCTCTTTATTTCCAATCCGAAAATACTTGTACGACTGCGCCTGCGCGCACTCCGCGCACAAGAGCAGCACCGCCCACCGCAAATATGTTTTGATCACTCCCAGAATATACAGGAAGCCCGAAAACCGACTCACTCCCCGGCAAAAGAGAAGCCTGGCAGCCTCTCGCTACTTCAACCCCTCCACCAAATACAAATCCGACAACGTCCGAATGTACCCGTAAACATAAGCCTTCCCATCCGCCGACATCAGTACCCGCGAAATGTTATCAATTCCCGCGGCATCCAAGGGTTCGAACGATTTCCACAAACTTCTTTGTCCCGTTGCCAGGTCCACGCGAAAAACCTGCGCCGGAACTCCCCGCGTCATCACAAACAGCGACTTCCCATCCGCCGCCCACGCCGTCACAAACTCGTCCGGTTGCAGTCCCGGCACCAGCTTCGCTTCACCGCCCGCAACCGGAAACAGATAGATTTTCTGGTCCGGACCGCGCGCCGCCACCATTGTCCCATCCGCAGACAACACGGCCGACGCCACTCCCTCCAGACTGAACGCATGCGGCTTAGCGTCGTCCAGCGACTCCACATAGAGCCGCGCGCCGTGTCCACTCTCCGTCCCCGTAAACACAAACCTCTTCCCGTCCGGCAGGAACATCGCGGTCGTGTGATTCAGCCCATCGTCTTTCAACTGCCTCATCTCGCCCACGCCCGTCGGATAAAGCACCAGCGGCGACGGCATCATATTCAGCCGCGACATCGCCCACTTCCCGTCCGGCGACAACGACAGCCCGCTGCCGTCGCCCAGCCGAATCGCCGGCGATCCATCCGTGTCCCGCAAATACACTGCGTACTTCGGACCACCGCCTTCACCCGCCTCCTGAAACAAAATCGTCTTCCCATCGGGCGACAAGCTTCCCGGCCGCGACCAGTCCAGCCACGACAAGTCCCTCTCTTTGCTTTCACCCGGAGCCAGCCCGATCATGCCCGCGCGATCGTTGCCTCGCGTCAGCAGCACATTTCCTTCCTTGCCCACATCCAGCAGCGTCAACTCGCCCGGCACCCGCGCCAGCAGACGCACTTTCCCCGCCAGGTCCGTCGCATACATCGACCGGTCTCCACCGGTATGCGTGGCCGTAAACCAGATTTCATTTCCGTCCGGCGACCACGCCAACCCCTGTATGCTGTCCCACCCGTCGGAGAGATTTGTCTTCTTCCCTGCCAAGTCCACGATGGCGACCAACCCACCATCGTCCCCTGTCTGGGGATGATCCACAAAGGCCACTTTCTTTCCGTCCGGCGCCACCCGCGGATTTCCAATCCACCCGTCCGCCTCATACAGCACCTTGCCCAGCGGAAACTCCAGCCGCTTCCGCGCCGCGACGTCATGCACAATCGCGACATTGGTCCCGTCCGGCGACCAGTCGGCCCACTCCACGTCGTTCAAAATCTCGCGCGGCGCTCCGCCCACCAGCGGCACCCGCGCCAGCGTCCCCGCATACAAGAACGACGAATCCCGCGGCTTGCTGTGCAGCGCCAGCAGCATCTCGCCCGACCCCGACACTGCCAGTACATCCGCTCCCTTCGGTTCCAACAACTGCGACTGCGGACTCTCCGGACGCGTCGTATATAAGTCCAGCGGCTTGCCCTCCCATGCCGCGCTGTAAATCACCGTCTTCCCGTCCGGCGCAAACCGCGCCGAATGCACAATCCCCCGCCGAAACGTCAGCGGATGATACTCGGCAAACTCCTTCTTACTCGCGCCGCCTTTCATCAACAGCGCGCCCGCGCCGAGCCCGGCCAGCAGCGCCACCGCTCCCACCACTCCAGCCGCCGTCCACACTCGCCGACGCGGCACCAGATTCCCCCCCCCCGCCAGCGCCGGACCACCCGTCCCGGAAACGGCCGCAATCCCGGACGCGCTCGCCGTCCGCACTCGCGCACTCTCAGCCCGGCTCTCGGCTCTCGCACTCTCCAGCCCGCGCTTGATCCGCTTCAAATCCCCGCGCAACTCCGCCGCCGTCTGGTAGCGCATCTCGCGCTCTTTTTCCAGCGATTTCGAAATCAAATCATTCAGCTTCTCCGGAATCGCCGGATTCAATTCCGCCGCCGGCGTCGGCATCCGGTTCAGAATCGCCTCGAACACCACGCCATTACTGCTCCCGGAAAACGCCATGTCTCCAGTCGCCATCTCGTACATCACCGACCCAAACGCAAACAGATCCGTGCGCGGATCCAGTTCCTCCGCCCGCACCTGCTCCGGCGACATATACGCCACCGTCCCGATCGTCGACCCCGGACTGGTCATCGGCCCCTCCGGCGTCGTCAGCGTATGCTCCGTACTCTGCGCCAGCTTGGCCAAACCAAAATCCAGCAGCTTCGCCTGCCCGCGCTTGGTCACAAAAATATTCGCCGGCTTAATGTCGCGATGCACGATTCCCCGGGTATGCGCCGCATCCAGCGCATCCGCGATCTCAATGCTGATCCCAAGCAGCGACTCCACATCCATCGCCCGCCCGCCAATGCGATGCTTCAGCGTCTGCCCGTCAAGAAACTCCATCGCGATGAACGTGTGTCCATCGTGCTCATCGATCTCATAAATTGTGCAGATATTAGGATGGTTCAGCGCCGATGCCGCCTGCGCCTCCCGCTGAAAGCGCGTCAGCGCCTGCGGATCTTTCGCTACATCGTCAGGAAGAAACTTCAGAGCCACAAAGCGTTTCAGCTTCGTGTCTTCGGCCTTGTAAACAACACCCATGCCCCCGCCACCCAGTTTCTCAACAATCCGGTAGTGGGAAATGTTCTGGCCGATCATTCCGTAAGGGCCCAAGAGCAGGCGCAGCTATCTTATTGATCCCAAGCCTTCCACGCAAGCCACCGTCGGCCGGAGTAATGGCTCACTTCAAAGTTACCTCAGCCCGATGTCATCCGGAGCGCGGCGACAGCCGGGCGAGGGACCTTACGTCGCTCGACGCTGACGATGCCGTGGACGGGAATATGAGCGTTTCATACAGTCCAGGCACTCCGCGCATCGATTGCTCAATCCTAAGTGCTCAATCCGTAAGTGCTCAATTTCACATTGAACTGTGCGCCCCCAGAAAACAATTTGGGCAAACCACAACGCCATTTTCCCCTCCCGCTCGTCTAAGCCAACAAACGTTTTACTCAGGAGGAATGAACCCATGAAAAACTCTGCTCTTACAGCATGCCTAGCCCTGCTGGCCATGAGCGCACTCGCATTCGGCGCAGCCAACGCCCCCGACATCGACCACACTCCCCCCAGCTATGACATGAAACCCCAGTCACTTCTGGACCTCGAAACCATGCAGAAGAAGTTTGTCGACCTGGCCAACGCTCTCCCCGCCGACAAACTCACCTGGCGCCCTTCACCCGACTCTCGCTCCTTCGCCGAGGTCTTTCTGCACGTGGCCGGCGAGCGCTACCAAATCCTGGCCTTGATGGGAACGCAACCTCCCGCCGATTTCGACGGCAAGACCTTCGAAAAATCCACCACCGACCAGGCCAAAATCGTGGACGAACTGAACAAATCATGGGACTTCGCCAAGAAGACGATCAGCGCCATGACCAACGCCGATTTCGCCAAGCCCCTCCCAAAACTGGGCCCCGACGCAAACGCCGGCGACGTGGTGTACATTCTCGTAGCCGATGCCCACGAACACCTGGGACAGTCAGTAGCCTACGCGCGTGAAACCGGCATCGTCCCGCCCTGGACCGCGGCAGCCCAAAAGAAAGCCGCGGAAAAGAAGGCAGAAACAAAACAACCATAAACAGTGGAGGAAAACTGCAGAGCAAATATGAAGAAGGCGTCAGGAGAATACGCCCAAGTGTGCCTCACGGAGAGTCAACCGCCTCCGTCACCACACTAAAATGCTTTAAATCCGCCATCCCGAACGAAGTCGTAATAGCCACATCGGACGCATCCCGTCCCGTCGCCATCAACACCCGCCCGATCCGCGGCTGATTGTGCCGCGCGTCGAACGTCCACCACCGATCCTCCAAGTACGCCTCAAACCACGCGCTAAAATCCATCGGATCCGGCGAGACCGGAACCCCAATATCTCCCAAATATCCTGTGGCATACCGCGCCGGAATATTTAATGCGCGGCACATCGTAACCGCCAGATGCTGAAAATCCCGGCACACCCCCACCCGTTCCGTGTACACATCCAATGCCGTTTTCGTGGCCCGCGCATATTGATATCCGAAGGCAACTTTGGCATGCACCCAGTCGCAAACCGCCTGCACGCGCGCCCATCCCGGCGCCGCCGCTCCAAATAACTCCAGCGCAATGGTTGAGAACCGGTCCACCTCGCAGTAGCGGCTGTTATACAAATACTTCAAAACCTCATGCGGCAACTCCTGCACCGGAACCTCTCGCGCCCCCAGGCTCACCGGATCGGCCAGTCCGGAGTCATAAATCGAAGTCGTATTGCTCAAACGCAGCCGGCCCTTCTGCGCCAGAAATCGCGTACAGCGATTTCCAAAACTATCAATATAAGTTTCCATTCTCACCGCAGGTTCGGCCTGTACTTCATCCGTCCCGCGCAGATCGGGAACTCGCGAAGGATGCACGTGCAGCAGCGCCACCACCGCCACCGGAGCCGGAAACTCAAACTGAATGTCATATCCCAGCCGCAGAATCATAAGCTTCGATGGCTCCTTACGGCCGAATCGCCCAAGCCAACCCATCCGGCTCGCCCCCAACGTCAACGTGACCCGTGACCTCCAGGGTCTTCAGGTCCAGTACAGCGACATAGTTGTCAGGCCCGCACGCAATGAACGCGCGATTCCCATCCCGATCGATTAGAATGCCAGCCGCTCCGTGGCCAATCCTTACCCGCTTAAATTCCTTGCGCGATGCCGTATCGTAAATTACCAGGTCCCCATTCCCCAGCATTGAAATCAGCGCAAGCTTTCCATCCGCAGTGAACTTCAGCCGATTCGCACCAAACGTCTTCGCATCCAGCGTAGCCGACACAGTCCGCGTCTTGAGGTCGACCACCGAGAGCGTTCCGTCCTGCGCATCCGCCGTCCACAGCTCGCGTCCGTCCGGCGATACATCAAAACCTTCGTCGCCCTTACCGACTGGTACGACCGTCTGATTCCAATCCATCCGCGCTTGATTCCCTCCCGGCGGAGGCGGTGGAGGCTGCGCGCCTGAAGGCTGGGACCCCGGAAGCTGGGAACCCTGCGGCGGACGCGCTCCCGGAGGAGGTCCCATCGGTGGCAGCGCGACCTTTTCCAGAATGCTCACCGTCCCGGAACTGACATTGGTCGTGTAGATCTTCTTCTCGTCCGCAGTAACGTAAAGCATGTGCGTTCGGTTTTGCCCCGTGCCCATGATCCAATCGATCCTCGCGGAGACCGGATCATAGCTTGCAATGGCCTTCGCGCCTTCCGCCGTGAACCATACCTTCCCTCCCACAAACGCGAGACCGTGAGGCCCATTCAACGCTCCCGTATCGATGTCGGCCAGCGCTTTCTGCCCAACCAGGTCGATCACGGAAAGTGCATGGTATCGTCCCCCGCCATAAATCGAGACATAAGCTGTCTTCCCATCGGAAGATGCGATCACCTCGTGCGGGTCAGCGCCCACAGGAGCGCGCGCGATGACCTGCAGCGTATTCGGATCCACGATCGCAAGCGTGTGGTTACGCTTGGAAAGCGCCAACAAGGCCCGGCTCGGCGTCGCCTGAGCACTGACTCCGGCCGCGGCAAAAAGCAGTGCACCCAACACAACAACGCCAGCCAGCAATTGAAAATTCTTGAATCGCGTCATTCTTCCTTCCTTCTCCATTAACTCTAGTGTTCGATGGCATGTTGATTAACCCCTCGGACCTTGGCCGCACCAGAAACGACGTTGTAATTTCTTCTTCAGTTGTAATCCGTTCTACCATCAGCCGAGAAGCTCAGCCACATACCAGCAGAGAATTGTTCGTTTCTCGGGACTGAAGAGCTCACCCTGGGCAAGGTTGGGCCCGACGTTTGAACATTACGAACACTCCGTAGCCGGCCATGACGCCGAATGCGTTCAGCATCACGTCGTCAACGTCGAAGATGCCTACGCGGAAGACAACCTCCATCACTTCGAAGCTTAGCCCGGTAACAACTCCGAGGGCGAGCGCCTTCTGCCATGAGCATGAAAACGATCGAACGACAAGCGGAGCGAGAAGTCCTATCGGCATAAACGGGATGATGTTTCCGAAGAAGTTCACCATGTCGATCAAGTGATTCCCCCGACCAAGGAGTTCGGGAACAATGGTCTTGAACGGGACGAAGTTGCCAGGACCTGTGTGAGTACCGGCAAACCTGAACCTCAGGTGTCCGATACGAATGACAGGTATGTCCTTGAAGACCACCAGCCTGATTAGAAGTGCGCCATATGCCGTGAGAGCACACGCCGCCCACCAACGCGTTCGTTTCGCCTGCATACCATTCCCCCGAAAACCCGGAAGCTAGCTATTGTAGTCAGATGGATGGAAGGCCATTACACTCATCGAGGTTTGGCGGGCGGCCGGCCGGGGTCAATGAGCGTAATCGGGAGTGAGTATTGAAAAAATCCTGCTATCTGCAGCGGGCAATTTGTGGGCCTCGCTGACGGTGGTCCGCACAAGCAGATGACGCATGACGAGGCCGGAATGCGCTGAACGCCCCCAATCGATTTGCACGATTTGCATTATTCGCCTTTGTCGATCGCCGCTGCACTGCGTCCGGAGTTCAGCCCTCCAGGCCACCAGTTCCAGGCGCCGGCCAGGCGAAGCAGCGCAGGCCCAATCACAATGCGAACCAGCGTTGCATCAATCAGCACTGCGATCGCGAGCGTAAATCCGAGCATCTTAATCACCAGGAAATTCCCGAAGGTGAATGCCGCAAATACCACAATCATGATCGCCGCCGCGCTCGTAATCAGTCCGGAGGTTTTGGCCATCCCCTCGGGGATCGCCTCCATTTCACTCAGACCGCTCCTCCTCGCCTCGAGAACCCGCGCCACCAGGAAAACTTCGTAATCCATGCTCAGTCCGAAGACGATCGCAAATGCAACGATCGGCACAATGGGAAATATGCTGCCCGTTCCCTCCGGAACTCCGAAGAGGCGAACTCCGTGGCCCTCCTGGAACACCAGCACCAACGCTCCGAAGGACGCCCCCACCGAGAGCAAGTTCAATGCAATGGCCTTCACCGCGGCGAAAAGCGATCGAAATCCGCTCAACAGCGCCAGCAGCGTCCCACCCACCACCAGCTCCAGTACCGATACGAACCGGTCGCGGACAATCGTTTGATAGTCGGCGGTCAGGGCCGGAATGCCGCCAATGCGCAGCGTGGCGCCGGGCACTCCAGTGAGTGCGGCCGCGCCTTCCTTCCGCAGCTCTCGCACCCAGGCAACCTGATCGTTCAGCGAAACCGAAGTCGCGGGCAAGATTTCGATCAGCGCCGCCCGCCCGTCCTGACTCAAGAATGTGCGACGCGTCTCCCGCGGAAGATTGCCGAGCCCGGAGCGGTTACTCTCCGCAATCGTTGTAATGGAAATCACGCGGAAGGAACGCGGGTCGCTCGCCAGCCGCTTGCTCAGACCATCGAGCGCATTCCAGCCTGCATCCGTTTGCGCAATGGAATCCGCTGGTAGTTCGAGAATCACGCGCAGCGAGTAAACGATGCCCACCCGATCCATGTGTTCGAGGGTATGCAGCGCGCGCACCGATTCCGCCTGTGACGGCAGCCAGTCCCCTCGCGGCACACTGGTATCCAGCCGCATCGCCTGCGAGGCCAGCAAAAGCAGCGGCGCCCCCGCCAGCAAAATGGCAAGCCAGGGATGAGCGACAATCACCTTGCCGCATCGTCGCCAGCGGTTTTCCGTGCGCGCTGCCCGGTTCGCATCCCAACTTGCGATAAAGGGCACCCGGCCCGCATTAATTCGCGGACCGAGAGCCGCCAGCAACGCCGGAAGCAGCGTATTCGCCAGCAGCACACTCATTCCCGCCACCAGCACTCCAGCCAACCCGATGGAACGGACTTCGCTAATCGGGACAGTCAATAGGGCCAGAAATCCGATCGCCACAGTCGAAGCCGAAATCAGCAGTGTGTGACCCGCCTGACGACCCGCGATGGCCGAGGCCTTAAGTCCGCTCGGCTCGGCCGCGATCGCTTCACGGAAGCGGCTGACCATGAGGAGCGCGTAGTCGATTCCCAACCCCAGCCCCAGCATTGTGGCCAAGCTCTGAACCAATATGGATAAGTGCCAACGCAGGGCCAGAATCCCTGCAATCGCCAGAGCCGTCGCAATGGCAAGCTGACCGGTGCCGACCGGAATCAGGGCTGCGACCAGGCTTCCGAATGCCACCAGCAGAAGTATGAGGGTGGCAGGGATCGCGAGAGTCTCGGCACGTTGCACGTCGTCAGCACTAGCTTTTCGAATGTCGAAATTAAGCGGCGTCTCACCCGTCAGTTCGAGCTTGATCCCGGGATAGCGCCCGCGCAATTCGTTTTGAAGCGAGTTCTCCAGTTCGTGAAGCTTGGGGACGAGCGATTCCACTGGCCCCTCGGTCGAGGCCAGTCCCACCAGAATAAAAGTCCCTCCTCCCTTGCCCACGAAAATCGGATCGCGAAGATCAAGATGCGAAACCACTCCGGACACGCCGGGTTCCTTTTGCAGCCTCTCCTCAATCGTTCCCAATGCTTGCTCGCCCTCCTCCGAATCAACCGGAGGCAGTCCCTGAATCACCAGGACCACGCGGTCCACGAAGGGCGAACGAAATCGAGTAGCCAATTCCTCTGGAATTTTTCCCGCTTCGCTGCTCTCGATGCGCGTCGCAGTTTCCAGATGACGCTCGGCGTGAAAGGAAAACGGAACCAGGGCAAGGACGGCGACAAGAACGATCCCAGCCAACCAGAAACGGCGCAGATGCATGAGATTCATAATGTCACGCAAAACGGGATAGCGGACTAATTCTTCTTCATTTACCAGTTGTCTAGTTCAGAATCCTAGAGGATCGGCGGAAAGATCAGCAATACGGAATTCTCCCCCTACTCAAAATCGTTACGGTTAAGAAGATTCTCATCCCGCCCCGGAACGCGGAGTGCCACTTCCGGACCGGTATTCATTCGAACTTTGAAGGCTCTGTTTTGCAACAATCTGGTGCGCATGAGTTCGCATTCCGCACCGGTTCGTATTATTGTGGGTAAAGGATAAATCGGCTTCCCAGGAGGACCATTGCACAAACTCGCTTTGCTCGGGCTGTTCGCCGCCCTTCAAATTGGTGCCGCAGACCCCCGCATCGGCTCCTGGACGCTTACCTCTGCGCAGTCTTCCCTCGATCCTCCCAACAAACTCTCCGTCACATCTCTAAACGGCGATGTTCACGTAGTCATTTCGGGCGAGACCCACATCGAGTTCACGGCGAAGCGGGACGGCCATGAATCACCCGTACAGGGCAATCCGGCATTTAATCAAATCGAGCTGAAGAGGATCGATAAGCATCAAGTCGAAGTCATCCAAAAGAAAGACGGAGCCGTAGTAACCACGATTCACGACAAGCTGTCGAAGGATGGAAATGAATTAACCAGCACGACTTCGCAGAAAGGACGCCCCGACAAGATCACCGTGTGGACGCGATCCGGGGGAAAGAAATCGGCCGTTGACTTGTTTTCCGGTGAGTGGGCCCAGGATCTCAGCAAAACTCGAGTGCGGCAAGGCATGACGCTCAAGATCGAAGCGGATGGAAACGGCGGAGTCCGCTTCCTGGGAGACTTCGGCTACAGCGCCCGCTTTGACGGCAAGGAATACGACCTGAAAAACGCCCCCAACGATACCGTGACCCTGCAACTCGTCGACCCCCACACGGTCGATTCGATTTACCGGCGAGATAATCAAATCACCCAAAAGGATCGCTGGGTGGTTTCCGCCGATGGCGCAGAAATGACCCTCACCACCACCGGCACCTTAGAGAGCGGTCAACAAATAAAAGAGAGCCTGGTATTTAAGAAACAGTAACTATGGCTGTGCCAAACCAGCTGCACTCGCAGCTTCGCCGTCTGCCAGCAAGTTACTCAGCGCCTTGAACTCACGAGGCGCAACCGAGATGATCCCCTTGCGATGCATGAATCGCAGGATGCCATTAACCGTATCCTCCAGAGAAGGATCGGGCCGGCCCCATGCCGATGCATTCCGCGCTGCCTGATAGCTGGAACTGTCGTAGCGTTTGAACTCCATCGACGAGATGTTGTCCACCGAGCCCACCAGAAAGTCCAGCAGCGGAAACAGTAAATCGTCTTTATTGCATCGCCGGATCAGCTCAGGAACGAATTCAGGAAGGCTAAACACTTCAAATTGCCGGCCGGTCGCCTTGGTAATGAGCCCGGTAATATCCAGCATGTTCGCATAGTCGTCCCGCACCACGTGATAGTTCTTGTTATCCGTGCCGGGAGTGGCGGAAATCGCAACAATGTTGTTCGCGGTGATGTCCGCCGGCACGAAACTAACCTGGTTCAGGGCATCAACTCCAATGCCGTGATTCACCATGAATGCTACGAGACGAACCGCAATGTCGAAGTTGTTGCCTCCGCCAGTAACGGACGGGCTCACCAGAGCGGGCCGGAAGATCCGCGTACTCAGCCCGTGCCGCCGGGCGTCCATAATCACTTGCTCTGACACCCACTTCGATTGGCTGTATCCAAAATCGAGAAGCTCCATTTTCTCGTTGAAATCCGTCTCATACAGCACCTTCTTAACCGCCCAGCCAAAGATGAAGGTGGTCGAAACATAATTGAAGCTCTTGGAGCGTCCTTCGAACGCCAATCTCAGGACTTCATTCGTCCCCAGAACGTTCGCGTCACGCATCCGGTCGTAATTGAGTAAATAATTTACGGTGGCCCCGTTGTGGAACACCGTATCGATTTCATTGGCGAGAAAATCCCACACGCCCCGCGTCAAAGCCAGACCCTTCTGGCCAAGATCTCCGCATACCGGAACCACCCGACTCTCGAACATTCGCATCAGGTTTGCCGGGCACGGTCCCATGGATTCCATTGCCGCCCTCAGCCTTTGCTTGCCCTGATCCTCATCCGACGCTCTCACCAGAACGTGGATCTTTGCCTGCGTTTGTTCCAGCAGGCTCTTTACCAGGAACGGCCCTATGAAACCGGTGCCGCCGGTGAGTAGAACATTATTCATGATCGGATTAACGATCGGTGTTGCGGGTAATAACGCCGGCGCAGGAGGTTCAAAGATGAGCTTCCGGTCGCTGCTCATCATCCTCTGTTCCGCTACACGCTGCTCCTCGCGGAAGGCAGCCAGGTATTGCCGCAGCGGGACCAGCGCTTCCTCGGGTGCATGCTCCAACTGTTCCGCCAGTCGAAACAACTCGGCTACACTCACCCGCTGAATCAGCCCGATATCCACTTGTCTCGCCAGCATATCGGCGTCTTTATTCTTCAAAAGCTCTTTGATCTCGTGCATGAACACCACAAGATCGATGGAATCCAGTCCAGCTTCGACCAGGTTGTACGCTTCCGTGCCCGTGAGGTTGTAACGGGCCTTCAATATATCGAAAGGCGATTGGCCTCCCACATCCGATGCTGATGGTCCGGTCTCTTTTTCCCGCGAAAATTCTGAGAGCACGGTAAATTGACCCTGCAGCCACATGTGCTTGGTTTTGTGGCGCATGATTTTGCCCGAACTGGTTCGCGGTATGGCACGGGGTGCGATGAATGAAATCAGCGCAACTTCCACGTTAAGGTAATTCCGAACCGCGGCCGCAATCTGCAGCGCATCCGGCAACGCCTTCGGATTTTTCACCTCAGCCACGATCGCCAATCCCGGTTCGATGTCTTCGTTAATCTGGAAAGCGGCAACGCAACTCGCTCGCACCAGGCCCGACGCTTTCTCCACCACTGCTTCGATATCCTGCGGATAGTAGTTCTGCCCGCGGATAATAATCATGTCCTTGATGCGGCCGCAGACGAAAAGTTCGCCATCATGCAGGAAGCCCATATCCCCAGTCCGAAGATAACCGTCGTCATAGGGGCTGTCATCTACCAGCCGGGCGTGAAACAGCTTCTGCGTCAGCTCCGGATTGTTCCAGAACCCCGGACATTTACTCCCTCCCGCGATCCAAATCTCGCCAATGCGACCCGGCTCCAGAGCGACATGCTTCTCCGCATCCACGATCTTTACCGTGAGCCCCGGCAGGGGCTTTCCGCAACTGACAATCTGCGTGGCCCCGCCGATTTCGGAAACCTCCTTGGTCACGCGGGCCTTCCCCAGAGCAACGGCGTTCTTGTTGACCGAAATAATGTTGCGGCCGCGCAGCGAAACCGCCAGCGTATTTTCTGCCAGCCCGTACGCCACAAAAAAGCTTTCCGACTTCAGTCCATGAGGCTGAAAGGCCTCCAGAAAGCGCGTATACGTGTCCGGCTTAACTGGTTCTGCGGCCACCATCAGCAACCGCAGCGAGCTAAGATCGCAACTCTCCAAACTCTCCTTCGAAACTCTTCCGGCCCGCAAACAATAGTCGTACGCGAAGTTGGGCGCCGCTGAGGCGCTGGCCCCATACCTCTTGATCGCGTCAAACCACAGGGTTGGACGCTGAATGAAATCCGTGGGGGCGAAGCCGTAGGTCGTGCCCCCTGTAATCGCGGGAAACAGGTAGCACCCAATCAGTCCCATATCGTGATACTGCGGAAGCCACGACACGACTACCGGTGCGTCATGGTCGATCACCAGCGGACAGTTGTGCAGTATGTTTTCGTGCGTGACCATCACGCCTTTAGGATCTCGAGTCGACCCGGACGTGTACTGCAGAAACAGAATCTTCGAAGCACCGTTGGAGGAGCCGTTGGAACCACCGTTGGAAGAACCGTTGAAGGTTTCGTCCGAAATCTTCTCGACGAAATCCTCCGTCGCAATCCAACGAAGCCCGGAAATGTAGTCGACGTCGACCGCGGATGCCGAGACTCCGCTTCTGGCAAGATTTGTCTTCAGGGATCCGAGGTAGTCTTTGCTGGTTAAAACGCCGGCCGCCTGGCAATCCTTGGCAATGTGCACCATCTTGTACAGGGCGCCCTGGAATCCACGAGAGCTGGGCGGATAAACGGGCACGGGAATCAATCCCGCGCGCACGCAGCCAAAAAACGCGCAAATCATTTCGAGCCCCGGCGGGTAGGCCAGCAGTAGACGGTCCTGGGACTTAAAACCGTGCTCCTTGCGCAAATGTCCGGCGATCACCTTGGTCCGATGGAGAAATGACTCGTAGGAATACCCTCCGATCGGAGTGCCGTTGACGTCAATGTACGAATAAAGGAGCCTGTGCGGGTGCTGATTCCCTAGACTATCCAGCTTGTCTAAAATCGAAGCCATCATAGATTCGGATCGATACTACATGGCGGTGGCACCGCCATTTCGCTAACCTCCTATGTTTAGAACTACGCTGCGAACCGTGTCGACAAAACTCTTCAACCAGAAACAAACTTCCCACTGCTCCCCGTGCACAGGGGGCAGCCCGACTTCGAGAACAGAATCAGAGCCACTCCTGAAACCATGCCTTTCTCGGTCCTTTGAACATAGCCCCGCCCAGCGTCGGATCATCCGACTTCGGGATAATGTTTCCATAGGACTAAGCGCACGATGTTAACAGAGATTTGGAACGCTGGGAAGCATTCCTCGCTGCCGGCCCGTTCCGCGAACAAGCCCGTTACGCCCGTTCCCCATGATCCGAAATTTCCTTGATCTTCCTCAAGTTTTCGAGCTAACATCGATTTCCGACATTTTTCACCGGAGGCGGTGTGGGGGCAACAAAATTCGCCGCTGGCCGAGTGGACCCCTCCGCAAACCGGCCCGGGACGCACCAATCCGGCCTGACATCATTTGAGCCAGTGACGAAATTGACCCTGAGACGAGGCGGTTATTAATCTGAATCCGGCGATTGATGATCTTGTACCAGCGGAGGCCTCGTTGCGGGACTCCGTTTCCGCCTCGGCCCCTGAATCTTCCTTCCCTAAAGTCCTGCGTCGGCGCCTGGATGATTACTTTTCCGCCGGGAACATTTCTCCCAAGGCCGATTTCGCCATGTGGCTCAAAATCGCAGTCGGTTTGGCCGTGCTGGCCGGCAGCTGGATTGCCCTCTACACCTTCAAACCCGATTCATGGAAGTTCGTCGGCCTCTACCTCTTGAATGCGGTCGCGCAAACCTTCCTTTTGCTGAACATCGCGCACGACAGCAACCACAACGCCATCTCGTCGAGGCGGTCTGTCAACAAAGCCCTCAACTACGTTTTCGATGTGTGTGGAATCAGTTCCTACATGTGGCGCATCCTCCATCATCGAGGCCACCACTCCTGCATCAATCTCCACGGCGAAGACGACGCGCTTACCGGACGCGGTGTTCTACGGTTCACGCCCCACGAACCCCGAACGCGCCTGCAGCGCTTCCAGCACATCTATGCGCTGCTCATGTACGCGGTGTTTTCTCTCGACTATGTGTTCGTGAGAGACTTCGAGTGCTTCTTCTTCCCGTCCCACGATTATCTGAAACGCACCAAGCATCCGCTGCGGGAATACATCACTCTTTTTGCCGGAAAAGCTTTTTACGTCATTTACATGCTCATTTTGCCGGTCGTGCTGCTGCGAAAATCCCCTCTGCTCGTCGCCCTGGCTTTCGTGCTTTCTCATTTGATCATCGGCTTGAGCGTTGCGCTCGTCTTCCAGACGACGCACGTGATCGACAGCACCTACTTCCCCGCCGACCGCAACGAATTCGATAACTGGATCCACCATATCTTCGCCACCACGGCCGACTACGCGACTGAGACCCCGCTGGTCGGCTGGCTCGTCGGCGGCCTGAACCATCACATCGTCCACCATCTCTGCCCTTTTGTTTGCCACACTCACTACGCCCCACTGACCCGCATCGTGAAGCAGACCGCCGAGGAATATGGCATTCCCTATCGGCAACATCCCACCATGACCCAGGCCGTCAAACATCATCTACTCCTCTTGAAGCAGCTGGGAAACCAGGATCATGTTTCACTCCTGAAGCCGTTGGATAGCGAGGCGTAGCGTGCCGCATAGCATACCCGCCGTCTCCCGCTCCCAATCCTTCCTGGATTCCCGTGCCATGGCCCACAATCCGGTGCGGGTTCTCACCAAGTACATCAAACTCCAGGGTGACACCTTCCGCTTCTATTTTGGCGGCGTAAAAGAAGCCATCGTCACCATCGATCCCGTCGTCATTCAGCATGTGCTGAAGACCAATTCCGAGAACTACTACAAATCCGAGATTCAAAAGAAGCGGATGGGCCATTTCCTGGGTAAGGGCCTGCTCACTACCGAAGGCGAGCCCTGGAAAACGCAACGCCGTCTCATCCAAACTGGTTTTGAGCGCAAGCAGCTCGAAGTTCTGGCCTCGATCATGCAGGACTCCCTCACCGATTCTCTGCGGGACTTCGACCGCCAAGCGCAGCTCGGCCCGGTCGATATCTACCCCCTCATGATGAAGATCACTTTCGCGATGGTTGGCAAATCCCTGTTCGGCGCCGAACTCAAACAGGAAGACATTGAGGTGGTCAGCGAAGCCATTTCGACAGTCCAGGAATTCATGGTTCGTCAAACCATTCAGCCCTACCTGAATCCCTGGTTCGCGGTCTCCGGCGAGTTGCGCCGCCACGAGGACATGCGCAACCGCGCCTTCGGCATTTTGGGCGACTATATTCGCCGCCGCCGCAAGGAGTCTCCCGGCCACGATCTGCTGCAGATCCTGATGGACGCCCGCTACAGCGACGGCCAGGGCATGCCTGATGACCTGGTTCTCAGCGAGAGCATGCAACTGCTGGTCGCGGGCCATGAAACCTCGTCCAATGGTTTGTCATGGCTTCTCTACCTGCTGAGCTCGCGCCCCGACTGTGTCGACCGCATACGCGAGGAGTTCGATTCTGTGCTCGGCGACCGGCCTCTAGGCTTTTCCGACGTTCCCAAGTTCGAATTTACCACTCAGATAATCCTGGAAGCCCTGCGCCTGTACCCGCCCTTTTGGATGGTCGACCGCATGGCTCTCGCCGACGACCGCGCCGGCGATCTCGACATTCCCCGGGGATCCACAGTCGTTGTGTTCATTTACGGCGTGCACCATTCCCCGCAGTACTGGGAGAACCCTGAGACTTTCGATCAGAAACGCTTCTCCAAAACAAAAGAGAAGCTGCACACCCCCTTCGCCCATTTGCCCTTCGGAGCCGGCCCTCGGGGATGTATCGGCGGCAACTACGCCATGCTGCAGATGCTCATGATTCTGAGTGTTCTACTCAGAAAATACGATTTCAGCCTGGTCCCCGGCCAGACCATCGAAGCTCGCCCCATGGTGATCCTGCGCCCCGAGCACGGAATCCGCATGAGCTTCACCAAGGCAATCCCACGCAGCGTCGGCAGACTGTCCGACTGTTCAGCCTGACCTTCATTACTAACTGCTCTCCCTCCTGGAGCCGCACATCGAGCCGCACGTCAAGCTCTGCGCAGGATGACGACGCGTAGGGATACGGAGCAATGATCGACAACTGCGGCGTGAAAGTGCATCCCGGAGCGCAGCCCCGGCCCCGCCGTACGCTACTCGTGCCGGGGATGCGGATTCTCCCTTAACGAGTTTGAATGATCTTGTCTGAGCCCCGCTTCCACGCGACTCGGCGGCGGTTCCTTAACCGCGTACTTCAACAAACACCACAGCGCACGCACACCATCCTTCCACCCAATCTTCTTGCCTTCCGCGTAAGTGCGGCCCGAATAGCTGATGCCGATCTCGTAAATGCGCAGGTTCATGCGTGAGATTTTCACCGTAATCTCGGGCTCAAACCCAAATCGATCTTCCTCCAATGGAATACTCTGGATGATCTCCCGCCGGAATGCCTTGTAACAGGTTTCCATATCGGTGAGGTTCAGATTGGTCACCGCGTTCGACACCAGAGTCAGCAGTCCGTTGCCCACCGAGTGCCAAAAGTATAAGACCCGGTGCGGCCCTGATCCGATGAAGCGCGAGCCGTAGACCACATCCGCCTTACCTTCGATCAGCGGCGCCAGAAGCAGCGGATACTCTGAGGGATCATATTCGAGATCAGCGTCCTGGATCAGAACATATTCGCCAGTCGCCTCCTTGATGCCCCTCCGGAGCGCCGCCCCCTTTCCCATGTTTTGCGGCTGCAGAAACGCGCGCACCTGCGGGTGTTCCTTTGTCAGTTCCGCAAGAATGTCTCGCGAGCCGTCAGTCGAGCCGTCGTCTACACAGAGCAACTCCATCTCCAACGGGACCGCCAGAACTCTCTCGATCGCCAGCCTCAGCGTCGGCCGCTCGTTATAAATCGGGATTACGACAGAAAGTTTCATAATCTCTGATCAAGTAGAATTCGCTTACGGTTCTGGGAGAATATCACGACACGCAGAAACTGACGCCCCTGGCGGCCGGTTTCGCGAAATTCGACCGAAGACGAGGCTCAAGCCCTCGCCAGCTGCATCCGCGAACACGGTTGGCATTCCATCGTGGTGGTAACTTCGAACTATCAAACACGGCAAGCGCGGATGATCTGGAAAAAGACTCTCCGGCAACAGCATCTGCCGGTCCAGTTATGGGTTTATGGAGTCTCAGACCCAGAGTTTCATCCCACCGGATGGTGGCATGACCGGCGATCCGCAAAAACCTGGCTACGGGAATCCACGAAGCTGCTGTGGACGCTAACCGTAGGGTAATTTCAAAGTGCGCCGCCGTATTCTAAATCTTGGTGAGCGCGGCAGGACTCGAACCTGCGACCCATGCCTTAAAAGGGTCGGCAACCCAATTACAAACAACAACTTGCACGTCCAGCTTACTCCATGCACGACACAACAAAATCAAGCAGATACGAACAAGACATTCGTCTGGGTGCCCGGAGGGTGCCCGGAACCCAGCCTCTCGAACAATGGGGCTTCTGGTTACTGGATCGTCTGTAACGCGAGGAATCATTTCGTCGAAGCATCGAGCATCCAGCCTTTTCAGGGGTGGCCTAGAAACTATACATACTCCGGATGCGGAATTTTGGTGGCCGTGTTTGCGATCAGTTAGGCTGTCGAAGAAACCTCTACTCTTACTCTCGTAGGCGTTCGAATCTAGGAAAGGGGACTTGACCTTCCGCGAGATCTTGCGCTGGATTTCGCGGATCGAGTTTGAATCTGCTGCGGGTCGAGGTGCTGGCCCCTCTACGGAGTAAAGAAGCAGAACGAGCCCCGGTAGACGGTTAGCGTCCCTCCACCCGTGCTTGCGAGAATGTCGATAGTGTTGGCGGTCGTGGCTGGATTCTCTATCGTGCCGGAGAGGTGCCAGTGTAGTTTGACTCCTGCTCCCATGCTTGGGAGTGTCTGCGAGCCTATGGTGTTGTTTCCTGCCGTGGTGGCATTCATGAGGGAGCCCGTTGCTATGTTGGATGGACTGTTTGCATTCAACATTACCGCGTTCAGGATCGTGACGTTGGCTGACGTAGATATTCCCCACGTAATTGTCGCGCTCACAATCGAATCGCTGAATGAGCCCTCGCAATCAAAAGAGTACGACAGCGCTCCCGTCGACGGCAGCGCCCACGATAGGCCCGTGATGCGCGGGTAGTGGGCTGTTTAAAATAGCCCACTGCCGATGAGCGGGTAGTGTCCTAAATTTGAATTAGGACACTACCGATGAGCGAACTTAGTTGACACAGACTTCCGATCAGTCCATAATTCTTAGCATTCAGCTTGAAGGAACTCTCCAGAGGGGGCAGAGTTCGCAAGCTTCCGGCTGTTTCCTTCCCTAGAGCCTAGAAGAGGACGACGCGCTTTTTGTTGGCGCTGACGCACCCAGAAGAACGAGGGGCGATCGGCCGCTGCTCGCCCCAGGAAAACCGCGATGGAAAAATCTTTGTTTAAGTTTCACCACAATTTTCTGATTTTCGCCCTAACGCTAACCTCCCTGTCGGCAGCTGCGCAAACGATACCTAATCCGCTGCTTGTCCTCCAGGATTCTGCCAGTGACGGTGCATTCCTTCCTCTTCTGGAGCTGCAAGGTGGTGCCGTGTCATCAACGCAGGGAATCGAGGTCACTAGCCAGTCCACTCTGACGTCGAGTCCCCCCAACCTTTCGAGTGTCATGGGAACCGGCTTTGGAGGTTTGCTATTGGTACAGAATAGCCCGGCAGTGAGCGGCGCGGGCGAAAATTCGCCCCTCTTCTGCATCTCAGGCAACCAGTGGAACGGAGCCGCGAGCGCATCGGTTGCCGCAGTGTGGTGCCTCAACGTAAAAGGCGGCGGTGCTGCGGGCACGACGGACTCGCCGGATGTAATTGAGTGGACACGGCCAACAGGTACTGGGTATGGGAACCCGACCGGTGATCTTACGATGCTGTGGCCAGGAGCCGTCAACCTAGCCTCCGATGGCCAGATAACCGTAGGCCCAAATGTCGACACATCGCTCGGAAACGTATCGGGCATCCCGAGTACGTTTACGGGCCAGAAGACCCAGGTTAACTCAGGGACTGTTGCCGCCGGGCCGGTGACGCTTGAACCTGGGCAGCTGACAGCAAGCAGCGTACCGGCGGGAGCGACCGAAGGCCCGCTACAGATTTTGCAAAGTTATATTGCGGGGAGCGGGGCATCGACGGCGGTTGGGACGCTAGCCTGCCCTGTAGCAGCACAGACAGTCATCCCTTGCCTGACCACTGGAGCAGCAGAAAACTGGGTTGGAGTTTTTAACAGCATACCAGGCTCTCAAGGAGTGAGCGTCACGCCTCTAAGGTATGGGAGGGTGCCCATCAAGACGGCTGGCAGTACGGCGGTGACATTCAACGCCGGAGATTTCGTCTGCAAGGATGACGCAAACGCAAGCTACGTCGTGACCAACAGCACTACTCCGTGTCCCGTTGGCGAGTCGATCGGCATCGCCGTGGGCGACCCATCCTCGGGCACGTCTCACGTTGTAGATTTAGTTCCAGAAGCTAGCGTGTCTGGTGCGGCGGCTCAGGGGCAGATTTTGCAGTTCACGTGCATCGGCGCGGTTCCGACCGTCGCTAGCACCATATATCTTAACGGAGGACAGTGTTCCGTCGGATCAGGTACTGACGCCGTAGAGTTTACCCTGCCGTATCCATCCGGCACATACAGGTTTAGTCAAATGTATGTGAACTACGGCCACGTTGGGCTCACGGGCGATACAGTGACTCTGTTTGTTAACGGTAGCTCGGGAACAACCCCAGTCTCATGTGCGCCGACGACGACTGGGCAGTGCGCAGACCTGACACATACCCTCACAATCACGGGTGGGCAAACCTATTCGATAAGGGTCAGCACTGGCGCCAGTGATTCATTGAAAAACATCAACGTCACGATTCGGCTACAGTGAACTGGCGCTGTCGTGACAGCGCCAGCCTGAGCAAGGAGATTTCGGTATGAATCAAGCTAAGTTTTCAAAGAGTGTTTTGGTCCATTCGACTTGGCATGATCGCATCACAGGCTCAGGCCTGTTTTGGCCATGCTGCGCCGTGGCCGCACTATGGTTCGCTTTCGCTGGGGTCTCTCATGCACAGACGCTCACCACCTTGGCGAACTTCGACGGGACCGCTTCCAACCCGCATGCTTCCCTTGTACAGGGAACAGACGGCAATTTTTACGGAACGACAGTCAGCGGCGGGAACAGTTTATGCAACCCGCCGCTTGGGTGCGGCACGGTGTTCCGGGTGACTCCTAACGGGACTCTGGCCGTGCTATATGCCTTTTGCGTCCAAACGAACTGCGCCGACGGCGCCGGACCCTTCGGCGGATTGGTGCTAGGAACAGATGAGAGTTTCTATGGGACGACCTTCACGGGCGGGGATCACAACTGCGCAGGGGCAATCGAGTGCGGTGGAACCGTCTTCAAGATCACGCCAGACGGCGGGTTGATTACGCTTTACAGCTTTTGCGCCCAGGCAAACTGTACTGACGGCGAATTCCCGTCCTCGGCGTTGATCGAAGGTAGCGACCAGGACTTCTACGGGACCGCGTCAGGCGGCGGGGCGCACGCCGCCGGGACAATATTCAAGATCACACCACAGGGCAGGCTCACCACGCTTTATAGTTTTTGCGCTCTGGCCTCATGTGTGGACGGCTCCGATCCGATCGGTGGGCTATTTCCAGGTGCGGACGGTGGCCTCTACGGGACGACTTATGATGGTGGGGCGTATGGCTATGGCACGGTTTTCAAGCTCTCGGCCGATGGGATACTCACGACGCTACACAGCTTCGACTTTAGGGACGGGCAAAATCCGACCGCCTCGTTAATTCAGGCCAGCAACGGGAAATTCTACGGCTCAACGTTCTCTGGCGGCAAGGGGCTCAACAACTGCGGCAGTGGGTGCGGTTCACTGTTTGCGGTCACTTCAACTGGCAAGTTCGTCACGTTGGATCACCTCGACTGGAGCAATGGCTTCGAGCCGTACTCCCCAATGATTCAGGCCACTGACGGCAATCTTTACGGGACAACGGTCGACGGATTGGGCGTGGGCACGATCTTCGATACCACCGTGGGGAGCAGTAGCTTGACAACCCTCTCCGCATTTAATGGGGGCCTCGACGGCATCCACCCATTCGCGGGACTGCTGCAAGCCACAAATGGGATGTTTTACGGCACCACGACGGGAGACGGATCGACGAATGGCACGTTCTTCAGCTTGGACACGGGGCTCGGTCCGTTCGTCACTTTCGCTCTCGCCATCGGCAAGATCGGACAAACGGCGGAGATCCTGGGCCAAGGACTGACCGGCACGACTTCTGTGACGTTTAACGGTGTTCCTGCAACCACCTTCACCATTGTGTCCGACAATTATATAACCGCGGTTGTGCCGAGCAGCGCGACCAGCGGAAAGGTCGTAGTCGCGACACAAACTGGGGACCTGACCAGCAATGTCAACTTCCGGATAGCGAAGTAGCTGACGATTTGTTCTCACTCAAGCCGAATGAGATCGCGACGGCAGCTGTTCACTGAATACTGAAGGAGCTAACCATGTCGAACTCGTTCCGCAAGATTCTAGTCGCCGTCGGCGTTCTATCCCTGCTCTCGCTTTTTCCCTTCCTCACCGCAAATCCTCAGCAGGTGACCGCCAACCAGCCATTTACTTATCCCCTCCTTGGAACCTCAGCAGCCTGCGCGTCGTCAGCGTCGCCCGCGTCCTGTTCGGCGGACCCTGCTGGCTTTGTCGTGATTGCCGTCTCGTCATCGACGGTCGTCGTAGACACGAGCGCGGTAACGGCCAAAAGCCAGATTTTCGTCGTGTTTGATGCGTCCCTCGCGGGTGCTCTGGGAATCACGCAATGCAATAGCACATCAGGAGCGGCGAATACCTATTTCGTTTCGGCCAGAAGCCCGGGTACTAGCTTTACCATCGGATCCTCCAATCCAATCATGAACCATCCGGCGTGTTTGAGCTATTTCATCGTTAACTGACGCGCTTAATAGCGTAGAAACCAAAGTTCCCTTCGCGAAACGGCTCGGGGTTCCTGCCCTGCAAGAGCCCTAACAAGGGCTTCGTCCCTGCGCCAGACCAAGGTCCGATCCCCTGTAAGTTTGCGAAGCGCATGAACGGCCTGGGCGCCAGGACCGGCCGCATTCATCTGCAGGACGGTCGCGCTCTGCCGGAGAACTACAAGCAATTGATCCGCGGCAACGCCGTCACTGCCGACCGCATTCAGGGGAAGTTTGTGGATGCCGTGTTTATCTGCGCTGACGAGATGCGAAAGGAATTATTCTGTGGGGCAGCTTCGCGGGGCCGGGAGGTCATCACGTTGTGACCATCGATAAAAACGTGCTGTGGCAGTCGATACCATGCTCACTCGCGCGGCAACGCTTCCGAGTTGTCGCAACCGAGCGGTGGGAAGCTCTTTGAAAGAGGCGAGACCTAAACCGATACAGTAGAACGTATGGCTTGGTCCAGTGTCGTTCCTTCGTTCAGGCCAATGACCCAGAATTGGCTCAGCACTCATCTCCATATCTAGGCCATCCGATGCTCTGTTTCAATTCGCCTTCCTTGCAGCGTGAGAGATCAGCGGTACGGCTTTCGTTCTTGCTGCGCTAGCAGCACCGATGATTCTGAAACTCTTGTTGCTTTTCAGCGCTCCACCGGGAGTCGTCACTATGACTGGTCCTGTCGTCGCGCCGCTCGGCACAACTGCGGTCATGTATGTATCAGTGAGAACTTTGAAGCTCGTCGCCGCAATGCCATTGAAGGTTACGCTGCTCGTCCCAGTTAGCCCTTGGCCAAGGATTTGTGCGGATTTGCCAACTCCGCCCGTGGGAATCACGAACGCGACGAAAGGGCCGAGGCCCATGTTGAGGTCATACACAGCTCCGTAGTTGTTTGCACCGCCTCCCTCAGCGGTTCCGTAGAACAGTCCATTAGTGTGTTGCGTGAGGCTATACTCGGGAACTTTACCTATGTTCTGAGGAAAGCTGTAAAGTAACTCGTATGCACCCGCGGTGGTAATCCGAAATAGGGCTCCAAAGCCCGAGGTTCCACCGACTCCTGTTGCACCATACAGTTTGCCATCTGTTGCTTGAACGAAGCCGGCGTTTGGCGAGGCCCCGTCTCGACCGCCCTTAAAGCTATAGAGAATAGAAACGGCGCCCTTCTGGGTCATCTTGAAGATCGTTCCGTCGCCCTGGCCTTGCCCGACTCCGCCTTCGAATGTTGTCCCGTAGAAATTCCCGTCAGAGGCTTGCACCAACGGAGCGGACGGAAGTGCGCCGCCCGTGCCACAGGGAAAACTGTAGTAATACAGAATGACGCCCGACCTGTTCATCTTGAAGATGGTGCCACAGTCGTAAGCGCCACCTCCTTGCGCGGTTCCGTAAAGATTGCCATCGGCGCCTTGGGTGAGGGCCGCAGGTACCGTCTGGCCATGCGTGCCATCGAATTGATAGATCGTGGTGAACGTCTCAGAAGCGAGATTATACTTGTAGACCGTAGCCTCAACGCCAAAGTTCCCACGGGTAGTGCCGTAAAGATTGCCGTCGGATGCTTGAATCGGCGGAGCGCTGGGAAGTTCACCATCTGCGCTTCCTTCGAACTCATGCAGTGGCGTGTAAGTCCCGCTAGGAGTGATTTTGAAGAGCACTCCATACTCGGCGCTCCCACCCGTAAACGAAGTTCCGTAAAAGTTTCCATCAACTGCAAGGGTTAACCCCGCATCAGGGTTAGCGCCATCGCTGCCGTCGAACGCGAAGAGTTCCGTGAATGCCCCCGCCGTGGTTAGACCAAATATCGAGCCATCAGTCAACCCTGTGGTGCTGCCATATAGCCTGCCATCTCGCCCCTGAACTAGCGTCGCCAACGGGTATTGGGACGAGTCGCTATTGTTGAAAGCGTACACATCGCTGACGGTTTGTGCTCGGCTTGCGTCCGTTAAACCGAGCAGAAGAACAATCCCGGCTACCCCGAAGACACATAGTTTGCACACGCCCCGGCTAGGACTGAGCTTGAGTTGGATTCGATTCATGACGATTCCTCCAAGGCGCCTCAATACCAAGTGATTTGTGGACTAAACTCACCGCGGAAAGAGCGCTATCAGACTATCGCGTTCGGGAATGGTGGACAAGTGCGCAAGTTTCTGCATGCTGTGTCTTTAATGGGGCCCGTGTGCTTCAGAGATATACTCTGCATAACTACAGTCGCCGGTAGCACCGATCTGTGATGCCGCGGACCTTAGCCAGGATCGACGAGGTCGGCACTCAACAGCGGTTCGATTTGGCGCCGGTTCGTCGAACCGTCCGAAATTCCCCGGATATCATTTCGATTTGGAACGCTAGAGACCAAGACCCAAACTCTGAGCAATCTCGTTCGTGTGCCTGGTTTGTGGTTCCATCTTGTGCGCTGCTGGCTCTTGCTGAATCGCGGGCGAATGGGACACATCGCGGCTGAGTTCTTGCCCGAGCGTTGCTGCATTGTTCGTATAAATCTGCGCGTCATAGCGCCCACGCGAGACAGCGACATAGGCCATGCGGCTGTTGAGCAGATCCTTGGCACCCAGTTCGGTGTCCACGTGAATCAAGATACGGTCGGCAGTCTGTCCCTGGCTGGAGTGGCTGGTCATGGCATACCCATGATCGAGATGCGGATGCTTGTGCGGATCGAGTTCAACCATACGCCCACCGTCGATCTTCAAGCGCAGCCGCCCGTCTCCGTCGATGTTCTCGATGGTCCCCAACTCGCGGTTCGCAACTCTGAGGTTGTTGGCCGGCGCAGTGAGCTGAATGCGGTCGCCTACTGAAAAACTCCGCATCTCCTCCCGAAAGACTGAGACTCCCTGCTGCCTGCGCGGATCGTAAGTGCGCTGCGTGCCATCCTGCATCTCGACTGTGAGCCGGTTGTTCGGAGCGTCGATACTCTTCACCTGTGCGTACTCGCCTTTCCCGATGCCGGTTTCCTTCGATGCGCGCGAATAGCGCAGCACGTCTCCCACCTCATAGCGCTCGGCCCATGTGCGGTCCGCGCCGGTGAGGGCTTGGCGCGGCACTAGCGTCCTGATGCTTTGCTCCTCGTTGCTGACGACGCCACTCCGCTGCAATTCCGCATGGACGCGTCCGTTGATCTCCGTGCGAGAGCGATTGTCAGGAGAAATCACCAGCGTGTTCTCCGGCGATTTTGCATACTCTTTCGCAATAGCGACCATGCGCTCGTCGTGGCCCTGAATCTCATGGACTCGGCCCTGCTGGTCAAGATTCTGGATCGCTTGCTGCACTTCGCCCCGCGCGAGCTGCTCGACTACCTGTTTCAGTTCCGGGTCTTTTTGGCGCACGATCTCTTCGAGCTTCACGGTTTTCATGCCCGCGTCCTGGAGCTGCGCGAAGGGTCGCCCGGCTTCAACGGCCTCGTGTTGCCGCCGGTCGCCGACGAGCAACACACGGTCATTCGGATGCAGCCGGTCCATAAACTCATGCACCTGCCTGGTCGATGCCAGAGAGGATTCGTCGAGCACGTAGAGCCGTTTCTCGCCGGTATCCGGCTGCTGTCCACTCACCAGATGCTTCTGTAGCGTAGATGTCTCCATGCCTGCTTCCCCGAGTTTCTGCGCCGCGCGGGACGTTGGCGCGAAACCTTCCACCCTGTAGCCCTCGGCCTCCGCGCCTTCGCGGATCACGGACAGAGTCGTTGTCTTGCCAGCGCCTGCGATGCCATCTAACCCGACAACCGTCTCACGCGAAAGAAATATTTCGTCGACTGCCTTGCGCTGCGACGCATTCAACTCCGGGTGGCGGTCTTCCGTGGCGATGCGCACTTGCGGCGAGACCAGCATGGGATCGCCGTAGTCGCGCCGATTGCCTTCCTGCATTCGGCCAACGATCTCGCGCTCCATGCGTACCATCACGGCGGTCGTGTATTGTTGGCCAGCGCCCATGCGCGAGACTTCGTGGAACTCCCCGGCCTCAATCCGGCGCTCGAACTCCTGCCGGACCTGGGCATAGGTGGTTACTCCCATACCGCGCACCAGCGCTGTTTCAAGGATTGCGCGGCGGTCCTGCACAGCCGATCTCTCGAAGACATGATCGCGCGCCCAGGTCACGGCATGCTTCGCCTGAACCTCTGGCTCGGGCATCTGGTATTGCCCATGTTGGCGCGCCTGTGCGACGACGCGGTCCGCCTGATGCCCGTACTGTGCGGCCAACTCGCGGTGCCGTTGCAAGACTTCTCCAGGCGACAGCAGTTCCTTGCGGTCGCGCGTATGGTGGGCCGCGATCTCGGCCGCCGCGGCTCCGTCGATCCCTTGTTCCCGGAGATGGTCTTTGATCTGTTCACGTCGCGGGCTGGAAGCCTCCAGATATTCCTTCGTGTAGCCTTTTATCTCCGGCTGTCCATGCTTGCCGCGCTCCAGTTCGTAGCCAAGCTTTTCCAGACGCAGAGCCAACTCGGATCGGTAGAAGGCGGTGATGTAGCGCTGTGACACGAACATCTCGTGGGGCTGCAAAGCTCGCATCTGTTTCCCATTTTCGAGACCGTTCTCGCGCTCCGTCATGTTGAAGATCACGGCATGAGTATGAAGCTGGGGCGCAGCATAGCCATCGACAGGCCGCGCGGTGTCGTGCTCGAAAGTGGCGGCGATAAATTTTCCGGTCGTTTCCGGGGCATGGACATTGCCGATCCGCGCCTGCGTGTATCGTTCAAGTTCCTGAAGTGCCGCGCGCACACTCTCCCGATGGGCCTCCCGCACCCGATCATCGCCGCCTACAAGCGCGGTAAGCGATACCGATTTCGGCGCAGAGAATGTGGCGTCCCATCCGGCGCGATGCTCGGCGCTGGTTACCTCTTTGCCAAATTTGCCTTCATAGGTTCTCGAAACTTGATGGCGTACGAGCTGCTCTTCGGTGTGCGGATGCAGGCCCTCACTCAGCCGCGCGAAGTGCTCTGCGTCAACTTCGCCCGCCAGCTTCCATTGCTCGGCAAGCCTGCCCTGCCACTCACTGTGACCCTGCTGATCGCGGCTCCAGTAGTTCTGTTCCTGCGAAGCAAACTCCCGCACATGGTAGGTCTGCGCCTGGCTGGCTGACAGCGGTTTCGAGATCGTTAGCATACGGAGCGTCCCTCAAGCGTGAAGTGATGTTCTTGGCAATTTGTCTCTCATTCGATTCCCTCCGTTTTCTCCCAGGCGAACGCCTCTTTGGGTTTGGTCTCGGGTGCGGCGGTGGTCGAACCATTGACTGTCGAAACAAAGAGTCCGAGCATCGGCTGGATAGGCTTCTTTGGCGGACCGGCGGGAGCATTCGCGGGCACAGATGCCGCTGGTTTCGGCGCGATCTCCGGCATCTGCCGCCGCGAAAATCTCGGCAGCCTGAATCGGATTCTGCCCATCTTCTTACTCCATCTCTGGATCAAACTTGGCTGAGGGCGGCCCCATTCGATCGATTCCACGTCCCGCCGCTTACCTGAAGACCATCTCTGCAACACGCTCCGCAGCGCCAGTAGCAAAAAGGAGAATCGCGGCTACCCAAAGCAACGGCGTCAAGAGCGAAAAGATTCCGGGAAGAGGCATGGCACTCATGGCATTCGAGCTCTTTCTTTGCCCTCGCGGGCGAAGAAGTCATCAAGCAATTTGCGCGCCTGCTGAAGCTTTCGTGCGTCTGCCTGGTCGCGAATTGTGAGGACGGAATCGGGCGACAGTTGTCTGCCTTCCGATGCCGCTTGAGACGCTGCGTGGAAGAGATTCAGGAGCGTGTAACGCACTGCCCAGAGTTCTGCCAATAGCAGTTCGCTGGCGTCGGCGGGCCGCTGTCGCGCAGCGCACAGAGCGGTCCCGCGCAGCCACTCGGAGAGAGCCTGCCCCGCGCTTTCGGCGGCAGCTTCGATCTCGGCCAGTTCGTCCGGAGTCAGCCGCGTGGCCGCAGTCTTCGTCCGAAAGCCAGGCTTCGCCTCTTCTCCGAACGGCAAACTGGACTGCGGATTAGCTTGAGCGCGGGGACTACTCATTGGACGAACCGCCTTGTTGCACTACTGCGCTTGATTCCGCTGCGGTTAAACCGCGTAATTGTTAGTTCACAGCAAGGTCGTGCGCTTCCAACGCGTTTACACGATCGACGATGGGCAGCACTTTGTCGCAAACAAACGTTATCGTCCGCTGGAGTGCTCGTTCAGCGAATGACCGAATTTGTTGACGCCACGAAAGTTAACCTGCGTAAACATCGAAGCCCCGTCTGGCGCTCCGCAGTTCCCAATTTGGGGGTGACGTGTCCCACCCTTCTTCCGGTGCGAAGCACCGCGCTTCTACATCTCGCCATATTCCAGCGACAACGTTTCCCATGCGCTGACCACGTCTGGCGATTGCCACGCCCGCTGAAACAAAGTGCGAAGTGCCTTCCAGTGCTCTAGAGGAAAGCTGAAGCTGATCCCGTTCTCGCGCGCACAAAACGACACATTCAACTCCTCGTTCTCCATGATCATGTTGATGGCCGAGAAATAAGACCCCTTCCACTGTGCGAAAGGGCGTGTCATGTCGTGCCCTTCGAGCATCCTTCTGAACTCGGCAATCCGTGCGTATCCGCCCACGGGATAACGAGCTGCCAGCGGCCCAGGAAACTGCAAGATCGGGGAGAATTCGTTGCCTTTCTCCCGCACGAGATCCAGACGGTATCCGCCTTCTTCCTGTGCGGGCAATCCTCGCTGCACGGGGAGTTCAAAATCGTCGTTATTCTCCTCTGTTGGCCGTGGGCGCAAAGCCTTGCGATGAACCGCATAATGCCCTCTTGCGCATACGCGCCATAGAGCATCCCAATGGGGCAACAGAGCATCGTTCAGCTTCTCGACATTCGAGAACTTCTCCTCATCCAAGAGAGTGTAGAGATTGCGAATGGCAAGCAAGGGCCTACGACGCTTCTGAGTCGTGTCTTTCAGCATTTGAATCGTATGCTTAATGACTCGGTGAACGTCTTCGCTTCCGACCGCAGATGGCTCTTTTGTTGCAGCCTGTTTGTCCTCGGGAAGCGTCATCAAATAAAAGAAGTCGCGAGGCGATTTCTTTTGTCGGCGTACCAGAGCATAAGCAGCGAGAAATGCCTCCAGAATCTCGGCCAAAGATTCATAAGAAAGCTGGCCTTGCTCGGTGCTCGTAAATGACTCTGCACCCTTGGCGCAGTAGTAGGCAACCAAGGTCCATTCGGCCAGGGATAGCGGCAACTTTGCCTCCGCTTTCCCGCGAATCTTGAGCAGAGAATCGGTTGGCTCGGTGAGGAGGGTTGCTAACTCAAGACGGTCGTCTCTCGCTGACTCAAGCAACTGTTTTGCGGCCTCCGATGTTGAGACGGATTGGCCCGTCTTGAGAGCGATCACTTCCTTCAGCGTTTCCAGCCTTGAGCGGAGCTCCTCGGAAATCCGAATGGAAATCACGGGTTGGTGCAGTATCGGTGCCTTCTCTGCCATCGGCCCTCCCAACAAAAATTATGTAACGATACATATTGACTGTATTGGTACCACTGCGTTACTGTCAAGCACAATACCAGCCAGGAGTCGATTAACCATGCCCCAGCCAAATCAAACAAGAAAATCTTCTTCCCTTCATTTCGCAGACACCGCAGGTTGGAACACGAGCGGGAGAAAACCTAGCGTTAGAGCTCTTCCGCATCTGGGCGCACAATCACCCGAGCCTTTTGTAGAGGCAAACGCAGCTGGAGAATTTCTGAATTACTCCTCTCGAACGATAAAACAGATGGCCAGAGAGGGGCGGATTCCCGCCCATCCTTTCGGATCCGGTGCTCGCAAGAGATGGTATTTCCTCATTTCAGAGCTTGCGGAACATCTTCGCGGTCAGGTAAATTCCGCTCATGGAGAAGCTGGTCGTGACAAGACACAGAGGAGGGTCATTTGAGCCACGATCACTGCATGCCTGTCCGCTACAACCGGGGCATGCTTCGCAAGGAAAAGAGAGCAATCGGAACGGTGTGGGTGTTCCGCTGGAGCGAGGAAGCGAACGGACAGCGGCGCCAGCACAAAGATGTCATCGGCACAACGAGACAATTCCCTACCGAAGCGGCAGCGAACAAAGAGGCCGATCGGCGACGATGCCGGCTCAACGAAAACAAACAGTACTTGAGCCTAAAGGCGATCACGTTCGGGGATCTCATCAACCACTACCTCGACCACGAGCTTCCACGTTTGTCAAAATCGGCTCGCAAGGCGAACAAGTCGTACATCAAGAACTGGATCGAACCGAATTGGCACGGTCGAATTGCCTGCAGCATGAAGACCATGCAAATTCAAGAATGGTTGGACAGAATCCAGCGCCCGGACGGAACCAAGGTGAAGATCAAGAACGTGCTGTCGGCGGTCTTCTCGCACGGGGTTCGCTGGGAGTTGGTAGAACGCAACCCGGTGTGCGGCCAGGGAGGAAGTCCGGGACATCGCGGTGCTTCAACCGGAGTTCGTCAAAGCAACAGAGTTTCAATCCGGCGTGTGGCCCTTGCCCCAGATGTTGTTCGTCAAACTCTGGAGCAGTTGCCGTTACGAGAGGCGACGATGGCGCTGGTAGATGCAGTCACGGCTCTGCGCGCATCAGAGTTGATCGCATTGAAGTGGAAGAATGTCGGGTGGGGGACAGGAATCCTTCAGTCCGAATTCGCATTGGTCGAAGGCGAATTGAAGGAGACCAAAAGCAGGAACAACCCCCTACCACTGGCGGAGTCGGTACTGCAGGTACTTCGTCTTTGGCGGGAAAACACGGCCTATCGCTCGGACGAGGATTGGATTTTTGCCAGTCCGCATTATCATGGCAAGACTCCATACACCTATCAAATCCTCTTCCGACGACACATTCGTCCCGTGATCGAGAGAGTTGCTGGAATACAGAGCAGCAAGGAAGCACCGATCGGATGGCACACACTACGCCGATCACTAGCGACGTTGCTGATCTCAAACGGGGAAAATGTGAAGGTCGCGCAGTCACAGCTTCGCCATACAAGCCCAAAGATTACCCTGGAGCTCTACGCACAAGCCGTTTCAGCCGATCAGCAGGACGCACACAACAAGGTCGTTCAGATGGTGCTTCCTGTCGCATTCCCGGAGAAATTGAAGGCGCGGACGGTTACCGCAACAGCGTAGAAACTAGAGCACCACTCGCTCTGGGTGTCCGGGGGTGCCCGAAATCAACCCTGTCGAAAGCAGCTAAGTACTTTGAAATCTTGGTGAGCGCGGCAGGACTCGAACCTGCGACCCATGCCTTAAAAGGGCATTGCTCTACCAACTGAGCTACGCGCCCTCACCTTTTGCAATCAAGCACTTTTAGAATTCAGGATTCCAGCCCGTTTGCAGCGGATCTGATGTGCTCCGGCATTGCCAAATCAGGCCTGAACCATTCTCGGCCATTTTCTCAGCAGAGCCGAAGACGTAAATCCGTCTTTTGATTGTAAGGGCAATGCGAACGCCAGTCCAGCAGCAGGGCCGCAAGGCCTGACTGGAGATTCAGGAAGATCGCCTCGAGGACGATCGCCCCGATACGATCGCCCCGATACGATCGCCTCGATAACGCTCGCCTCGGTTCAGCGAATCCCCGACACCAGAGATAATTTCCGATCCTCGCGCCCGCCCACAACCTCAGGCAGCGGAGTCGCTCTCGTAATCTTGTAATCTTTGTACTCAATCGAAAGAATCGCTCGTCCTCCAAGCCGTATCACACTTTCCGTGCGGTTTTCGGCCGGCAACCAGAAGTCGTTGACCTTTACATACCGGTGAGCAATTTCCGTTTTTTTGATCCAGAATGACGGACTCTTCCCCGGCTCTCCCTCAATCCGCACCACCGCGAAATCCTTCGCATCCACCCAGATCTTCCCCCGATACAGAAACTTGTTCCTGGTCTTGGGAAACAAATCGAGCACGTATCGTCCTTCCTCGCCAGATCCCTCGTAACCCGCCAGCGCAAAATCGTAATTCTCCGTGCTCAGCGCCGTCAGGCGCCGGTTTTCCTCGCTGGTCGCTTCCTGCTCGCCCTCCAGCAGTTTCATAAAAACGTGTTCGACGATGAACTTCGACCCTCCCTCGGAAACTATGCTGAACTGCTTCACGTTGGGGGCACGGTAAGTCATGGTGACAACCATCTCAGCGTCGCGATCGCCCGAAATTCCGCGATACTCCATCCGGTAGACCCGCGTTCCCGCAAACTCTTCCAGCGCAGCCGCCCGCTGCGCATTCCTCTGCTCCAGATTTCGCACCACCTCCGCGACCGGCAATGGCGCGTTCTTCGAAGGCGAGCCCGCGGCGTCCCCAAGTTGCGCCCGTACGGTGCCGGGCAGCAAAACCAAACCAGACAGCAGCAACCCCAGAACGCCCCGAACAGCCCGATGCAGGCAAGCTCTTCTCATAGTCTCTGCCGCCTTCATGTTAGCCCGAACCCAGGTCGCACGCTGTTCCCTAATGGACAATCAGGAACCGAAAGTTCCAAAGGCCTTCCCGAATCAGGATTCGCCCCCAAGGAACAGACACTGCTCTTCGACTCCCGTCTGTCGACTTATGTCGATCACCGCCACGACAAACTAGGAGCTCGTATCGCTTCGAAGGGTTGCCTTCGAGCGGCCTCAAATGACGAAAGCAAATCGTCGGCCGCACCCGATTCCGTCGTGCCGCCCCGCGATCGACAATCCCCAAAAACACAAAGGCCGCCCTCACAGGCGGCCTTCGCATTTACCCCCTCGCATCTCACTTCACGAATTACTTCACAACGTTAATCACCCCGAAATACCCATCCGCGTCGTTCGGACCCGCCGTAAAGAACAGCTGGTTCGTCTTACCATTCGCCGTAGTTCCACCGCCGAATTCAATTCCCCACATCCCGTTGACCCCAATCACCCGCCCTTTCGCATCCTTCAGCGTGTCGATCAGCGCCCCGGTGGTCAAATTGAAAGCGTTAATATTTCCCAGAGATGAGTTATTCGTAACCAGCAACGCCCCGCCGAACTTCGCTCCCCAACCCGCCGGAGCCACTGCCATTCCCCACGGCTGGTTCAACGCTTTGCTGCCCTGCACCAACCGCTTCACATACGTTCCATCTTCTCCGAAGATGTCCACGAATCCGCCCGTCCCGCCATTCTGCGCCGCATACGCCACATACACCTGCCCGGAAATATCCTGAATTCCGAACGGCGCAAATCCCCGCGGAGTCGCTGGATCGGTAAACGAACTCACCAGATTAAAGTTCCCGTCATACATGTCCACCTTATTATTCGCCGCGTCCGCCGCATAAATATGGTTCCCCGACGTATAGTTCGTAATCGCCAGTCCCGTATACGACGCCCCCGCAGCCGTCACCGCAATCAGCGTCGTGCTCGGCTCAAACCCCGACCATCCCTGAATCGTTCCGTCGAGCGTGGCAAAGATAAACACTGACGTCCAGCTGTCAATCGCAAATTCCGACGACCCGTTAAAAACAATTCCCGTCGGCTCGCCCGCCCAGGTGCCCGACGCCGGCGGAACTACGACCTGCAAAGGCTGCGGAGTCCCGCTCCCGTTGTAGAGCGTCGACCATCCCGAAGCTTCGTCACTAATCCAGAACGCTCCGCCCGGCGCATACGCCAGCCCCCACGGATTCGCCAGCAGCGGATCTGTATTTGTAGCTTTTCCCGGAAGATTCGAAACCAAAGTGACAGCGTTGAAAGATTGCGCCACAGCCGCGCCCGACAACATCAGCGCCAACCCGCAGCAAGCGGCAAGAGTGAGTACCCGACGACCTAAACTCGGCATTGAAATTCTCCTTTAATCCACGTTTCGCTAGGACACGGTGCGGTGTTCAGTAACAGAGGTTCCGTAACAGACCACCCCGCCTGCACCCCGAATCCTAGGTCCCATGCCGCTTCCCACTTGTCATCACCATGTCATCAATTTGCAAAGTTCCTGTCCCCAGAAAAGTTCGTGCAGGTGGGATCCGGGTGCCCCACCCTTCTCGCGCGCTTAGCGAGAGGGTGGGAATTTTGACTTTGTTTCGCGTGGGTCCCGGTCTCAGGCCCGGACAGGCCGAGCAAAGCTCGGCGGCCCCGCCACAAGCCCGCTATCTCAAACCCAAGCCGACCCCCTTGACACTCCCCCCATCCACCTGCAAAACTTCTCCACCCGCCCCGCCCAGGGTTCCCCAAAACCCTTGACTGGCGCGGCTTCCATCATTCGCTCAGGAGGTTCCCCAGTGACCCGAAATGTGCTCCACATCTCATCGCGCCAAATATCGATAGCTCTCCTCGCCCTCGCCATCTTGGCCCCCGCAGCCTTCGCCGACGGACCCTACGTCATCGGATCAGCCAACACCGTCACCGCCGACCCGCCCATCCCTCGCCCCTCCACCACTCCCTGCATCGTGCAACTCCTGAGCAGCGCCGAGTTCGACAATTACAATCCCGTGACCTTCACCTACACTCCTCCCGCCGCTTGTCCCGGACCCTGGGCCAAAGTCGTCTTCACCGCCGACATCAACGTCACCGCCGGCATTCAATACGACCGCACCGCCAACTTCTGGCTCGGCCCCACCAACATTTATTTCGGCACCACCGCCGAGCCTTCGCCCAATCTCGGCCCTAGCTGGCACGTCGAAAGCGATCTCACCGACTACTCCCCCATCTTCCTCACCGCCCAGCAAGGCGCCGCCGACATCGGCAACACCGTCAACACCACCTACACCGGAATCATCTACGCCAGTTCGACCCTGGAGTTCTATCCGCTAGCTCCCGGCCAAACCGCTCCCGTCACCGCGAATGAAGTCCTGGCGCTCTCCGCCGGACCCACCGGCGGCACGGTAGCCCTCAGTTCCCCCACCGACGCGCTCTCCGGCACCTTCACCCTGCCCACCAACATCCAAAACGCCTACCTCGACGTCTACTCCCAAAGCCAGTACGACGACGAATTCTGGTACACCTGCGTCCCCAATGACGTCGCCACCGAACTCGACAGTTGCACCAACACCGGCTTCCGCGAAACCGAAATCACCATCGACGGCTCTCCCGCCGGCGTCGCCCCCATCTACCCCTGGATCTTCACTGGAGGCATCGATCCCTACCTCTGGTTCCCCATCCCCGGCATCCAGACCCTGAACATGGTTCCCTACCGCGTTGACCTCACTCCCTTCGCCGCCCAACTCAGTGACGGCCAACCACACACCGTCTCCCTCAGCGTCTTCAACGCCGACGACTATTTCTCCGCCACCGCATCGCTCCTTCTCTATCTCGACTCCGGCTCAACCTCCGTCACCGGAGCGCTCACCAAAAACAATCTCACCGCCGCTCCCCATCCTCTGGTCACCGAAAATCTAAACGTTGGCCAGAACATCACCGGCACCGTCAGCGTCGCATCGAGCCGCAATTTCACCATCGCCGGCTACGTCAACACCTCTCACGGAAAGGTCACCACTACCATTTCCCAGCGCATCAATTTCGTGAATAACCAGAAGTTCGACATCACCAGCACCGAATACGTTCAGGACATCACCCAAACCAGCGACGTCAATTCCACCACGACAGTCGCCACCTCCGGCCAGCCCACCGTCACCACCACCAACAACTTTCAGTTCCCCCTCACCGTCGACATCGTCGAAGTCGCCCAATCCAACGGCGACATCGACGTGACCACCACCGCCAAGCAAAATTACGCCAACAAAAACACCACAACCCAGAGCGGCGCCGTAACCTACGCGAGCGTCCTTACCAACCAAGCCAATCACCAGGACACCCTCATCTACGACTCCAACTTCAACTTCCTCGGCAACTCCAACCAGTCCGCCTCCCAGCTCTACAACAACACCGACACCACCGGCCTAAACGTCTCCTGCAAACTAACCGCCGCCGCCAACGCCCTAACCTACTTCGGCCCCACCTGCACGCAGTAAGAGGAAGAAAGAAAAAAGAAAATGATGGGTGGCCCATTCTAGCGTCGCGCATTTTGCGACGTTAGAGTGGGGCTTTGACGCAAGAATTTTGTCATTCTGAACCGGGCTGAAAGCCCGGTGAGAGCCTGCCCTGAGCCTGCCGAAGGGAACCTGTTGTTCGCTTGACACCCTACCACCCCTGGCTCTAACGTATCCCTGCTAATCCGCGAAGACGAAGATTGCTCCCGTCGAGGGGCCGGGACAACCGTCCTAGCGAACCCACTTCCCCACCGAACAAAATCCACCACGGCACTCACCTGCCGACGACTTCTCGCGTGAAAGGAAACTTCCATGGACCTCGCCCAAGCCATCCTCTACGCCCAGCTAGTCAACGCCGCCTACGCCATCCCCACAACAGACGTGACCAACCACGCCGGCCAACCCATCCCCGTCGGCGCAGGCTATACCGTCATCACCTCCATCTTCGCCAACGACCTCGCCACCGACATGAATCCCGACCGCGGCAAATCCCGCGTCTCCATCGGCCTGATCCTCCAGTCCCCCACCGGCGACGTAGTCATCGCCATCCGCGGCACCGAAGGCATCCAGGAATGGATTCACGACGCCGAATTCCTCATGGTCCCCACTCCCTTCCTTGCCGGCGCCGGCCACACCGAAGATGGATTCACCGCCGTCTATCTATCCATGACCACCTCACTTGATCCCTCCTGCCCCACCGTCACCAAAGCCTTGCCCACTCTAGCCTTCCCCAAACCCGTCACCTCCCTCACCATCTGCGGACACAGCCTCGGCGGCGCGCTAGCCACCCTGCTAGCTCTCGACGTGGCCGCCAATACCCCAGTCAAGAATCCCGCCGCCTACACCTACGCCAGTCCCCGCACCGGCGGCCCGCAATTCGCCGCCACCTACAATCAGGTCGTCCCCAACACCATCCGCATCGCCGGCCGCATCGACCTCGTTCCCAAGCTTCCCTTGCCCCCAATCTATGAACACGTCCTCGGCCTCTACGAACTCAACTCCGTCCAACTCACCATCCCCCCAAAAATCCTGGTCAAGCCCGACCTGGTGTGCCTCCATATTCTGACCACCTATCTCTACCTCCTGTCTCAACAAGCAGGCGGCCCACTCCAACCGCTGCAACCCCAATGCACCCCCTGAAAAGATCCCAAACAAGCGACAGCCTCAGCGCCACGCCCCAGCGAACGCACCAATATTTCTTGCCTTCGGGCAAATTGGCCTAAGAAGGAGCAAAGCGACGCCGCAGGACAATTTGTGGGCAAGCGGGTGGGGAGCGCACAAGGCGTGGCGCAGAGAGGAGCGAAGCGACGTTCGCAGCGACGTTCGCAGCGACGACCGCAGCCACGCCGAGCGCGCTATTTCTCGAAGCGCAGCCCATTCACCCTCACCATCCCCCCACACCTCCACCTTGACGCGCCTGCCCATATGCGACATAATCTCGGCTCTCTGCAATCTCCCCCGCCGGGCCCGCGCAAAACCCATTCGGCGCATCTTTGCGCCAAACGAAGGAGTCGCCCATGACCACCCGCCGCAATGTTCCGAATCCTACGTTCATCAAGTCCGTGCTGGTTGTTCTAACCGTTCTGCTCTTCCTCGGCGCCAGCCCCGCGCAGACCGGAAACAGCACGACGATTCATAGTTTCGACCCGAACATCGACGGAGCCCAGCCCAGCGGCAGATTGATTTTCGACAAAGCCGGAGCCCTCTACGGCACCACCACCAGCTCTCCCGGCCCGAATTGTTATGATGGCGATGACTGTGGCACCGTCTACGAATTACGGCCGCCTCTTTGGAAGGAAGCCATTCTCTACGCCTTTGGCGACGACGCCAACGACGGCGACGGCCGCCCTTACAACGGAGTGGCCCTGGGCCAGGACGGAAACGTCTACGGCAGCGACCTATTCGACATCTTTCAGTTAGCCCCCGACGGCAGCGCACTTCCCCGGTCGTTCAGCCCGATGTTTATCAGCAATGAGGACCCATCTTTATCGACGCCGCTCCCTGGTCCCTCCGGAAGCTTTTATTTCACGTCCTCGGATGGCGACTTGGACGATTTAGGCGAGGTGATTCAATTGACGCCTCAGAACGGGGCATGGACTCCCACCACACTCTACAGTTTTACCGGGCAGGCTGACGGACTCCTCCCCAACGACGGCGTCATCAGCGACCGAAAAGGCAATCTTTACGGCACGACACTGACCAGCTATTCGAATCCCAATAACTGTGGCGCGATCTATGAACTCACGCCCAACGCCGGTCGAACCGCGTGGACCGAGGCCACCCTCCACAGTTTCTCCGGCCCCGACGGCTGCGGCGGCACACTCCTGCCCATGATCTTCGACACCAACGGCAACCTCTACGGCACATCGGCCAGCGGTGGCAGCAGCACCAAATGCACCGGAGGCTGCGGCGTTGTCTTCGAATTGAGTCCTCCCGCCACAGGGACCAGCGATTGGCAGTTGACCATCCTCTACAGTTTCCGCGGCGGAAATGACGGCAGCGTCCCTCAGGGATTAGCCATCGATAGTGCAGGCGTGCTCTACGGCACAACCATTCAAGGCGGCACCGGCCGCTGCGACTTCAATAATCAATCCGTCGGCTGCGGCACGGTCTACCGACTATCTCCATCGACAGGCGCCTCTTGGACCAAGACCACCCTGCATAATTTTCAAGCCGGAAAAGACGGAGCAGAGCCCTACGGCGGAGTCACGATCGGCCCCGACGGCGCCCTCTACGGGACCACTTTCTTGTTCGGCGAATTCCACGGTGGCACCGTCTTCCGAATTCCCCGCTAGCTTCGGGAATCAATCCTCGTGGCCTGAAACGGCATGGTTTGAAAAACGCCCCGCTTCTATCTGCTCAGCTTGCGGGCTTTGAACGTCGCGGCTTCCAGCCGCGCCGTAAGGGGGAAACTCCACGAATGATTCCAAGGGCGAACTGGCCCCGCCAGCGCGAAGCGCCGGCGGAAGCCAGTTCGTGGGCAAGCGGGCGGGGAGCGCCAGAGCCGGGATGCGCGAGGAGCAAAGCGACGACCGCAGCCCGACGACGGCGCCACGTACCCCACGCATCACCTCAGCGAAAACATGAGGATATAGACCAAGTTCGCACCATCTTCCGCAGGAAACAAAACGGGCCACCCAAAGGCGGCCCGTCCAGTTTCAAGCTAAGAGCTAAAAGCCAAGAGCTAAGAGCGGTGTCTTAATCCCCCGCCACCGGCTCCGGCGTTTCCACCTTCGGCGCAGCCGCCTTCGTCAGCGCCCCCAACGGAATAAATCCATTCTCCGCCACCACCGGCTTTTCCTTCAGCACTACCTCGCGATACATCGCAGCCATGCGTGCGTTGTAAGCCTCATCATTGATCTGCGGCCCACGCGCCTCAGCCTTCGCATCGGCAGTAGCCTTCTGCTTCGCATCCCGCGCCCGAACTTTTTCTTCGCGCGCATTCTTTGCGATGCCCTTGCTGTCGAGATCATGCTGCAGCTCAGTCGTAACCAGATCATCGCGAAGTAGCAGAGTATGCGTGGCGTCTTCCATGTCCACTTTCTTGCCGCCCGCAAAAATCTCATGCCGCCCATGCTCCTCATACCACTTGGTGAGCGTAGCCGTCATGTGCATCTTCTCAATGATGTTCCGCCACCCCACGCCCGTGTTGTAAGCGCAGAACGAAATCTCGCCTTCCTGCGTCGCATACGGAATAATGCACTGCTCCGTCCGCCGGAAGTCATAATTAAACAGATCCTGAAACCACATCCCCGCGATAAACAGGAAATTCCACCGGTCAGTCGTACGCCGCTTCATCACATCATCAATCGTGCGATCCGGACCAACCTTCCCGTAGTCCTTCCCCGTCACGTGATAATTCTTGTCGAACTTCTTCAGCAGGTCCATCAGCTTAAAGTGCGTCGGCGACTGGAACGGATCGTAATTCTTCATCAAACACAGCGCCATCCCGAACCCCGTCCAGAACTTCCCCCGCGCCGCATCATTCACCTTGGCAATATCTTTAGCGAGCTGATCCCCCTTCAAAAACGCCGTAACCGGAACCGCTTCCTTAGTTTCCTTATCAATCATCACCGCCATCCCAGTCCCACAATTCGGGTGGCAGCCGCATGAGAGTTGGCCCCAGTCGTTTTTGGGGTCGTTGACGTGCATCAAATCTGCCCAGTCTGAAAATGTTCCCATGAAGCTGATGGGGAACCAGTCGCGGGTGGGTTCGCCTAATCCCGTTTGATTTTTTACGTCGTGGGCGAGATGAGAGAGCGTGTAGCGCTGGGCGGCGCGGCGGTCGTCGGTTACGGCCTCGTCGCGGCCGGTGAAGCTTACGGGCTGGAAGCTGAGGAAGCTGATTGTTTTGGGATTGTCGAGCGCGAACTTGATGATTCTTCCTACCTGCTCGTTGTTGATCCCGTTCACGATCGTCACGACCGGAACGATTTCGACTCCGGCTTTGTGCAAGTTTTCGATTGCTTTTAGTTTTACGTCGAACAGGTTGCCGACCAGGCGGTGCGCGTTGGCTGCGTTGCCGATGCCGTCGAATTGCAGATAGGCGTAGCGCATGCCGGCTTCGACTGCTTGTTGGCAGAATTCGAAGCTCTTGGCGAATTCGATGCCGTTGGTTGCGGCCTGTACGGAGTTGTATCCGACTTTGCGGGCGTAGCGGACCGCATCCAAAAAGTACGGTGACAACGTGGGCTCGCCGCCGGAGAACTGCACACTCATCTGCCGACGCGGCTTGATGGTGATGGCGTTGTCGAGCATGGTCTTGATTTCTTCCCAGGTCAGTTCGTGGACGAATCCCACCTGGTTCGCGTCCATGAAGCAGGGATCGCACATCATGTTGCAGCGGTTGGTCAGATCGATGGTCAGCACCGACCCGCGCCCATACTTCACGGTAGAAGATCCGTGATGATGCAGCTTCTCGTCATTGTGGGCGGTGATGTCGCGGCCGGGGAATACGTCTTCAAGATGCTTCGAGAACTCGGTGTCGATCGACATGACGTCTTCGAAGTGACCGTGGATGTCACAATCTTTCACCATCAGAATCTTGCCGTCACGTTCGACGATCTGCGCCTTGATCTCGCCGACCTTCTCGTTCATCAACACTTCATGCGGCAGGTGCCCGTCGAGAATCTGCTGCCGGATTTCCGGCACGCACTTCGGACACAGCGAATCCGTCGTCCGCGGCCAACCCAGCGGAGGCTTCGATTTCTCGTACGACTTGAGCAGCGGTTTCTCCGACCACTTCGGCGTGGGCGACGGATTCGGCTTGACGCGGTTCAAGCGCTCGAATACTGCCCATGTTCCTTTGGCGGCGGCAACTGCGGCTGCTTCTACGTACTTAATCGGCTTGTGCATGTTCGTTCTAGGCTCCTGGGTCCAGCTTTTAGCCAAAACTTCTAGGTTCCGGCTTTCGTTTCATTCGGATGGCGACTAACCAACAACGGTTAGAGCTATCCCGCAACTTGCAAGTTGCAACTTTTACCACGCTTCCTTGGATGAACCTGAGAGTATCACCCAAAACCTTCAGCGTACCCAAAGGAATTGTCCCTGGTCGTACCGACCTGGGTTCCGGATTATGGGCCGGATTACACTTTTCCCTGGGTATTTGGCTGTGCCTATCCTATGGCAGCCCTAAGAAATGGCGCATCCATATCCCAACGAATGGTGCAAATTCAGGGTTTAGCGGTGCTGTGGGGGATTATATGGAGCTAAAGTGTTGAAAGTAAAGCGACTGGCCTTTGTGGGGTGGACACTCCTGTCCGCCGCAGTTGGTGTTGCGGTTGTTTTTTGATTGTCGGAAAGTCAAAGGCGGCGGACAGGAGTGTCCGCCCCACATTTTTACGGCTTCGCCCAGTCCTGCCAAGCCAGCCCTTTCACCCTTGAGAACTCCGACACATTCGCCGTCACGAGCGTCAGTTGCTGCCGCAGCGCCTGCCCCGCCATCAGCAAGTCGTACGCTCCGATCGGTTTACCGACGGCTTCGAGCGCGGCACGCACCGAGCCGGCCACGCGGGCGTCGGCATCTTCGAAAGGAAGCACGAGGATCGGGCCAGCTAGAAACATCTCCAGCCGCTTGCGATTGAATTCCTGCTTCGTGCTCTTCCCTACTCCATACCAGAGCTCAAACACCGCAATCGACGAGACCAGAACGCGCCCGCCGGCAGCCGTCGCCTTCTGCATCCGCCCCCGCACCGCCGCCGGTTCTTCGTTGATCAGGGCGATGCAGGCGTTTGTGTCGAGCAGGTAATCCACTTAGAAAATCTTTCGCTTGGGCGTGACCGGCTGGCGGCGCGCGCGCGCCGGAAATGGCTCGGCGCGGAACTTGTCTAGTTCCTTGAACCACTGCGCGGTATCCGGGATGAGCGGCTCCAGCAGTACTCCCTGCGCCACGCGGCGGATACGGACGCGGTCTCCCTCAAAACGAAACTCCTTGGGCAGACGGACGGCCTGGCTGCGGCCGTTTTGGAAGAGTTTGGCGATGTCGGTTTTGGGCATGGCGGCCTCGTCCATTTAGTATATACCAATCGTATATATCATGCTAAAGATTGTTTTACAGGACTGGTTGGAAGAGTTAAGGCTTTGGAGGGCGAGTTTCATGGAATCCCACCCTTTCGCAGAGAACGCGAAAGGATGGGGCACCCGGCCCCTGCGGCCCTCAGCGGCTGAAGCCGGTTCCTCTTCGTCGGTGGCTGTGCGGCACGACTGGAAGTCGTGCCCTTCCCGGTTCTTTCTCCCTGCGGTGTCGGTCAGACGTCTGGAGCAACAGCAACGTCAAAGGCGGCGGACAGGAGTGTCCGCCCCACATTCAGTTTCATCCCACATTTCACTTTGGTGGGGTGGGGAGGATTTGGGTGGTTTTCCTGGTGGTGAGGATTATTAGGGGTGGGATGGGCCAGGGGGCGGCGGAGGTCGGGAGGTGGGTGGGGGTGGTCGCGTGAGGGAAAAGCAGGTCCCTCGACTGCGGTGCTGATCCGCTTCGCGGAGCAGCGCCTTCGCTCGGGATGACAATGGTAATGGAAGTCGCTTGCGAGTTGTGATCAAGAGAGTCGCGATCGGGGTAGAGGGTTTCGTCGGCGCGGGCTTGGAGTTCGATTTTTCCGGTCTGTTCTTTTCCTTTATCTGCGGGGGATTCTAGCAGGTGCCAGGCTTCGCGATAGGGTTCGAGGCGCATCTTTTTCGCTTCGCGGTGGGGGTAGAAGCGGAGCATGGGTTGGGGGGTGCAGATTTCTACGGGGATGATGTACCAGATGTCGAGGGGGACGATGTGGACGGCGATGAAGTCGATGTCTTGGGTGGTGTAGACGGCGCGGCCTTTGCCGACGGAGTAGGTGGCGCGGGTTTCGTAGGCGTGAGCGCGGATGGATTCGGTGCATTTTACCTGAATGCGGAAGAGGCGGGATCCGTTGTCGAGGATGAAGTCGTAGCGGAGGGAATCTCCCCAGGGCTTGGCGATGCCGAAGCCGTGGTCGGAGGCGCGGTTGAGGAAGGCGGCTTCGGAGCGTTCTCCGGTGACTTTTGTGTTTTTGCGTTTGGGCTGGGGCTTGCATCGGGATTTGGGAGTGGTCGGCTTTGGAGTGGACATTTAATTCTTCCTGAATTCTTTCTTCGTTCATTCCTTAAATTCTTAGCAGCACGAAAACGGCGGAGCCTGGGGCTCCGCCGATTGGCCGAAATTTAGGTTTGCTCGATTTTAGTTTACGGCCGATTCGGCGCAGGGAGATTGGATTTATTGGGGAAAAGAGCGGTGCGTTCCCAGAATGGGAATTGGGTGGGTGTGGCGATCGTGGTGGAAAACAGCAGGTCCCTCCACTGCGCATGCCCTTCCTTGCGGAAGGGCGTGCTTCGGTCGGGATGACAAATTTGGTGATGGGTGGGGGATGACGGGCGACGGTGTCAGATCTGGCGGACGGACGAATGCGTCCGTCGCTACGTGTTCGTGGTTCATCCCGCGCTGAAAGCTGATGGCTGAAAGCTGACAGCTCGCTTAGAACTTTATGCCGACGCCTCCGGTGACCAGGTTGCTTTTCCAGTTGTAGAGGTCGTTGGGATTGCCAGAGGTGGAGGCGAATTTGAAGTAGCGGGTTTCGTAGCTGGCGCGGACGTAGTACCACTTGTTGAAGGTGTAGCCCAGGCTGCCGCGCAGGGTGTAGCCGTGGTCGAAGCCGGGATTGGGCAAGGCGACGGCGGTCGAGACCGAGGTCTTCCAGTGTGGGGTAAATTCGGGCTCGCCTTTGGCTTCGAAGAATACGCGCTTGGCGGGGCCGAATTTGTATCGGACGACGAGGGGCAGCTGGAACAGCTCCATGTTGTTGCGAGGAAAAATCTGGCCGCCGACCATTGCGACCGGCATATAAGTCTTGCGGATCTGGGCGTCGAAGCCGATGGACCAGTTGCTGTGCACGGCAAACATCAGGCCGCCATAGAAGGCCCATTCGCGGGCATGGTTGTTGTCGTCGGACGGGATGCGGACTTCGCCTCCGGCCACGATGGCCGGGCCGCCGCTCTTGGCGGAGGGCTGCTTGATGGTGAATTCGCCGTTGACGTCGAGCAGGCCGGCGGTGACGGGCGCGAAGTTGGCAAATTGGTCGGAGACCGCGCCTACGTCAATGCCGACATTGCCTCGTTGACAGAAGGCCGGGATGGTGGCCGAAAGGAACAGCAGGAACAAACCGATGCGGACAGAATCCGCCTTGCCGGGCTTCATCAATACATTTCCCCCTTGTGGGCAGTGTACACTCCCGCGAATCCCGCGGGACAGTTTACCGAACAACGTGCGGGCGGACTTCGGGCGAGCAGGCAGTTCTATTTTGTCTGATGCGGATTTTAGGATGCAGAATTTGTGCTGCGGATTGTACGGGTTGCGAGGGGATTGTTGGGTGTTCGCGGCCGGTCGCAAGACGAGCGCGAGGCGCGCATCGTACCGGAGTGAGGCGCTTTCGCCCCTGCGGGGCTTGGTCATTTTTCAATTGGGACCCACAGCTTGCGCTGTGGGCTGCATTCTTTCGCCGCTCCGCGGCTGGGAGCGAGCGCGATCATCGACGCGAACGGAAACTTACGAGCCTTGCTTTTCGAGGACGAACTCGGCCTTCTTGGCGGACTGCTTTTCCTTGCGGAAGGCGCGGGCTACGTCGCCCAGCGGCGTGGGCTCGGAGACTGGTCCGAATTCCCAGAGCGGGCGTTCGCCTTGGGCGTAGGTGTAGGTGCCGCCGCCGACCAGTGGAGTCTCGGTGGCCATGGAATGAATCTCGGCGTGCAGCGTATGGCTGACAGACTCAATCACTTGCGGCTGGTTGGATAGCACCGCTACTCCGGTCTGCCCGAAGGCCGAACCGGTCCAAAGGCCGGTGAAAAGAATGAACAGGACAGAAAGTGTGATTTTCATAGTTGTTTGTTCCTGGTGTCTTGGTGCGAATTCACTGGGGATGGGTGCAACCTCCATACCAACCTAAAGAGCTTTGAATTCCTCAGCTTACGAGGAAGGGTTGGGCGCTGGCGCAAGACTTTGCACATTTAGGGAAGGCCGGGCATTGGCGGCTCTTGGGGGCGAAAGGCGCGCGGGACGCCGGAAGTGGAGGGTCTTATTTTCGTGGAGAGAAACAGCAGGTTCCTCAGCCTGCCGCTGCGCTTCGCTTGCGCCGGGTCGGAATGACAAGTATCGCGAGAGCGAACAGTCACTTGCGTGTTCAAATTGCATCCTGCGAGATCGGGCCGTTGCGTGGGAGAGCTTTTGCGGTGTATGTTTCGGGCTGACAAGGTGGATGACGAGCCAGGAGTGGTGACGACGATGGGGGATCGGAAGCCGCGGGCAAAAAGAGTTCGCAGAGGGATGGGGTTCGCGGCGGCGGTTGCGATGCTGATGGCGATCCTGATCGGCGCGGCTTGGGCGCAGACGGATTGCGCCGAGGGGGACAGCCCGCTGGACACGGCTGCGCCGAAGGATATGACGGTGCCGGAATTGATTCAGAGATTCACGGCGCAAGAAACGAAGGTCAACGAAGTGCGGACGCATTACACCTTCACTCAGGACGTGCTGGTGCAGACGCTGGGCGACACGGGGGTCGATGGGCAATTTCACGAGACTGCGATCGTGTCCTACGACGACAAGGGAAGGCGCGCCGAGAAAGTGATGTTTGCCGAACAGTCCACGCTGCGGGGGATTAATGTCACGCCGGAAGACATGGAAGATGTTCGAGCGTTCATGCCGTTCATTCTGACCACGGAAGAAGCGGGGGAATATAACCTGACTTATGCAGGGCAGCAGCATGTCGACGATCTTGACACTTATGTGTTCCACCTGGTGCCGAAGAAAGAGGAGAAGAACAAACGTTATTTTCAGGGGAAAATCTGGGTCGACAATCGCGATTTTCAGATCGTAAAGGTTTGCGGCAAGAGCGTGCCTGACAGGGTGGCGAAGAGGGGTCAGCACTTGGAGATCCGTCCCGTGTTTGTGAGCTATCGGCAGCTGGTGGATGGGCTGTGGTTCCCGGTATATGCAAAAGTCGATGACACGCTGACCTTCAAGATCCAGTCGGTGCACGTGCGGGAAATTGTGAAGTGGAAGGATTACAAACTCAGAAGTCAATGAGTGCAGTGGCCGGTTACAACAGTTACTTTCCCTAAGGCGGACTTGTGTTCAGGAAACGCTATTTCTCATTTTCCGGATGCAGCGGCATCCGGGATGTTGGCTAGGGTCTGGGCTTTGGTCAGCATGGCGTCGAGAGTGGCACGCGGGAAAAGCTTGCCGTTAAGCACGACCGCTTGAATGGAGTTGGTGTTATGAATGTCGGCGAGCGGGTCTTTGTCGAGTAGAACGAGATCGGCGGTTTTACCAGCTTCAATCGTGCCGCGGCGCGCCCCTTGCCCCATAAATTGAGCGGCGTTGCGGGTGGCGGCCTGGAGAGCGGCAAGCGGAGGTAAGCCGGCATCGACCAGGAGTGCGAGCTCGTCATGGATGCCAAAGCCGGGGAGGCAGTGCGGATTCATGGTGTCAGTGCCGGCAAGGATGGGGACACCCATCCGGTACATGAGAGCGACAATCTTCTTGGATTCGTCGAATTCAGCCTTTGCCAACTGGACCATTGCGGATCGAGCCGGGGGAGGAAAGTGGCTGTAATAGCCGGCGTCCCATCTTGCCCGCACTTCTTTGCTCAGATATTGCAATCGTGGATCATTCGTATTCAGGGGATCGTCGATCTGGACTTGAAGCAAGGTGAGCGTGGGAGTTTGCCAGGTTCCATTCTTCACGAACTGCGCAAGCAGCGACTGGGCAGTGGCTTCGTCGAAAGATTCAACCACATGAAAGTTGAGTCGAATGATGCTTTGCCCGGCGGCGATTTTTTGGGGCATGGTCGCGTCCGGCGCCCGGAACGAGGCTTCCAGCCTCTGCCGTTCCTCGGCGATGGTCTTCTGTTCCTTTGAACAGCCCTCAGCCACCAGGGTGAGATGCTCGATGCTTCGCTGGCCGGCGGCGGTTGCCTCGGCCGCCGTCACCCCATCCGGTACATGACCTTCGAATGGGATGCCACGCTTCTTGGCCTCGTCGGCGATCGCGAAGTAAGCGTTGCGCGACAGCCCGCTGTAGACCTTGATGAAGTCCGCACCACGCTGTTGCTGTTGATCCACTACTTCGCGCCCCTGCGCTTCATCGGCAACAACAATAGAATCGGGCCAGGCTGGGTTTGGACCATCGACGATGGGACTGCCCAGGTAAATGGTGGGCGATGGATCCGGATTGGACGCCTGCGTGGCGCGCCACGCACGGGCGTCGGGCGGACCTGACATGTCGCGAACGCCGACTACTCCGTTGGCCACAAAAAGAAGATGACTCCAAGGAGCGCGGGTATCTGACGCACCGTGGACATGCATGTCCCACAAGCCGGGGATGAGGAACTTGCCGGTGCCGTCGACGATTACGGCGTTCGGTGGAAGATGAGTCTTCTTCGACCGGCTTACGGCAACGATGTGATCGCCATCAATGACCACGGTGCTATGCGGTGCGGCAGCGCGACCGGTAGCATCGATCACAGTTACGTCCTTGATCACGAGCGACTGGGACCAGCCGCGGACACTGAATAGTGCAAGCAGGAATATGAAGGACAAGATGAAGCGCAAATGACATCGGCGCACAGGCCGTTCCGGGGTGAGACGCGGAACCAGAATTCGAGCCATTTCGATCTCTCCTGGACGGTCGGGATGAACAGCACTGCACTTTAGCACAACCAATCTCGATCCATCCTGTTCAAGCCAAGGGCGGGCGGCAAAAGCGTAACCGGGGGAAATCAATACGGCACTTGAACCTCAACTTGAGGTATGCTGTACTGCACTTTATGGCCGAAGAAAAGAACCGCAGTAAAGACATCGTGCTGTGGATCATTACTGTCGCCCTGGTCGCGTTGGCATTCTTCTGGTACCACAAGCCGCGATAGTTTCGGTAATTTTGGCGAAATGATGATCCCGCGTGGGCGCGGGCAGTTCCACGTCTGCGCGGTCTGTATTTTCTTTCGCCGCCTTCGGGGCTGCGGAAGAATTTATGTCGTCCCTCCGGGACTTGTCCCATCCTCCCACCTTACCCAGCGCTGAAGCGCTGGGCTAAGTTAGTTCGCCCCTCCGGGGCTATTCCTCCCTTGTCCACGGCTTGCGGCGGGATATGTCTTAGCGGGGGGCGGATTGCAGGAGTTCGGCGGCTACTAAATCCTCTAACGCGCAGCCTACGCTTTTGAAGATGGTGATTTCCTGGGGGCTGCGTCTTCCCTGTTTTGTTCCACTGATTAATTCGTGAAGGTCGGCGACGACGTGATCGCGCGCGATTGCGCCTTCCTGCAGCGGGATTACCAACTCTCCCACTTCCAACGCAGCCAGATAAGTGTCGACTACCACGCGGGAGCGCGCGATGGTGTGGGTGTCGACTTCGCGGGTTTCGGGGCGGAAAGCTCCGACCAGGTTGAGATGGGTTCCGGGACGCAGGTCGCGGCCGTCGAAGAGCGGAGCCGAATTTGAGGTGCAGGTGCAGAGCACGTCGGATTGCGCGGCGCAGGTGTGGGCGTCGGCGGCGAGGATGGTGAGGTCGGGGAGTTGCGCGGAAACTTTCTGGACAAATGCGGCGGAGCGGGAGGGATTGCGTCCGCAGATGAGCACGCGTTCAAAGTTGCGCGCCAGGGGGAGGACGGCGAGATGGGCGAGGGCGAGGCGTCCGGTGCCGAAAATGCCGAGCGTGGAAACATTGGGGCGAGCCAGAAATTTTGTGGCTACGGCGGAAGTCGCGGCGGTGCGCAGGTCGGTGAGGTAGTTGGCGGCGATGGTCAGGCGGGGTTGGGCGGTGTTCGGATCGAGGAGTAGATAGGTGGCCTGGATGCGGCCTTCGGTGAGTGGGGGATTTTTTTCGGCGAGGGATTCGCTTGTAAGACTCGGGCCTTCATCGTGCGCGTTTTGGGCTTTGATGTTTTCATCTTTGATGTTTTGGACATTTTGATCTCTCACCAGGACCAGCTTCATGCCGAGCGTGTTGGTGGCGCCGTCGTAGCAGGACATGGCTAGGAAGATGCCGTGCGCGAGTTCGGCGTGGGTGCGGGGTGGGAGGCTGAGGGAGGGATAGCGATCGCGGAAGGCGGATTCCAATGCGGCGCAGAGGTCAACGGGATTGAGGAGGCGGCGAACGTCGGATTCGGTGAGGTGGGTGGTGGGCATGGGTTCGGAGATACGGGATCAGAGTTCAGGATTTTGGTTGAGCGAATTGATCCTGATTCACGAGCGGAATGATTTTACTGAAAGTGCGGCGCGCTGTGCGGCAGCGCGCAATTTACGTTCGCTGGAAAACTGGCGGTCCAAATCTCGGGGACTGAAAGTATGCCTGAGTACTCTTCCGCCCCTCTGGGGCTTGTTCTTTCTTCACTTTGCACCCACGGCTTGCGCCGTGGGCTGCATTCTTGCGCCGCTTCGCGGCTCACGTTAGGCGTGCACGCACGGTATGGCATGACTGAAGAAGCATGCCCTGATACGGATCGAATTCATTTAATAGAGCCTTAAACTAAAAAGCCTACATGAACAAATCCCCACGTCTCGCAAAAAAAAACGCGAGACGTGGGGCGCCCATTTCCTCGAGTGTGGCTATGGCCCGGGGTCAGGGGGCTACGGTGGTCCACTGTTCCACCAGGTTGTTGGCGTTGATGGTGCCCAGGCCGGTGGCGAAATCCCATCCGGTACCGGTGGCGTAGGCCGGCAGGTAGGAGGAGTCTGAGGTGGAGAGAACTCCGTAGGTTCCGGAGGGCAGGTAGCAGTCGATGGTGCCGGTGCAGTCCACGTCGATGTCGCCGAGAGTGACGTCATAGAAGACGCAGTTGCTGGCGACGCCGTTGCCCAGCGTGGAATTGCATTGCGTGTTGCCATGGTCGCCGTATTCCTTGGAGGCCAGCTTGTAGTAAACCGTGTTGGGGTTGCCTTGGCGAGATCCTGTCTTCTGATTCACCAGGGCTTGAATTCCGGCCAGGATTGGCGAGGAGAATGAAGTTCCGCCCGCGCCGGACCAGGTGTCGGGAGCGCCGGCGCAGGAGGTTCCGCCGGCTTCCGTGTTGGAATCGCAGAGGACGAAATAGTGTCCCCAGAGGCCGTTGGCGGCGAACAGGGAGACGTCGGGAATGTCGCGAACGCCGTCATTCGCGATACCGATCACGCCTTTTTGCCACGAAGGCTTGGGATAGCCGGCGCAGGTTCCGCCGACCACGCCGGTGGTGGAGGGAACGCCGGTGGCGCAGGCGCTGGGTCCGCCGCTGCCGCCGACGATGTCGAGGAATTCTTCGCCGATTGCGGTGTTGCAGAATCCCGTCGAACCGTACGTGATGGGTGAACCGGTTACATAGTTTGCGATCAGGGTGCTGGCGCAGGAATCATTCCAGGGAATTTCAGGAATGTAGGAGAGTGCGGAGCCGTAGAACTTGGTGTTGGTGGGGCTCCAGTAATCGTTGTTGGTACCGGCGTAGGTGTCGCCGAAATCGGTGCCGCCGACGGCAACGTTGTAGGGAGTTTCGCCCCAGCCGGTGATACCGACGCCGTGAGTTGCGGCGGAAGATCCGCGATCGCAGCCGGCTGCGTTGGCATCTCCGGCGGAAACGAATACGGAGGTTCCCTCGGCGACTGCCTGTTGAAATGCGGAGTTGAACATGGCGTTCAAGGTGGCGCCGGTGAGGGCTTCGCATTCGCCATAGCTCATGCTGATGATGGCGGGCGGAGTGGTGGAGTTGAGCAGGTTCTGGATGGCGATCAGGCCGCCGAAGTTGGTGGTGGTGTCTTCGCAGGAGGCCAGTTCGATGGTGGCATCGGGCGCGGCGGCGCTGGCCCATTCGGCGTCGACGGCGGCTTCGATATCGGCACCGTTTCTTCCGGGGTCGCTGCAGTTGTTGCCGGTGGCGGTGGGATGGACTTCAAGGATGTTGCCACCGAGGTATTTTCTGAGGCCGAACACTCGGCGGAAACCTGCCCAGTCGGTGGTGTTGAAATCAGAATCTTCGACGACAACGATGGTCTGGCCGGCGCCGGTCAGGCCTTTGACGAAGAGAGGATTCAGGTTGTAGATGGTCGCCAGATCGGCAGGCACGACGGCCTCAAAGGTCCCGTTCGAGTTGGTGAAGGTGTAATCGGCCCTGGGAGTGTGCATGGCCTGGGGCTTGAAGTTGTGCAAGGAAACGACGCCTTCGACGGCGGGAGCCAGGGCGGCGGGAATTCTGGGATCGCTCATGTTGGCGATGTGGCTCTCGCCCTTGACCTGGAGGTTGTGAATTTCGGTTTGGAAAGCTTGATGCACTTGTCCGGCGGTGCCGGAGAAATCGATCATCATGCGGCTGGTGTAGACCATGTTGACTTTGAGGCCGTAGCTTTCGAGCCAGTGGGTGATGGCGTTGAGGTCGGACTGGGCGAGGCCGAAGCGGTCGCCGAATTGGCGCGCGGTGAGCCACTGGTGGTAGTGCGGGGAATCGGGATTGTGGAGATCTTCGATCAACTGGCGAGCGGCGGCTTCCTGCTCGGGTGAGCGGCGCAGCTGCAGCAGCATGTGGTCGACAGCAAAATCAGAGGCGACGGGGCCACGATCATTTTCTGGATTCGCTTCGGGACGGGTATTGCCGCCCAGGGTGACGCGATTGGTTTCATCGATGGGCTGGGTGATGAGAGCGCGGGAATGATTGCCGCCGGAGGTGATGTCCGCGCCGGTGGCGGGATTTGGGTTGAAGGCGAAAGCCAGGGCGAGGGCACAGAGTGGGAGGAACTTTATTCCGAAAATCGGTATGCGCATCGTACGTCTCCTCTTTTTATGTGGCTGTTGATGATTCTCGTTCGCGAATTTCCGAGGACGTCAGGAAACAGGGAGGTCCTAACACCACGCCCAGAGCGGCATTGGACACGCCCAGCTGGGTGCTCGCTAGTAGGCCACGAATTTGCGGAGGAGTCAACGGGAGAAACATATTAGAGTCGAAAGACCCGGGGACGAAGGCTGACGCGTCAGGCCGGTTCAGCGGGAGATCCCTTCGGCGCGCTTCGCTTGCTCAGGGCAGGCTCTTCGCTACGCCTGAAAAACGGCTACGCTCAGGATGACAGAGTCAGGTAAAGGCCAAATTACGCCACTGCCTGTTTTCGGCACTCTAGGGTTTTGTGCGTTCATCGGGTAAGATACTTCGGCTGCGGAGACGCGGGGCGGACAGGGGCTAAAGCCCTTCTCTTTTGTTGGGCGGAGCGGCACGGCTGAAGCCGTGCCCTGATACAACCCCGAGTCGGCGCGTTAATTGGCGCGTGGCGATAAAACTGTTTATCGGCACACGACGATGAAACTGTTTGGCGTCACATTATTG
>Ga0302326_10000831_pt1 | contig 80952 bp, 67 predicted proteins | sample Palsa_T0_3_FD_202264 | JGI IMG/M metagenome (GOLD analysis project Ga0302326, IMG submission 202264) | Peat permafrost microbial communities from Stordalen Mire near Abisko, Sweden - Palsa_T0_3 | ecosystem: Environmental > Terrestrial > Soil > Palsa > Peat permafrost | place: Sweden: Abisko...
CCTGTCAGCCGCGGTGCGCGTGTCCCACCAGTGTGCCGGCCGCGACCGGTAGCCGCTAGCTGGGGAACTTCTCGTCGAGCGCGATGTTCAGCGTGAGCACGTCCACCCGCGGCTCGCCGAGGAAGCCCAGCGTGCGGCCCTGGGTGTACTGCAGGACCAGCGCCCTGATCGCCGCGGGGCTGACGTGCCGGGCCGCTGCCACGCGGTCCACCTGGATGGCGGCGTTCTGCGGGGAGATGTCCGGGTCAAGCCCGGAGCCCGACGCGGTGACCGCGTCGGCCGGGATCTGGGAGATCGTCACGTGGTCGAAGGCCGCGATCTGCCGCTGGCGCTGCTTGATCGCCTGGATCTCTACCGGGTTGTCCGGGCCCAGGTTGGACGCGGAGGAATACCGCGGGTCGCAGCCGTAGTCGTCCTTGGCGCCCGACAGGATCGCGTCGGACGGCCGCGGCTGGAAGTACTGCGGCAGCGGGTTGCCCTTGGCGGTCACGAACTCCTGGCAGAGCAGGCTGGAGCCGACCACCCGCCCCTTGTAGCTGACCAGCGAGCCGTTGGCCTGGTGATGAAAGGCCCCCTGGGCGATGGCGAAGATGACCAGCGGGTAGATGATCCCGCAGACCACGGTGAACAGGAGCAGGCCGCGCAGCCCGGCAATGCACTGCCGGACGATGCTGGGGAGACGGTTCATGTCGATCACCGGAATCCTGGGATGTACTGGATGATGAGGTCGATGGCCTTGATCCCGATGAACGGGACGATCAGCCCGCCGAAGCCGTAAATCCACAGGTTCCTGCGGAGCATCGCCGATGCTGACGACGGCCGGTACCGGACGCCGCGCAGCGCCAGCGGGATCAGCGCGATGATGATCAGCGCGTTGAAGATGATCGCCGAGGTGATCGCGGACTGCGGGCTGTGCAGGTGCAGGATGTTGAGCTGCCGCAGGCCGGGGATCACGCCCTCGAACATGGCCGGGATGATGGCGAAGTACTTCGCCACGTCGTTGGCGATCGAGAAGGTGGTTAGCGCGCCGCGGGTGATGAGCAGCTGCTTGCCGATCTCCACGATCTCGATGAGCTTCGTCGGGTTGGAGTCCAGGTCCACCATGTTCCCGGCCTCCTTGGCGGCCGAGGTGCCGGTGTTCATGGCCACCCCAACGTCGGCCTGGGCGAGCGCCGGGGCGTCGTTGGTGCCGTCCCCGGTCATCGCGACCAGCTTGCCGCCCTCCTGCTCCTTCTTGATCAGCGCCATCTTGTCTTCCGGCGTGGCCTCGGCGAGGAAGTCGTCCACCCCGGACTCCTCGGCGATCGCCTTGGCGGTCAGCGGGTTGTCGCCGGTGATCATGACGGTCCTGATGCCCATCGTGCGCATCTCGGCGAACCGCTCGGCAATGCCCTCCTTGACGATGTCCTTGAGGTTGATCACCCCCAGCGCCCTGGCCGTGCCGCCGGACCGCTCCGCGACGACGAGCGGGGTGCCGCCGACCCCCGAGATGCCGTCCACCATCGCGCCGAGATCCGCGGGCGGCGTGCCGCCGTTGTCGCGGATCCAGTGCATCACCGACGCCGCCGCGCCCTTGCGGACCTCGCGGCCGTCCGCCAGGTTCACCCCGCTCATCCGGGTCTGCGCGGTGAACTCGACGAACTCGGCGCCGCGCAGTTCGCCCTCGGTCCCTGGCGGCTCGCCGTGGCCGCCGTGGCCGCCCTGATCATCCTCAGCGCCCTGGCGCAGGCCGTAGGAGTCCCTGGCGAGCACCACGATGGAGCGGCCCTCGGGGGTGTAGTCGGCCATGCTGGAGAGCTGGGCGGCATCCGCGAGCTCGGCCGCCGAGACGCCGCCCACCGGCAGGAAGTCGGTGGCCTGCCGGTTGCCGATGGTGATCGTGCCCGTCTTGTCCAGCAGCAGTGTGTTCACGTCGCCGGCCGCCTCGACCGCGCGGCCGGACATCGCGAGCACGTTCCGCTGCACGAGCCGGTCCATGCCGGCGATGCCGATTGCGGACAGCAGCGCGCCGATCGTGGTCGGGATCAGCGCGACGAGCAGTGCGACCAGGATCACCGTGCTCTGCGGCGCCTTGGAGTAGAACGCCATGGGCTGCAGCGTTATCACCGCGAGCAGGAAGATGACCGTCAGTGCCGCGAGCAGGATGTTCAGCGCGATCTCGTTCGGCGTCTTCTGCCGCTTCGCACCCTCGACCAGGGCGATCATCCGGTCGATGAACGTCTCACCCGGCTTGGAGGTGATCTGCACCACGATCTGGTCGGACAGCACCCTGGTCCCGCCGGTGACCGCTGACCGGTCGCCGCCGGACTCGCGGATCACCGGGGCGGACTCGCCGGTGATCGCCGACTCGTCTACCGAGGCCACGCCCTCGACGACGTCGCCGTCACCGGGGATGATCTCGCCCGCCTCTACGATGACATGGTCGCCGAGCGTGAGCTGGGTGCCGGGCACCGGCTCCTCGCGACGCTCCTCCGGCCGCTGCCCGGGCCGCCAGGCCACCAGGCGCCGCGCCACGGTCTCCCGCTTTGTCCGGCGCAGCGTCTCGGCCTGAGCCTTGCCGCGGCCCTCGGCCACGGCCTCGGCGAGGTTGGCGAACACGACCGTCAGCCACAGCCAGACCACGATCGTCCAGTTGAAGATCGACGGCTTGACGATCGCCGAGCCGGTGCTCAGCGCCGCGCCGACCTCGACCACGAACATGACCGGGTTCTTGAGCTGGACCCGCGGGTCCAGCTTCCTGAAGGCGTCCGGGGTCGCCTTCAGCAAGGTCCTGGGTTCGAGCAGGCCGCCGCCGACCCGGTGCGGCTGGGTGTCGGCCGGCTTCGGGCCCGGGCTTGCCGGGGCGTCGGGTGCCGTGGTGACTGACATCAGTGGAGCCCTTCTGCGAACGGGCCAAGTGCGAGCGCCGGGAAGTAGGTCAGGCCGACCAGGACGAGGATGACGGCGATGAGCATGCCGACGAACAGCGGCGTCCTGGTGTCCAGCGTGCCCGCGCTCGCGGGCACCGGTTGCTGTCTGGCCAGCGATCCGGCCAGGCCGAGGGCGAAGATCTCCGGCGCGTACCTGCCGAGCAGCATCACGATGCCGCCGCTCACCTGGTACCAGGTCGCGGCCGTGCCCAGGCCGCCGAACGCGGAGCCGTTGTTGTTGGCCATCGAGGCGAACGCGTACACGACCTCGGTCAGGCCATGCGGGCCGGGGTTATAGATCGCGCTCTGCCCGGTTTTCGTCCCGATGGAGAGCCCGGCGGCGGTCAGGATGATCACGGGAAGGGTCAGGAAGTACAGCGCCGCGTACTTCATCTCGGCGGGCCGGATCTTCTTGCCGATATACTCCGGCGTCCGGCCGACCATCAGCCCGGCCACGAACACCGTGACGATGGCCAGCACCAGGATGCCGTACATCCCGGCCCCGACGCCGCCGGGGGCGATCTCCCCCAGCGCGATGTCGAACAGCGCGATGCCGCCACCGAACGGGGTCAGCGAATCGTGGAAGCAGTCCACCGCGCCGGTGGAGGTCACCGTGGTGGACGCGGCGAACAGCGAGCATCCGGCCGTGCCGAACCGGACCTCCACGCCCTCCATCGCGCCGTGCTGGATCCTGTTCGCGACGCCGCCGAGCATGGGGTGGGACTCGAAGAAGCTGATGCCGGCGACCGCCGCCGCCCAGATAGTCGCCATCACGGCGACGAGGGCGTAGCCCTGCCGGTTGTCCTTGACCATCCTGCCAAACGCGCGCGGGGTGGCGAACGGGATCAGCAGCAGGAGGAAGATCTCGAACCAGTTCGTGAACGAGTTCGGGTTCTCGTACGGGTGCGCGGAGTTGGTGTTGAACGGGCCGCCGCCGTTGTTGCCCATGTCCTTAATGACCTCTTGCGAGGCGAACGGCCCGCCGACCACCGTCTGGTGCGCGCCGGACAGCGTGGTGATCGTGTGGTAGGTGACAAAGTTGTCGACCGCGCCGCCGGCCGCCAGGATCAGCCCGCCGACGATGGACAGCGGGATCAGCAGCCGGAACACGCAGTGCACCATGTCCACCCAGAAATTGCCGAGCTTGTCGGTTCGTGACCGGGTGAAGCCGCGGATCATCGCGAACGCGATCACGATGCCGACCGCGGCGGACAGGAAGTTCTGGACCGCGAGGCCGCCCATCTGCACCAGGTAGGTCATGGTGTTCTCGCCGGCGTAGTTCTGCCAGTTCGAGTTCGTGACGAACGAGGCGGCCGTGTTCCAGGCCAGGTCCGGCTGCACGTTGGCCATGTGCGGCCCGACCCAGTCCAGCAGGTAGTGCTGCAGCCGCATCAGGCCGTACAGGAACAGCACGCTGACAAAGGAGAACGCCAGCATGCTGCGGACGTAGGCGCTCCATTTCTGGTCGGCGGTGGGGTCGACGCCGATCAGCTTGAAGACGCTGCGCTCCACCTTCCAGTGCTTCTCGGTGGTGAAGATGCGGGCCAGGTAGTTGCCGAGCGGCACGTAGCACGCGGCGAGGGCGACGACAAGGAGGCCGACCTGCAGCCAGCCCGCGGTGGCGCTGCTCATCAGAACCGCTCAGGCAGGACGAGGGCCACGAACAGGTAGACGGTCAGCAGGACGCCGACGATGAGCCCGATCAGGTTCTCAACGCTCAAAGCGCTCGACCCCCTTCACGATGAGGAAGAGGACGGCGAAGACGAGGATCGTCAGGCCGATGTAGATCAGGTCGGACACGGAGCCCTCCTAGGTGGCGCGTGCTGGCGACGCCAGTGAAGTACCGGAATCGGCCCGCGAGCAGCGCCCATGCGCGACCCATGCGGGGCGGCGGTGATCCCTAACGGGATCCATGCGGGAGTCCTGTGCGGGAGTCCTGTGCGGGAGTCGTGTGCGGGAGTCCTGTGCGGGAGTCGTGTGCGGGAGTCCTGTGCGAGGCCTGGGAATTGCCGCTGAGCTCCTGCGCTGCGAGGCCAGCACATGATTTCTCCCACTCCGGGCCGACGCGGGCGGGTGCTACTGAAAGTGAAAGTTAGCAGACGGAGAGTAGCCGAATGGGCCGGCGCGACCGTTCGGGTGATCTGCCAGATTGCCCGGCCGCACATGCCCGGGAACAAACATCGCCGCCCCGGCCAGTTGACCGGAGCGGCGATGACGTCCCGGCGTCTCGGGCGCGCCCCCGGGGGAGGAGGGTTACCTGTTGACACCGGACCCCCGGGGGAGGGGGGCTTGTGAGCGGCCGTTGGGCCGCGAGTCGTGATGTCGTGCCGTCGTGGGGGAGAGCGTCGGGGCCGGCTTCGGTGTCACCTGGCTCGGTTTCCCTGGCGGCCGGCCTGCGTTCTCCTGACATCAGAGTCGGCCGGTCAGGTTGCCCCCACGGTGCGCGGGCGGTTGCAGGCAGGTAGCAGCCCGAACGGCGCCGCTGGTCAGCGGGTCGCAGCCGGTCAGCGGGCGGCTGGTCAGCGGCTGGCTGGTCAGTCCGCCAGGTTGCGCACGCCGAGCTCGTCGGCTCTGGCGAGCATCTCGGCCGGGTCGGCGTAGACGCGGTAGGCGCCGGCCCGCTCGAGTTCCTCGCGGCCGTATCCGCCCGACATCAGCCCGACGCCGAGCGACCCGGCCCGCCGGGCCGCGAGCAGATCCCAGACGCTGTCCCCGACCACCATGGCGTGCCGCGGGTCCACGTCGAGCAGCGCCGCGGCGGCGAGGAACAGGTCCGGGTCGGGCTTGGCGTGCCTGACCATGTCGCGGGTGATCATCGGGGCGTCCTCGGGCAGGCCGAGCATGCCCAGCGCGTGGCCCGCGGTGATGCGGTAGCCGCTGGTCGCGATCGCCCATGGCACCCCGCGCCCGGTCAGGGCGGCGAGCAGCTCGGCCGCGCCGGGCAGCGGCCGGACTGAGTCGGCCTGGGCGAGGTACTCCTCCCCGTGCGCCCGCTGCAGCATGGCGATGTCGGCCCCGGACAGCGTCCTCCCGGTCTCCCGCAGCAGGGCGGACACGAACAGCCCGCCGCTCATCCCGATCCGGCGGTGGATCCGCCACACCGACAGGTCGATGTCGAGCCGGGACAGCGCGGCACGCCAGGCGATCACGTGCTGGTACACGCTGTCGATCAGCGTGCCGTCCAGGTCGAAGAGGAACGCGGGCGCGGGTGGCTCGAGGTAGCTCGCAGCAGCGGTCATGGCACCAGTGTGCCCATCCAGCGGCCCGGACGCCGCGAAAAGCGGTGGTCCGGAATTGACCCACATGGGGCCACTCCAGCTCAGGCTCGGCGATGGCGCTTCTGCGTTGCGCTAGGATTCAGTAAGAATAGATCAGGAAATTCGCTCAGGCCTTGCGCCGAGGTCGCCGGGGAGAGCGTAATCTGCAAAGCTTGATTATGAGGGAAGAGCTAAGCAACCCTATTTCGTCAATCGTGCGAAATATAGACAGAGCTCGCCGGCTGATTGTGTATTCCAGGAACATCGTGAGGTTTACCTGGACGCATCCCGCGAACGAGGCGGGACGGGCTCGCGCGGTGCTTCGCCTTGCGCGCTTCCAGGCTCGGGGAAGGCTGCTGCATCGCCGGACTCTGGTCCGGCTTGGGGACCGGTCGCGTGTCTGGGCCGACCCGCACCGCTACGGTGCGCTGAAGGTGGTATGCGGCAACCCGCCGGATCATTCGGAAATGCTTGCCTGGCGGCGGGTGCTGCGACCAGGAGACCTCTTCGTCGACGTGGGAGCGAACGTCGGCTCCTACGCGATCTGGGCGGGCGATCTGGGCGCAGAAGTAATCGCTCTAGAGCCGGCCGATGATACCTTTGCGTTGCTGGTAGAGAATGTTGTACTCAACGGTTATCCCACCGAGGCAATTCAGGCAGCCGCCGGGGCAGCCGCCGGCACTGTGCGGTTTACCCGCGGACGAGATGACAAGAACATAATGGATCCCGGGGGCAGCGCCGAGATCAGGATGGTAACGATCGACTCGGTCATCGGGGACCGTACGGCGGCGGGGATGAAGGTCGACGTCGAGGGCTTCGAGATCGAGGTGCTCCGTGGCTGTGAACGCGCGCTGTCCGAGCACCGCATCAGGCTGCTTCAGCTCGAATGGAACGCCACCTCCGCGAAGGCGGTCGGGGCTGATCGCGGGCCGGTCGCCGATCTGCTGGCCAGGCACGGATACAGCCTCTACCGCCCGGACCGCGACGGCATGCTCGTCCCGCTCACCGAGCCAGGCTTCGGCCCGGATGTATTTGCCCGCCCCTCTCCATGACCTGCCCCTCTCCATGACGGGTTTACCCGTGGCGCGCAGATGGTGCGCGCGGGAATCCCACTGCGATCCGGCGCCGCGATCTCGCCAGGCGCAAATGCATTGGCGCCGATAACCGCGTCCGCTCGGGCCGCCCGGCGCTGTCGGCTCCGCGGAATTTCGTCGGCGAGCTTGTGACATACGCCGCTGGTATGCAGTTATGCAGGAAAATTACTTCCTTGATCACTATTTACTCTTAGTAATTGTGTCACTACTATCAGTAACAATATTTAGCGGACATCACAGATCCGCAGTGATGAGGTCGGGGACCATGTCAGCCAGGGCAACGATGGTGGGCAAGGCGAGACGGCGATGGAGGGTGATGTCCGTACTGGCTATCTCGCTCGCAGCCGGGCTGGCATCGCCGGCAACGCTGGCGTCGGCGTCACAGATGGCCCACGGGACATCACGGCCTGTCGCAGCACCCCGGGCAGCACGAGCCGGCGCGTCGCCCAGGACATCACAAGTCAGCGCGTCGCCCCAGGTGACCGCGCTCTCGGCAGGAGGCGAGCACGCCTGCGCCATCGAGAGCGGCGCGGCCTACTGCTGGGGCGAGAATTACTCTGGCGAGCTCGGCGACGGGAACAACACCAACTCCAGCGTTCCGGTGGCCGTCGTCACCAGCGGCGTGCTGGCCGGCAAGACGCTCACCCAGATCACCTCTGGCTACGAAATGACATGCGCGCTGGATAGCGAGGGCACCGCCTACTGCTGGGGCCGCGACTCCGAGGGTGAGCTCGGCGACGGCAGCACCACTAACTCCAACGTCCCGGTGGCCGTCGATGCCAGCGGCGCGCTGGCCGGCCAGACACTCACCCAGATAACTGCCGGCGTCTTTCACACCTGCGCGATGGACATGGCCGGTGCCGCCTACTGCTGGGGAAATAACCACTATGGCCAGCTCGGCGACGGGAACACCACCAGTTCCAGCGTCCCGGTGGCCGTCGTCACCAGCGGCGCGCTGGCCGGCAAGGCCGTCACCCATGTCAGCGCGGGTTACTACGACACCTGCGCTCTGGATTCGGCCGGCGCCGCCTACTGCTGGGGCTACAACGCCAATGGCCAGCTCGGCGACGGCAAGACCACGAACTCCAGCGTCCCGGTAGCCGTCGTCACCGGCGGCGCGCTGGCCGGCCAGACTCTCACTCAGCTCAACGCCAGCTGGTACCACACCTGCGCCGTGGACGCGGCCGGTGCCGCCTACTGCTGGGGCGACAACTCCGATGGCCAGCTCGGCGACGGAAGCACCACCAGTTCCAGTGTCCCGGTGGCCGTCGCTGTCAGCGGCGTGCTGGCGGGCAAGACCATCGCCGATATCACTGTCGGCGACTACGACACCTGCGCCATGGACTCGGCCGGACTGGCCTATTGCTGGGGCGACAACGTCGATGGCGAACTCGGCGACGACGCCACCATCGACTCCAGCGTTCCCGTCGCCGTGGACACCGCCGGCGTGCTGGCGGGCAAGACCCTGACCCAGGTCACGGCAGGTATATGGCACGTGTGCGCCTTGGATACCACCGGTTCGGTGTACTGCTGGGGCCGCAACGTCGCCGGCGAGCTCGGCGATGACAGCAACTCGGCGAGCAGCGTGCCAGTGCTGGTCGGGCCGCAGGCGCCTACCGGCGTCACCGCCCTTCCCCACTTCACCAGCGCCACCGTGTCCTGGACAGCCTCAGCTGACCTGGATGGCGGTACCCTGACGGGCTATACCGCGACAGCGTCCCCGGGCGGTGCGGCCTGCACCACCGCCGGCGCCACCACGTGCATCATCAGCGGCCTCGCCAGCGGCACTACCTATAGCGTCACGGTCGTCACCCAGACCAGCTTCGCTGACTCTGCCGCCAGCACGCTCGTCATCGTCACCACGCAGACCGGCTGCTCGAGCAGCGACAACGCCGGTCGCGGATCCGGTCACTAAACCGGCGTCCGCGGTGAGTGGTGCAGAGCGGATGTTGGCGTCATCATTACTTAGAGTAGTGAAGTAGAGTCATAACGTGACGACAGCGGGTGACTCGACGCTGCGGGGCCGGCTGTACGAGGCGTACGCGTCCCAGCACGCCGGCCGCGGCGACGCCGTGGCCGCCGCCCTGAACTACCGGCGCCGCATTCGCTCCCTGCTGCCCGGGCCATCCAGCGGGCCAGTGACGGACATCGGATGCGGCCAGGGTCAGCTGGTGAATCTGCTACTCGCCGACGGTTACGACGCTGACGGGATTGATATCAGCCCGGAGCAGATAGCGATCGCGCACGCGGCCGGGATCGACCGGGTGCACCACGGCGACTACCGCGCGATGCTGGCCAGCCGCCAGGGCCAGCTGGCCGCTGTCACCGCCACGGATCTGCTGGAGCATCTGACGAAGGACGAGGTGCTCGCCACGTTCGATCTCGTCGCCGGGGCACTGCGCCCCGGCGGGGTTTTCGTCGCCCGCGTGCCGAACGCCGTCAGCCCGCTCGGCGGCTATGTCAGGTACGGGGACTTCACCCACGAGTCGTCCTACACCGGCCGGAGCGTCAGGCAACTGGCTGCCGCGGCGGGATTTTGCTCGGTCACCGTTCAGTCCTGCCCGCCCGTGGCGCATGGCGTCATGAGCGCGGCCCGGGCGGCCGCGTGGATGCCGGTCAGCGCGCTGTTCAAGATCGCGCTCGCGGCCGAGACGGGATTGGTGCGCGGCCATGTGGTGACCCAGAACCTTACCTTCGCCGCCCGCAAGGCGAGTTGAGGGGCATCGAGCTTGAGCGGTCGGCGCCAAGCCAGCCAGGAGAGGATCGTGATGACGGTCAAGGATTTGGTCCGCCCAATCCCGGGGATGCGGCAGTTCTCGCTGCTCCGGCAGCGACTCCGCTTCAGCGGCTCGGCGAGTTTCTGGGAGCAGAGGTACGCGCTGGGCGGCGGCAGCGGCCCGGGGTCCTATGGCATCCTGGCCCACGAGAAGGCGCAGTTCCTCAATGCGTTCGTCCGTGCGCACGGTGTCCGGTCGGTCATCGAGTTCGGCTCTGGTGACGGCAATCAGCTATCCCTCGCTGACTACCCCAGCTATATCGGACTCGACGTATCCCAGGCGGCGATCAGGCTGTGCCAGCGCCGCTTCGCGAACGATCCGGCCAAGAGCTTTTTCCGCTATGACGGCACCTGTTTCGTCGACCGTGCAGGCGTGTTCACCGCAGACCTGGCCGTCTCTCTCGATGTCATCTTTCACCTGGTCGAGGATCCGGTTTTCGACACCTATATGTCGCATCTGTTCGGCGCGGGTCAACGGCACGTGGTGGTGTACTCGACAAACGGCGAGATCCGTGATGATGCTCCGCATGTACGGCATCGGCGCTTTACGTCCTGGGTAGCAGACAATTGCCCGCAGTGGAGGCTCGCGCAGACGGTCGACGGGCCAGGCTCAGGTTCGCGAAGGGCCGATTTCTTTGTCTATGACCGGGTATGACGACGCCCCGGCGGGCGGGCCAGCCATTCTCCCCTTCCGATGAATGTCCATGCCGCGCCGAGCCGGCTGCAGGGCATCGCGACGACACTGCACTGGTCCGGCGTCGGCCGGGCGGTTGCCCGGACTGCCGGATTCAACGTGGCGGCGACCATTGCTGCCGGGCTGGGCGGCGTCATCGTGGCCCGCACGCTGGGGCCCACGGGGCGCGGCGAGTACGCGGCGATCACGGCATGGTTCGGCATCGCGCTCATGGTCGGCGGAATGGGCCAGCCAGCCGCGCTGTGCTTTTTCGTTTCCCGGGATCCGCTGCGCGCTCGTCAGTATGTGGCGACGTCGCGAGCGATGATGCTGGTGACCGGGACGATAGCGCTCGCCGCGGGGGAACTGCTCGCCCCGGTGCTCTCTCGCGGGAACGCGAACGTGACCGCGGGATACCGGATCGCCTTCGGCGCATCGATCGTGGCCTTCGTCGGGGCCAGCTTCACCTTCTCGCTACAGGCGCGGGACATGCACCGGTGGAATGTGGTGCGGGTAAGCCAGCCGGTGCTGAGCATGGTGGCGATGGGCGCGTTGTGGTCGCTGCGGCTGCTCACGCTCCGCTCCGCCCTGATCGTGCTGGCTGTGACGATGGTGGTGCAGTTCGGCTGGGCGTACCGCTGCTGCCGGCTGACCGGGCTGGCGCCCGGGCGGCTGGATTCCAGGCTGGTCCGCCCTCTTGCCGCCTATGGCGTCGCGCAGATAGCCGCGCTGACGCCCGCAGCGCTTAACGCCCAGCTGGACCAGCTGGTGCTCTCGCAGACCGTCCCGCCGGCCGACCTTGGCCGGTATGCGATCGCAGTCTCGCTCACGTTGCTGCCCATCCCGCTGGTCTCGGCCATCGGGAACGTCGCCTTCCCTCGGCTTGCGGCGCGGCGCGTCGTCAGCGAGGCGACTCACCGGCTGCAGGTGCTCGCCGTGCTCGCCAGTGCTGGCCTGGCCGCGGGAATGCTCATACCGCTCGCCGCCGTCGCTTACTGGCTGATCCCGCTGGTGTTCGGCGCGGACTACCGGGGTGCCGTGCCGCTGCTGTGGATTCTTACGCCAGGGGCGGTATTCCTGGCTTGCGGCCAGGTCGTCGGCGACCTGCTGCGGGGCCGGAATCATCCGGCCATCGTGGCATGGGCGCAAGGGCTGGCGGCCATTTTCACCGTTGCCCTCCTCATCGCCTTGCTGCCGGTTGTGGGTGTGGCAGGCGCCGCGATCGCGTCCACGGTCTCCTACGGCGTTGCGCTGGCCGCGATGCTCCGCTCACTGTGGCGGCTGCCGCGCGGCATGCCCCGCACGCCTTAGATTACCTCAGGTGATATAAATATTACTGATAGTGATCAATCAGGGGGGCCTGTGCGAGTCGGCGTGGTTGGACCGTTTGGGCCGGACTATTTCGCGGACAACGTCGGCGACGCGGCGCACCGGATCGGCAACGAGGTCACGCAGCTCGGCCCGGCCATGCCTCCGGCTAGGCAGACATTCGCCGGCCGGGTCGTGTCGGTCGCCCGGCAGGGCCTGCCGCAGCTGGCGGAGCGGGCACAGCAGCGTATCGTGCGGTCCGCTCTGGACGCGGGCTGCGAGGTGGTGATCAACCTCGATGCGCGCCTGATGCCCGGTCCGGTGAGCGAGCTGAAGCGGGCCGGCCTGCGGGTGGGGTTCTGGTTTCCCGACGCCGTTGTCTTCCTCGGGCGGCAGCTAATGCTGCTGGCACCCTACGACGCGCTGTTCTTCAAGGAGCCGCACCTGGTGGAGCATTTGCGTGCCAACCTTGATCTGCCGGTGTACTACCTGCCGCAGGGCTGCAACCCGCGGTGGCACCGGCCGCTCGTCCCGGCCGGCACGGAACCGTACCTGGTCCTGGCCGGCAACATGTACCCCAGCCGGGTCCGGCTGCTCGAACGCCTGGTCGCCAAGGGCATCCCGCTCAGGCTGTACGGTCCCGGCTTCCCCCGCTGGCTCGGGGCCACGTCGCTGCGGGAGGTGCACACCGGCCGCTACCTGGCCCGCGAGGAGAAGGCCAGGGTCTTCCGCGCTGCGGCCGGCGTACTCAACACGATGCATCCTGCCGAGATAGCCGGCGTCAACGTCCGGCTGTTCGAGGCCGCTGGCTGCGGTGCCGCCGTGCTCACGGAGTTCCGCCCCACCGTGCCAGGGCTGTTCGACGTCGGTGCGGAGGTGCTGACCTTCCGTGACTTCGACGAGCTTGTCGACCAGGCGAGCCGCCTGCTGGGCGATGCAGGCCTGACCGCGCGGCTTGGCGACGCCGCTGCGCTGCGCGCCCATCGCGACCACTCCTACGACCTGCGGGTCGCGGCCATCCTGGAGAAGCTCTCGTGATCGCCGTGCCCGCCGGCGCTGGCGGGTCCGCCCCGCCAGCGCCGCGCGGAGGGACAGCGCCGCGCGGAAGGATAACGGCGTCAGCGGAGCCGATCTGGCAGCGAAGGCCAGCGCGGCTGACGGTGATCGGCACCGGGTATCTCGGCGCCACGCACGCTGCATGCCTCGCCGAGCTGGGCTTCGACGTGCTCGGCGTGGACACCGACGCGACCCGGATCGGAGCGCTCACCTCCGGTCGGCTGCCGTTCCACGAGCCAGGCCTCGAGCCTCTGCTGCGGCGCGGCCTGGCCTCGGGCCGGCTCCGCTTCACCAGCTCGTATGAGCAGGCCGCGGCCTTCGGCGAAGTCCACTTCGTGTGCGTGGGCACGCCCCAGCGCGGCGATGGTGACGGCGCGGATCTCGGCCAGCTGAACTCGTGCATTGCCGCACTCGCCCCGCTGCTCCGCTCCCCCTGTCTTGTCGTGGGCAAGTCCACGGTCCCGGCCGGCACGGCGTGCGTCCTGGCTGATGAGCTGGCCCGGCTGGCCCCGGCCGGGAACGCCGTGGAACTCGCGTGGAACCCGGAGTTCCTCCGCGAGGGCTGTGCCGTGCAGGACACGCTGCGACCGGACCGGATCGTGGTGGGCGTCCAGTCGCTGCGCGCTGAGCAGCTGCTCCGGCGGATCTACGCCGGGCCGCTGGCAACGGGCACGCCGTTCATGGTCACCGACCTGACCACCGCTGAACTGGCCAAGGTCGCCGCGAACTCGTTCCTCGCAACGAAGATTTCCTTCATCAACGCGATGGCCGAGGTATGCGAGGCGGTGGGCGGCGACGCCATCCATCTCTCCCGGATCCTCAGCGCTGACCCGCGCATCGGGCCGGCGTCACTCTGGCCGGGCCTCGGCTTCGGCGGAGCGTGCCTGCCCAAGGACATCCGGGCGTTCCTGGCCCGCGCGACTGACCTCGGCATGGGGGAGACGCTGCGGTTCCTCCGCGAGGTCGATGCCATCAACCTGCGGTGCCGGACCCGGATGATCGATCTGGCGTGCGAACTGCTGAATGGATCTCTTGTCGGCCGGTCTGTCGGCGTGCTCGGCGTCGCGTTTAAGCCGAATTCCGACGACATCCGGGATTCGCCCGCGCTGGGCGTGGCGAGGGCAATTCACCACCTGGGCGCTCGAGTCACCGTCTACGACCCCGTGGCCATGGACAGGGCACGACAGGCCTGTCCTGAGCTGCAGTACGCTGACTCGGCGCTGGGCGCCGCGCGTAACGCGGACCTGATGCTCCTGCTCACCGAGTGGCCTGAATTCTGCGATGCCGACCCGGAAGTGCTGGGCACGACGGTCGCGCAGCGCAATATAGCCGACGGCAGAAACGCGCTTGACCCGGATCTCTGGCGCGGGCATGGCTGGCGATACCGGGCACTGGGCCGTCCTGCGATCCGCTCGGATCGCCGAGGCAATGCCGCGGCAGGCGGAAAACCCGGCGCGGGTGACGCCCACCATCCCGGGGTGCCGCGTCCGGCCCGATCTGCAGCGACTGCCAGGTAAAAGCGACCGCCAGGTGAAAGAGCACGTCTTCGCTTCCTCCGGCGCCCCGTCGCTGCCTGGTCACCGTGACCAGGTCGGCGAGCGGCGGCCCGCGACCGTTCCGGAGCAGGCTCCGTGACGGTGGCGCCGCCTGTCCGCTGGCCCCAGGCCCTGGCTACGCCGCCGCGGGTGATGATAGCGGCGGTCCTCCTTGCGACCGCGATCGGGCTGCTCGGCGTCGCCCTGAGCACCTCGGACAGGCCAACGCTGGCTGTCGTATGGGGCAGCCTGGCCCTGGCCGCCTACGCCGGCAGCTTGCTGTGCGTCGTCGGGGGAGGGCGGGGCGCAGGTCTCGGGCTCGGCCGCTGGTGCTTCGGGTCGTGGACCCTGCTCTGGTACGGGATGGCGTTCGGGCTTGCGACCCTGACCTGGACTCAGCCGCAGACCGGGGCAGCGGCCGAGATCGCTGTCGCCAGCGTGCTGCGGGCATTGTGGCTCGTCGCGGTCGGGATGACCTGCTGGGCCATCGGTTACTTCGCCGGGCCCGGTCGGCTCGCGGGAGGCCTGGCGGCTCGCGGGGTGGGGGCGCTGGACCGGCGTTTCGCCCCAGAAGTCCGCAGTCTCAGCGCTCCCTGGATCCTCTACGGCGTAGGCACTGCGGCACGCATCGGGAGCGCAGTCACCACCGGCCGGTTCGGCTACGTGGGCGACGCGGCGTCGATAGTGAGCGCGGCGTCTGGTTACGGGCAGATCCTGAACCTGCTGAGCCTCTGCGCGCCGCTCGCCATCGGGGCGGCGGCCCTTCAGGTCTACCGGGAGCGACTGCCTGGCGCCCGGATCACGCTGGCCGTCCTGTTCCTGGCCGAGCTTGGGTTCGGCGCGGCAGCGGGAGGCAAGCAGAGCTTCGTCATCGCCGTGCTGGCCGTCGCCATCCCGTTCAGCGCGGCGCGTCATCGGCTGCCCAAGCCGGCGCTGATGCTGCTGATGCTGCTGTTCCTGGTTGTCGTCATACCTTTCAACCAGGCGTACCGGAGCGCGGCTCGCGGCGGCACCGCACAGCTGTCGGCAGCGGCGACGATCGCCGCGGCACCGGGGATCTTCAGGCAGACGGTGACTGGCCACGACCTCGTCACGGTCCTGCCGGGCTCGGTAGACTACCTGCTGCAGCGAATCCGGGAGATCGATGGTCCGGCGATCATCCTTCAGCGGACGCCAGGGCAGGTCGGTTTTCTCAGTCCGGCCCGGCTCGTCGAGGGGACCGTCGCCGAGCTCGTGCCACGGGCGATCTGGCCCGGCAAGCCGATCGTCGCGGTCGGCTACCAGATCAGCCAGAAATACTACGGATTCTCGGCCTCGGTCTACAGTTCGTCGTCCGTCACGCCGGTGGGCGACCTGTACCGTCACGGCGGCTGGGTTCCCGTGATCGCCGGCATGCTCTTGCTCGGGTGCGGAGTGCGCTTGCTGGACGATGTCCTCGACGTGAGGGTGAATCCGCACGCCATCTTCGTGGTGCTGCTGCTCCTGCCGACCCTGGTGAAAAACGAGCTGGACTTCGTATCGCTGCTGGCCAGCATTCCCGGGACCATTGCCATCTGGTTGCTGGCCGTGCAGCTCACTTTCCGCAGGCGCAGGCCAGCGTGACTCCCCGGGCCTTGCTGCCTGGTGCAATCGGCCAGGAGGCACGGTGAGTGCGACGCTGGTGACCGCATTGTGCCTGCAAGCCGTGGCAGTCGCATTGATGAGGCATCGTCTCGGCCCAGGCTGGCTGAGGCGTCCCATGACTCTCGTCGTGCTCGCTGCGGCCCTCTACCAAGGCGTATCAGAGGTCCTTCTGGCGATACCGTCAATTCGCGTCTGGGATTACTATCGCGTAGGGATAGATCAGCGATACATCGATTCAGCGACACTCATAATGTCCATCGGCCTGCTGGCGCTGGTAATTTGCTATCTGGTGACGAAACCAGAACGAGCCGCCGCCACGATGAGTGGCCAGGACACGCTCATGGCGGCCCGGACCATAGATTGGCGGATCATCGCACTCATATGTGCTCCGCTCGCGGTGCTGACCTATACTGGACGTGGTTACGATAGCTCTCTCATCGCGGGTCCGACGACCGGATACTGGACCGATCTGTCGTCGACTTTCCTTACCGTTCTCGTCGCTCTCGCGGCGTTTGGCTTTTTGTTGCGGAATGGCATGCGGTGGTTCGTTCTCGTGTTGATCGTGCAGTCGATTCTGCTGGCTGCGGCTGGGGAGCGGACACCCCTTGTCATCGACGCCATACAATTGCTCATTCTCCTCAGCCAGGTAGGCCTGCGCCCCACCCACCGACAGCTAGCGGCCACTCTGGCGCTGACCATCGTGGCTATTCTTGGGATCACTGGCTATCGTGCCGTATCGGGTCGCACGATATATTACAGCGATTCCGGCTTGAAGCAGAGAGTTCTGGCTGTCGGTCGAGGCCTATACGGACTGGTTCACACGTCTAACGTGAACGATAGGAACCCTGGCCTGGTGGCGCAGGCAGCCGACCGGCTCGACGGCAATGCCTTCGCCGGAGGCATCCTCCAGAGTATGCATTTTGGCCACCCAGCTATCGGTGCTACGCCGGTCGGAGAGTCTGTATTGATCATCGTGCCGAGAAAAATCTGGCCGTCGAAGCTGACGCACTCAACTGAGCTGAATCCGGCGTTGACGGAATTGCAGGATTTCGGCCTGCAGAGAATCAACTTTTTGCCGACTTTGCTCGGGCTGTACCTCGGCTTTATCGGGCCGTATAAACTGATCGCCTTGCTGGCTATTCTCGGTATTCTGGGAGGCTGGGGAGAACGGTGGCTGTTCAAGCGATTCTCGACAGTGCGGCTGGTCGTGTTCGCGAGCTCGATACAGGCAGCCCTGGCGTACGAAAAAGGCCTGCCCGGAATGCTCGCGGAGCTGCGAGCAGCGGTCGTGCTTGCTGTCGCAGTAAAGCTTATCGAGCTGACCCGCGGCCGGAATATCAAATTGCCGCGACGGGAGAGGGCATATCATGATGGCGCGGTGGCTCTGCCGGACCAGCTATCGGGGCAGTTCGACACAACCGAGAGCCGCGTATCCTAGATTTCGCGCCCGGGCTTGACGTGACTAATCGGGCGCTCCTGCTGACTCCTTCCTGCGGCCTCGGCGGCGGGATCGAGCGCTACGCCGAAACGCTCGAATGGGCATTCGCTGAGCAACGCGTCGAGTGCGACCGGGTCAGCCTTCGCCGGCCGGGAGCGTCCGCCCATGCCCGGCTCGCGGCGGAGGCCCGCGCGAAGCTAGCGACGAGCGGGCCGCCCACTCGCCTTGTCCTCACCCACCGCGCCCTGTTGCCAGCCGCATGGTTGCTAGCCCGGGGCCCGTCGGTCTGCGGCATCTCGGTCGTCTGCCACGGCAGCGAGGTGTGGGGCGCGAGGTCACGGCCACGCTCCTACGTCGAGCGGCGCCTGATGCGCCGCCCGGGCGTGCGCGTCGTCGCGGTGAGCAGCTTCACGGCCGGAGCGTTGTCCGGCGAGTGCCCCGCGACGATCCTTCCGCCGGGGCTGTCCGGTCAGTGGTTTCGGACACTCGCCGGCGCGGCCGGCCTTAACCAGCCACGAGGCGAGGGTTTCCACCTGGTCACCGCATTCCGTCTCGCGGACTGGCAGGTCAAAGGGCTGCCGGAACTGCTGGAGGCGGTTGCGGCGCTGGGTCGCAGTGACGTCCGGGTGACAGTCTGCGGAACAGGCGAGCCCGCTCCGGAGCTACGGCGACTGGTCGGCGAGCATCGCTACTGTGCGCTACGGCCGGGAATCACGGACTCCGAGCTGGCCAGCCTGCTCGCAGCAGCCGATCTCCTCGTGCTGGCTACCCGGACCAGGTCCGGCCAGAACCCCTCGGGCGAGGGCTTCGGCCTGGTCTTGCTGGAAGCACAGGTGGCGGGGACACCGGTGGTGGCACCCGCGTATGGCGGCTCGCACGACGCGTTCATCGACCAGGTCACCGGCACCGCCCCGGCGGACGAGACGGCGGGGGCGCTGACCACGCTTCTCGATGAGCTACTCAAGGATCCCCTGCGGCTGGCGTTGATGGGGAAGAGGGCCGCTGAGTGGGCACGGGAGTGTTTCGCCCCAGAGCGCTACGCTGCGCGCGCGGTTGCGACACTGCTGTGACTGAGCTACAGCCCCGCGGACGCGAGAACGACAAAGGGAGACGATAACTATGACGCTACGTCGTGCAGTCGTGACGGGAGGCGCAGGATTCATCGGCTTTCATTTGTGCCGAAGACTGCTCGCCGAGGGCTATGAGGTTATCTGCCTGGACAACCTGCTGACCGGAAGCCAGGACAATGCGGAGCACCTGCAGGCTATTCCGGGATTCCATTTTGTGCACGCCGACATCACCGAGGAGCTAAGCGTTGCCGGCCCGGTCGAGCTGGTAGTGCACCTGGCGTGCCCGGCATCGCCGCGGTTCTACATGGCGTACCCCATCGAGACTCTCAGCGTCGGCTCCCTGGGCACTCACCGGGCACTAAGGCTCGCGCATCACAATGGCGCACGATTCTTGCTGGCGTCAACATCGGAGGTCTACGGGGAGCCCCTGGTTCATCCTCAGCATGAATCCTACTGGGGAAATGTCAACCCCATCGGGCCGAGATCAGTTTATGACGAGGCGAAGCGTTACGCGGAAGCCGTCACCTCCGCGTACCGCCGTACCCACCGCACCAACACGGCGATCGTGCGCATCTTCAATACGTACGGGCCTGGCATGCGGCGGGACGACGGCCGCGCGGTGCCGACTCTCATCGATCAGGCGCTGAGCGGGCAGCCGCTGACCGTCACGGGTGATGGATGCCAGACGCGGTCGCTCTGTTACATCGACGACCTGGTCGAAGGTGTCTTTCGCCTGCTGCGCTCTGACTACTCCGGACCGGTCAATATAGGCAATCCGCACGAGATCACCATCGGCGAACTGGCCGCCAGCATCCGGGCACTCACCGGCTCGCCCAGCCGCATCGAATATATCCCGAGACCTCCCGACGACCCCACCCGCCGCTGCCCCGACATCACTCTCGCTCGCCAGCGTCTCGGCTGGAGCCCGTCGGTCCCCCTTGCCGAGGGGCTGCAGCGCACCATCGAGTGGTTTCGCGACCGGTCAGAGCTGAGCCCGGTGGCGGGTCAGCAGCGGCCGTAAGCGTCAGCTCCCGATGAGCGCCGCCGTTACGGCCACTGTGGCCTGCTCAAAGGCGGCGGCCGTGGAATCAAGGCTGTAACGCGCGGCATAGCAGCGGACCCTTTCGCGAATCCCGGGCTGTTCGACCTTCGCCAGAGCCCGGCTGAGTGCCGCCGCGAGGCTCGTGACGTCGCCGCATGGGTACACCTCGCCGATGCCCCGCACCAGGTCGGGACCCGCGCCAACCCGGTCCGACACAACGGGCAATGCCCCGGCGGCCATCGCCTCGTTGACGACAAGGCCCCAGGGCTCGGATTCGCTGGGGAGGACGAGAATGTCGGCAGCGTGGAAGTACGACGGCAGCTCCGACTGATTGACGAAACCGGTGACCACGCCACTGCCGGGCCGCAGCGAGGACCGGACGACCTCGGCCATGGATCCGTCGCCGACGAAGAGCGTAGTGACTTCCCGCGGCAGTTGCCGGACCGCGGCGACGAGGTCCAGCGGCCGCTTGCGCGGGATCAGCTTGCCGCAGAACATGATCACGCCGCCGCTGCCGTCCAGTCCCCAGCGCGCGAGCAGTTCTGATCTCCCGACTGGCGGGGTACGCGCGAACCGCTCGTCATCCACGGAGTAAGGCGCGAAGGTGACGTGCCGCGCGCCGTGCTGCCGGTAAAATTCCTCGTTCAGCTGGCCGATAGCCAGACCGCCCGCGCTGGCGGATACGACCCTGCGCACTACCACGCTCCGCAGGCGCCGGCGGATGCCGGCCGACTGGCCCCGCGGGTGTGATTCCCCGCGCATGAGGTACGGGATTCCCTGCGACCGGCACACCGCCATCGCCAGCAGCATCCACGGCTTCACGTAGCCGTAGATTATGACGGCATCCTGCGACCTGACCCATCGAGTCAGTGCCCTGATCTGCGTGCGGATCCCGACCGGCCGGCCAATACTGGTCAGGAACTGGTGGCAATAGCCAGACAGCAGGTCGATGTTCCAGGCGACGGGCACGCCGAATCCCGGATCGAGGCCGGCCAGGTAGCCGTGATCGGTAAGGAACAGGACGTCGATTTCCACGTTGCCGCGCTCTGCCAGTCGCTGGTAAAGCGGGGTCCGGTACTGAATAGGGTTGAAATCCAGCACCCCCAGCTTTGGCCGCACCGGGCGTTCCCTTTCCTTCACTGGCGAGGTGTCAATGCGCGGCGGCTGCTCATCGCGGCGCTCCCAGCAGCCAGTTGAAATAGGCGTCCGGCTCGAAGGGCCCGGGATCGGGCGGCACGTCCCTGGTGAGGGCCTGCTCGGTCGCGTTACGGAGCGAGTCCGTGTCGCCGACCGTGAAGCCGCACAATGCCGGGCCGGCGATCTCCCGGTTCTGCTCGGTGTCGCGGGCGATGACGGGCTGTCCGTTGGCCCGCGCCTCGGCGAGCGGGAAGCCGAACGACTCCAGTCCGGGCGGGAAGTATATGGCGCGGCTGCGGGCCCACAACTGCCGCAGCTCGGCGTGCGATAGCTGCCCGACGAGCCTGATCCGCGGATGGCGCGCGAGGTCGTCGGGTACCTCGGACCGGCCGGCCGTCACGAGCATCTGGACAGCTGAGTCGATGTGCTCGTCGATCGCGGCGATCCACTCCCTGAGCCGGGAGATCATGTGCTTGTAGGGAGAGAAGATCACCGGGCAGAGAATGACTGCCTCACGGGCCATCCTCGGGACAGAGTCCGCCGATACCGGGTTCAGCCGCGGGATAATCCTCTTTCGCACGCTCGGCAGGATATGGCCAACCCTTTCGGCCATGGCCGTAGAGGGAGTGACGATTACGTCAGAACAGCGGGCCGCGAGGCGTACTATCGGCGCCCTGAACCGGGTCTCCGCGCGAAGCGCAGGGTGCAGGTTGGCCCACTCCTGGTCGTCCAGGAAGTCCAGCGGATTGCCCAGGCGCGTCCAGCGCTCGCCGCCGGGAGTGAGGAAGCTGAGGTTGTTCAGCGCGACCCGGCGAGCGCGGATCGGATTAGCCATCTCCCGGCGGATCAGCCAGGCCGCGTCGATCCGCCGGAACGCTCCGATGAGACGAACGTCGTCGCGCCCGGTGCGTGCCAGGTACTGATAGAGCTCGACCCTGAAGCGGCCGGCCCCTCCCACGGTCCCGCCAGCGGCATCCACGAATACGGACGTAGCCATGCGCTATCCCTCATCCCGTCGGTCGTTGGAAAACGAGCATGCGGAGCGGCCGGCCCGATGCCGTCTCGGCCGGGCCCGCGACGGTGAGCAATCCGCCGCGTGCGGCGGCGGCGCGCCACCACCCGGCGCGGTGCCGTTGTCGTGAGATCCGCAAGTAGCTGAGGTAGCCGTCCAGCCGGGGCCAGCGGCCCGCCGCGGCCCGCGCCAGCGGTGATCGCGCCGCCGGGCCAGCCAGCCGTTCCAGCCAGCGAACGGGGTGGGCGGGATCGGGCACGGTGCACAGCACGATCCCGCCCGGACGCAGCACCCGGGCGAATTCGCCGAGGACCCTGGAAGGATGGTCGACGTATTCGAGCACGCTCGAGGCGACGACGGCGTCGAAGCTGGCAGGCCCGACGGGCAGGGTGCGCCAGCCGGGGCTGAGCTGCAGCCATCTGATCGCGCGCCGCGGGTCGCGGTCGGCCGCGCGGCGCAGCATCTCCTGGGAGATATCGCATGCTGTCACCAGCATTCCGGCGGCGGCAGCGGCCCGGGCCAGATCCCCGGTGCCGCAGCCGAGATCCAGCATGGTGCCGGCGGCCGGGACATGACTGGTGAGGGCGGCGGCGAAGCTGGCCAGCCTGCCGGTGAGCTGGCCGTCAGCTCCGTACTTCGCCGACCAGGCCGGGGCCTTGCCGTCGAACAGCTGCCTGACCTGGTCGGAATGCGACGTCATCGGCTCAGCCACGGCGCCCGCTCCCGTCCGCTGCGCCGATGGTGGCGCGCATCGTGGCCAGCATGGGCCGGGTTGGCGCCGGGGCTCCGCCCTGCACCGCGCGGCGGAACGCGGTCGCCTGGGCTCGGTGACCCTTGTCCGGCCGGCCCTTCCAGAGGGTCCGGCCGTCCAGCTTCGCGGAGCGGAAGTCGTCGATCACCAGCCGCCGCGATCCGGCCATCAGCTCGATCCATTCCTTGCCCCCGGCCGGCACGGCGCTGCCATAGCAGATGGTCGCGAGCGAGCCGTCCGCGAAGCGCAGTGACACGATCGCGTCGTTACCCGCTACCCCGGCGGTGTCGCCGAGTATCGCCGTAGCTTCCTCGATATCGGCGCCAATGAGCGCCTGGGCGGTGTCGACGAAGTGACACACCTCGCCGAGCAGCCGGCCGCCGTGCCGCCGGTCGCGGTACCAGTGCCCGTCGGGCACCGGCCCGGCGGCCACCCGGTACACCAGGAACCTGGGCGAGGCCGTTTCTGCGAGCGCCTCCTGCGCGGCCAGCACGGCCGGCGACCACCGGCGGTTGAAGCCGACCATGAGCTGCCGCCCGGACGCCTCCCAGGCCGCCTCAATCTCGCCGAGGCCGCCGGCCGTCAGTGCCAGCGGCTTCTCGCACCACACATGGCGGCCTGCCTTCAGCGCCGACGTCACCAGTTCCTGATGCGTGTCATGGCGCGTCGCGACCACGACGACTTCGACATCCGGGTCGTCGATGACAGCGAACGCGCCGGAGGCTGCCTTCTCGAAGTTGTGCCGCTCGGCGGCGCGCAGCGCGGACAGGCCGCTGGCCGAGGTCACCGACACGAGACGGTCGAAGCCCGCGGCGCGGAACGCGGGCAGCAGCGTCCCGGTCGAGAAGGCGCCTGCGCCGATCCAGCCGACGCCCGGCGAGGAGCTCGCCTTCGGCTGCGGCTGTAGCGGAATCGGGCCCTCATGTGCGAGCGCCGCCGGATAGGTCAGGCGGATCGCCAGGTAGGGATCGGTCCGCCGCTCGATCAGCTGATAAGCCCGCGCGGCCTCGCCGATATGGTAGCTGTGGGTGACGAGATCGGACACGAGTAGCCGGCCGGCGGCCAGCAGGTCGAGCACCGCCTCGAAGTTCCGGCCCTCGGTCCAGCGCACCTGCCCAGCCGGATAGTCCACCCCCCATTCCTCATAGGACAGCTCGTAGCGGCCGGGGCCATAGGAGCGCGCGAATCGCAGCGACAGTTCCCGCTCATAAAACGGGGTGCGGCTGAGCTGCAGGCCGACATCACCCACGATCACCACGGCGGCGCGGTCACGGCACAGCGCGGGAACCCGCGTCACCGGCCCGGAGGACGGGCTGGCCGCGCACACCAGCACGGCGTCGGCGCCGCGCCCCCGTGACCAGGCGACCACCTGATCCGTGGTCGTCTCGCCGCGCTCATCCAGCGCGAGGACGCCGGATCCGGCCGCCGTGGCCCGCGCGTGCCCGGCGGGGTCGATTCCGGCGACGTCGCAGCCGGCGGCCATGGCGAGCCTGGCAGCAAGCTGGCCGACGAGACCGAGGCCGACGACGACCACCTTCGAGCCCGGGCCCGCATCAGCCAGCCTGAGGCCATGCAGTGCGATGGACGCAACCGTCGCGAACGCGGCGTCCTGGGCGGGCACGCCGTCGGGAACGACTGCGCAGAGCAGGCCCGGGACCGCCTGGAACTCGGCGTGGCAGGCGCTGCCCGCCCCGCCCGTCGCCACCAGCTGTCCGACCCGGATGCCGGTGACCGCCGAGCCCACCTCGACGGCCAGGCCGGCCGCGGAATAGCCAAGCGGCAGGTCGCCGGCGAGCCTGCTCCGTACCGTCTTCGCGGTGGCGGCGATGCCCTCGGCCCGCGCCTTGCGCGCCACCTGACGGACCAGATCGGGCCGCGCCCGCGCCTTGGCCAGCAGGCTGGAGCGCGCCAGTGCGGTGACCGCCCGCTCCGTGCCAGGGGAGATGACCGAGGCGATCGTACGGACAAGCACCTCGGTCGGACCTGCCGTGGGGCGGGGCACGTCGAGCACCTCGACCGGCCCGCCTGCCACGGGCTGGACGACCTGCCTCACGCGAGCCCCCCAAGGTGCCCGGCAGCACCATTGCGGCTGGCACGACACCAGGCAGTGCTGACCCGCACGGGCAGCTCGGCGTCGATACCGCAGGTCAGCAGCAGTGCGTCGGTGCGCCGCTCGAACCCGACAGCGACTGGTCGCGAGCCGACGGCCAGGGTCGCCGGATCGGACGCGGCGACGTGCGCCCGGAACGATCCGGCGGGCGTGCTGATAACCGCCGCGCGTTCCTCCAGCAGCACGGTCGAGCCCGCCGCGAGATGCCAGTAGATGACGACCTGGTGCCGGCCCTGGCCCGACACCAGGTCGTCTACCCGCAGCCCTGCTGCTGTCAGGAACCAGCGCCGCCGGTGACGCGGACGGCCGGCAAGCCGCCGGAATCCGTCATGCCATGCCTCGATGCTTACCCCGGCCGCGCCGCTGCAGGCCGCGAAGCCCCGGACCCTGGCGCGCCGCGCGGCCCGGAACGCGCCCCAGACCTCGGTCGAATCGGCCCCGTCCACCCCCACGGTGTTGTGCGCCGCGGTCGACCGCTCGTAGTCCCTGGCCGGGCCGGCCGCGTAGGTCGACGTGCCGGTATCGATGAGCAGCGGTGTCCCGTCGACGTGCACGATGCAGCCCAGCGTGTCCGCGTGCGCGTGCGCGGGCAGCTCGTCGGGGCAGGGCGCGCCGACATCGGCGAGCAGGTGCCAGCCGCCGGCGGCTGCCAGCACGAGGCCGCTGCCGCCCAGCGCGAGCAGTGGCTGGTCCGCGCCCGGCCCCGGCCGCAGGGCAGCGACCAGTGCGCGGGGCACCGGGTATCCGTCGTTCAGCAGCGGTACCTGACCGTCGGGCGAGAGCGCGCGGCCCAGCCAGCGGCGCATGCGCTTGATCGCCAGGTCTATCTCCGGCGTCGGCTCGCGCCCGGTTGCCGCTACCAGGTCAGCCACGTCGATCAGGTCAGCAAGCACCTGGCAGTGGTAGGCCGGCGCCAGCTCGTAGTGGCCACCGTCGGGCAGCACCTGAATGGCCAGCTGCCGGACGAGCCGGCGGAGCACGCGCCGCAGCAGCTGGCTGTCGGCGAAGAAGACGGCAAGGCCGGCCAGTGCCTTGAGGTCCTTGACGAGATGATTGCCGCCGACATCGGACTCCAGGTGCCGGCGCAGGAAGCCTGCGTGGACGGCCAGCTCGCGGGCGAAGGCCGGCTCCAGTTCGCCGCCGGCCACGAGATCGGCGTGCAATCCGCACCACGACCAGGCCCGCAGCGCCGCCGGGTAGGGCAGCCAAGCGTCGCCGCTGCCGAGTTCGGCAGCCGCCTGCCAGGACCGCCACAGCCGCGCGAACATTGCCCGGGCCGCGCGGCGGTCCGGGTCGGCGGCCAGGCCCCAGGCCCAGTCCCAGTAGTGCAGGTGGAAGCGCCACAGCCGGGGCGCGCCGGCCTGCCGCCAGTCCGGCGGATCGCCGATTTCCCTGGCCATCCCGAGGAGCTCGATCCGGCCCGCGGCCAGAGCCGCGATGCCGGGCCACCCCAGCGACGCCCGGGCGTCGATCGGGACGAAGGCCGCGGGCCAGCCCGTCGCGCCGGCCGGATCGGGACCGGAGAGGAGCCTGCGCCCGGCCCGCGGCCAGCGGCGCAGCGCCGTGCGCTGAGCCCGCAGCCGTGCCCGGTGCGCCACCTGGGCCGGCTGCAGGTGGACGGCGCTGCGGGCCAGCAGCGCGAGGTCGTTGCCGGTCATCGGGCCAGCCCCATCGCGTCGGCCTCGGCCCGGATGCCGGCCGCGAACGGGCGCGGCGCGTAGCCCAGGTCGCGTGCCGCGTCCTGGATTCCGAATGCCTTGTCCTCGACCAGCCGCAGCAGCTGCTCCGCCCTGATCCTGGGGCGGCGGCTCAGCAGCCCGTATCCGCGCGCCACAGCCACCAGCGGCGCCAGCGGCACCGGTACGAACCGGGTGCGGCTGGCGACGGCACGGGCTGAGATCCGCAGCAGCTCGGCGAACGCGAGCGGCTCGGGCCCGGCCACGTCGTAGCAGGTGCTGACGGCTTCCGGCCGCTCGGCGGCGGCCAGCACGGCATCGGCCACGTCGGCCACGTGCACCGGCTGCTGCAGCTGCCTGCCGCCGCCGGGGACCGGCAGCACCGGCACCCGGGTGAGCAGCGCGAGCAGCCGGGACAGGTTTCGGTCGCCGGGCGCCCCGTAGATCATGGTCGGCCGCAGGATCGTCCAGTCCAGCCCGGAGGCGCGGATGCGCTGCTCGGCGGTGAGCCGCACCTGTTTCGCCGGTGCCGCCAGCGTGGTCGTGACCGCCGTCGTGGAGACGAAGATCGCCCGGCATACGCCCGCCTGCTCCGCGGCGGCGACGATCACCGGTCCGTGCCCGAAGCCGAGGGACGCGAGGTTCACCAGGGCGTCGCAGCGGGCCGCGGCGAATATCTCGCCAAGCTGGTCTGCCGCGTCAAGATCCCCGCTGATCGGCTGGGCACCGCGGCTGGCCACGGCTGCCGCCGCGGCGGTGCTGCGGGCCAGGCCCACGGTCTCGTGCCCGCGCCGTGCCGCCTCGCGCAGCACGTAACCCCCAAGAAAGCCGCTGCCGCCGGTGACCAGGAGCCTCATCAGCGGCCTGCTGTTTCAAGGATCTTTCGGTACTCACGGGCGAGCGCGACCCGGTCGAAGGACAGCTCGACATGCGCCCGGCCCTGCCGGCCCATTGCCGTGCGCCGCGCCGGGTCGGCCGCTAGTGCCCGGATCGCGGCGGCCAGCGCGTCGCTGTCCTCGGGCGGCACGACAGCGGCGCCAGCCTCACGGAGGATCTGCGCCGCCTCGCCCGCGACCGCGCCGATCACGGCCCGTCCGGCGGCGAGGTATTCAAAGATCTTGGACGGTATGAAGGTGACGAACAATGGCACGAAACGCAGCGGCGCCAGGCAGATGTCGGCGGCAGCGAGCAGTGCCGGCACGTCGGAATGCGGGACGCCGGGGTGCAGGCTCACGTTGGCCAGGCCGAGCTCGTGCACGCGGGATCGCAGCCGCGGCTTGTCGGCGCCCTCGCCGACGAACGCGAAGACAATCGGCTCGCCGTCAAGCCGTGCCGCGGCGTCGGCCACGGCCGGCAGGGCCTGGGAGATCCCGTGCGTGCCGAGGTACAGGACCAGGCAGTCGCCGGGCCGCGCGCCGAGCCGGGCGCGGACCGCGGGGCTGGCGGCGCTGTCCGGATTGAACTGGCCGAGGGTGACGCCGTTGCGGATCGTGTGCACCTTGCCCGGCGGGACGCCGCGGCCGATCAGGTTGGCGCGGAACCCGTCGCTCACCACCACGACCGCATCCGCCGCGGCGTACGCGGCGAGCTCGAGTCGCTCGAGCAGGCCGATCAGGCCGCGGCTGGTGAGCACGCCGAGCTCGACGAAGATCGCGGGCCACAGATCCCGGACCTCGACGACCAGCCGGGCGCCCTTCAGCCGGGCCAGCAGCCATGCGGCGCCGATCGAGAAGAACGTCGGCGAGGAGACCACGACCACGTCAGCCCGCCCGCTCGGGCGCCAGCCGAGCAGCACGCTGCTGATCATGAAGCTCAGGTGCCCGAGCGTCTTGCGGGCGATGCCCTGGTTGGGCGTGGCGTACACCCAGGTGCGCAGCACCCGGTAGCCGTCCCGCCGCTCCCGCCGCCGGATGGCGCCCCGGTACTGCGCCGGGACCACGCCCGTCGGGTGGTTCGGCATCCCGGTGAGCACGGTCACGGTGTCCCCGTCCGCCGCCCAGGTGGCCGCCAGCGCGGACAGCCGCGCTTGCGGTGCGCCGGTCTCCGGCGGGAAGTAGTGGGTCACCAGCAGGATGCGCATATAAGGCACGCTCCAGCCGGGCAGTGGTCCGGCGGAGCAGCACCGGGGACCGCAGGTAGACGGCCAGCACGCCGATCCCGACGATATCGGCGCCGGACCGGATCCCGGCCACGCCGGTCAGGCTCGCCGCCCCCAGCAGGCAGAGCAGCAGCGTGACGGCGGAGGTCACGGCGGTGATCCGCAGGTGCGACCAGCCGGCGTCGCACCACTGCTGGTAAATGTGCGTGCGGTGGGCCTGCGACCATCGCTCGCCGGCCCGGATGCGCCGCTGCAGCGTCCACGCGGTGTCCGCGAGGTACAGGGCGACCGGGCCGAGGGCTGCCTCGACCGGGATGCCGCGGATCACCGCGCACGCGACGAGCACGGCGAGCGCGGCCCCGAGCCCGTAGCTGCCGACATCACCGAGGAATACCCGTGCCCGGACCGCGTTCCACGGCAGGAAGGCGAGCGCGCCGGCTGCGACGGCAGCGCCGCCGGCGGCGAGGAAGACATCCTGCCGCCACGCCCCCAGGCAGGCGAACGCCGCGCCGCCGATCACTGCGTGCGCGGCGGAAATGCCGTTCACGCCGTCCATGAAGTTGAACGCGTTCACGAACCCGGTCACCCAGAGCGCGATGACGGCAGCCGCGGCCACCCGCCCGGCGGGCGGCAGGCCGAGCCTGCTCACCAGAACTGCGGCGGCGGCGAGGCTCCCCGCGGCCTGCAGTGCCAGCCGACGGCGCACCGAGAGCCCGCTCAGGTCCTCGGCGAATCCGATCACGCCGAAGGCCGCGACCGCGATGGCGAAGGCGACGGCCGCCGGACCGCCGATGAGCAGCGCGGCCAGCACCAGCCCTGCCGCGATCGGCGCCCCTCCGCCGCGCGGCGTCGGAACGCTATGGGACGACCGCGGGTTGGGCACGTCGAACGCCGCGGCCCGGCGGAGCAGCGAGATGGTCACCGGCTCCGCCACCACGACGACCCCGCCGCACGAGACGGCAGCGATCATGATCGTGAACACTTCGGGCACGGGTCAGCCGGGACCTTCCTGCCGGGACTCGCGGGCGTCCCGCGGCCACGGGCGCGCTCGCCCGTGCCTGCTCCCGTTGGGAGTTCCGCCCGGTGCAGCGCCGTTGCCAGCTATCGCCGCGCTGCCGTTGGCTGCCGCCGGGATGCCCGCAGCCGCCAGCGAGGGCTCCGCCGCCCCGTAGCCATAGGCACTTCCGTAGCCGGATCCGTAGCCGTAGCCGTAGCCGTAGCCGTAGCCGGTCTGCCTGGTTACCTGGTTCAGTACCGTGCCCATGATGGATGCGTTGACCTGGGCCAGCTTCTCGGCGGCGCGCCGCAGGTCGATCCGCTTAGTCTGGGCAGCCGCCACCACTATCAGGGTCCCGTCGGCATCCTTCGCCAGCACCGCCGCATCGGTGACCGGCAGCACCGGCGGGCTGTCGATGAGCACCAGGTCGAAGGACGCGCGCAGTGCCGCGAACGCGTCCCGCGCGGCGGGCCCGCTGAGCATCTCGGCTGGATTGGGGCACTTCTTGCCCGCGGCAAGCAGCCAGAGCCCCTCATGCCCCGCCACTTGCTTCAGGACCTCCGTCAGTGACCGCTCGCCGAGCAGCACCGAGGTGAGCCCCGCCTGCTCGTCAATGCCGAAGAACCTGCCGAGCCTGGGCCGGCGAAGGTCGCACGAGACCAGCACCACCCGCTCGCCCGCCTGGGCGAACACCACGCCCAGGTTCGCGACCGTCGAGGTCTTGCCCTCCTCCGCGGCCGGGCTGGTCACCAGCAGCGTCCGCAGCTCGCGCTCCTGCCGGATGAACTGCAGGGAGGTGCGCATCGACCGGTAGGCCTCGGCCGATGGCGACAGCGGGTGCGAGATCGACACCACCAGCGGCTGGTCGCGCTTCTTCCACGACGAGACCATCGGGACCATCGCCAGCACCGGGGCGCCGCTCAGCTCCTCGGCCGCGTCCTTGGAGGACAGCCTGTCGTCGAAGCTGTCGCGCAGCAGCGCGAAGGCAATGCCCAGGATCAGCCCGGCCACCAGGCCGAGGATGCCATCCTCGCGTGGCTTCGGCGAGCTCGGCGAGCTCGGTGCGACCGCGGGAGTGACGAGTTCGACCCCGCCCAGGGCGACCGCGCCGCTCACCTGCATCTGGGCGAGCTGCTCGCGCAGCACCGCCTGGCTGTTCAGCAGGGCCGTCAGCTCCGACGCGGCATCGGCGCGCCCCTTCAGCTTGCTGATCTGCTGGCCGAGCGACTTGATCTGCTTGCGCAGCCGTGCCTCGACAAGACCGAGATCGCTGAGGGCGGCATTCTGCTGGTAGCTCACGAACGCGTTCGCGTAGGTATTGGCGATCAGCGCGGCGCGCGACGGGCTGGAGCTGATGGCCGTAACGGCGATCACGTTCGTCTGGGCGACCTCGGCCGCCGATATGGACGGCTTGCTGCGGAGCCGGTTGCTTACCTTGAGCTCCACCTGCGCACTGGTTACCAGCTGCAGGTCGGTCTGCACGTCGGTCGGCGTCACGGCAGCCGGCGCGCCGGTGGCCGTGGCGGCACCGGAGGGCTGCACGAGGATCTGCGCGGTGGAGGAGTACTGGTCGGCCTGGGTCAGCGACAGGCCCAGGCTCACCGCCAGTCCCAGCAGCGCGATTCCGATGATCCCCCACTTCCGCCTGCGCACGAGCGCGATGTACGAGCGAAGAGTCGGAGCGCTCCCTGACTCAGCGGTCATCCGCGTCCTTCCAGATTGACTGATGGCGTCGGCATGCCCGCGGGCTGGCAAGGGCATTCAGCCAAGCAGTGATTAAGTTACTCTGAGCGTACACTCTACTACTTTGCGTAATGATCCCTCCGCTCCGGGACGATGCGATCCATGCCGATAAGGACCAGGCCGAGATGCGACAGGCCGCCCATTTCATGACAGGAATCCTGGTGCTCTGCACCGCCAACCGATGCCGTTCCGTTATGACGGAGTCGCTGCTCGGCCAGCGCCTGGCCGCGGCCGGGTTGCCCGTGCCGGTCAGTTCCGGCGGCCTGCTCGGCGATGGCGCGCCGCCGCCCCCCGAGGTCCTCTCGGCACTGGCCGCTTACGGGCTTGACGCGGCCGCGCACCGTGCCCGCGGGCTCAGCGCTGACGATCTGGCCGGCGCGGATCTGGTGCTGGCGATGGCCCGTGAGCATCTCCGGCACGCCGTCGTCGCGCTGCCTGGCGTCTGGCCCCGCGCGTTCACGCTCAAGGAGCTGGTCCGCCGCGGCCAGCAGATCGGGCCCAGGCTGGCCGGCCAGCCACTGGCTGACTGGGTCCGCCGGGCACACCAGGGCAGGGACCGCTCCGCGCTGCTCGGTGCGTCTCCCGATGACGACGTGGCCGACCCGACCGGAGGCCCGCCGTGGCAGTACCAGCTAACCGCTGCCGAGCTGAACCATCTGCTGGCACAACTTGTCGAGCTTGCCTGGGCCTAGGCATCCCGGCGATGGGCCCGTCGGCTGGCTGCAGGAGGCGGTCGGAAGCAAGGCCCGGCTGGCCGGCGCACCGGGCTAGAGCGGCACGCAGCTCGGCGGCCGGCAGGCCGGGATCGAGGCCGGTCACGAACTCGGGCGACAGCGGGGGCACGGCGACATGCCTGATCAGGGGATGGCTCAGTATCTCGCCAGTCTCGGCGTCCCCCAGCAGGCTTTCGGTCAGCTTCTCGCCAGGCCGCAGCCCGGTGAAGACGATGTCCACCTGGCCTGGCGCGCTGGCGGCGAGCCGGCGCGCGATGTCGGCGATGCGCATCTGCTCGCCCATGTCGAGCACGAGGACCTCGCCGTCGCGCCCGATCACGGCGGCTTGCAGCACGAGCTGCACGGCCTCGCCGGCGGTCATGAAGTACCTGCTGACCTCGGGATGGGTGACGGTCAGCGGCCCGCCGGACGCTGCCTGCGAGCTGAACGCGGTCAGGAAGGATCCCCGGCTGCCGAGGACATTGCCGAACCGGACGCTCAGGTACGTGCCGGCCGCCTGGCGGGCCATGTGGGCGGTCAGCCGTTCCGCGACCCGCTTGGTATAGCCGAGCACGCATTGCGGGTCGGCGGCCTTGTCCGTGGAGATGTTCACGAACGACTCGACGCCGCACGCCGCGGCTGCCTCCAGCACCCCGAGCGTGCCCAGCGCGTTGCTCTTCAGCGCCTCGGCGGGGTAGCGCTCCAGCAGCGGCAGGTGCTTGAGCGCGGCGGCATGAAAGACGATCTCCGGCCGGCAGCGCTCGAATACCTGGCGGATGCTTTCCGGGTCACGGATGTCGGCAAGCACGACCTCGTCGGAGTCGAGCAGCGCGCGGCCGCGCAGCGCCAGCTCGATCGCGTGCAGCGCGGATTCGTCACGGTCCACCATGATCAGCTCGGCGGGCCCGAACCCGTGCAGCTGGCGGCAGAGCTCGGAGCCGATGGACCCGCCGGCGCCGGTGACGAGAACCCGCTTCCCGGTGAAATACCCGGCGACGGCGTCCAGGTCCGTTATCACCGGCCTGCGGCCGAGCAGGTCGGTGATCCTGAGATCGCGGACTCCCTCGATGCGCGCGCTGCCGCCGACCATCTCGGCGGCCGACGGGATCACCTTCGGGCTCAGCCCGCACCGCTCCGCCGCGCTGGTGAGGTCTCGGATCGTGGTGCCGGTTGCCCGGGTGAGCGCGATGACCAGGACGGTGGCGCCGGTCCGCGCTGCCACCTCGGCAATGCGCGTCCTGTCTCCGAGCACCGGGACGCCGTGGATCCGCAACCGCCGCTTCGCCGGGTCGTCGTCGAGGAAGGCCACCGGCTGGTACTCGGCACCCGGCTGATGCGCCAGGCCATGCACGAGCTGGGCGCCCGAGTCGCCCGCACCGAAGACGATGACCTTGACCCCCGACGACGCGGTCAGCCGGGACCACTGCCGGCCCGCGGTCACCATGTGGCGCGCGCCCGCCATCGCGAGCAGGGCGAAGATCGCGCCGCCCGCGACGGTGTGCATCCGGGCCTGCTGACCCGGAACCAGGTCCCCGCCGAGGATCACGAGCACGACGGCCATCGCGGCGCCCGCCCGGCCGATGCCGATCAGCTCGTCGAAGCTGCCTCGCTGGTAGCGACCCCGGTACAGCCCGGCGAGCAAGCCAGTGGCGACCGCCAGCACGCAGATGGCCGCTATCGCGCGCGCTGCGATCGCCGGCCTGACACCGGTACCCGCCAGGTCGCCGGTGACCCATCCTGCCGCGAGCAGGCCGCAGAGCCACGCGACGGCGTCGCAGCCCGCCTCGAGAGCCTGGTGATACCGGCGAAGCTTCCTGCGGGTACGGGTTAGCAGCTTCGGCTCGGCATCTTGATAAAGCTCTACATCCGCCACAAATCCCCGTTTCTCGGATTATTTACGCCGCACTGCAATTTTCCGACTTACCTGGATCGCTCTACAGGTGTATATTACCCTGTGTAGTTGAGTAGATACTAAAGGTAACAAGGGGGATGGTCTTGCCTGCGAAATTCGCGGGCTGACCTCCGGTTTGCTACCGGCCAGGCGGTTTCCGCAACGGGACGGCCTGGCTGAGCGCCGGCAAAGGGGGCAGAACGTAAGTGTCCGAAAACTCACCGCAGCACGACGCCGACAGCCCGGGTGACTTCGATAGTGGCGGGCCATCGCGCCCTCGTCGGAGGCGGTGGATCAAGCGCGTCGCGCTGGCGTCCGCGGCCGCGATCGTCGCCATCGTCGCAGTGGTCGCGGGCGGTGGTTACCTCTACGCCAATCACCTGCTCAGCGGTGTCCACCGGATCCCCAACATCGAGGCGCTTGACGCGGCGAATCAGCCTGCCGTGCCCGCTGCCGCCAGCAAGAGCATGACGGTGCTGCTGACGTCCTACGCGCTCGGGCAGAGCAAGGCGACCGCCGCGAAAGCGCGGGGGGCGGGGCTGCGGAGCGGCCTCATCGCGCTCATCCACCTCAACGCCGACCAGAAGACCGGCGCGGTGGTCTCACTTCCGGCGAACCTGGTCGTGCCTGTTCCCGGCCACGGCAGCAAGGAACTCGGGGATGCCCTGGCCATCGGCGGGCCGTCCCTGCTGATCAAGACAATCGAGGGGTTCACCGATGTCCGGATCGATCATTACTCGATCCTGTCGTTCGCGGGCACGCTGCGGGTTATCAGCGCGCTTGGTGGCGTCAACGTTGACGCTCCGCTGGCGACAACGAGCGAGGGTCACGCCTTCCAGCAGGGCACCAACCACGTCATCGGCCACAGTGTGCTCGCCTATGCCCGGCAGACCGCCGTCAGCGAGATAGGCCGCGAGCTGCTCCAGCAGAACCTCATCCGCGCGATCCTGAGCAAGATCGCCCACCAGGATCTGTTCAACAGCGCCACGGCGGACCTCCGCCTGGTCCGAGCGCTGTCCGGGGCGATCAGCGTCGACAGCAACCTCACCAACTCGGAACTTGAGTCGCTGGCACTGCGCCTGGGCAAGCTCGGCGCCGGCGCGGGCACCTTCGTGGACACGCCCGTCCGCAATGGCTCGGCAACCAGCGGCGGGGACAGGCCCGTGCATCTCAACCAGGCGCTCGGCGCGAAGCTGTGGAAGGCCATCAGGACCGGCGGCGTCGCCAACTTCGCCCATGTGCACCCGTCGACCGTCACTCCGGTGGCGCCCAGCTGATCACTGCACCTAGCTGATCACGGCACCAGGGCTGCCGGGAGGCTCGTGGGCCGCAGCGGCTCCCCGGCGCCCGCCTCGGCCAGCAGGACCGCGGCGATCCGCTGCCCCGCGCGGCCGTCCCAGAGGGCCGGCCGTCGCGGTGGCGGCGGGCCGGCCAGCACCTGGCGTGCCGCCGCCACGATCCTGCCGGGATCGCGTCCCACCAGCTGGTTCGTGCCTTCGCTGAGCGTCACCGGGCGCTCGGTGTTGTCCCGCAGGGTGAGGCAGGGGACGCCGAGCACGGTGGTCTCCTCCTGCACGCCGCCGGAGTCGGTAAGCACGAGGCGCGCCGACGCCTGCAGGGCGATGAAGTCGAGGTATCCCGCCGCCGGTATCACGCGGATGCGCCCAGGCACCCCGGCGCCGCGCAGCCGGCGGGCTGCCCGCGGATGGGCCGGCAGCACGAGCGGGCAGCGGCGCGCTACCTCGCCGAGCCCGCGGAGCAGCGCGGCCAGGACGGCCGGATCGTCCACGTTCGCCGGCCGGTGCAGGGTCACCAGGCCGTACTCCCCGGGCCGCAGGCCGAGCCGGGCCAGCGTGTCGCCCGCAAGCGCCCGGTCGATATTGGCGAGCAGCGTGTCCGCCATGACATTGCCCGCCAGGTATATCTGGTCGTCCCGGCACCCCTCGGCGCGCAAATTCGCCACCGCCCCGGCCGACGGGGCGAAAAGGTAATCGCTCACCCGGTCGGTGACCACGCGGTTGACTTCCTCGGGCATCGACCAGTCCCTGCTGCGCAGGCCGGCCTCGACATGCGCGAGCAGGGCGCCCGACTTCGCGGTCACCAGCGCGCATGCCATGGTCGAGTTCACGTCACCGACGACCACGACGGTATCCGGCCGTAGCCGCTCGGCGAGCGGCTCGAAGGCGGTCATCACCCGGCCGGTCTGCTCCGCGTGGCTGCCCGAGCCGGCTCCGAGGAAGTAGTCGGGCCTGCGGATCCGCAGGTCGCTGAAGAAGACGTCGTTCATCGAGGGGTCGTAGTGCTGGCCGGTGTGCACCAGGATGACCTCCGCGCCCCGCTCGGCGAGCGCGTCCATCACCGGCTTGACCTTCATGTAGTTGGGCCGCGCTCCGGCGACGCAGATGATCCGCCTGCGCCGCGGGCTACTCGCGCGGTCTCGGCTCACAGGGTCTCGACGTTCGCGCCGGACAGCACCCGGCGGCAGTCAAGTACGTAAGCCGCATGGCTGACGATCTCGCCCATGTCGAAGGCATCATGATCGGTGAGCAGGATCACCGCGTCGGCGCGGGAGAGCTCGCCGGGCGTCGCGTCGACGCGCATGACGGAGCCGACCGCGTCGGTCTCGACCACGTGCGGGTCGGCCGCCCGCAGGTCCGCTCCCATGCCCGTCAGCAGCTGCGCGACCCGGACGCCGGGCGACTCCCGCGCGTCGCCGGTGTTCTTCTTGTAGGCGAGCCCGAGCAGCAGGATGCGCGAGCCCTTGACCGCGCGGCCGCGGCTGTTGAGCGCCATCATCAGCCGGCGGACGACGTAGTCCGGCATGTGGTTGTTGATGTCGTTGGCCAGCTCGACGAAACGGAAACTCTGGCCGAGTGCCCGCTCCACCCGCCAGGACAGGTAGGACGGGTCGATCGGCAGGCAGTGGCCGCCAACTCCCGGCCCGGGCGTGAACGGCATGTAACCGAACGGCTTGGTGGAGGCCGCGTCAATCGCCTCCCACACGTCGATGCCCAGGTCGTGCGCGAACATCGCCAGCTCGTTCACCAGGGCGATGTTCACGTGCCGGAAGGTGTTCTCGATGATCTTGGCAAGCTCCGCCTCACGCGGCGAGGAGACCGCGACGGTCTGATCGACGATGCTGGCGTAGAACTCCTGGACCGCGGCGAGCGAGGCCGCGTCGATCCCCGAGACAATCTTCGGGGTCGTGACCAGCGTCCACGTGCTGTTACCCGGGTCGATCCGCTCCGGGCTGTAGCCGAGGTGGAAGTCAGTGCCGGCGACCAGCCCGGACCCGTCCTCCAGCCAGGGCAGCACCTGCTCCTGCGTGGTCCCCGGATACGACGTCGACTCCACGATCACGGTCGCGCCCGGCCGCAGGTACCTGGCGAGCGTCCGGGTCGCCGCCTCGATGTAGGCCAGATCAGGCAGCCCGTCCCGCAAGGGCGTCGGCACGGTGATCACCGCGACGTCGAAGCCAGCGCAGGCCCGTGCTTCCGACGACGGCAGGAACGCCCCGCCGTCCAGCGCCGTGATCAGCTGGCCGGCGGGCACGTCCTCCACGTACGATTCCCCGGCCTCAAGGAGCTTGACCCGGCTGGAGCTGATGTCGTAGCCGATCACCCGGTAACCGACCTCAGCGGCACGCATCGCCAGCGGCAGGCCCACGTACCCGAGGCCGGCCACCACCACCGTGCCCATGCGCGCTTCCCCCGCGGCGCCGCCCGCGCCGTTTCCCGACTGGCTCACCTGGAAACTCCTCCTCGGCGGCGACATCCCGCATATATCAGGTTTCCCCCGCTACGGAAACCTTCCCCCCGCTACGGAAATTTTCTCCCGCTACGCAAATTAAAATATCACCTGTGGCGGCAGCGGAATCGTTGCGGATAATCGACGGCTTGCTGAGCCATGAGAAGTTATTATAATTTCGCGGACTGAGCGATGAAATAGATGCCATGTGCACTGGCGTGGCACCTGCCCGGCGCGGCCTGGCAAGATGGCCAGCATGCGGGCACCGGGCGGGGCGGAGGGCATCGGCTCCTTCGTGGCTCTCGGCGACAGCTTCACCGAGGGGCTCAGCGACCCGCGCCCGGACGGCAGCGGCCTGCGCGGCTGGGCCGACCGGTTCGCGGAGCATCTGGCCGAGGTCAGGCCCGGCCTGGCGTACGCGAACCTGGCCGTCCGCGGCAAGCTGCTGCGCGAGGTCGCCGAGGACCAGGTTCCCCGTGCCATCGCCATGCGGGCGGACCTGGTCAGCGTGGCCGCCGCGGGCAACGACCTGCTGCGGCCGCGGGCTGACCCCGACGCGCTCGCCCGCGACTTCGACAACGTCGTGGTGCGCCTGCGCGAGACGGGCTGTGACGTGCTCATCTTCACCGGATTCGATACGGCCACGTTCCCCGTCCTCCGGCTGATCCGCGGCAAGGCGGCGGTGTTCAACATGCACCTGCACGCGATCGCCGCCCGCCGCGACTGCCACCTGGCGGATCTGTGGTCGATGAGCGTGCTGGCGGATCCGCGCGAGTGGAGCCCGGATCGCCTGCACCTGACGTCCGACGGCCACCGCCGGGTAGCGCTGCTTGCCGGTGAGGTGATGGGCATACCGGTCAGCGCGGACTGGCGCGAGCCGCTGCCCCCGGCGCCCGCTCCCGGTGCCCGGGCCGGCCGCAGCGCCGGCTGGCTCGCCGATCGCCGGAGGGACGCGCAGTGGGCGAAGGAGCACGCGGCGCCATGGGTGAGCAGGCGGCTGCGGGGTGTCTCCTCCGGGGATGGCGCGACGGCGAAGCGGCCAGAATTGCTGCCGCTGAGCGCGGCGCCGTGACGCCCTGATAAGCATGCAATCCGGACTCTGCAGGCGGGCGGTGCTGATTCGGGAAGTCTTTTATCGGGTAGGATTAACCCGGACAGGGGAAACGGGGAGAAAACCGGGAAGCTACCCGGAAATTTAAATGTCTCAATATATGCGTATACCTGAATTATGCCAGCCTGAAATAAGCTGGCCATCGACCGGATATGCCCTTTCTCGGGCGGCGGTCCGCGAAGTCAGCGGGGGAGGTGAGATCGCTACATCATGGGCGCACTACGAGGATTCAGCTCAGCATCCGGGACGGCCACGGCCGCCCGGTGGACAGCCACCTCGCCGGTCGGGCTGGTGGAGCTCGCCGTCGGGGAGGTGCTGCGGGAAGAGGCAGCGGTCGACGCCCTGCCGACGATTCTTGGCCTGCTTGCCGCGCTTTTCGGCTGCCGCGCGGCGATCGCGTTCCAGGAGGACGCCCGCGGCGAGCTGGTAGTCCTGGCGGCCCACCCGCCGGGCGCGGGCACCGACGAGGCGCTGAACGCCGAGATCCGCGCCCAGTCGGCCCGGCATCGCGACGTGGCAGCGACAGGCGGTTACTTCCTCGGCTCGCTGACGTCAGGCGGCGGGCAGGACGGCCAGCCGCCGGGCCTCATGATGGCCTACTCGGCGCCGGACTCCGGACGATGCCTGTGCGCCGTCGCCCTGGTGGGGGACTCGGCGCGCTGGGATGCCGACTCCCAGGCGACGACCAGGGCTCTCGCCGCTATCGTGGCCGTCCAGATCCGCCACGCCAATGACACCACCGAGCTGGCCGAACGCCAGGCGCGCGACTCGGCGCTGATCGAGGCATCGCCCGACGCGATCGTCGTCGCCGACGCCAGCAGGCGGCTCGTGCTCTTCAACCCGGCCGCGGAGGAACTCACCGGCTGGCGGCGCGACGAGGTACTCGGGAGGGACCTCGCGGAAGCGCTGATACCGGCGCGGGAGCGGCTCGCGGCCATCGACGCCATGGAGAAGTACCTGGCCTCGGGCGACACGGCCGGGTTTTCCAGCAGAATGCATGTGCCCATCCTGCGCGCCGACCGTACGGAACGCATGATCGAGATGACTCCCGTCCCGGTCAGGATCGACGGCCAGGTCCACTTCTGCGGCTTCCTGCGCGACACCAGCGAGCTTGAGCGGGCGCACGCGGCCCTGCTGGAGAGCGAGTCGCGGATGCGGCTGCTGTCTCAGCTCGCTCCGGTCGGCATCACGCAGACGAACCTGAAGGGCGTCAGCACCTTCGCCAACGACCGGTGGTGCGAGATGACCGGCATGACGCAGGCGGACGCTGTCGGCAGTGACTGGACGGCGGGCTTCCATCCCGGCGACACAGAGCGCCTGGTGCAGGAGTGGCGGCGGGCGGCGGGGAGCGGCGGCGAGCTGCGAACGGACTGCCGCCTGCTGCCCGTCGCGGGCCGCGAGGTCTGGGTGCACCTGGCGGTCGTCCTCATCAAGACTGCCGACGGAAGCCCGGTCGGATTCCTGGGCGCGGTCACCAACGTCTCTGACCGCAAGCGCGCGGAGGCCGAGAAGGAACGCCTGCTCATCGCCGAGCGGGAGGCCCGGCGTGATCTCGCCGACCAGACCCAGCGGCTGAACGGCCTGATCAGCGCGGCTAATGCCGGGATAGTCTTCGACGACGAGCACGGCCGGATCACCCAGGTCAACCAGAGCTTCTGCGATCTGTTCGGCCTCGCCGGCGGGCCAGGCCAGCTGATCGGCGCCAGGACCGCCAGGATCGCGCTGCGGATCAGCGGGGTATTCGCCGAGCCCGCCGGTTTCCTCCGCGAGGCGCGCAGGCGGATGGCTGCCCGGCTGCGAGTCGACCCGGCGGACATCGCCTGCGCCGACGGCCGCACCCTCGAGTGGGACTACGCGCCGGTGTTCGTCGACGGGGAATACCGGGGAAGCCTATGGGGTGTCGGTGACGTGACAGATCGCCAGCTGCAGGCGGACCAGCGTGAGCGGCTGCTTGAGGCCGAGCTCGCCGCCCGCCAGGCGGCCGAGCGGGCTCAGATCAGGCTTGCCGAGCAGAACGCCCACCTGCAGGAACTCGACGAGACGAAGACGCAGTTCCTCGCCACCATGTCTCATGAGCTTCGCACGCCGCTGACCTCGATCGTCTCCTTCACCGAGCTGATCCTGGACGACGAGCAGCACGAGCTCACGCCGGACACGGTCAGCTCGCTGTCCATCATCCAGCGGAACGCCGAGCGGCTGCTCCGCCTGGTGGGTGACCTGCTGCTGCTCAATCGGCTGGAGGCCGGAGCGGTACCGCTCGACATCGCGCCCGTGTCGGTGCCGGAACTGGTCGGCGAGGCGATCAGGTCCGGGTCGGCCATCGCGGCCGCGCGCGGCATCGCGCTTGAGGTCTCCGCCGCGGACGGGCCGCCGATCCAGGCCGACCGGCTCCGGCTCGATCAGGTACTCGACAATCTGCTCTCCAACGCGATCAAGTTCTCCCGCGACAACGGCAGGATCCGGGTGGATGCCAGCCACGATGACCAGATGTGGCGGATCGACGTGTCCGATGACGGGATCGGCATCCCGGCTGACGAGCTTGGCCTGCTATTCGGCCGGTTCATCCGCGCTTCCAACGCGCGGACGGCCGGCCTGCCGGGGACCGGCCTCGGGCTATCCGTCGTGAAGGCCATCACCGAGCTGCACGGCGGCCGGGTCTCGGTGCAGAGCATCGTGGGGCACGGGACCACGGTCAGCGTCTACCTGCCGATGAGCCCATGAACCCGCAGGTCCTGTGCATCGAGGACGACCAGGACATCGCGCTGGCCGTCCGCATGGTGCTGAGCCGGGCCGGCTTCGACGTTGTCGGCGCCGCCGACGGCGGCGACGGCCTCCGGGTCTTCCACACCAAGCGGCCGGATCTTGTGCTGCTCGACCTCGGGCTGCCGACGCTTGACGGCTGGGCGGTGCTCGAGCGCATCCGGGACATGAGCGACGTGCCGGTCATGCTGCTTACCGCGCACGGGCACGAGGTCGACAAGGTGCGCGGCCTGAGCCTTGGCGCTGACGACTATCTCACCAAGCCATTCGGGAACGCCGAGCTCGTCGCCCGCGTCCAGGCGCTGCTGCGCCGGACCCGGGCGCCAAGGCCGGACGCCGATATCTATCACGACGGCCTCGTCGAGCTGAATTTCTCCACTCGCGACATCCGCATCGGCGGCGAGCAGGTGGCGCTGACGCCGAGTGAGTTCCGGCTGCTGGCCGTCCTCGTCCGGCACGTCGGGCAGACCCTCTCCGCCGAGCAGCTGCTCGAGCAGGCGTGGAACGACCCGCTGCGGGTCGGCCCGGAACGGGTGAAGTTCGCGGTCATGCGGCTGCGCCGCAAGCTGACCCTGGGCGAGGGCCAGGCCACCCCGATCGAGGCGGTCAGGGGCTTCGGTTACCGCTACGTCGCGCCGCACGTCCGGCGCCAGCTGACGGACCGGCGGCAGCCGCACGACCGGCGGCGGTCACCCGACCGGCGGAAGGCGGCCGCGGCTCCGGAGCAGTCACGCGACGCCGGCGAGCCCGACCGGCGACTGCCGCCCGCGGTACTCGGCCAGCCAGGCACCGGTAGCGAGTCCGACAGCGGCGCACGGGGTTGAGCACGCCACCCGGAGCTGGCGCCGTCCCGTGGTCCCGGTCGCGCCGCTGGCTTCGGTCGCGCCCGATCCCGCCCGCGCCGGAGTCCGCGCGGCCCGAGGCGGAGCGAACAGTCCGGACTGACCTGACCGGGCCGATCCGGGTCCTGGTGACCGGGGCAGGCGGCCCGGCCGGCGTCTCGGTCCTGAAGTCGCTGCGGGCCGATCCCTCGGTCACGCTCATTGCGGCCGACGTGGACCCGTGGGCCGCCGGGCTCTACCTGGTCGAGCCCGCCGCGCGCACCCTGATCCCGGCCGGGCTGGCGGCCGGCTTCGCAGACGCGCTGATGCGCCGGTGCACGGCGATGGGCGTCGACGTGGTGATCCCGACCGTGGACGCCGAGCTCAGGCCGATCGCGGCGGCCCGTGACTGGTTCACCGAGGCCGGCGCCGAGCTGCTGATCGCGCCGCAGCGCGCGCTCGGCCTGACGCTTGACCGGCTGGTACTCGCCCAGTGCTGCGCCGATGTGGTCCGGGTGCCGAGGACCGAGTCCCTGGCCGGGACGGATCCCTCTTCGTGGGCCTACCCGGTCATCGTCAGGCTGAGGACAGGCAGCGGGTCGTGCGACGTGTCCCTCGTCAGGTCCGCCGGCGAGCTCGCCAGCATGGCCGGAGCGGAGAATTTCATCGCCCAGGAGTTTCTTCCCGGCCCGGAGTACTCGATCGACGTGCTCGCCGATCGGCGCGGGCAGGTGATCGCCGCCGTGCCGCGGCTCCGCGAGAAGGTCGACCGGGGCGTCTGCATGGCCGGCCGGACCGTCCGCGATCGCGAGCTCGAGCAGTTCGGCGCGACGGTCTTCCGGCGCACCGGCCTGACCTACATCGCCAGCGTGAGATGCCGGCGGGACCGGGCCGGCCGGCCGGCCCTGCTGGAGGCCAGTCCGTGCGCCCCGGCCGGGCTGCCGCTGACCGTCGCCAGCGGCGTGGACATGCCCCGGCTCGCACTCGACTCACTGCGCCGCCGGAAGATACCCGGGCAGGTCGACTTCCGTGAGATCGCCATGGTCCGCTTCCTTGACGAGCGCTTCCTCGACTTCGGCGAGGTCAGGCGGCTCGCGGCCTGACTGGCCCGCCTCCGGCGCTGCCCGCGGGCCCGCCCGGGCGGTCTTCCAGGGGGCGCGGCGCTGTCAGCCTTCATGATCCCGGGGATTTCTCAGTCCCCGTGACTGAGAAATCCCCGGGATCATGAGAAGACCCCGCCCGGGAGGTCAGCCGTCGCGCTCGATCGGGCAGCTCATGCACCGGGGACCGCCGCGTCCCCGGCCGAGCTCGCTGCCGCGCACGGTGATGACGTCGATTCCGTTCTCCCGCAGGTACGTGTTCGTGGTCACGTTGCGCTCGTAGGCGATAACCACCCCGGGCTCCACCGCCAGCACGTTGCAGCCGTCGTCCCACTGCTCGCGCTGCGCCGAGTGGACGTCCTGGGTCGCGGTCAGCACCGTGATCCGGCCGAGCCCCATGGCCGCGGCGATCGCGGTGTGCATGTCGCCGGGCGGGTGATCGGTGACCTTGAGCTCGAACGGGCCGCTGCCCGGCTGGACGGTGTAGGACGGCAGCATGCCCATCCCGGCGTACTTGATGAACACCCCGTAATCAGCCATGGTCAGCACGGTGTCGAGGTGCATGAACGCCCGCGCCTTCGGCATGTCGATCGCGACCAGGCAGTCGGCGGCGCCGGCCGAGAACAGCCGGTGCGCGAGCATCTCGATGGCCTGCGGGGTGGTCCGCTCGCTCATCGCGACGAGGACCGCGCTGTTGCCGAGCACCAGCACGTCGCCGCCCTCGATGGTGGCGGGGCCGCTGTCCGCGCCGTGATACCAGAACTCGAAGTCGGCGGCCGCGAACATCGGATGCCACCGGTACATCGCCTCGTCGCTGACGGTCTCGCGCATCCTGGCCGGCATCCGCATCGCGTTGACGGACACCCCGCCGTAGATCCAGCAGGACGTGTCGCGCTGGTAGAGCAGGTTGGGCAGCGGGGCGAGAATGAAGCCGTCCGGGTCCAGGGAGTGGAAGGCAATGCTCTTCGGCGCCGGGATCACGTCCAGGATCTCGCGCTTGGTGATCCCGCCAATCAGGTACCTGGTAAGGCTCGCCGCGTCGAGCCCTTCCAGCGCGCCGCGCAGCGCATCCACGGCTAGCGGTCCCTGCCGGCGCGAGTCGAACACCCGGTCCAGCACGTACTGCCTGGCCGCCGGAATCCGCATCGTATCGGCGAGCAGTTCCGCGTAGTAGTGCACCGTAGTGCCGCGCTCGCGCAGCGCGGCGGCGAAGCTGTCGTGCTCGGACTGCGCCTCGGCGACCCACAGCACGTCGTCGAACAGCAGATCCGCGGCATTGTCCGGCGTCAGCCGCTTGAGTTCCAGGTCGGGGCGATGCAAGATGACCTGCCGCAGGCGGCCGACCTCTGAGCCGACAGTGAACATGGCACTCCCCGTTATGGCGCTTATTGCTTGCCGTTAGTTATTTCATGCCGAAGGCTATGCTGCGGCCGTGGCTCTCGATCTCTCGCTGGACGCCGGCCAGCTGACCGGCCGGGTGGTGGATATCGAATCGGTTAGCGGCGCGGAAGGGCCGCTCGCCGACGCGATCGAGGCGGCGCTGAGCGGCCTTCCGCACCTGACCGTGCACCGGGACGGCAACGCGCTGGTCGCGCGGACCGCCCTGTGCCGCGCCCGGCGGGTGATCCTGGCTGGCCATATCGATACCGTTCCCGTCGCCGGCAATCTCCCGTCCCATGCAGAACGGGGCCTGCTCTACGGCTGTGGTGCGTCGGATATGAAGTCGGGGGTGGCGGTCCAGCTCCGGCTCGCGGCGTCGGTGCCGGAACCGTCCATGGACGTGACCTACGTCTTCTACGACTGCGAGGAAGTCGAGTCGGGGCGCAATGGCCTGCTGCGGCTGATCGGCCGCAGCCCGGAGCTGCTGGCCGGTGATTTTGCCGTGCTGATGGAGCCGACCGGCGGCGTCGTCGAGGGCGGCTGCCAGGGCACGCTGCGGGCCGAGATCAGCGCGGGCGGCAAGCGCGCGCACAGCGCCAGGTCCTGGCAGGGGAGCAACGCGATCCACGCGGCCGGCGGCATCATCGACGAGCTCAACCGATACGCGCCGCGGTCGCCGGACGTCGACGGGCTGACCTACCACGAGGGGCTGAACGCGGTCGCGGTCCGCGGCGGAGTGGCCGGGAACGTGATTCCCGACGAGTGCGTGATCACGGTGAATTACCGGTTCGCCCCGGACCGGTCGCCGAACCAGGCGCGGGCGCATGTCCGCGAGGTCTTCGCCGGCTGGGATGTCAGGGTCACCGACGTGGTCGGCGGCGCCAGGCCTGGCCTGGCGGATCCGGCCGCTGCCGCGTTCGTCGCCGCGGTCGGCGGCACGCCGCGGGCCAAGCTTGGCTGGACGGACGTAGCGAGATTCGACGCGCTGGGAATCCCCGCCGTCAACTACGGGCCCGGCGATCCAGAGCTGGCGCACACGGCCGCCGAGCACGTGGCGCTCAGCGAGGTCGGCGAGTGCGAGGCCCGGATGCGGGCCTGGCTCTCGTCCTGAGCCCTGCCCGGCCGGGGACGCGCCCGGCCGCTAGTTCGGCGGGCGGGCGGTGAGCGTCAGGCCGGCCGTGTGCTGGCTGCCGGACGGGTCCACCCAGACGACCGTGACCCGCGTGCCGGCCCGGTACTGCTCCATGATGGTAGTCAGCGAGCTCGGCGAGGACACGGCGTGGCCGTCGACGGAGACGACGACGTCGCCGCTGGAGATATCCGCGCTGGCCGCCGCCGTACCGCACAGCACCCCGTCGACCAGCGCGCCGGACGCCACCGGCGCGATCTTTCCGGGAATCCCCATGTTCAGCTCGTTGGTCAGGCAGCCCTGGGTGCCGCCGAGCGCGCTGCCGAATCCGTTGGCCTTGAGCTGCAGGGTCCGCTGCTGCTTCGGGCTGGTAGCGGTGGAGGCGGAGTTCTGGCCGGGCACCAGCACGCCGAGGAACCCGGTCACGCCGGTCTTGATGCCGGGGAAGCTCTGCCCCGAGATGATCTCCCTGGCGAGCGTCAGTGCCTTGTTGATCGGGATGGCGAAGCCGACATCGGCGCCGATGCTGCCGGTGGCGGCGGCGGTGTCCATGCCGATCACCTGGCCGCGGACGCTCACCAGCGAGCCACCCGAGTCACCGGGGACTATCTGCGCGTTGGTCCGCAGCATGCCGTGCAGCGTCTCGCTGCCCGTCTGGCTGCCCTCGTCGCTGGCCATGATGGTCCGGTTGAGCCCGGTGATGGAGCCGGTGACGGCGCGCGCGCCGCCCTCGCCCTCGGCGTTGCCGAGCGCGACCACCGTGTCGTTGACCTTGACCGCCGATGAGTTGCCGAGCGGCACCGTCTTCAGGCCGGACGCGCCGGTCAGCTTGATCACCGCGACATCGTCGGCCTGGTCGTAGCCGACCACCGTGGCGGCGTAGCGGCGGCCTGAGTCGACCAGTGACGCGATCAGCCCGGTGGTGCCGTCGATGACGTGGTTGTTGGTGAGGACCAGGCCCGATGAGCTGATCACCATGCCGGTAGCCTCCGCCGTGCCGCCGGTGTATTTCAGGTGGCTGGTGATGTCGACGAGGCCAGGCTCGACCTTGTTGATGATGGCCTGCTCGCTTGCGTTGCTCAGGTCAGACCCCGAGCCAGCGCCGGACTGGCCGGATCCGCCCTGCGGGAACTGCTGCCCGGCCGCCGGGGCCGCCGGGTTTCCCTGATTGATGGCCAGCACCGCTCCGGCGCCGACGCCCGCGGCGAGCGCCGCGACGAGCAGGTAGGTCACCAGCGTCCTGCCCCGGCCCCGGTATGGGCCGGAAGGCCCCTGCTGGATGAGGTCGGCCGGCGGCGGGGTGCCGTATCCGCCGTAGGCTCCGTAACTCTCCGCCGGGCTGTACCCCCCCGGCTGGCCGTACCCGCCGGGCTGGCCGTACCCGCCGGGCTGGCCGTACCCGCCGGGCTGGCCGTACCCGCCGGGCTGGCCGTACCCGCCGGGCTGGCCGTACCCGCCGGGCTGGCCGTACCCGCCGGGCGTGCCGTACGCGCCGGGCTGCCCGTAGCTGCCGGGCTGGCCGTATCCGCCGGGCTGCGCGTGTGTCGCGGGCAGCGGGAATGCCGCGGGCGGCGCGGGCGGGGGGAAGGCCATGGGCGGCATGGGCGGCGGCGGCACGGGCGGCTGTCCGAGGCCGCCATCAGCCCCGGCGGCGTCCTGTCCGTGCTGGACGCCATCGTCGGCAGGCGGGGACCACGTGCCCGCCTCATCCGGCGGCTGGTTCTCGCCGCCGGCCTGATCTTCCCGCATTCCCATCACCTCTGCCCGGTCCCAGCGTACTTTCCCATCCGGCGTCGAACGCCGCGCGGCCGGCGCGCGCTGCCAGATGCCTCGCCTCGCGCCTTCCAGTAAGCACCAGTGGCCTGGACGTTGGCTGAATGCTCCCTGAGGATTCGCTACCTCGTCCGGAGACAGCCCCGGGCCCGATTCTCTGACCTGGGCAATCAGCAGCTGAAGGCAAATATCCGCGCTGGGCGAACATCGCGCCGGAGCCGGACCGGCGTCGGCAGGGCATTCCCTCGCGGGCCAGCGACGCATCCCGGGCCAGATGAATAGCACGTCGTTGACTCTGCTGCCGACGCAAGCTAGGCCGGGCGGCAGGCCGGGAAACGACTCGCGCTCCGGGTAAAAGCGATATATCTTGAGTTTGACGTGCTAGCAGATCGGCCCCAGGGAGTGACGATGTCAGCACCAGCGAGCAAGGACGCGCCTGGCTTGACCCGGCGAGACGAGATAGCGGTATCCGGTGCCGCCATGTCGCAGGCCCCGTGGGCGGCGGCAGGGGCGGCTGGCGTGGTCGTCACGGGCGGTGACCTGGTCCTGCACCTGATGACCGCGCACCTGGGCCTGACCAGCTCGCTGTCGGCCGGCGCCGTCGCCTTCGTCGCCGTTGCCGCTGGCGGCGCCGTGCTCAGCGCGCGCTCCGGCCGCGCCATGCGCTGGGCCCGGCAGAATCCGTGGCGCTTCGCGGTCGCGCCCGGCATCGCCTGCGCGATGATCGTCTTCGTGCTCTCCGTCGTGCTTGGCGGCAGCGGCATGATCGGCGGCGCCTTCACCGCGCTCTGGCACGGGGCTGTCGCCTACGGGCTGACCGGGGCGGCCGGCTCGATCGCGCGCGGCCGCAAGCGCAGCACCTGACTAACCCAGCGCAAGCGCACCACCTGACTAACCCAGGCTGTGCTCGCCCAGCGGGCCGACCCGCAGGCCGCGCCGGCCGCACTCATCGAGCAGCATGGACAGGGCGCCGAGCGCCGCCCGCGCCGAGCCGGGCGGCGAGGTGCAGTCAGAGTCGTGCAGCAGCACGGTGCCCCCGCCGCGCAGGTCCCTGCACAAGGTCGCGTACACCGATTCCGGCGTGGATCCCGGCGTCCATTCCCTGCCCCAGCTGCTCCACAGCACCGGGGTCAGGCCAAGCTGGCGCGCCGCGAGCAGCGCGCCCCCGGTCAGCACTCCGTACGGCGGCCGGTAGAGCCGGGGTTCCACCCCGGTCGCGGCGGCCACCGCGGCCACGGCCCGCGCGATGTCGTCGCGGGTGGCCCGCGGGCCGCGCAGCGTCAGGTAGCGGTGCTCCCAGCCATGCACGCCGACCTCGTGGCCGGCCGCGGCGATCTCGGCGGCCAGCCGCGGCGCCCGCTCGACCATGGAGCCGAGCAGGAAGAACGTGGCCCGGACCGGCCGCCCGCCGAGCACCTCAAGGAAGCCGGGGGTGCAATCGGGATCGGGGCCGTCGTCAAAGGTCAGCGCCACGTGATCGGCCGCGCCGCGGCCGGAGAGCCGGGGGAAGAGCGCCCTCCTGACCGGGCCGACCGCCGTGATCCCCGGCCCGCCGTGCGCGACCGCCAGCGCGGCGGCGGCGAGCGCGGCGGACCGAGCCGCTGATCCGTTCCGGCGGGCCGGGTCCGTCATGCCGCTCCGTCCATCGCTAGTCTTGCCCGATGACCAGGCCGCGACGGGGCGGCCCGGACATGACAAACGTGCGTTTAGCGCGCAAACCGCAGGACGCGGCTGGCGTGTTCTGGGATCATTTCATGTCCGGGACCGCGCCGGATCGGGTCAGGCGCAGCGGGCAGGGCGCAGCAGAGCAGGCGCAACGGAGCAGGGTCGATCACGGGGGTGCCGGTGTGGGAGTGAACGCAGCACGGATTGTCTTTCCCGAGGCGGACCGGGCGGAGATAGCGGCGGCCGTCACCGGCATGCTGGGCACCGGCGCGCTCACCCTCGGGCCGTACACCAGGCAGTTCGAGGACGCGTTCGCCGCCGCCCATGACGCCACGAACGCCGTCGCCGTCGCCAGCGGCACCGCGGCGCTGGAGATCTCGCTGCGCGCCGTCGGCGGCATCGACGGCCGGGACGTGATCGTGCCGGCCAACACGTTCTACGCGACGGCGGCCGCGATCCTGCGGGCCGGCGGCCGGCCGGTCTTCGCCGACATCGACGCCGCCACCTTCGCGCTCAGCCCGGAGTCAATCACCGCGGCGATCACCCCGGAAACGGCGGCCGTGGTGCTCGTGCACGTCGCCGGGCTGATCACGCCGCACGCCGACGAGATCAGGCTGCTGTGCGAGCAGCGCGGCATCGCCCTCGTCGAGGACGCCGCGCATGCGCACGGCTCCACCTACGACGGCAGGTATGCCGGGTCATTCAGCGCAGCGGCCGCGTTCTCCTTCTATCCGACCAAGGTGGTGACGGCAGGCGAGGGCGGGATGATCCTCACCACGTCGGGCGACCTCGCCGACGAGGCCCGGATCTACCGTGACCAGGGGAAGGGCTCGTTCGCCACCAACCACCACGTGCGGCTCGGCTACGCCTGGCGGCTCAGCGAGCAGAACGCCGTGACCGGCCTGGTGCACCTGCGCAGGCTGGACGAGTTCATCACCCGCCGCCGCGAGGTCGCGGCCAGCTATGACAAGGCGCTGGCGGGCCTGGACGGCCTGGAGGTGCTCGGCGAGCCGGCCGGCTGCCGCAGCAATATCTACAAGTACATCGTCCTGCTGCCGCCGGGCGCGGACCGCGCCCGGTTCAAGCGGGAGCTGGCGGCCAGGCATGACGTCCGGCTGGCGGGCGAGGTCTATGACACGCCGCTGCACCATCAGCCGGTGCTCGCCGACTACGCCGGGCGGGCGCTGCCGGTGGCCGAGGACATGTGCGAGCGGCACGTCTGCCTGCCGGTCCACTCGGACATGCGCGACGACGAGGTTGATCAGGTACTGACCGCGGTGGCCGACGTCTATGACGCGCTCTCCGGGGTCTGAGGCGACAGCGAGCTGAGGAGCGGGCATGCGCGTTGCGGTTACCGGAGGTAACGGTTTCATCGGCTCTCACGTCGTGGATCACCTGCTGCTGGCCGGGCACGACGTGCACGTGATCGACACGTCTGCCCAGTGGCTCAACCCGGCGGCCGAGCAGCACCGGGCCGACCTTTTCGACGACGCCGCGATGGATGCCGCGCTGGCCGGCTGCGATGCCGTCTTCCACCTGGCCGCGGTGGCCGATGTCAACGACGTCGACGCGGATCCGGTCCGCGCGGTCCGGCTGAACGTCGAGGGCACCGCGCGGGTGCTGGCCGCCGCCCGCCGCCAGGACTGCGGCCGGGTCATCCTGGCCAGCACCATCTGGGTGTACGGGGCGACCGTCGGCGAGGGCGAGCGGACCGAGGACGCGCTCGTCGACCTGAGCCGGGCCGGCCACGTCTACGTGTCGACCAAGCTCGCCGCCGAGATGCTCATGCACAGCTACCGGCAGATGTACGGCACCCAGTTCACCATCCTGCGGTACGGCATCCCGTACGGGCCCCGGATGCGGGACGCGCTCGTGGTCGCCAGGTTCGTCCGGCTGGCGCTGGACGGCAAGCCGATCACCATCGCCGGCACCGGTGACCAGCAGCGCCACTACGTGTACGTCGAGGACCTGGCCGACGCGCACGTCCGGGCGCTCGCCCCGGCCGCCGCGAACCAGACCCTGGCGCTCGAAGGGGGCACCGGGGTCTCGGTACGGGAGATCGCCGACACGGTACGCAGCCTGGTCGGCGAGACGGCCATCGAGCACGTGCCGGCCCGTAACGCCGACTACAGCGGCGTCGGCGTGTCGAACACGCTGGCCAAGGAACTGCTGGACTGGTCGCCGGTGACGTCGTTCGCCGACGGCCTGCAGCGGTATCTCGACTGGCTCGGATCCCGGCCGGCATGAGGCAGGCCGTCCTGCTGTCCGGCTCGCTCGGCATGGGTCATGACGTGCTGGCCGAGGCCTGCACCAGCTCGCTGACCGGCGCGGGCTGGTCGGCGGAGACCCTGGACGCGATGCGGCTGCTCGGCCGCGGCGGCGGATCGGCCGGCGAGGCGGTCTTCCGCTCCATGCTGGCCGTGCCCGGCCTGTACGACGCGTTCCACTTCTCCGCGCTGCGCACCGGCAGCCGGCTCGCCCTGCTGGCCGACGCCGCCGCCCGGCGGCAGGTGGTGCCGCGGCTCCGCGACTACCTGGACGCCCGCCCCGCGGACCTCGCGATCTCCGTGTTCGCCACCGGGGCATCGGCCGTGAGCAGGCTGTCCGGCCGGTATCCGGGCATGAAGCACATCGTCTTCTGCACCGACGTGACGCCGCACCGGCTCTGGGTGCATCCCGGTGTTGACCTCTACCTCGTCACTGCCGCCGCCGCGGAGCCCGCCGTGCAGCGGTTCCAGCCGGAGGCGCGGGTCATGGTCGTCCCCGCCGTGGTACGGGCCGCGTTCTACCAGCCGCCCTCGCAGCCAGAGGCCCGGGCCAGCCTCGGCCTGCCCGGGCACGAGCGCTGCGTGCTGCTGATGTCGGGCGCCTGGGGGCTCGGCCCGGTCGCCGAGGCAGCCGAGGCGCTCGGCGACGCCGGCGTGCACGTGCTGGCCGTCGCGGGGCGCAACGCCAGGCTGGAGGCCAGGCTCCGGGCCGCGGCGCGGCGGCAGCCGAGGGTGCGGGCATTCGGCTTCACCGACCGGATCTGTGAGCTGATGGCCGCGGCTGACCTGGTCGTGACGAGCTCCGGGGATACCTGCGCCGAGGCGCGCACCGTCGGCCGCCCGCTGCTGCTGCTCGACGTGGTGCAGGGCCACGGCCGGGACAACCTGCAGCACGAGCTCGAGCTCGGCGACGCCCGGGTGACCTCGCCGGGAGCGGCGGATGTGACTCGCGGCGCGCTGGCCGCGCTCGACCAGGTGAAGCCGCCGCCGCCCGGCCCCGCCCGGCAGCTGGCCGGCTGGCAACAGGCGTTCTCCGCCGCGCTGGAGTCCCTCGGTTTTTAACGCAAGACAGCGCCGCCGGTCCTGCCGCCACAGCCGGCTCGCCCTCGCCGGCTGTCCCCGGACCGCCCTCGCCGGCTGTCCCCGGACCGCCCTCGCCGGCTGCCCTCGGTCCGCCCTCGCCGGGCTGCCCCGGTCTGTCCCTGGTGGCCGCCCTCGGCCTCGCCCGGCGCAGGTTGCCAGCTGCCCCATCGTCGTCCAGGGTGTCGCCGGACTCGTAACCCGTGCGATGTGACATTGGGCGGGTTGGATGCCGTCCAGCTTCACATCGCACGGGTTGCCGGATGCCGCCCGCCCGGGCGAAACCGGGCCAAACGGACGGGCGTGGGCGTCAGAGGCGCCCGGCCCGGTCGGCCCAGCCGATGGCCTTGGCCGGATCGTGGCGCAGCATCTTGTCCACGGCGGCGCTGAGGCTGCCGTCCCGGGCGATGATGCGCCTGATCACCAGCACGACCGCCGGGTAGCACCAGAAATCGCCGCACACCCACAGGATCGCCGCCCCGATCTGCTGGTCGGCGAACGGCGGCAGCGTCACCCCGGGGATGTGGTTGTAGACCGGGTACCAGGACGCCGTGGCGAAGATGCTCATCGACATCGCGAGGAACCACATCATCACGTTCGTGCCCACCAGCGCGGCCACCTGGGCGACTGGCCGCATCCGGATCCGCACTGGCGGTGACGGGATGAACTGCAGCCAGAACAGCACGCCGGTGGCGAAGAGGCTGCCGTGCATCAGCCAGATGTGCACGGCCTGGTTGTTGTAAGCCAGGTCGTAAAGCGCCGGCACATGCCAGATGATCATGACGACATTGAAGAGGATCACTGCCGTCCAGGGCCGCATGAGGAACCGCCCGGCTGCCCGCAGCGGGCTCGACCAGCGGTCGCGGACCGCGGACCGGGTGGCGCGCTGCCCCAGCCGGCCGGGCAGCGCGTCGAGCAGCGGCTGCCAGGGCGCCCCGGCGACGATGAGCGTAGGGGCGGCAAAGCTGAGCAGCAGGTGCTGGATCATATGCACGTAGAAGTAGCTGTCCGACCAGTAGTCGATCGGCGAGTCCACGGTGATGAGCAGCACGGCGAGGCCGCCGTAGAACCACAGCGAGCGCCGCCGCCGCTGCCTGGTGCGCTCCGGCCGGGATCTCAGCGCGAGGCGGTGCAGGCCGATCTCGTGCCATGCCGCCACCACGATCGCGACGATCAGGAACGGGTCGTAGGACCAGTGATCGAGGAGGTAGCTCATGGCTTAGCTGGACGAGCCGTAGGGAACTGGCACCTTCATGACCTGCGTCCTGGTCCAGGCCACGGCCCGGCTGCCGGCGGGTGCGGCGAGGCGCCAGCCGGTGAGGACGCTGCCGTGCGCGGCGAGCGCGCTGATCAGCGGGCCGGGACCGAGCACGAGCGCCGCGGCGTGCGCGGGCAGCGCGGGCAGCTGCCGCCAGGGCGAGGCGGGACCGGCGATGGTGTCGGCGAGGCCGGTGCTCAGGATGACCCCGACGGTGCTGGCCGCGGGGATGGCGGCCTGGCCGGCTCCGGCAGTGCCGGTGGCGGCCGCGGTGGTGCCCGTGCTAGTGGTGCCCGTGCCGGCGGCCGCGGCGGTGGTGCCCGTGCTGGTGGTGCCCGTGCTGGTCGTGCGGGCTGCCGCGCCCGGGTCGGCGGCGGTTGACACTACCCGCGCGCCGTTCAGCGGGAGCGGTGCGGACAGCGCCCAGCGGCCGCCCGGGTTAGCCCAGGCGGCGATCAGGCTTACCGCACCACCTGGGGCTGCGGCCGTCAGCAGCGCGATGGTGCGGTGCCCGGCCGTGCTGAGCTGAAGGACGCTCACGCGGCGCTGCGCCAGCGCGGCGGGCAGCGCTGGCCCGGCTCGCCGCCAGCCGCCGCCCGAGTAGGCGAAGATCCCCGTGACGCCGCGGGACGCGCACTGCCCGGCCAGCAGCGGCATCCCTGACGGGGTGAACGCGGCAGCCGTCAGGCTCCTGAGCCCGCACGACCGCCCGGCTGGGGTGGCCGCCAGGGACGCCAGGCTGGTCAGGCGCGCCCAGCTTGCTCCCCCTGGTGCCGACATCTCGGCCAGGCCGCGGTCGGTCAGCGCCAGCAGCCTGCCACCGGTACCGGCGGCGAGCGCGGACGGCACGCTGGCCAGCCCGGCAGGCAGCAGGCCAGGGGTCCAGTGCGCGCCGCTATCACGGGTAGTGGCCAGCGGGGAGAACCGCAGGTCCTGGCTGGGGTCGACGCCGGTGACCAGCGCCGCGCCGCCCAGTGAGGCCGCGACGAGGCCGCCGTTGTCGGCGACTCCCGGCGGGGTGGCTAGCGTCCACCTGGCCGTCCCGGCCCGCCGGGTGATCAGCTGCCAGAAATTCTCATACGCCGCGCTGGATCCGCCCATGTCGACAATGGCCCAGCTTGCCATGCCCGGAACCGTCAGGGACGTGACGAGCGGCAGCCGGACGTGGGTGCGTCCTGCGGCGGGCACGCCGGTCCCCGCTACCGTGCTGCCGCACCCGGCGGCGAGCATTGCCGCGAGCGCCGCGGCAGGCAATGTCACGCGAGAAGGCCGCGGGATCGTCATGATCGCCCCATCGCCTTGAGGGCGGCGTCGGTCAGCTCGGCGGCGAAGGACGACTTCGAGGCAGCCGTGCCTGGCCCCGGGTCGAAGTTCAGCTCCGTGCGGGTGTGACCAGCCGCGTCGATGACGTAGGCCACGTCGGTGTGCAGGACCATCCCGCCGGCGGGGGCGAGTTCCGCGGCGACATAGTAGTTATGCCACACCTGCCTGAGCGCGGGCAGCGGCCCGGTCAGGAACCTCCAGTTCGGCACCCCGGCAAGGCCCTCCTGCTGGTCGAACGCCCGGGTGTCGGCCACTGCGTGATAAACGGGGTTCGCGGCGATCGCGACAAGCTCGACGTTCCGGCGGCTGGCTCCGAGCAACTGGTCGGCCGCACGGAACTCCTGGGCGATCAGCGGGCAGTCCGAGGTGCACACCGGATCGAGGAAGGTCAGCAGCACTACCTTCCCGCGCAGCCCGGCCAGCGAGACGGGCTGGCCGGCCTGATCGGTCAGCCGGAATCCGGGGGCCTGGTAGTTGAGCGCCACCGCCGAGCCGTCGATCGCCTGGGCGATCTGAGTGCTGGCGGACCGGCTCGCCGCCGCGGCCGCCAGCGGAAACACCCCGATGATGGTCACGGCCAGGGCCCAGGCCGCGGCCACCGTCCTGGCGTCGGCCGAGCCGAACGCCGCGGCGAGCCGCCCCGGGGACAGCCGACGGCGCCACCCGGGTGCCGGGGCCGCGGGTTCCGCGCCGGACGCCACCGTCACCGTGTCCGCCACCGTCACCGTGTCCGCCGCGGCCACCGTGTCCGCCACGGCCACCGTGTCCGGCGCGACCGCGCGGGCCGGAGCCGGGGCAAGGGCGAGGTACCCGGCGATGACCAGCAGCGCGATCGGGATCATGCTGTTCGGGTCGGTGCCGAGGCCGCCGAAGATGCCCATATCCTCGATCAGCACCCAGTCCGCCAGGCATAGCAGCACCATCACGATCACGGTCGGCCTGATCAGCGCCGGCCGCCCGCTCAGCAGCGCCGCGCCGATCAGCGCCAGCGCGATGACCGCGAACAGGTTGACACCGAACCCGTGCGCGGCGGTGAAGGATCCGAACCCGCGCACCCAGGCGGCCAGGAAACCCGGCTGCGGCGTCTGCGCCATTGACTGGACCATGCCGGTCAGCGTCCCGGCCTGGTGCCCCAGATGGCCCTGCCAGAATCCGCGGCCCGGCCAGGCCTGCAGCACGGCCATCCCGGCGAAGAACAGCCCGAGCACCGCCAGCATCCCGCGGCCCAGCCAGCGCGCGTGCCAGTAGCGCCTGGGCATCGCGATCAGGCCGCCGGCGGCGGCGTAAAGCAGGGCCGCTCCCGGGGCCCCGAAGAGCCAGGTCAGCCCGGGGGCGAAGATGCCGCCGAAGGCCTCCCCGAAGACCCATACGGTCAGGCCCCAGCCCACGCTGGCCAGGCCGGCCAGCTGAGACCACCGCCCGCGCCTGGCCGCCAGCAGCCAGCAGCCGATGCCCACCTGAATCCATACAGCGGCCGCGGCGGCCTGCACCGGATGATAGGACCACGCCGTTCCCGCCCAGTTGACCACATGCTGTACCCATGCGGGCGAGCTCGCTGCGGTCGGCTCGATGATCCGCGAGGGCAGGCCGACCACCATCGACGGCTGTGCCTGCAGCAGGCCGTCGAAGATCCAGATGATGCCGAAGCCGACCCGCAGCAGCAGCCGCCACGACGGCTCAGCGTCCGGGGCCACGCCGGCGGCGCTGCCCGCCCCCCTGGCTGCTGGCCGCCACTCGCGGACGCTGACCCAGGCAAGCGCCAGCACCCCCAGGATCACCAGCGCCGCGATGCCCTGATGCAGCAGGGCCGACCGGAACGCCGCGATCAGCAGCGGGTTACCCAGATTGAGTCCGGAATTCATCCCAGGCATCGGGGTCCTTAACTCCTCTCTGCGGCTCTCGGCGTTCCGCGGCTCTCGGCGTTCCGCGGCTCTCGGCGGTCGGTTTCCGCGGTCGTCCGCGGCGGTTCTGGTGTGCTCCGTTCGGCTCCTGCTCTTCGTGGCCTGCTCTTCGTGGCCGGCGTTCAGCCGGGAAGTCTAGGCGGCGCCGCATGGGCGGATAGCGCTGCGCTGGCCGACTCGACGATCGCGTCGACGGCGGAGCGCCTTGCGTCGAGTGCCGCCCGTGCCCGCCGCAGCGCGGCCGACGCGCTGGCCCTGGCCTCCGGGCCGCGAGCGGTGAGCACATTCGCCACGTCGGATTGCACCTGCTGGGCATCGGGAGCGGCCCAGGTCAGCAGGCCACTGACCACTCGTGATAGGCGGAAACTGGCCAGCGACTCCGTCACCTCGAACTGGGCGAGGTCATCAAGCTGCATGTTGTTGGCCGGGGAGCAGTTGGCCGCGCCGTCGGTGGCGATGGCGATCGCGGCCGAGGTGTCGTGACTGCGGCCGGCCTGGATCGCGCTCAGCGCCGTCAGCGATTCACCGACCCCTCCGGCGCACGACTCGATGTCGGTATTCATCTGCTGCAGGAATCCGCGCAGGTCGGCGGCGCGCTGAGCGGTGGACGGCCGGTGCGTGAGCCCGACGAGCACGGCGCCAACCAGTAGCGCGAGGCCGGCCAGCACTAGCCAGCCCGGGGTGCGGCGGGCAGGCCACCGCGTGTGCCCGATCGGAACATAGGGCGGATCAGCCCTGGGCGGTGAGTCGACCATGTCAGCCCGGATCCTTGCCGGAACCGGCCGCCGCGGCCGACGCTGGCCGCCAGCCCTTGTCCATCAGGGCCACCGCCTGGCCGAGTTCCCTCATCGTCACTGCCCCGAAGATCCGCTTGACGATCTGATGCTGGGCGTTGAGGAAAAACGTCTGCGGCAGCCCGTACACGCCGTAGGAGATCGTCGTCGCCGCCGGGAGCGGATCGGAGCCGACCGGGTAGCGGACCCCGGCGGAGCGCACGAACCGCAGTGCCGGGCCGGCCTTGTCGTTAGAGTCCACCCCGATCATCGCGATCCGTCCGCCGGACTCGCGGTAGAACCTCGCCAGCGTCGGGGTCTCGCGCTTGCAGGGAGGGCACCACGAGGCGAAGAAGTTCACGATGACCGGCCGGCCGGCAAAGGCGGCCAGGGAGATCTTCTCGCCAGGATGGCCGAGCACGGGAAGCGTGAAGCTCCTGGCAGCGGGTAGCGCGCGAGTATCCGCGCCAGAGCCGCCTCCGGCGAGTGACAGCACTGCGATCACTACGATCGCGACCGCGGCGGCGGCGCAGGCGATCGTCGCCCGGCGGCTCATGCCGCGCGGCGACAACGACGTCCGCCAGGATGGCGCTGGCAACGGCGGCGCTGGCTGCGCGGGAACCATGAGGTCGAACCTACTGCGCGGGGTCCGGGTGCCGCGCACCCGGACCGCACCGCGACGCCCGCGATGCCTCAGAAGGCGGCCAGCTGATAACCCTCACCACGCACCGTCTTGATCAGTTCGAACCCGAGTTTCGAGCGCAGTCGCCGCACGCATACGTCGACGACGTTCGAGCCGGGGTCGAATTCGAGACCCCAGACCGACGCCAGCAGCTGCCCCTTGGGCACGGACCGGCCCGGGTACTCCATGAGCTCCCTGAGCAGCAGGAACTCCAGGCGAGTCAGCGGGACCGGGCCGGCCCCTGTGTCGGCCTGCAGCCGCCCGACGTCCAGCGCGAGCCCGCCGGCCCTGATGACCTCGCCCGGCTGATGGCCATCGCCGCGCAGCCGCGCGCGGACCCTGGCCAGCAGTTCCGCCAGCGAGAACGGCTTCGTCAGGTAGTCCTGGGCGCCGAGTTCGAGGCAGGCCACCTTGGTCGCGACGTCGTCCAGGCAGGACAGCACGAGAACCGCCTGCTCAGGCTGCCTGCGCATGATCTCGGCCAGGACGACGCGCCCGTCCATGTCCGGCATGATCAGATCCAGGATGACCAGCCCGTGGCCGCTCCCTGCCGCTAGCTGGAGCGCGCTGGCGCCGTCGGCGGCAAAATCGATTGCATAACCGGCCGCGGCCAGCGCGCGGCTCACGAAGTCGCCGATTCTCGGCTCATCGTCGACCAGCAGGATGCGCGGCGCAGCCGAGCGACATACCAGCTGATATCTGCTCATTGCGGGCACTTCACTTTGCGTTGGCCACGCCTGCGGGGCGTGGCAACCGAATCCGCCGCCGGGCTCATGATGGCACTCAGCAGAGGGCTTACTCCGTCGGGCCGGCCCGGGTCAACCGTGATGACGAGGTGCAAGCCATTGCATTGTGGGCTATCGATTCGGTTCAGCTGTCCGCAGCCCGGTAAAACTATCGGAATATTACTGAGAGTAATTGGGTAAGCACGCAAAGCAATGACAAGACTGGGCCGGCCGGAGTCGGCATGAGTCCCTGTAGACCATGACAATTTCGTCATTCACGGCCCAGGTCATTGCCGGCCGCCAGCCGTGATCGCAAGATCAGACACGTCCGAAGGCTGCGGTTATGGGCCGCGCACGCCGCGCGGCCCGCTTGTGATGCTCGCCCGCGAAGAAGCGAGGTGGTGGCTGGTGTCTCTGCCGGTCCGTATCGCCACACTGGCGGTGGCGTTCGTCGCCGTCGCGGCTGCTGGGGCGTTCATCGTCATCCATTACCTGCTCGGCGGGCTACCGGTGGAAAACTTCTCCTCGGGCGTGCGCCCGAATACGGGCGCGCAGGTCAACGTGGTAATGCAGGAGGATCCGCAGAACACCGTGACCAGCAAGCCGGACTGGGTGTCCTACTTCATCAAGAGCCCTGCCACCGGCGCCTGGGTACACACCACGCTCTTCACCGTGCCGGCCGGGTCGAAGATCAACATGACGATTTACGGCTATGACGGCTGCACGCCGCTGCGGAACCCCTACTGGGGCAGGGTGACCGGCACCATCGGCAATGTCATCGGCGTGAACGGTAAGCCGACCGCCCTGCTCAACTCATGGTCCGGCTGCAACGTCGGGCACACGTTCTCGATCCCGGCTCTCAACCTGAACGTGCCGATGGCCTCGCCCGGGCTCACGGCCAGCCTGTGCGGCACGTCGCCGTGCACCAAGGGGCCGCACACGGTCGTCACGTTCAGCTTCATGACGCCGCGTCACGCCGGCAGCTTCATCTGGCAGTGCCGGGTGCCCTGCGGCGGCGGCTTCCTCGACGGATTTGGCGGCCCCATGCAGACGATCGGATTCATGACCGGCAGCATGCAGGTGGTGGCCTGATGTCCGCCGTGACTCCCGCCGCCACCACTCCCGCCGCTCCTGCCGATGCGGGGCCAGGCCACGGCCTGCGCGTCTTCCTGATCTGGCTGCCGCTGGCCGTGATCGCCGATCTTGTCATCTGGTTCGTCTGGGGCCCGCACCTGCCGCCGGGCGCGATGTCATCCTCCGCCGCCAACCAGCAGTCCGATATCAAGATCATGGCCGTGCTGGCCGCGCCGGTGATGCTCTTCGTGATTACCTACTTCAGCTACGCGCTGATCGTCTGGCGGCAGCGGGAGGGGGACACCGAGGACGGGCCCCCGCTGCACGGGAACACCCGGGTACAGGCCAGCTGGATCACCGTCACCTCGGCGATCGTGCTGTCCCTGTTCATCTTCGGCACCGTCGAGCTGGTCAGCTCGAACGGCGCGGGCGCGGGCGAGGGCCCGAGCCCGATCTGGAAGCCCGGCGGCTCGCCGCTGCAGGTGCAGGTGATCGCGCAGCAGTGGAAGTTCACCTACCGCTACCCGCAGTTCGGCGGGTTCGAGACCACCCAGCTCGTGCTGCCAGAGGGCCAGTGGGTGGCGTTCCACGTGACCTCGCTGGACGTGATTCACAGCTTCTGGGCCTACCAGCTCGGGGTCAAGGCCGACGCCAACCCCGGGGTGGACAACGTCGCGTACACGAAGCCTGAGCACAACGGCGAGTTCGTGGTGCGCTGCTCGGAGCTGTGCGGGCTCTGGCATGGCGCGATGTTCGACTACGGCCGCGTGGTTTCCCTGCCCGCCTTCCGGTCCTGGGCCGCCGCGACCCGCGTCCAGCTCGCCGCGGTTACGAAGGTCCTGCCGCCGTACGCCACGACCTATGACCCAACGGTGGTCCCGCAGATCAACAAGGCCCTGGCCAAGGCCGGCATCGGCGGCGCCAACGGCTATTACTACCCGCCGCAGGATCCCGTGCAGCCATGACCGGGCGCGCGCTTTCGCGGCCCGCGCAGCCGCCCGCATCGACGAAGAGGTGACCGGATGGCCATCGAGATACAGCCGGAGAAGGTGCAGGGACCCGGCGGCGGAGAGCCCGGCGCCGCGCGGCCCGCGCGGCCCTGGTGGCTGCGCCCGGCGGTCCACACGGCGCTCGCGGGCGCGGTGATCGGCTACATCGTGGGCCACTGGCTCGGCAACTTCCTCGGCAGCAACTACCAGCAGCTTCCGCTGTCGGATTCCAGCGACTTCCCGATCGTGCTCGGGTACCTGCTCGCCGTCGTCGGCTGGCTGGCCGGGCTCGGCGTTCTCAACGACCCGCTGCGGCAGATGGCCGGCCGTCCCATCCCCATTGAGGAAGAGGACGCTGCGGCGGCATCCGGGCTCGCCAGGTACTTCCGGTACTCACTCGACCACAAGGTGGTCGGCATCCAGTACCTGGTCGGGATGATCATCTACTTCTGCACGGCCGGCCTGTTCGCGATGGCGATCCGGACCGAGCTGCTGTCGCCGGTACATCACATCTTCAGCTCGAGCACCTACGTCGAGCTCGTCGGCGAGCACGGCACGATGATGATGATGCTGATGACGTCGGTCATCGTCGGGCCGTTCGGCAACTTCCTGGTGCCGCTCATGATCGGCTCCAAGCGGGTCGCCTTCCCCAGGATCGAGGCGCTGTCGTTCTGGCTCACCCCGGCGGCGTTCCTCATCCTGTTCTCCGGCCTGATGCTGGGCGGGTTCCCGTTCGGCTGGACCGGGTACGCACCGCTGTCGATCCAGGCCGGCCCGGGTGCCGATTCCTACGCGATCGCTTTCGGGCTGATGGGCATTTCCATCATCCTGGCCGGCTTCAACATCATCGTCACCGTCATCTGCTACCGGGCCCCCGGCATGCGCTGGAGCAGGCTGCCGATATTCGTCTGGTCGATGCTGGCGACGTCAGTCCTGATGGTGCTGGCCGCGCCGGTGCTGGTCGGCGGGATGTACATGATCATTACTGACCGGACGGTGCAGACCGCGTTCTTTGCCGACCAGCTCGGCGGCAGCAGCTACCTCTACCAGAACCTGTTCTGGTTCTTCGGCCACCCCGAGGTGTACATCCTGGCACTGCCCGGCTTCGGCATCGTGTCCGAGATCATCCCGGTGTTCTGCCGCAAGCCGCTGTTCGGCTACAAGACCGCGGCCGCGGGCATGATCGGCGTGACGGTGCTCAGCTTCTTCGTCTGGCAGCATCACCTGTTCGACAGCGGGATCAACCCCGACATGCGGCCGCTGTTCATGCTCACCACCGAGCTGATCTCCATCCCGACCGGTTTCATCTACCTGGTCGCGATGGGCACGTTCTGGAAGGCCAAGATCAGGTTCACGGTGCCGATGCTGTTCGCGCTCGGCATGTACTTCAACTTCCTCATCGGCGGCATCTCGGGGGTGTTCCTCTCCGACGTGCCGGCGGACACGACCGAGCACGGCAGCTTCTTCGTGATGGCGCACTTCCACTACACGATCATGGGCGGGCTGATCTTCGCCTTCATGGCGGGCATCTACTACTGGCTGCCCAAGATGATGGGGATCAAGCTGAACCAGACGCTCGGCAAGCTCCATTTCTGGACCATGTTCATCTTCTTCAACTCCACCTTCCTGCCGCTGTTCGCGGTCGGCATGGCGGGGCAGCCGCGCCGGGCGTTCGAGTACGCGAGCAACCTGCAGACGGTCAACGACTGGGTATCGATCTCGTCGTTCTGCCTGGGCGGCTCGATCCTGATCTTCGTCATCAACTTCGTCTGGTCGACCGTCATCGTCCGCGAGCGCGAGGTAGGCAACCCGTGGCAGTCCCGCGGCCTCGAATGGCAGGTGCCGTCACCGCCGCCGCCCGGCAACTTCGAGCGGGTGCCCGTCGTGCTCTCCGGCCCGTATGAGTACGGCACGCCCGGCGCGCCGCCGGTGGCCGACCTGCACCCGCCCGCCGGGGTGGTAAGCGCGGCCTACGCGGGAAACCAGACTGCCGGAGCGGAGGCATAGCCATGGCGCAGACATCGATGGAGCCGCCGGACGGGCTGACGCCGGCTGCCGAGGAGGCGGGCTTCTACCACGAGGCCGGGCTGAACGCTACGTGGACCGGTGCCAGGCTCGCGATCGGCAGCCTGTCCTTCGGCTTCGGCGCGTTCGTGTTCGCCTACTTCTACCTGCGCTCGCTCAACTCGCACGACCGGTGGTACCCGTCCACCCTCACCGGGCCGCGGGTCTGGGCCGGGACCCTGATCATGGCGCTGATCGTGGTCAGCGCTGCGATCCAGACGGCCGCGCTGCAGCGCCTCAAGGCCGGTCACAAGGCGCCCTGGCAGCGCGGCGCCGCGGTGGCGCTGGTCCTCGGGCTCGGTGCCGTCAGCCTGCAGATCTGGGAGCTGCTGAACCTGCCGTTCTGGCCGGGCGCGGCAGGCTTCGCCAGCGTCTTCACCGGCTTCTACCCGGTGTACCTGGTGATCGCGCTGATGACGATGATCTGGCTGGAAATGATGATCATGCGCTGCAGGCCGATACCGGAGATCTCCTTCGTCGAGCAGCCGCCGACCTACGCGGAGGCCTTCGCCGTGCAGCGCTTCCAGGCGGCGCTCAGCGCGTTCACCCTGGTCTGGAACTACCTGGCCGCCGTCGCCGTGGTCGCCTGGGTGCTGTTCTACCTCGTTCACTAGTCCGTAGCGATCCCGTTTCCCGGCAAGGGAAGGAGCCCGCCGCCCGCTGGGCGCACCGTCATGAACCTCGTTCTCGCGCACTGGCAGGCCGGCTGGCTGATCTGGGCCGGTTACCTGGCGCTGGCGGTCACCCACCTGACCGGGCTGCGGCGCGTGCTGGCGGGCCGGGCGGCTGCCGCCGACCCCGCTGCCGCCGACCCCGCTGGCGCCGGCCCCGCTGGCGCCGGCCCTGCTGACCTCAGCCCCGGCAGCGGCAGTCCCGGCAGCGGGCCGCCGGCCAGCCGCGGGCAGCTCCTCAGCCAGGCCGCCACGTTCCACCTCGGGCTGCTCTGCGCGCTCGCGGCGCTGGCGTCGCCGCTGGCGTACTGGTCGGACACCTATATCTGGGTACGCGGCATCCAGGACCTGACCCTCGCCTTCTTCGCGCCGTCGCTGATCGTGCTCGGCGCGCCCTGGCTGGCGCTGCGGGCGGGCTGGCCGTGGCCGCGCCGCGGCGGGACGGGCGCGGCGGAGAGCACCGCCAGCGCGCCCGCCGGCCTAACGGGCCATAACGCAGTAACCTCCGGGCCGGTCCGCCCGCCATGGTGGCTGCGGCGGCCCGCCGCCGTCACGGTCGCCTTCAGCGTGACCTGGCTGTGCTGGCACCTGCCGCCGCTGTTCGACCTGGCGCTGCGCAGCGCCGCCGTGCGGTGGGCGGAGTACGCGTGCTATCTCGGCGCCGGCGCCGTGTTCTGGCTGCAGCTGATCGGCTCGCGCCCGTTCAGCCCGCTCTCCGGGCCGCTTCGCCGGGTGGCATTCCTCATCGCCACGGTGGGGGCGGGAACCGTGCTCGGGATGATCCTCGTCTTCGGCTCGGGGGTGCTGTACCCGGCTTACGGCGGCACCGCCCACCAGGTGATGACGGTGCTCGATGATCAGCAGCTCGCTGGCGCGGTCGTCTGGATGGGCATGCTGCCGCCGATGATCATCGCGGCGGTGGCGCTGCTCACCCGGTGGCTGGACGCGGAGGAATCCGAGGCGCTCACGACGGGCCTGGACCGGCTGCTGATCCAGCGGCAATCAGCCTGGCCGTCACGGCCGGGATCCAGATGACCAGATATTTCACCCGCAGCGGGAGGCCGGAATGCCGGGATCGATCCTTGCGATAGCGACGTCAGACAGCGCGGACGGCGGGGCCATCCTGACGTTCGCCTTCCCTATGGCGCTGTTCGTCGTGGTCGCCGTGCTGCTCTACCTGCGGTTTAGCCGGCCGCACAAGCGGGTTCCCGAGCGGCGGATCCTGGTGCCAGCCCGCGCGGCGCCGCCCGACGCCGGCACCGCGCGGGCGGCGGCGGTCGCGGCCGGGATGCCCGCGGCGTCCGGCGGCGGCGGGACCGAATCCGCCGCCGAGCCCGCTGGGGCGGTGCGGGACTCAGCGGCCGACGCGGAGCCGGGTAACGTATCTGACCGGGACGCGAGCCCGGCTGACGCCGGGGACCCCGATCAGGACACATCAGCGGCGGACGGCACGGAGGCCGGCGAGTGACACAGGCGACAAGCGCGCTGCCCGGGCGGCTTTCCCTCCCCGCCGGGGGGCGACGGCCGGTCCGGCTGGTCGCCAGGTCGCTCTTCCTGCTCACCAAGCCCCGGATCATCGAGCTACTGCTTGTCACCACCGTCCCGACGATGCTGCTGGCGCGGCGCGGGCTGCCGTCGCCCTGGCTGATCGCGCTCACGCTGCTCGGCGGCGGGCTGGCCGCCGCCAGCGCGAACACCCTGAACTGCTACATCGACCGCGATATCGACGCGCTGATGAAGCGCACCGCGCGCCGCCCGCTGGTCGCCAAGGGGACGAAGGCGCCGATCAAGCCCGGTGAGGCGCTCGCGTCCGGCATCGTGCTCGGGATCGCGTCGACGCTCGTGCTCGGGCTGGCCGTCAACTGGCTGGCGGCGGCGCTGGCCGACGGGGCGATCCTGTTCTACGTCTTCGTCTACACGCTCGGGCTCAAGCGCCGGACGGCTTCCAACATCGTGATCGGCGGCGCGGCAGGCTGCTTTCCCGTCCTGGTCGGCTGGGCCGCGGTCACCGGCACGGTGAGCCTGCCCGCGGTCGTGCTGTTCGCCGTGATCTTCCTCTGGACGCCGCCGCACTTCTGGGCGCTGGCGATGAGGTTCCGCGACGACTATGCCGCGGCCAGCGTGCCGATGCTGCCGGTCGTCGCGCCGGCTGCGACGGTGGTGCGCAAGATCCTGCTGTACTCCTACGCGATGGTCGCCGCTACCCTGGCGCTCGTCCCCTACGCCGGCTGGCTGTACGGGTGCTGCGCCGCGGGGCTGGGGGCCTGGTTCCTGGCCGAGGCGCACCGGCTGCGCGGGCGCGTCGCCGCTGGCGGCTCACCGGCCCCGATGCGGCTGTTCCATCTGTCGATCGCGTACCTCACCCTGCTGTTCGGTGCCATCGCCGTGACCGCCCTGCTGCCGTGGGGCCGCTGGTAGCGGCACCTGGGTTCATGACCGCGGAAATAAATGGGTGCTGGGACCCCAAAGAGTTCCCGTGATCATGAAATCGCAGCTACTTGGAGCAATGAGCTGACCGGGTCGCGTCCCTGGTCATGCGCCACAACCTATTGTTTAAGGTGAAATACGCTGTAATTGACCCATTGGCGGCGTCGGCCGGGCATCCTGTCTGGCATGAGCCGGCGCCCGGTTTACACCAGAAGAGCATTCCTCGGCGGTGCCGCGGCGACGGGCGCCACGGTGGCAGCCGTCAAGCTCACTGGCTCGCCGGGCGCCGCAGGGGCAGGCGCCGCGCGGGCGGGCCCGGCAGCGGAGACCAGCCGACAGCGCCAGGGCCCGCACTCAACCCGCCGCCGGGTGATCGCGGAGAACTCGCTGCCCGGCGACCCGCACTGGTGGCTCAGCAGCACCGGCGCACCCGACGCGATCATGGGGTACGCCGGCCAGGCGAGCGTGCTGCCGGGCGAGCCCATCCGGCTCTATGTCTCGACCAAGTCACGCGAGTTCAGGGTCAGGGCCTTCCGGATGGGCTGGTACGCCGGGGATCTGGCCCGCCGGGTGTGGGAGTCCGGGCCCGTGCGCGGGCACCGGCAGCGGGCGGCCACGATGACGGCCGAGACCAGCACCACCCGCGCCGACTGGGGTGTGTCGCTGACCGTGCCGACCGGCGGCTGGCCAGCCGGGTGCTACCTGCTCAGGCTCGACGCGCACTCGGGCGCGCAGCGCTACGTGCCGGTGACCGTGCGGTCAGCAAGCACGGCAGGAAAGGTCGTGATCAAGAACGCGGTAGCGACCTGGCAGGCCTACAACACCTGGGGCGGCTACGACCTGTACACGGGCCCGGCCGGGGAGTACGACGACCGCGCGCTGGCCGTCAGCCTGGACCGGCCCTACGACCAGGACGGCGCTTACCTATTCATGGTCTACGAGCGGAAGCTGGTCAACCTGGCCGAGCGAACGGGCCTCCCGCTCGCCTACCTGACCAGCATGGACATCGCCAGCGACGCCCGTGCGCTGGACGGCGCGAGCGCGCTGATCTCGCCGGGGCACGACGAGTACTGGTCGCCGCCCGAGCGCGCCAATGTCACCGCGGCGAGGGATGCTGGGGTCAACCTCGCGTTCCTCGGCGCCAACGCGATGTTCCGGCGCACCCGGCTGGCCCCCACGGAGCTGGGACCCGACCGGCTCGTCATCTGCTACAAGACCAGCTACCAGCAGGACCCCATGTACGGCGTGCACAACGCCCAGGTCACCAGCGACTGGCGGGATCCGCCCGATCCGCGGCCTGAGTCGTCGGTGATCGGCACGCTGTACGAGGGCTTCCCGGCGGTCGCCGACTACGTCGTGGCCGCGCCGGACGCCTGGATGTTCGCCGGCACCGGCGCGCGCGAGGGAACCAGCTTCACTGCGCTGGTGGGCATCGAGTATGACCGGGTCAATCCCGGCTATCCGGTGCAGCGGCCGATCCAGGTGCTGTCCCACTCGCCGCTGACCTGTAACGGCGTCAACAGCTACGCCGACTCTGCCTATTACACCCACGGCGGCGGGGCGGGAGTGTTCAACGCGGGCACGATGCGCTGGGTGGAGTCGCTCGGCGCGCCCACCTACGGCTGGGGGATCAGCAGGGGATGCGGGCGCTTCACCCGCCGGGTGACGGCGAACGTGCTGCGGGCGTTCGCTGACGGGCCTGCCGCGGCGACGTACCCGGCGCACGACAACCTGGACTCAATGGACGAGTGGGCCGGCGACCCGCTCGCGTCCCGGCATGACCTCTGGCCTCCCGTGCTGCTGTGACCGGCGGCCGGCCTCCCGTGCTGCTGTGATTCGCGGTCGCCGGCCGCGAACCGCGAGCGATTTCCCGGCGGCCGGTATCGCGGGCACGCCGGAAGCCAGCGGCCGCAGTACCCTTGAGCTGTCCCCTTCCAGCGAGCGAGGTGCGTCATGAGTCTGGCGGCCAGGTTCTCCCGGCGCGCCCGGTGGGCGGTGCCGGCCGGCGCCGTCGCCGCCGTCGGCGTGGTGGTGGCCGGATCCGTGCTCACCAGCGCATCGGCCGCGCCGTCACTGCCCGCCCGCACGCCGGCGCAGCTCATTGCCGCGATCGCGGCGAGCAAGTCGGCGCCGTCGGCGTTCAGCGGCGTGATCGTGACGAACTCGGCGCTGGGCCTGCCCGACCTGCCGGGCGAGGGCAGCGGTATGTCGATCTCTTCGCTGCTCACCGGCTCGGCCACCATCGATATCTGGTACGCGAGGCCAGCGCAGCTCAGGCTCGCCCTGCCGGTGCCGCTGGGCGAGACCGACCTGCGGGTCGACGGGGCCCAGGCGTGGCTCTGGGACAGCCAGACGAACACGGCGACGCACATCCTGCCGTCGGCCGGCGCCGTCAGGCAGGCCGTCCCCCGCGCGGCTTCCGGGATGGTCTCGCCAGCCGGGCCGCGGTTCCGGAGCAAGTCCTCCTCGTCGAGCGGGGCCTCGTCGAGCGGGGCTTATCAGAGCACCCTGCACGTTGTCCTCGCCGCGCCGACGCCGCAGCAGGTCGCCCAGCGCCTGCTGGCCGCCGTCGGGCCGACTACTACGGTGGGCGTGCAGAGCAACGTGACGATCGCGGGACAGCCCGCCTACCAGCTCACGCTCGCGCCGAAGAACCCCGGCTCGCTCGTCGGCCGGGTGAGCATCGCCGTCGATGCCAGCAACTACCTGCCGCTGCGGGTCCAGGTCTTCGCCCGCGGCGCCGCCAGCCCCGCCTACCAGATCGGCTTCACCTCGATCTCGTTCGCCCGTCCGGCCGCGTCCAACTTCGCGTTCACGCCGCCGCCCGGTGCCCGGGTGCGGACGGTCAGGCTCCCGGCCGGGCCGCCGCTGGGCGCTGTGCCCGCTGTCAGCCGCCAGGTGACCATCGGGATCCCGCGCGAGAACGCCGTCCGCGTGGGCAGCCCTCCGAAGGGCAGCGTGCAGGTCGGCGGGAAGGCACTCCGCGTGGGCAGCCTGCCGAAGGGCGGCGTGCAGATAAGCGGCACGACCGTGAAACTGCCGCCGGGCGCGATGAAGAGTCCCAGGATCGTCTTGCCGAAGAACATGTCCAGGATCGAGCGGCAGCACCTGCTGACGGTGCTTCGCGGGAACCTGGCACGCGCCAGGCGCCTGCACCCCGGCGCGTTCAGCTTGCACGGCGGCTGGTCCGGGTACGCGCCACCGCCTGGCGGAACGTTCGGCTGGTACGCCTACTCACCACTGACCGGAAGCACGTTCCCGGCCGGCGCGAGCAGCCCGGCCAGGGTGATCGGCACCGGCTGGATGTCGGTGGCCGTGCTGCCGGCCGGGGGCCTGACCGGTGCCACTGGCGGCGAGGCCGGCGTCCTGCTGCGGTCCGCCACCCCGGTGCACGGCTCGTGGGGCAGCGGCAGGCTGCTGCGCACCAGCCTGCTGTCCGTCCTGATCACCAGTGACGGCAAAGTGCTGATCGGCGCCGTCACGCCGTCGGTGCTGTACGCCGCCGCGGCACAGGCGAAGTGAGCGCTGCCTCGCGCGCTGCCGGGCAGCGGGACGAGATCAGCTTCGGGCGGCCCGACGACGGGCCGCTGCCCGGCGAGCCTGGCCAGCTCCCGGCCGGGCCTGGCCAGCTCCCGGCCGAGGCTCGCCAGCTGCCCGGCGATGCCGGGCCGGCGATCACGACAAGCGGGCTGGCCAAGCGGTTCCGCGGCGGTCAGCTCGCCGTGGGCGGCATCGACCTTGCGGTGCCGCATGGCTCCGTTTACGGGTTCCTCGGCCCGAACGGATCGGGTAAGACGACCACGATCCGGATGCTGCTGGGGCTGGTCCATCCCACTAGCGGCAGCCACGAGCTGCTCGGGGTCCCCATGCCGGCTGGCGCGAACGCCGTCCTGTCCCGGGTCGGGTCGCTGGTCGAGGGCCCGGCCTTCTACTCTCAGCTGTCCGGCAAGGCCAACCTGGCCAGGTACGACGCGGCAGACCGTACCGCGGACCCGCGCACCGCCGACGCGCGGATCTGCGGCGCCCTGGACCGGGTCGGCCTGCTCAGCGCGGCCAGGAAGCACTACCGCGCCTACTCCCTCGGCATGAAGCAGCGACTGGCGATCGCGGCCGGCCTGCTCGGGCCGCGCGAGCTGCTGATCCTGGACGAGCCGACCAACGGCCTCGACCCGCAGGGCACCAGGGAGGTACGCGGCCTGATCAGGGAGATCGCCGCCGACGGCACGACCGTCTTCGTGTCCTCCCACCTGCTGGCCGAGGTCGAGCAGATCTGCTCGCACGTCGGGGTGATGCGGACGGGGAAGCTGGTGTTCCAGGGGACGCTGGGGCAGCTGCGCAGCCGGGGCGCGACGCGGATCCTGGTCCGCACCGCCCAGCCCGCCCGGGCGGCGGAGGTGCTGGCCGGCCTCGGTCTGGCCGACGTCCAGGCCGGCCAGCACGAGGCGAGCGGGCAGCTCGGCGGGCAGCCGCCGGAAGAGGTCTGCGCGCAGCTCGTGCAGGCCGGCGTCCCGGTCGCCGGGCTCGACACCCCGCGGCCCAGCCTGGAGGACCTGTTCGTCGAGCTCACCGGCGAGGGCTTCGATGTCGACGGCTGACGTCACCGGGCCGGCCGCAGAGGTCACCGGGCCGGCCGCAGAGGTCACCGGGCCGGCCGCAGAGGTCACCGGGCCGACGGCGGAACTCACCGGGCCGACGGCCGAACTCACCGGCGCGCGGCTCGATCCGGCCCGGCAGCCGAGTTACCGGCTGGGCCCCGTTCGTTCCTGGATACGGTTCCTGCGCTCGGAGCTCAGCCTTGTCTTCCTGCGGTGGCGCAATCTCGCGCTGCTCGCGGTGCTCGCCGCGATCCCGGTGCTGGTCGGGGTCGCGCTCAAGCTGTCCGCGCCGCAGGCCGGCGGCGGCAACGGGCAGGGGCCCGCGTTCCTGGACCAGGTGGCGGGCAACGGCGTGTTCCTCGCGCTGCTCTCGCTGACCGTGCTGCTCACCCTCGTGCTGCCGCTCGTCGTCGCGGTGGTGGCCGGAGACTCGGTGGCCGGCGAGGCCGGCCACGGCACGCTGCGCTACCTGCTCGCCATTCCCGCCGGGCGGGCCAGGCTGCTCGGCGTCAAGTACGCCGCCGTGGTCGTCTTCGGCCTGGCCGCGTGCGGGGTGGTCACGGCGGCGTCGCTGGCCGTGGGCGCGGCGCTGTTCCCGGTGGGGCCGGTGACCCTGCTGTCCGGCACGACCATCTCACTCGGGGCCGGGCTGCTGCGGATCGTCTTCGTCACCCTGTACGTGGCGGCCGCGATGGCGGCGCTGGCGGCGATCGGGCTGGCGATCTCGACGCTGACCGAGCATCCCATCGGCGCCATCGCCGCGATCCTGGTGCTCGCGCTGGCCAGCGAGGTGTCCGACAGCGTGCCGCAGTTCGCCGTGGTGCATCCGTACCTGCCGACGCACTGGTGGCTCTCGTTCGACGCCCTGCTCCGGTCGCCGATCGCCTGGCCGGACCTGATGCACGGGCTGGCGTCGTTCGGCGCTTACGTGATCATCTTCGGGGCGATCGCCTGGGCGCGCTTCACGACGGCTGACGTCACCAGCTGAACCTGGTCTGCCCGCGCTGAGCACGGGCCGGATGCTCCGGCCGGCGGCCGCGCCGGGCCGTGCTGCGGGCGCAGCTCGCTCAGGCGCGGATCCGCTCTCGGACGGTGGCGGTGACCTGCCCGGCACGGGCGATGATGTCGTCGGCCTTGCCGGTCTCGGCGATCAGGTCCAGGCTGGCATGCTCGTCGGCGATGCCCGCGAGGTTGATCTCGATGTTCACCCGGGCAGTGGCCGCCGCGGCGCGGGCAGCCTCGGCCGCGGCCGCGACGTCGGTGATGACGCTGGGGTTGCCGATCGCGACCAGCGCCTGGGCCAGGTCCACCACCATCCCGGCGACGCTGATGACCTGGGCCTGCGGCCAGGCCGCGCCGGCCATTGCCCGGGCGATGACCTCGGAGCGGGCGGCCCGCTCCTGTTCGGTGGACTTGGGGAGCTGGTAGGCGTCGATCACGGCAGTGAAGGCGTCGGCGTCAGCCTCGGCCAGCCGGAGCGCGATGCCGCGCAACTCGTCGACCTCGGTGATGATGCGGCCGATCGTCACCTGGTGCTCGGCGTACCTCTCGCCGGTGGTGTAACGGGCAACCATGCCGAGCAGCGCCGCACCCTGCGCCGCGTGCAAGGCCGCGGCGGTACCCCCGCCCGGGGCCGGCACGCGGTCCGCGAGCCGGCGCAGGAAATCGCCGAGCTTCTCGTCGCTGATAGGCACTCGTCCTCCCGCCAAGATCCTCCCACGAGCCGGCCTCGCGCTGGCCCGCTACGCCCGACGCCAGCGGTGACGCGGCCCGGCGGCCGGCGGGTGCCGCACGACGGCGGCCCGGACCGGGCATCATTGCGCCATGGGCCTTGGCGGACAGGACTGGATCGGGCAGCTTCCTGCCGAGCTCGCCGGACAACGCAAGATCCTCAACGGGCTACTGGCGCTGTGCGAATCCGACGACGAGATCTGCTGGCTGGTGATCGGCTGCTCGCTGGCCCGGGGCGCGGCAGACCGGCTGTCGGACCTCGACGTGGCCATCGGGGTCAGGGACGAGGAGTTCGCCGCCGTCGCCGTGCGGGTCCGCCGGGCGGCGGGCCGGCTGGGGGAGCTCGTCGACAGCTACCACCATCAGATCCCGGGCCTGGCGGGGACGCACGAGCGGATCTTCGCCCAGTACGCCGATCGCTGCCAGCTCGACCTGGTGCTGCTGCCCGCATCGGTGCCCGGCGGCGGCCGGCCACGTGCCGGATCCCCAGTACGGCCTCACCAGCATCCTGGACTTTGCGCCAGGGCAGGTCCCGGACGGGATGGCGGCCACGGTCGCTGACCTGGATCCGGCCCGGCTGCTGTCCGCGGCCCGGCGGCTGGCGGAACTGCTCAGCGAGACCGGCCAGCGCCTGCCCGATGACCAGCGGGCGGTGCTCCCTGACGCCATGGCCAGCTACGTCACCGACGACCTGGCGTCACTCACGGCCTCCGCCGGCCCGCCCTGACCCTGGCCCGGCCGGCAGCCGGGACGCAGGCGCCCGTCTAGGGTGGTCGGGTGCTGACACGCTGGCTAGGCTGGTTCTCGGCGGCGGGCGTCACGCTGGTGACCTTCGCGCTGCTGATTCTGGACCTCACCGACGTCGGGTTCCGGCGCTGGTGGGCGGCTCGCGCGCTGACCACCGACACGGTGGCGGGGCTGCTCGTGCTGCTGGTCACGGTGCTGGTCGTCGACCAGGTGGTCAGCCGCCGGCAGGTCAACGACCGATCCCGTGCCGTCGCGGCACAGGCGGCCATCGTGATGGGCCAGGCCACCCTTTCGTCCAGGGCGGTGTCCGCGGCGCTGGACGGCTCCGGGGAACGCGGCGCCGCGTCCGACCAGGTACGGACCTACATGATCATGTTGCTCGTGGCCGCGCCGGTGCTGATTGACGCCAGGGTGTCACGGACCTTCCTGGAAGAAGCCCAGCGCCTCGGCGGCGCGATGGTGCGCGCGCTGACCACGATGGCCAAGGCGCCGGGCGCGACCACCATCTCGGGCGCCGGGCTCGACGACGCGGTCAAGCGACTTCGGGCCGCATCGGCCCCGCTGCTGGCGACGCTCAATCCCGACGAACTGCTCGCCGCCGGCGGCGGCGGCTGACCGGCGGCGGCGGCTAGCCGCCGCCGGCCGCGCTGACCGGCGCCGGGCGCGGGATCACGCCGCCGCAACCCGATCGATGTGGTATCGAGCGGGTTGGGTGCCGGTTGGGTGCCGGTGAGCGCCACATCCACCGGGTTCACGATGCTGTCCAAGTCATCAGGATCTGACGCGTGTGCGGGGTGCCGACGTATGGCGTCAGCGCATCGACGGGCGGACCTGGGAGCCCGGTAACGAGGCCGACGCCTCGTCGATAACAAGTCGGTTAGTTTGATGAATTTCCCCTTGACACCGGGTGAAGGCCGGCTGACACTACTGCACATATTGAAACGTTCTACACCCCAGCGCGAGTCAGCCGTGCTGTGAGCGAGAGGCACCCATGGGACCTGGGCGCGGGACCGGCGGCGAGGCCGACCAGCCTGCCGTCCCCGCCCACCCGGCGATCCCCTCGACCCCCCCGGGCGCGACGGAGCCGGCGGACAGATCCCGCCGGGCGGCCGGGCTGGCCGGAGAGCCCGCCAGCGGGCGCGTGCCAGGTGCGCCAGGCGGGAACGCGAACGAGGCCGCGCACGGCGACGCACTGCTCTCGCTCGTGCACGTGGCCAAGGCCTTCGGCGCGGTGCAGGCGATCGCGGACGGATCGATCGAGCTGTACGCCGGCGAAGCGCACGCGCTGGTCGGCGAGAACGGCGCGGGCAAGTCCACGCTGGTCAAGATCCTGGCCGGGGTGCACCAGCCGGACAGCGGGACGCTCCTGATCGACGGAAGGCCGGCCACCCTGCACGGCCCAGCCGCCGCCAGGGACGCCGGAATCGCCGTCATCTACCAGGAGCCGACCCTCTTCCCCGACCTGACCGTGGCGGAGAACATCTTCATGGGGCGCCAGCCGCTGCGGGCCGGCCGCCGGATCGACACCCGGGCGATGCGCGCCCGGGCAGCCGAGCTCTTCGGACGGCTCGGCGTGCCGCTCGACCCGGCCCGCATCTGCCGCGGCCTGTCCATCGCCGACCAGCAGATCGTCGAGATCGGCAAGGCCCTGTCGCTCAACGCGCGGGTCATCGTGATGGACGAGCCCACGGCCGCGCTTTCGGCCCTGGAGGTCGCCAGGCTCTTCGACGTGGTGCGCGCGCTGCGGGCCGCGGGCTCCGCGGTGCTCTTCATCTCGCACCGGCTCGAGGAGGTGTTCGAGATCTGCCAGCGGGTCACCGTCATGCGCGACGGCAGGCAGGTGCTCAGCAGCGAACTCGCCGGGCTGACCGCCGACGACCTGGTGCGCGCCATGGTGGGCAGGGACATGCCTGATCGCTCCGCGGGCGAGCAGAGCTCGCCTGGCCAGCTCGTGCTGTCCGTGCAGCACCTGACCAGGGAAGGCGTGTTCACCGACATCTCGTTCGGGGTCCGCGCGGGGGAGATCGTGGCGTTCGCCGGCCTGGTCGGATCGGGCCGCAGCGAGGTCGCGAGGGCGATCTTCGGAATCGACCGCTACGACGCGGGCAGCGTGACGGTGGCAGGCCGCCGGCTCCGCCGGGGATCGCCGGCCGGCGCGATGGCCGCCGGGGTGGGCCTGGTGCCCGAGGACCGCAGGCAGCAGGGGCTGGTGATGGACATGTCCATCCAGCAGAACATGACGCTCGCCTCGCTAGGCCGGCTCCAGCACGCGGGCCTGATCTCGGCCGCCGCCGAGCGGGCCTTCGCCACCGACTGGGCGACCCGGCTGCGGCTCAAGTACGGCCGCCTCACCGACCCGGTCGCGCGGCTGTCCGGTGGTAACCAGCAGAAGGTCGTGCTGGGCAAGTGGCTCGGCCGCAGGCCGGCCCTGCTGATCGTGGACGAGCCGACCCGCGGTATCGACATCAACACCAAGGCCGAGGTGCACCGGCTGCTCGCGCAGCTGGCCGCCGACGGGGTCGCGATCCTGATGATCTCCTCCGAGCTGCCCGAGGTGCTGCACGTCAGCGACCGGATCCTGGTCATGCGGGAGGGCCGCCTGACCGCGGAGTACGCGCGCGCCGACGCGTCCGAGGAAATGATCATGACTGCGGCGACCGGCCAGATCCAGGCGCAGGCCTCATGAGCGCCACCGCGACGCAGCGGCGCGATCCCGCGCCACCGCCCCCCGACCCCGGCTCGCGGCGGCTCACCGAGCGGGTGTTCCGGGTCAGGGAGTCCGGCATCCTCGCCGTGCTCGTCGTCTTCGTGGCCATCACGACCGCCATCCAGCCGCGCTTCCTCGACACGCAGAACATCCAGTTCGTGCTGATCAACACCACCGTCTTCGCCCTGCTCGCGCTCGGCGAGACCATGGTCGTGGTCAGCCGCAACGTGGACCTGTCCATCGGCTCGGTGCTCGGACTGTCGGCCTACCTCTCCACCCGGCTGTTCAGCCAGGTGCACGGGATCCCGGTTCCCGCGGTGTTCGCCGTGGGCCTGGCCATCGGGCTGGCCTGCGGGGTGGCGAACGGGCTGATGGTGTCGCTGGGGCGGGTGCCCAGCCTGGTGGTGACGCTGGCCACGCTCTACATCATCCGGGGCATCGACATCCTGATCGTGGGCGGCAACGAGGTGGTGGCGCAGTCCCTGCCGAACGCCTTCGCCAACATCCCGCAGGACACCGTGCTCGGGGTGCCCGACCTCGCCATCGTGATCGCCGCCGTCGTCGCGCTCGGGGCCTACTACCTCCGCTCGTTCCGGTCCGGGCGGGAGCTCTACGCGATCGGCTCCAACCCCGACGCCGCCAGGCTCGCCGGAATCCCGGTCGGCAAGCGGATCTTCACCGCGTTCGCGGTCAGCGGCGCGCTGGCCGGGCTGGCCGGAGTGCTCTGGGCCGCCGAGTACCAGACGATCGACTCCACCGCCGGGACCGGCTACGAGCTGCTGGTGGTGTCGGCGGTGGTGGTCGGCGGCGTGGCGATCTTCGGCGGCAGCGGGACCGCGATCGGGGCGGCGATCGGCGCGCTGCTGCTCGCCGCCATCAACTCCGCGCTCAACGTGCTGGGCATCGCGCCGTTCTGGGACCAGGCGATCGCCGGCTTCCTGCTGCTGCTGGCCATCACCCTCGACCGGGTGATCTCGCTCCGGCTGGTGGCCGCGCTGCGAGTAAGGAGCTCCCGCCGTGCAGGCTGAGCGCGACGCTGCGGGCACCGGCCAGGCCGCCGCCGGCCCCGCCACGGGGCATGACGAGGCAGTGTCGGCCGGTCCCGGCCCGCGGCGGCCGGCCTCGCGGGGCGCCGCGGCGGGCCAGCTGCTGCGGCGGTCGGCGCGCTGGGAGACCGGGCTGGTGGTGCTGGTCATCGCCATCGCCGTGTTCGGCGCGTCGACCTCGTCGGAGTTCCTGACCGGATACAACCTCTTCAACCTAGGCCTGAGCTCCGGCGAGATCGCGATCATGGCGCTGCCCATGACGCTCATCATCATCAGCGGCGAGATCGACCTGTCGGTGGCCTCGACGCTCGGCATGTCGAGCGCGCTGCTGGGGGTGCTGTGGAGCAAGGGCTGGCCGATGCTGGCCATCTTCGCCGTTCTGTTGCTGCTCGGGGCCGCGGCCGGCCTGCTCAACGGCCTGCTGGTGACCCGGGTGGGGCTCCCCTCGCTGGCCGTGACCATCGGGACGCTGGCGCTGTTCCGCGGCATCGCCCTGATCACCATCGGCGCGAACACGGTCTCCAACTTCCCGGCCGCCTACACCAACATGGGCGTGCAGCCGATCCCGCACACGGAGCTCTCCTACAGCGCGGGGATCTTCATCGTGCTGGCGGTAATTTTCGGCGTAGTGCTGCACGGCACCCCGTTCGGCCGGTCGATATACGCCATGGGCGCCAACCAGGACGCGGCGCTGTTCGCCGGAATCCGGGTGAAGCGTATCAAGACCCTGCTCTACATGATCTCCGGCGTGGTCTGCGCCATGGCGGGGGCACTGTGGACCTTCCGCCTCGACACGGCGGTCCAGAACAACGGCCTCGGCCTGGAACTTGACGTCGTCGCCATCGTGCTGCTGGCCGGCGTGTCGATCTTCGGCGGCAAGGGATCCATCGTCGGCGTGGTCCTCGCCGTGCTGGCCTTCGCCGGGCTGCAGAACGCGCTGCTGCTGACGAACTTCAACCAGGAGGCAACCGGCATCGTGATCGGCGGGCTGCTGCTGGCCAGCGTGTTCGTGCCGAACGCGGTGTCCTTCACGGCCCGGGCGCGCGAATCGCTCGCCCGGCGGAGCCGAGCGGCGCCCGCGGCGATCGGAGCGGGCCATGAGTGACCGCCGCCACCAACTACAACCACCTCGTTTCCGTTCCTCCCCAATTGAAAGGATTCACCATGAAGGGTTCCCTGAGACGGGTTCTGCTGCTGCCAGCGGCGCTCGCCACCGTGTCCGTCGTCGTCGCCGCGTGCGGGTCGTCCGGCACGTCGTCGCCGGCTAGCTCGTCCTCCGGCGCGGCCTCGGGCGCGCTGAAGACCGGGCTGAAGGTGTTCGTCATCCCCAAGAACCTCGGCAACCCGTACTTCACCACGTCGGACAGCGTGAAGTCCGGCGGCGCGCTGGCGGCGCTGAAGCAGCTGGGCGAGGACGGCACCGAGACCAGCGGGACGGCCGCGACGCCGGCCTCGCAGATCCCCGCCATCCAGGCGGCGATAACCAAGGGCGCCAACGCCCTGCTGGTCTCCGCGTCCGACCCGACGGCACTGTGCCCGACGCTGAACGCGGCGATCAAGAAGGGCATCACCGTGGTCACGTACGACTCCGACGCGCCCACCTGCCGCACCCTGTTCGTGAACCAGGCATCCACCGCGCAGATCGGCACCAGCGAGGTCTCGCTGCTCGCGTCGGAGATTCACGACAGCGGGCAGATCGCGATCCTGTCGGCCACCGCCTCGGCGCCCAACCAGAACGCCTGGATCGGCTACATGAAGCAGGAGCTGAAGAATTACCCGAAGATGAAGCTGGTCACGACCGTGTACGGGAACGACGACCCGACCACGGCCACCCAGGTGGCGCAGGGGCTGCTGCAGCACTACCCGAACCTCAAGGGCATCATCTCGCCGACGACCGTCGGGATCCTGGCGGCGGCACAGGTCGTGAGCGCTTCCTCGCGCCGCGGCAAGCTGCTGGTCACCGGCCTCGGCACGCCGGACTCGCTGAAGAAGTACGTGGCGAACGGCACGGTGCAGGCGTTCGAGCTCTGGAACCCGGCCAACCTCGGCTACCTCGCCGCCTACGCGGCGGTCGAGCTCGCGTCGAAGAAGATCACCAACGCGGCCGGCCAGTCGTTCACGGCCGGGAAGCTCGGCAAGTTCACGGTGGGCATGGACCACACGATCCTGCTCGGCCCGCCGTTCGTCTTCACCAAGTCCAACATCAACCAGTTCAACTTCTGACCGCAGTGGCGGCCGTGGTCCCGGACGCAATCCGCCGGGACCACGGCCAGCCCGGACCACGGCCAGCCCGGACCACGGCCAGCCCAGACCACGGCCAGCCCAGACCACGGCCAGCCCTGACCACGGCCAGCCCAGACCACGGAGGCGCGACGATGGAGCGGGTCTGCTTCCTCGCGCGGATCCGGCCGGACCGGCTCGACGAATACCGGGCCAGGCACGCCGAGGTCTGGCCGGAGATGACAGAAGCACTGAGCAAGGCCGGCTGGGCCAACTACAGCCTCTTCCTTTCCGATGACGGGCTGCTCGTCGGCTACCTGGAGACCGATGACTATCCCGCCGCACTGCGGCGGATGGCGCAGACTGGCGTCAACGACCGCTGGCAGGCGGAGATGGCGCCCTTCTTCGCCGGCCCGGCCGGCCAGCGGCCCGACGTGGGGTTCACCAGGCTGGCCGAGATCTTCCACCTCGACTAAGCAACGACCAGACCGCGCCGCACCTCGACGCAACCGAGCAGACCGCGCAGACCGCGCAGACCGCGCAGCACCGCGACCTGCAGCCTGGAGATGACCGCATGCCTGACCTGACCGCCACGGCGAACGCCCTGAAAGCCCACCGGATCGAGCTGCCGTCCTGGGCCTTCGGCAACACCGGCACTCGTTTCAAGGTGTTCGCCCAGCCCGGCGTGCCGCGGACGCCGCAGGAGAAGGTGCTGGACGCGGCCCAGGTCCACCTGTTCACCGGGGTCGCGCCGAGCGTCGCGGTGCACATCCCCTGGGACAAGGTCGACGACTACGCGGGCCTGGCGCGGTTCGCCGCCGACTGCGGGGTGCGGATCGGCACGGTCAACGCCAACGTCTTCCAGGACGACGACTACCGCCTGGGCAGCGTCGCCAACCCGGACCCGCGGATCCGCCGCAAGGCGCTCGACCACCTGCTGGAGTGCGTCGACATCATGGACGCCACCGGGTCGCGCGACCTCAAGCTGTGGTTCGCCGACGGGACCAACTACCCGGGCCAGGACGACATCCGCGCCCGGCAGGACCGGCTCGCCGAGGCGCTGCGGGCCGTCTACCAGCGGCTGGCGCCGACCCAGCGGATGCTGCTGGAGTACAAGCTCTTCGAGCCGTCGTTCTACACCACCGACGTGCCGGACTGGGGCACCTCCTACCTGCACTGCGTCGCGCTCGGCCCGCAGGCCGCGGTCGTGGTGGACACCGGTCACCACGCGCCCGGCACCAACATCGAGTTCATCGTGGCCCTGCTGCTGCGAGCCG
>Ga0302326_10000834_pt1 | contig 80724 bp, 59 predicted proteins | sample Palsa_T0_3_FD_202264 | JGI IMG/M metagenome (GOLD analysis project Ga0302326, IMG submission 202264) | Peat permafrost microbial communities from Stordalen Mire near Abisko, Sweden - Palsa_T0_3 | ecosystem: Environmental > Terrestrial > Soil > Palsa > Peat permafrost | place: Sweden: Abisko...
CCGACGGAAGCATCTCTGCAAACGATGCGCGCGAACTCGTTGCGTATGCGACGCAATATCACATCACCGTCATTCCCGAGCAGGAGGCGATTGGGCATCTGCGCAAGATGCTGCAATGGGAGACCTATGCGGATGTGGCGGAGACGCCGCACGGCGCGGTGCTGTCGCCAGGGCAGCCTGGATCGATCCCGCTGATTGACCAGATGTTCAAGGAGCTGGCGGCGATGTATCCGGGACCGTTTCTGCATATCGGCGGTGATGAGACGATTGATTTAGGGATTGGGCGGACGCGCGGGGACGTGGATGCGCGCGGGCTACCCACGGTGTACATCGATTATCTAAAACAGATTGTGACGAGCCTTGAACCTCTGCATAAGAAGATTCTTTTCTGGGGCGATGTTGCACAGAGCGATCCTGAGTTACTGAAGGAACTTCCTGCGGAGATCAAGCACCAGTTGATTGCGGTGGCGTGGGGGTATACGCCGAAACCGAAGGGATTTCTGCAGGAGTTGAAGCCATATACCGCGGCTGGGATTCCGGTGTGGGTGTCGCCCTCAATCAACAACTATCGTCAGGTATGGCCGAACCAGCAGTTGGGGCTGGACGACATCCAGGAGTTTACGCGCGACGGGCAGCAGTACGGCGCGACGGGCCAGCTAAACACGCTGTGGAATGATGATGGCGAGTCGTTGGCGAACATGAACTGGTATGGGATTCTGTTTGGCGCGGCGGCGGCGTGGCAGCATGGCGAGTCATCGATCCCGGTGTTTCAGCAGAGCTTTGCGCAGGTGTTTCACGGGGACTCACTGGGGTTGTTGAACCAGGCGCAGGGCGAGCTGACGGGGGCGATGACGTTGTTGCACGACAGTAAGGTAATTGGAGCAACGGAGGGTACGGACGGATTGTTCTGGGTGGATCCCTGGTCGAAGGACGGACAGGTGATGGCGGAGAAGATGCGTCCGATTAATTCCGAGGTGCGGCTGTATGCCGAGCGAGCGCTGAAATACATTGCGCAGGCGAAGGCGCAGGAGCCGAATCTGCGCGAGCCGGATGCGATCTCGGCGATGGAGTTCGGGGCGCGGCGGATTGATTTTTTGGGGCTGAAGTTTCAACTTGCGGATGAGATGGTCGATGGGTACACGCAGGCGCAGGGGACGGCGTTCGGAACGGTGAGCGTTCACCCGGTGGGGCCGCGGCCTTCGGTGTCGGCGATGCTGTCGGATATTAATGGCGTGAATGGACGGCTGCAGGACATCATCGATGGCTACTCGCAACTGCGCGAGATGTTTGCGCAGCAGTGGAACAAGACGTATCGGCCATCGGGTTTGCGGCCAGTGCTGGAGCACTATGACTACACGATTGCGCAGTGGTATGCGCGGGTGGACAAGGTGCGCAGTGCGCAGCGGCAGTGGAGTGAGTTGAGGACGCTGCCGCCGGCGAGCGATCTGGGGATTCCGACTGCGGGGGCGGTTGCGCCGCCTGCACCGGGGGCAACTCCGACGACCACTCCTGCCGCGATGCCGCCGACGACCGCGGCTCCTGCAACACCGCCTCCGACTGCGACGCCGGACGCGCCGCACAACCCGTAACAGGAGATCGAATTGGTTAGTCATCCGTTGACGGTTCGGGTCTTGGCGGTTCTGCAACTGGTGGGAACGCATCATCTGCATGCGTTCGATCTTGCGCTGGTTGCGGTGTACCTGGTGGGGATTACATTGTTCGGGTTGCGGTTCCGGAAGCGGTCGGGTGCGGGTGTGGCGGACCGGTCGTTACGCAGCTATTTTCTGGCTAACAACACGATACCGTGGTGGGCGATCTCGCTGTCGATTGTTTCGGCGGAGACTTCAACGTTGACGATCATTTCGATACCGGGGGTGGCATTCGCGGGAGACTTTGGATTTCTGCAGGTTGTGATCGGTTACATGATTGGGCGCATCGTGGTGGCAGGGCTGTTCTTGCCGCGATACTTCGCGGGCGAGATGCTGACGGCGTACCAGTTGATTGACCGGCGCTTTGGGCCGTCGCTGCACAAGGTGACGGCTGGGCTGTTTTTGTTGACGCGCGCGGCGGCGGAAGGCGTGCGGGTATTTGCGGTTTCAATCGTAGTGGGGATTGCAATTGGGACGCGCGATGTGTTGTCGATTGGGATCATCAGCGCGCTGACGCTGCTGTATACGTTTGAGGGCGGGATGGCGGCGGTGATCTGGACGGATGTGGTGCAGATGGCGATTTATATTGGAGGGACGGTTGTGGCGATCGCTACGCTGGGGTCGCACGTGACGGGCGGATGGAGCACGATCCATGCGGTGGCTGCGGGTGCGGGCAAGTTTCACATGCTGAACTTCGCACTGAATCTAACGACGACGTATACGTTCTGGGCAGGTGTGTTGGGCGGAACGTTTTTGACGATGGCGTCGCATGGGACGGACCAATTGATGGTGCAGCGAATGCTGGCGGCTAAGAATCTGCGCGAGTCGCAACTGGCGCTGCTGAGCTCGGGTGTGGTGATCTTCGTCCAGTTTGCGCTGTTCCTGCTGATTGGAGTGGGGCTGTTTGTGTTTTATGGACAGCATCCGGCGGCATTCGCGAGCGCGGACAGGATCTTTCCAACGTTCATTGTGCGGGAGATGCCGGTGGGTGTTGCGGGGCTGCTGGTGGCGGCGATCCTGGCCGCTGCGATGTCGAATCTTTCGGCGGCGTTGAATAGTTTGTCGTCGACGACGGTAGTGGATTTCTATATGCGCGTGCGGCCGAAGGCGGATGATCGGGAGCGCGCGATTGTGAGCAAGTCGTCCACCGTGCTGTGGGCGATGGTGCTGTTTACGATTGCGGTGTACGCGGTGTCTGTGGGCGGGAAGGGCCACGTGGTGGAGATTGGGTTGTCGATTGCGTCGGTTGCGTATGGATGCTTGTTGGGCGTGTTTTTGTTGGGGACGTTGACGAAGTTTGCTACGCAGACAGGGGCGACGATTGGAATGGTGTTTGGATTTGTGCTGAATGTTTGGCTTTGGCAGGGTATGTTTCCGGCGCATGTTGGAGGGATAACGATTCCGCATATTGCGTGGACCTGGTATGTGCTAATTGGCGCTGCGGCGACGTTTGGCGTGGGGTCGCTGGCGAGCTTTGTGTTTGGGAAACAGTCGGCGCGGAGGGGCGCGGTGGTGGTGATCGCGCTGCTGTTCGTGACGCGGGTCGGCGTAGCGCAGAGCGCGGAGGTGAAGGCGCCAGATTTTAGTGAGGTGTCGGCGCTATTGAACGACGCCGCGGCGACGCATCGGCCACCGGGAGCGGTGGTGGTGATTGGACATGGTGGCGAGGTGGTGTTCGAAGAGGCATATGGCGTTCGCAAGCTGGCCGGTGAGCCGGGATTGGATGGCGAGCCGAGTGCTGCCGAGCCGATGACGGAGGATACGATCTTCGATATGGCGTCGCTGAGCAAATGTTTGAGCACGGCGACCGCGGTGATGCAGTTGTATGAGCAGGGCAAGGTGGAGTTCGATGAGCCGGTCGAGAAGTACCTGCCGGGATTTAATGCAGAGCATGATCCGGAGCGCGCGAAGGTGACGGTGCGGATGTTGCTGACGCATACGTCGGGCGAGGCGCCGGATGTGAATTTGAAGGATGCGTGGGGGCTGGCTGCGCCGAACTTCATGGAGGGCGTGCATCGAGCACTGACAACGCCTTTGATGTCGGCACCGGGCGAGGTGTTTCGCTACTCGGATATTAATTTTATTTTGCTGGGATATATGGTGCAGGTGCTGAGCGGCGAGCCGCTGGATGTGTATGCGCAGGAACATATCTTCAAGCCGCTGGCGATGGCGGAGACGCGGTACCTGCCGCTGGCGAAGGCTTGCGGTCCGCATCGGGTGGTGGGTGCGGCGATTGCGTGGGCGCCGACGCCGAAGGGGCGCGAGTTGTTTGCTTGTCCGAAGGGCGAGTGGAGCACTTCCCTGATGCCTCGGATTGCTCCGGAGGCGCATGACGATGAGGCGAAGGGTGATCCTGCGACGAATCCTGATTATGATCGGCTGCTGCGCGGAACGGTGCATGATCCAACGACACGGAGGATGGGCGGCGTGGCTGGACATGCGGGAGTGTTTTCTACTGCGCATGATGTGTCGCTGTTTGCGCAGGGGCTCTTGGATCGGCTGGCGGGACGGCCGAGTAATTTTCCGCTGAAGCAGTCGACGCTGGAGTTGATGGTTGCGCCGCAGCAGCCGGGGCATGCGACGGGGCAGGTGGCTACGGCGAATGCCGCGGAGCGCGCGGCGATTGCGGCTGGAGAGAAGCCGGCTGCGGCCGGATTGGCCCCGCACTACCCCGCGATGAGGGACCAGGATCTGCGTGGGTTTGGGTGGGATATTGATACGGCTTTTTCGAAGCCGCGCGGGGTGGTGTTTCCAATTGGAAGCTTTGGGCATACTGGGTTTACGGGGACGTCGTTGTGGATGGATCCAGGGTCGGACACGTATGTGATTTTGCTGGCGAACGCGATTCATCCTCGGGGGAATCCGCCGATATCGACTCTGCGCGGGGAGGTGGCGACGGCGGCGGCGCAGGCGCTGAAGATTGATTTCATAGATCAGATGGGAAGTCTCAACTGCGTTTACAACCCGGATGAGGGTCCGAGGTATTGTTCCGGCGGGATCGCCTATGCGGATGGCACGGTTGATAAGATCAACCCTCCTGTGTTGACCGGAATCGCTTCACTGGAAGCACATCATTTCGATGTGCTCCGCTCGCTCCAGCAGTCAGGCTCATTACGTATTGGGGTTCTAACCAATCAGACGGGCGTCGATATTGACGGTCGGCGGACGGTGGATATTCTCGCAATGGATTTGCCGAAGGCGGTGCCGGGGGCTAAGCTTGCGGCGATTTTTTCGCCGGAGCATGGGATTTTTGGGAAGCAGGATTCTACGCACATGGGGGCTGAGGTTGATCCGGCTACCGGGCTGCATGTGACGAGCCTTTATGGACCGACGGAGGCGGACAAGCGGCCTTCGCATGAGGCATTGAAAGATTTGGATGCTGTGGTGATCGATCTGCAGGACGCGGGGGTTCGGTTTTTTACGTACGACACAGTGACGGGATATTTTCTGGAGGCTGCGGCGAAGGAGAAGACTGAGTTCCATCATGACTTGAGGATCGTGGTGCTGGATCGACCAGATCTGATTGGCGGCGAACAGGTGCAGGGGCCGATGTCGGATGAGAACCTGACAACGGGGGTAGCAGCATATATCGACTACATGCCACTGCCGGTGCGGACGGGGATAACGATTGGAGAGCTGGCGCGGTATATCGTTGGCGTGAAACACCTGGATATGGATCTGACGGTGGTGCCAATGGAGCACTGGACGCGCGCTCAGTACTTCGATGAGACGGGGTTGCCGTGGGTGAATCCTAGTCCGAACCTGCGGACGATGACGGCGGCGGTGCTGTATCCGGGGCTGGGGTTTCTGGATTTCAGTGGGGTGTCGGTGGGGCGAGGAACGGATACGCCGTTTGAGCTGTTTGGGGCTGCGTGGATGCATGGGGCGGAGGTTGCGGCGGCGTTGAATGCGCGGCATATTCCGGGCGTGAGTTTTGCGGCGACGACTACGAGCGTGACGGAAACTGCGAATCGTTATCCGTTTCATGGACAGACGATTGAGGCGGTGCGGATGGCGGTGACGGATCGGAGGGCGCTGAATTCTCCTGAGATGGGCGTGGAGATTGTGAGTTTGTTGCTTCGGATGTATCCGGCGCAGTTTCAGGTGGAGAAGACGCTCCGGTTGGTGGGCAGCCGGAGTACGCTGGACGCGATTGAGCGCGGCGACGATCCGCGCAGCATTGCAGAGGGATGGGATCTAAAGCTTGCGGAGTATATGGCCGCGCGGAAGGCGTTCCTGCTTTATCAGTAGCCGATGGTTGTTGTTGTCGGAGTAGTCTGGTTGCTCGGGAAGGACATCTAACTCACCATGAAAACTTTTGACTCGATCATCATTGGGGCTGGGCAGGCGGGGCCTTCGCTTGCGGCTCGGCTGACGAAGGCAGGGCAGACGGTTGCGTATGTGGAGCGCAAGCTGTTTGGCGGGACGTGCGTAAACACGGGGTGCACGCCAACGAAGGCGATGATTGCGAGTGCGTACGCGGCGCATGTGGCGCGACGGTCGGGTGACTATGGCGTATCGATTGATACCGCGATCGAAGTGGATATGAAGGCGGTGAATGCGCGGCGCGAGGGTATTGTGGCGAAGTCGCGCAACGGGGTGGAGAAGTCGCTGCGGGACAACGAGAAGGTCACGGTGTACAAGGGGACGGCGCGGCTTGAGTCAGCCACGACGGCGCGGGTTGGGGACGAGGTGCTGGAGGCGAAGAAGATTTTTCTCAATGTTGGTGGAAGGGCGGCGGTGCCGAATCTACCGGGTATCCACACTGTTCCTTTTCTTACGAACAGCAGTCTGCTGGCGTTGAATGCGTTGCCAAAGCACCTGGTGGTGGTTGGGGGCAGTTACATCGGGATTGAATTTGGGCAGATGTATCGGCGGTTTGGCAGCGAGGTGACGATTGTCGAGAAGGGGCCTCGGCTGGTGGGACATGAGGATGAAGATGTGTCGGCGTGCGTGCAGAGCATCCTGGAGGCCGAGGGAATCACAATTCGCACGAGTGCGGAGTGCGTTCATCTGAAGCCGCAAGGGAGCGATGTGGTGGTGGGGACGAACTGCACGGAGGGTGATCCCGACGTTTTGGGATCGCATGTACTGCTGGCTGTGGGACGCGTGCCAAACACCGATGACCTGGGGCTGGAGCATGCGGGTGTGAAGACCGATGAGCGCGGCTACATTTTGGTCGATGATCAGCTGCGCACGAATGTGCCGGGAATTTATGCGCTGGGCGACTGCAATGGGCGTGGGGCGTTTACGCATACGGCGTACAACGATTATGAGATCGTGGCGGCGAACCTGTTGGACAATGATCCGCGGCGCGTGTCGGACCGGATTCTTTGTTATGCAATGTATCTTGATCCGCCGCTGGGGAGGATTGGGATGACGGAGGCGGAGGTGCGCGCGACAGGTAAGACGGCGCTGATGGCAATTCGACCGATGACGCGTGTGAATCGCGCGGTGGAGAAGGGCGAGAGTTTGGGATTTATGAAGGTGCTGGTGGACGCGGAGAGCAAGATGATTTTAGGGGCGTCGTTGCTGGGGGTGGGATGCGATGAAGCGATTCACTGCCTGCTGGACGTGATGTACGCGAAGGCGCCGTACACGACGATTTCGCGCGCAGTGCATATTCATCCGACGGTGTCGGAGCTGATTCCTACGCTGCTGCAATCGCTGCAGCCGCTGATGTAACGCGGGGCATGCCGAGCATGTATGGTGGATGCGTGGAGATGCTGCTCTGATTCTCTAAAGGGAGATACGCGTTTGAGTTCACCTACTGCTGACGTGCTGGGCGAAGTTGGCCTTCCTGCTACGATCCGCGAACTGGCGGCGCGGCGTTGGGACGTGATCGTGGTTGGTGCCGGCCATAATGGGCTGGCGTGCGCTGCATACCTGGCGCGTGCGGGCAAGCAGGTGCTGGTGCTTGAGGCGCGGGCGCGGGTGGGCGGAGCGTGCACGATTGAAGAGCCGTTTCCGGGCGTGTATATGTCGCCGTGCGCTTACCTTGCGGGGCTGTTGCATCCGCGTGTGGTGTCCGAGTTGAACCTGGCGGAGCGCGGATTCCAATGGACGCCCGCGGTGAATGGATTGTTTGTGCCTTTCCTGGATGGCTCGAGTATTCAGCTTTGGGATGAGGATGAGGCGTGCGAGGGGGAGGTGCGCCGGTTTGCGCCGGCGGATTTGGAAGGCTGGCGCGCGATGAACGAGGTGATCCGGCGGCTGCGGGATGCGCTGCGGCCGGAGGGTGACGCGGATGCATGGATTGGCGATGCGCCGACGGCGGAGGAGATCGATCGGCGGCTGGGGAATGATGCCGAGGCGAGACACATGCTCTACGACTGGTCGATGGCGGAGTTCGTGGAGCGCTATCTGCGGGACGAACGGCTGCAGTCGGCGTACCTGGGGCAGGGGGTGATTGGGACGAATGCGAGTCCCTTTGATGCGGGCACGGCATCGATCCGATTCCATCATGCGTCTGGGCGGCTGGGCGGCATGCCGGGTATGTGGGGATATGTGCGCGGCGGGATGGGGATGGTGTCGTTCTACTTTTGCGATGCGGCCAGGGAGGCGGGAGCGGTGGTGGCGAGCGGCGTGCCGGTAACGCGAATTGTGCCGGGCGAAGGCGTTGTGCTCGAAGGTGGAGAGACAATTCATGCGGCAGTGGTGGTTTCGAATGCGGACCCGCGACGGACGCTGAAGATGCTTGGGCGGGATGCGGATGGGGGATGGAAGGCCGCGGTCGAACGCGTGCCGATTGAAGGCTGCACAGTGAAGCTGAATGTGCTGATGCGCGAGCTGCCAAACTTTGTCGCACGGCCTAGCGTTGACGCGCCGCATCATTATGGGCAGATCAATGCGCCGTTGACACACGCGGAGTGGAAGGCTGGGTATGCGGCGGCTCGGCGAGGGGAGTTGCCGGAACACCTTTGGTGCGAACTTTATTTTCAGAGTGTGCATGATGCGACAGTTGCGCCTGCGGGGCAACATACGATGTCGGTGTTTGCACAGTATGTTCCGTATCGATTTGCGCAGGGGACGTGGGACGAGCGGCGCGAAGAGGTGAAGCGGCTGGCGCTGAAGTCGCTGGCGAGATATTGCTCAAACATTGAGACGGCTGTGATTGACGCGCAAGTGCTGGGTCCGCCGGACATTGAAGAGAGAGTGGGGCTTACCGGGGGACACATCTTTCAGGGCGAGTGCATGCCGGCTTATATGTGGTCGAAGCGGCTGACGGCGCGCACACCGATGCAGCGGGTATATCTTTGCGGGGCTTGCACGCATCCCGGGGGTAGCGTGATCGGGATCAATGGTCGCAATGCTGCGATGGCAGTGCTGCAGGACTTAGGAAATTATTGATGGTACTAGCGTGCAAGCCAACCTCCATCCACATTGAGCACGGCACCGGTGATGTAGTTGGCTGCTGGAGAGGCCAGAAAGACTGCGGTGGCGGCGATGTCGCTGGGATCGCCCCAGCGGCCGGCGGGGATGCGCTCGAGGATCTGGCGATTGCGGGTCTCGTCGTTGCGAAGAGCCGTGGTGTTGTCGGTGGCGATGTATCCGGGCGCGATGGCGTTGACCTGGATGCCTTTGGATGCCCACTCGTTGGCGAGGGCTTTGGTGAGCTGGGCAACTCCGCCTTTGGAGGCTGCGTAGGCAGGGACACGAATGCCGCCTTGGAAGGACAACAACGAGGCGATGTTGACGATCTTTCCTGGGGAGCTGCTGGCGATGAGGTCACGGCCTACGAGTTGCGATAACTGGAAGACGGAGTTGAGATTGACCTGCATGACTTTCTGCCAATCTTCAAAGGGATAGTCGACGGCGTCGTGGCGGAGGATGATGCCGGCGTTATTGATGAGGATGTCGACGTGACCGTACTGTGCAATGACTGCGTCGAAGAGTATTTCGGCGCCGCTTGGGTCGGAAAGGTCGGCGGAGAACGCGGAGGCCGAACCGCCGGCCTGGCGAATCGCCTGTGCTGCGGCTTCGGCGGGACGCGAGTTGCCGTGGCAGGCAACAGTTGCGCCTGCCTGGGCGAGCGCGATGGCGATGGAGAGGCCGATCCCCGAAGAGGATCCCGTCACGAGCGCGATCTTGTGGTCAAGGCGAAACGATTCGAGGATGGAGAGGGCGTTGGTCATTGCCTCCCACGATAGCTGTTGGAGAGCTTGCAGGCAATGGGCGCAGGAAGGTGGGGCGATGCTACGTTGTCGGGTGAGCTCGCTTTACATCCGTGCTGCGGGTGCTCCAGAATAGCCACCAGCGGGCGAGAAGGGCCGCGGCGAAGCGGCGTCATCAACCGCAACAGAAAGAGGGCAGTCATTGAACGTAGATCGCCGCAGCTTTCTGATATCAGCCCTCGTTAGCCTTGATGCCGTTCGTCACAAGGTGAGACCGTTTGATTTCACGCAGACCAGCATGCCAAGGAAGGAAACCATGGCTGATATTCCAAGCATTCCGCTGACTTCAACCCATCGCGTGGAAGCTGACGGGGTTCACGTTTTTTACCGTGAAGCTGGACCTGTTGACGCACCCGTCATCCTGTTGCTCCATGGATTTCCTACTTCTTCGTTTCAGTATCGCGAGCTGATCCCGCGGCTTGCCGATCGCTACCGGGTGATCGCTCCGGACCTCCCAGGCTTCGGCTTCACGGAAGTTCCTGCGGAGCGCGGGTACATCTATACCTTCGAGGCGCTGGCAAAGACGATCTTCGCATTTACGCAGGCGCTCAAGCTGACGCGCTATGCAATGTACGTGTTTGATTACGGAGCGCCCACCGGGTTCCGCCTGGCGTTGATGGCTCCGGAGCGCGTCACCGCCATCGTCTCTCAGAATGGCAACGCCTACGAAGAAGGCCTGGGCGCGGCCTGGCAGCCGATTCAACGCTATTGGCGAGAGCCCTCTATCGAGCATCGCAATGCAATCCGCGCCGGCTTGACGCTGGATGGGATGCGTCATGAATATTCAGTCGGAATTCCCGATCCGAGTGTGATCAAACCGGAGGGGTACACCCTTGATGCCGCGCTGTTGGCGAGGCCTAGGAACGTTGACATACAGCTCGATCTCTTCCTCGATTATGCCAACAATGTGAAGCTGTACCCAAAATTTCAGGAGTATTTTCGAGCAGCGCAGCCTCCGCTCCTCGCGGTGTGGGGCAAGTTCGATCCATACTTCATTCCGGCAGGGGCAGAAGCTTTCAAGAGGGATATTTCGAACGCCACGGTAAAGTTTTTGCCGACAGGCCACTTTGCGCTCGAGACACACCTCGAGGAAATATCCGTCGCGATGCGCGAATTTCTAATGACACACCAACACTAAGAACTTCTTGCTACCAAGGGCACTGTTCAGGTCAGCCAGCCGTCTTCGCCATTCTGGAAAGAAGCTTTGGACGAGCGTCTGGTTTGGTCCACGGGCACGTCGCAATACAAATTCCGCACGATGCGGCTTCGGCGAAATATGGGATGCATTTGTCGAAGTCGACGTACCAGCGCTCCACACCGCGGACGGTCTGCTTGTGTTGCTGGATAGCCCGTGGCGGGCAGGCGCTGGTGCATGCCTGGCAGTTTTGACAGAAGTCGTCCGCGCCAAAGCGGATGGGAGTGGTTGCTACCAGGGGCATGTCGGTGGTGACGCCGGCAAGACGCACTCCTGCACCAAACTGCGGACTGATCAGGGAGCCGTGCTTGCCGAGCTCGCCTAAGCCCGATGCGATCGCAGGCGGGATGAGGAGGAGAGCGTCCGCCATTGGACCTGGGAATGCCTGGGCGTTGTACCCCTGGGAGCGTATCCAGTTCGCAAGCGCATACGAGGAGCGCGTGCCCCGAGCATACTGATCGCCGATGTCGCAGACACCGATGCCGTTTGTTTCATCGGAGGGAACCTGGCAAAGGCGCTCGTAGTTGTGCGCGAGCGCGAGCACAATCACCCACGGCTCTTCGATGGTGTAGCCCTCGAAGATGTAGAGCGGGTCCATCGCTGCGATGCCCACTGCGTCGGCCTCGTGAGCAAGCGCAAAGGCTTTGGTCTCTGCTGCGAACTGTTCGGCGGGGGCATCCCTGCGCGCTTCGGCGACGGAACACAGCGGAGGATGGTTGTATGCCGCGGCAAATGCCTCCGTGGATCCGGGACACTTGCGCGAGTTCTGCCGGGCTACAATCTGCAAATCCCCATAAGGATGCTGGTCAGGCGGATGCCAGAAGAAGGGCGAAGCGCGGCGAACCTTCGTCTCTCCAAGCCCATTGATCGGATTGCCGGAAACGCGCAGCAGCGAGAGTGTGTGTGGGTCAGGGGTATAGGGTTTGCGTTTTGTGCTACTCGGGTTCGCGTCTTCCGGCATAGGTCACTCCGCTGTCTGGCTGTTGTCTCAGCTGCCTGGGTGCTCTGCCTGACCCGGCAAATATTCACGGCTCATCGACACATACCCTTCTCGCGCCGTCTTTTTTCCTCGTTCCCGATATAGTTCTTCATTGCGGGGCTGCCACGTATCGAGGCCATCCACATAGCGATTAAACATGCAGAAGGCTGCGGCGATGAGCACCGTATCGTGGATCTCGATATCCGTTGCACCTTCGGCGCGAGCGGCTTCGATGTCGACCGTTGTCACTTGCTTGCCACCCTTCTGCACCTTGGCCGCGATCACGAGCAGGGCCTTCAGCTTTTCCGAAATGTCAGCAGCCTGGAAGTCAGACTTCACGCGCTTGACGAGCTCGTAATCATCGTTCAGGCAAGCTGCCGCGATGGAGCCGTGAACGGTCTGGCAGAAGTAGCAATCGTTTAGATGGGAGACGTACGTCGCAATTAGCTCGCGGTCGCCCTGGGGAAGCGAGTTGGGCGCGTGGAGCAACGCCTCGGCGAGTTCGTTGAGAGGCTTTGCCGTCTCCGGACGGAAAGCCATGGCGCTGCGTATTCCTTGCAGACCCTCAGGCAAATTTATGTGTGGCATGGACGCTCCTGGTCGTTCTTTCCGAGAAGGATACGCGATGAGGAAGGTCGCGGAATAGATGGAGGCTTTTCTCCATCTAAAGGTTGAAGACATGTCGCCATGCCGTTCGTAAGAATCGAATGCACTTACGTCTTTCGCCTACCAACCGTCACTGTTCGCGCGCGCCTCCCTTTGTTTCGTTTCGCTATCCGATAAGATCACTGAGTATGCCTCTCCCAGAATCCAAAAACCTGCCGGTGGTCGACGAAGAAAATGCGCCAGAAGAAGTAGCGCAACTTTACGCGAAATTTCGTGAAACGTTTGGGCGACCGAGTGTTCCTGGCATCCTGAAGTGTTTTGCGACGCACCCACCGCTGCTCGAGCACATGATGGGGCTTGCGGAAACTGTGCTGTTCTGCGACGGGGCTCTCGGGCGCGCGAACAAGGAACTGATCGCAACCTTTGTCTCCTCGCAGAACCGTTGCGACTACTGTGCGGACAGCCACGGATTGTCTCTGCGCGTCAACGGCGGCTCCGCGGAGCAGCTTGCCGCTGCAACGACCTGTGATCCTCACTCCGTATCGCTGACTGCCGCGCAGCGTGCGCTGTTGCAGTTCGCGCAGAAGATCACACTGGACTCGAGCGCCATCTCGCCTGAAGATGTGGAAGGCCTTCGAGGTGTTGGTTGGACTGACCTGCAGATCGGCGAGGCAATCCACGTCGCCGCTCTATTTGCGTACTTCAATCGAGTGGTCAACGCGTTCGGCCTGCCATCTCAGGGCCTGCTCGGAGCGTCCGGAGAGATCCTTGCGGCGCAGCGCCCCGACCTGCAGCCACCCGCCGCCCCGAGCCCAACGCTCATTCTCCATCGTGGCGGTCGTGGATGAGCAGCGATGCGACGGTCTCCTTGATGGATGAAGAATCCTCGATCGGCTACACGGGCTGGCACGTAGCCGCGGCGGCATTCGTCGGAGTCATGGTGAGCTTCGCTCCCATCGTGCCGTACACTTTCAGCCTGTTTCTCAATCCGCTACATGCGGCCTTTGGCTGGCAGCGGGAGGCGATCTCCGGCACGTTTGCGTTGGCTGCAATCACCGTTGCGGTTGTCTCCCCCGGGATCGGCGTGCTGCTTGACCGCTTCCCTCCCCGCCGGATCATTCTTCCCTCAATCGTGATCTTCGCGCTCGCGCTTGCGTCGTTGAGCAGGCTCGGTCCGAGCATCCAACGGTTCTATCTCACCTACTTCGTGCTTGGCCTTGTCGCCAATGGCACGGCCCAGTTCGCCTACACGCGCACGATTCTTACCTGGTTCAAGAGCCGACGCGGTCTTGCGGTTGCGATGATTCTTACCGGCAGCGGCGTCGGGTCCATTGTGATTCCTCCTTTGACGCAGTGGGTGATCGATCATCACGGCTGGCGCGACGCCTATCTCATGCTGGGCTGCCTCGCACTCCTGGGCATGCCACTGACCGCACTTCTTGTGCGCAATCGGCCGATACCCCAGAGAGAAGATGAGAGCCTGATCTCTGGCGTGACCGTAGCGGCCGCACTCCGCACCGCACCCTTCTGGATTCTCGCCAGCATCATCATGCTTTCGGCCTTCGGTGAAAATGGCCTCGTTACCAATCTGGCTGCCATGCTTACGGAACACGGCGTCACCGTCCAGGCCGCAGCGCTGGCGCTGTCGGTGCGAGGTGGTGCTGGCATCCTCGGGCGGCTATGTACCGGTTTCCTCATCGATCGCTTCCCTGCGCAAAGAATCCAGACAGCAATACTTTTGATCTCCGCTGCCGGCACGTTCATTCTCGCTTTTTCAGGAACCTCGGTGATGGCGCTGGTAGGGGCAGCTCTGCTCGGCATCGGACTGGGAAGCGAAGCCGACGTCGCACCTTATCTGCTGGCGCGTTACTTCGGGCGCAAACACTTCTCGGTCCTGTACGGCCTTACATGGACTGCCTACGCTATCGGGGGCGCGACGGGTCCGATGGTGGTTGGACGTTTTTATGACCGCGCGGGCTCCTATCAGCCACGCTGCATTGTAGGTCTTGGGTTTACTACGCTGCTTGCCGCCGCGATCAGCCTTTTTCTGCGCCGCGATCGCACACCTTATCACGCAGGTCATGACGCGTTGGCCGTAGCCAGCATCTCGTTGGAGGAATAACCATGCCCCACATCGCCCTACCCGAAGATATGCCAGGAATCACCTCCGGCTTTGCCTTTCGCCCCGACACCGCAAAGCCGATGCGCGAACTTGCGCACATCCTTCTGCACGCATCCGGCAACGACGGCTTCAGTTCGAGAGACCGCGAGCTGGTCGCGGCCTTCGTGTCTTCGAGAAACACTTGCTACTTCTGCCAGACCAGCCACGGGGCCGCGGCAACCCACCTCAACGGCGGCAGCGGAGATCTCGTAGAGTCAGTTTGCCGGGACTATCGAACTGCTGCGATCTCAGAGAAGTTGAAGGCGTTGCTTGCGATTGCGGAACAGGTTCAGGTCGATGGCAAGCGAGTGACAAAAGAGCTCGTCGATGAGGCGCGCCAGCATGGAGCCACCGATCTCGACATCCACGATACTGTCCTCATCGCCGCGGCGTTCAGTATGTACAACCGCTATGTGGACGGACTGGCAACCGTACAACCTCGGAATGAGGCCATGTATGTCGAGATGGGAAAGCGAATGGCGGAACAGGGTTACGTTTCGAGGTGAGGTTCGAGCCTAATCGTGCATGGAACCCGTGGAGTTATACAGGTTGGGATAGGGTGCGGTGGCGGTGATGGGGTCATCGGCCGTGGCCTGGGTGAGGACGGTGTGGTTGCGGGTGAGGGTGAAACGGGGCGCGGGGCCGGGGGGTAGTGGTAGTTGAAGGTCGTTGGAGCCGGCGGAAAGGGTGATGGTCAATGCGATCGGGCCGATGGCTACGGTGAGGTCGGCGGGAGCGGTGAGATTCGCGGTGACGTAGAGGGTGTCGGCGACGGGGCCGTAGAGTTGGATGGGCGGCTGGTGGTCGGTCGATAGGACGGTGCGATAGGCCCAGTAGATGGTGTCGTTGTGGAGAGTGGGCTGTTGGCCGGTCTTGTACCAAGCGATGAAGTAGGCGAGGAGATCGGTCGCTCCACGGTGAGAGTGGAAGAAGCGCTGGGTGTCGGTGGGAGCGATGCTGGCGCCGAGATCATTGGCGCCTGGATACTTCGCGGGATCATCGATGGGCGAGACGTAGGTGCCTTCGACGAAGTCGTTCCAGGTGATGATTTCTACCCAGTCGGGATGCGTAGTTTGGATGGTCTGCATCCAGAGGGAACGCATGCCTTGATATCCGCTGTACTCGTAGTAGCGGTTAGCGTTGGCTCCCCAGAATTGGAAGCAGATGGGCGCCATGTAAAGTTTGTGCGCGGCGTGGAGGGTGGCGGCGTACGCTGCCGAGGATGGAAGCTGGTCGGGCGTGTGGCCGAGACCGGGAGAGCCGGCGATGCCCCAGTAGAAGGCGCCGTCGATGATGTGGTCGTAGGGCTTGAGGCCGGATACGATGTCGGCGACGGTGGGTGTTTCGCCACCCCAGAAGAAGGATGGTACGAGGAAGACCCGGAGGGGTGCGCTGGAGGGAACGCCTGCGGCATAGGAGAGAGCGTTTGGCGTTGCGAGGTGCGAGGGGTTGGTGCCGTGCTCGAGGTCGTCGCGGAGCTGCTGCCAGAACTCCGGACCGTGACTGGAGCCGGCGAAGGTGGTGAGGACGAAGCGGCCGTCGTGCTGGAAGTAGACCGGGGCGTAGCGGGGATTGTTGGCGAAGCGGCGGACCATGTCGAGGACGTCGGCTGCATCGTTGGAGCAGCACATGTCCGCGGAGAACATGAGCTTGAAGTTGGAGTGGAGGCGATAGGCGGCTTCAAACATCTCAGAAGCGCGTCGTATGTAGCGCGGCTCTTTGGACCAGCCGCCAGCGTTGAGAGCGAAGCCGTCGATGCCGATGGATTGGGCCTGCTGAATCTCGCGCTGGTAGGCGGCGATGTTGGGCTCGCCCGTAGGCTCGTCGGCCACGGTGTCCTGATTGGCGAGCATGTAGTGCGCGAAGACTAGACGCTGGGCATGCGCGGAGACGGAGAAGAGGAGGCAGAGAAGGAGCAGAAGATGCGGGGTATCTCGGCGAGTGCGCTGCTTGCTGCTGAGCATGCAAATCAACTTACCAGAAGTAGGTGGCGACTACCTTGGGCGGGGATGAGATGCCGTCGATGATCTCGGTGCTGAGGACGATCTCCATATTCTTCTGGTCCCAGTCTTTAGGGACGACGGCCTTGATGACGTCCATCTCACCGGGCTGGGTGAGGAACTCGCCGGCGGCTACTGTGCCGCCACGCGCGATGCCGGCGGCGATGATGGCGAGCTTGCCGGTGTTGGCGTCGCGGAACCGGGCGACGATGGCGTAGTCGCGGTAGTTGTGGGTGGTCTGCTGAACTTCGCGATCGATGCTCCAACGCAACTGGTTATGCGACTGAGTGTCCTCGATCCAGAAGTGGGTCATGTCGGGATCGTTGCCGAAGCGATAGCGGAGATCGCGCGTCATGCGTAAGGTCCACGTATTATCGAAGGCGCCTAGAAAGATGGTGGGACCCTGGCGAAGATCGGTGAGGGTGGCAGTGTCTTCGCCGAGGAGGGTGTAGTGGCGGTGACGCATCTCGAGCAGGCCCGAGAAGCTCATGAGGGGCTGGAGGTCGTCGAGAACGACACCTCGCATGTGCTCGTCGAGGTGACGAACCTGGTTCGGAGTGGAGGCATCCAGGAGGGTTTGGCCGGTAAACATGCTCTGTGGAAAGCAGAGGGCTATGGGGTCGTTGGAGCCGAAGATTGGGGCCCAGAATTTATCGAGGGTGGAAGGGCGGGAATCGAGCCAGAATGCGCCGGCTATGACCGCGATGAGCAGCGCAGATGCCAGCCCCCACCACCAGGCGCGGGATCGGGCAGGGATGGTGACGGCCAGAGGTTGTTCCAGGAGGGTGGACTCGTGTACGTGCGGAGTGGAGGAGAATCCGTTGGTCAGGGGGGCAGGGACTGGGAGCGGGGAGGAGGAGGACCGGGGCCACTCGAAGTGTGGGATGTAGGAGCCGGGAGGGAGCGAGATGCGGAGCTCTTCAGGGCTGTCGGAGTCCTGGTAGTACTGAGCAATTCGCTTGCGGATTTCGGCGGCGGTGACGCGGACGATGGGATCGGTGGTAGTGTCGTAGCCTGCATCGCGGCCGAAGACTTCGATGCCGAGGGTGCGCTCCTTGAGCTGGTCCCCGCGGCCTTCGAGCTCTTCGTGGACGATAAAGCGAAGAAAACTCGGAAACCGCTTGCTATGGGAAAAATGAGGGTTGTCGAGGAGGCGATCGAGCTGGCGAAGGATATCGTCCTTCTCCGCTTCGCCATAAACAGTCGCCGAAACGCCCTCGTAACCCGCCATGATTTTATCCGTTAAGCGCGGATTATACCGGTTGGCGAAGATCTTTGTCGCGGAAGAAAATCCACGAAATTGCCAATGATTTTGCGATTCTTATCGGGATAAGAAATTGTACCTTACCGCAAGGCCCTAGACAGCACCGGAGGGGAACCCTATAACCGGGCGACACTCGAAGTCGACTGTAGTTCTTCATAAGGGTGCCGCCCTCTTCTCCGGAAGACGGTCAAATTTTTGGAGGCAACATGAACAGCGATCGCAAGAAAGTTCAAGCAACCAGCCCAAGGAGCGCCCGAGGAACCTGGAATGTCCTGAGTTCTCTCATCTGCTTAATATTGCTGGCGGTGGTCTGCAGCCCGACGTGGGGGCAGGTGGGTGCCGCGTCGCTGAGCGGCATCGTGGAGGATACGACGGGAGCAAGCGTCCCGGGCGCAATGGTAACGATCCAGAACACAGCAAGTGGGGCGCAGCGGCACCTGCAGAGCAATAGCGGCGGTGAATTCTCGTTCTCGGCAGTACCCAGCGGGGACTACAAGGTGACCGTGGAGCACGCTGGATTCAAGCAGCTGGTGCGGTCGGGGGTCCATCTGAACGCTGGGGACAGTCTGGCGCTGACCGACCTGCAACTCAGCGTCGGGGATGTGAGCCAGAGCGTCACGGTCAGCACCACGACCGCAAGTCTGCCGCTCGACAGCGGCCAGCTGAGCGCAACGATCACGTCCGACGACCTGGAGAAGTTGTCCATCGTTGGGCGCGATGCGACCGAGTTGGAAAAAATACTGCCGGGGTTTGCCATCCGCAACCTGGGGTCGACCAATGCGGCTCCAGACTTTACGCAGGTGCAGATCGGCCAACCGACGCCCTACGCGTCCAATGGCTCGCCGGTCGCAGGCATCACGCTGAAGCTGGATGGCGCAAGTCTGACGGACGCTGGAAACTTTGGTGCGGCGCTGATGAATATCGACGATGCGTTTGTGAGCGAAGTGCAGGTGCAGACGTCGAACTTCGGCGCAGACCAGTCCAATGGGCCCGTAGTGATAACGGGTGTGACGAAATCTGGCACGGACAAGTATCACGGAAGCCTCTATACGTATGCACGCACCTATCAGCTGGACGCTAACGACTGGCTGGCGAATTACAACGGTCTGGCGCGACCGGAGGATCGCTACATCTATCCGGGCGGCACGATCAGTGGACCTATTCCCCACACCAAGAAGGTGACGTTCCTTGCGGGCGCCGAATATGACGCTCAGCGCAATATCTATGCGTATGGCAGCTCGGGCAGCGCCATCATTCACGCGCTGGTGCCGACGCAGGCGCTGCGCACTGGCGACTTCAGCCAGGCGGCGCTGGACAATTTCCTTGGGCCGGAGGTGACCAATGGGAACTATGGCACCTTCAATGTGGCGCCGACCTATGGCGACGATCGCACACCCCTTCCTAACGGCAATATCGCACCGTGGCTGGATCCCGGGGCGATGGCGCTTGTCAACGGCACGCTTCCGCTGCCGACACGGCAGCAGACGGGCACGGATGGATTCAACTGGGACCAACAGAACCTGGTAAATAACAATGTCAGCCAGTTTGTTGGGCGCGTGGATTACAACATTACCCCTCGCAATATTTTCTTCGCGCGCTACAGCTTTGAAAAGCAAAAGCAGGGACAACCAGAGGTTCCGTATTATTCGCCGGCAGCGTCGAGCGTGATGGGCGGCGTGAATACACCGGGCTACGGTATCAACAACGACGTGTGGGTGAACAGCGGTGCGGCGAACTACGTGACTCAGTTCACGCCCACGCTGACCAACGAGATGTACGCAACTATCACATCCTTCCTGGAGTCGTTTGAGGCGCGCAAAATCGCTGCGCTGCAGAAGGGCGCGATCGATTATCCATACAACGGTGCCTTCGCCAATAACGACACGCAGTATCCGCAGCTTGGCACGTATACGACCTATGGCGGCTTGCCGCTGGGCTTGTGGCCGGACTACTCGGAAAACCCGCTTGAATTGAAGAAGCTGCAACCGAATGTGGGCGATAACCTCACAAAGGTCTGGGGCAAACACGTGGTGAAGATCGGCATCTTCAGCCAACGCACCAGCAACAACCAGACGGCCACGAATCCGTCCACCAACGGCATCATCCAGAATTATTACTACGGGCCTGCGGGAACTTACTTCGCGGATTACAACGGAACCTATCCGGATGGGTCGCCGGCGTATGGCAACCCGCACTTCAACAGCGGCAATGCGTTGGCAAACTTCTTTGAAGGGCAGATCCAGGACTGGCATCAGCAAAACTTCAATCCCTATACTGACCTGTACTTCTGGAACACAGACTTCTACGCCCAGGATACGTGGCGGGTGGCGTCGAATTTCGTAGTGACGTATGGCGCGCGCATAAGCAAGCTGGGCGCGTGGCAGGATGCGCATGGGATTGGCGCGGCGATCTGGGATCCGGCATTGTATACCTCGGAATATAACGCGACAACAAATCCGCTGCCCGGCCTCACGTGGCACGCGGTTACTCCTTCTGTTCCGAACTCCGGCGTAGGCACGCCTCCGGTCTATTTTGAGCCGCGAGTTGGGTTCTCGTTCGATGTCTTCAAGAACGGCAACACCGTGCTGCGTGGTGGAGTGGGCGTGTACCGCTTCCACGATTCGGTTGTGGATGTCACGAGCCAGTTTGCCTTGGCAGAGAACGTTCGATTCACCGATCTGCAAGGCTTCGGCGGAAACACGCTGAAAGGCGTCAGTTCGCTCCAGCTGGATCCTTACACCTATGGCAATACGGGGCCAGGGAGCACGGAGACATATATTTCGCCGTCGACAATCTATGGCCTTGATCCCAGCGATAACAAAGAGCCGGTAACGAATAACTACAGCCTCAGCGTAGCGCAGAGATTGCCGGGCCGCTGGATTCTGCAGATTTCCTACGCCGGGAACAACACCAACTCGATGATGGACAATGGCACGACGCAGGCGGTTGTGCTTGACAATGTGAACGCCATCCCAGTGGGCACCTTGTTTACTCCAACTGCGGCCGCAGCCATCAATGCGGGTGCCGGCTATAACGCCTGCAATCCGACAGGTTGCACACCGCAACAGGCTGCAAGTCTGGACAACATCTATAACTACCCGGGCGATAAGGCGGTTCAGAAGGCGCGGCCATTCCCCAACTACAGCCAGATCCTGGTGCCGCGTCATAACACCTTCGCGAACTATAACGGTCTGCAAATCGTGGCAGTCAAACAGATCGGCAGGCTAAACTTCAATGTGAACTATTCGTACTCCAAAGCGCTCGGTATTCTCGGGTCGGCGGCGGACTTCAACTGGACGGCCGGCATGGATCCGTTCAATCTTCTCAACAACTATGGGCCGCTGAACTTCGACCGCTCGCAAATTCTAAACCTGAGCTATTCCTATCAGACCGGGAAGCTGACGGATCAGCGTTTGCTGGGCGGGTTCATCAATGGGTGGCTCATCTCGGGCATCACGAATCTTCAGAGTGGACCGAACATGCAGACGGGTGTCAGCGCTTCGCCGGGTTACTACCTGCAGGGAAATATCGGCCAGGGAGCGAATGCCTATCCGGTGGAGTCGCAGTCGATCCTGGGAACACCGGACGTGAACCTGCAGCCGGTGCTAACCTGCAACCCGGCAAAGGGGCTAGTGTCGCATCAATATCTCAACCCGAACTGCTTTGCGCTGCCAGCGATTGGAACCAACGGCCAGTATATTGAGCCGTATGCTCACGGCCCGGGGTTCTTCAATACGGACCTAACCCTGGAGAAGAGCTTCCGGGTCGGTGGGACCAGGACTCTGCGTTTGCGCTACGCGGCGTTCAACTTCATCAACCATCCGCTAAACAGCTTTGGCACTGGATACGCATCGCAGACCACGCTGCAGTTGAGCGACACGTCGCCGAATGGGTCGCCGGCAACGGCAACTTACAACCCAAGCGAAGGCTTTGGGTCGGCTCCGCTGAAGCTTGGACGGCGCATCTCTGAAGTGTCGTTGATGTTCAACTTCTAACCTGGGCTTTGGCTGCGGCTGACCACATGGCGCCGCAGCCTTTGCTTCTTTGATTGCGCAAGGCCGTGGGTCGGCGTTGGCGCTCCTGTAAACCTGTTGAATTTTGTGGAGAAGCAAATGCCCGGACGAAGACTCACAGGCTCGTTCAATTCCCTCTTTCTGTGTGCTGCCCTTGCAGGGGCGTGTGCAGGAGCGCAGAGCGGTCCGGCAAGTTCTACGGTGAGTGCTTCATTTTCGTCGGTCACCAGCGCAACACCGCTGCCAAACGGAGTGGAATTACACGATGGCGGCTTAGTGATGCAGATTACGGCGTTGCGCGACGATGCGTTGCGCATCCGCGCTTCGGGTACCGGCGTGCTGCCGGAAGATGCGAGCTGGGCAGTACTGGCTGCGGCACGGAGCGCGTCCGTGAATGTGAGCCAAGATAGCGATGCAAAGGCCGTAGGATTTCATACGGCGAGCCTGCATATCTCAGTCGGTCGCGGCAACGGATTGATGACGGTGACGGACGCGGCGGGTAACGTGCTACAGCAGGACGCTACACCGATGCTCTTCGATGGCAACGGCTTTCGGCTTGCGGAGACGATGCCGGCCGACGAGCATTACTTCGGACTGGGTGATAAGACCGGGGCGTTCGATCACCGCGAGGCGGCGTTTCGATTGTGGAACACGGATGCGTATGGCTGGCAAGAGTCGACCGACCCGCTGTACAAGAGCATTCCCTTTTATGTGACGTATCGTGCGGGAGTATCGCTGGGCGTGCTGATCGATAATACCTGGCCATCATCGTTCGACTTCGGCAAGACGGTCGGCGATACGGTGCAGTATCGTGCGGAAGGGGGGCCAGCGGATATCTATATTCTCTACGGGCCCTCGGCTAAGGAGGTGTTGAAGAACTATGCGTGGCTCACGGGGCCGACTTCACTGCCGCCGCTATGGACATTGGGGTTTCAGCAATCACGCTATAGCTACATGACGCAGGAGCGGTTGCTGCAGGTGGCAGAGCGGCTGCGCAAAGACAAGATTCCGTCGGATGCAGTGTATCTTGACATTGATTACCAGGAGAAGAATCGCCCCTTCACCATCAATACCGACGCGTTTCCCGATATGCCGGGAATGGTGAAGACGCTGCATGCGGAGAAGTTCCACGTGGTCGCGATTACGGACCTGCATATCGCGTACCTTCCGGGACAGGATTATGCGCCCTTCAGCAGTGGCGTCTCTGGCGATGAGTTTGTTAAGAATTCGGATGGAAAGATCTACGTGGGCAAGGTATGGCCGGGACCCAGCGTGTTTCCGGACTTTACGCGGGCGGAGACGCGGGCGTGGTGGGGAACGCTGTACAAGAATCTTACGCAAATGGGGATCGACGGATTCTGGAACGACATGGGTGAGCCTTCAGTGTTCAACGATCTGAAGACGATGCCGTGCTCGGCGGTGCATCGTATCGATGAGCCAGGGTTTGCGAAGCGCACGGCGACGCATTGCGAGATTCATAACGTATATGGGATGGAAAACTCGCGGGCAACCTTTGACGGGCAGCTGACGCTGAAGCCGGACGTGCGCCCGTTTGTGTTGACCCGCGCTTCGTATGCGGGAGGTCAGCGGTATGCGGCGACGTGGACCGGGGACAACTCCGCTACCTGGAATCATCTGCGTCTGACGACGTCGATGCTTAAAAATCTGGGGCTGAGTGGCTTCGCACTTGCCGGAGCAGATGTGGGAGGTTACGCGGGAACGCCCACGCCGGAGTTGCTCACCAAGTGGATCGAGATTGGCGCGTTTCAGCCGATCGATCGAGATCATGCGGAGAAGGGGACGGGGGACCATGAGGTGTGGGCGAATGGACCCGCGCAGGAAGACATCCGACGCCGATTCATCGAGACGCGCTACCGGCTCCTCCCTTACCTTTACACGGTGACGGAGGAGGACACGCATACGGGACTTCCACTGCTAAGACCGCTGTTTCTGGAGTTTCCAGATGCGGCTGCAGATCGGCATCCGCTAGATGTTGATCTGAATACGTCAGGGGAGTTCATGTTGGGACCGGCGCTGTTGGTCGCTGCTCCAGCCTTCGAAGACAAGTCGGGTGATTATGAGGCGACACTTCCCTCTCACGGGTGGTATGACTTTTGGACCGGGAAAAAGGTGGACGAGGATCGGGAGCAGGTGCAGGCTGGTGGCCTCCAGCCTGAGTCTGCTGCGGGGCCGGTTCTTCCGGCGGTGCGGATTCATCGCGAGCTGGCGACATTGCCGGTGTTCGTGAGGCCGGGAACGATCCTTCCGATAGAACCATTGGTACAGAGCACCGAAGAGCGGCCTTCTGGGCCACTGACATTGCGTGTCTTTCCGGGCCCAAACTGTGGCGGACATCTCTACCAGGATGATGGAACGAGCTTCACCTATAGACGGGGTGAATTTCTGCGGATGGACTTCTCATGTCAAGGTTCGGAAAATCAACGCGAGATAAACATACACATTGGGAAGCATGATGGAAGCTATCCGGCGTGGTGGAAGGAAATCGCCGTACAAGTGAACGGGCTGTCGGCGAGGCCCTCGTCCGTGACAGTGAATGGAAAAACTGCAACCTTCACCTATACGGATACCTCGGCTACGATCATGGCGAAGGATAGCGGGGACGGCATCGATGTTGTGGTTCAGTCCGCTGTCCATGAGTGAAACAAGAGCCATGTCTCAGGGCGGTTAGCTCTGCATGAGATGACATGCTTGCACTCGAACGTTTTCGCCACGGCCCCTGGGCGCCAAACGTTTCATGATGGTCGGGGCGGAGAGATTCGAACTCCCGACCCTCTGCTCCCAAAGCAGATGCGCTACCAGGCTGCGCTACGCCCCGACAATCTTATGATACCAAGTCAACGCCAACCCGGCGCATTCAAAGTATGCAATAACGATCCGCCGAGCCATAGCAGCAGAAGGAAAGGCAGCATGGCGAGGGTCAGCAATCCAAGCCCTAGCAGACCCATGAATAGCCAGTCGCGGGCGGTGTCCCTGCGTGGAGCAGCCAAGGTTTGCTCCAGCAGATGATAGTTGCGTCGGTTGGCTCGCCAGCCGATATCGAAGAGGTTGCCGAGTACTGGCACCAGGCCAGCAACCACTTCAATGGCCAGATTGGCTACCATGCGCGCGATCGTAATCAGGGGAACGCCGCGGAAGTAGGCAGCGAGAACGATGATGCAGCTCGCCATGCCCCCGAGCAGATCGCCGATGCCGGGAATGAACCCGACAACGCCGTCGACACCAAAGCGGATCTGGGTGCCGGGGACACGAAACCAGGTGTCAAGCACGCGAGAGAGCATGTCGAGGTTTTCATCGCGAAAGGCACCACCACCGCCGCCCAGGCGCTGGTGCACCCCGTCCGCGGGGCGGGTTGCGGAACCTGGCGGCAGAATCTCCGGCTGCGTCGTTTTTACCGTCATCGCTCACGCTCCCTCTTCGCTTCTGCTTGGTAGGATGCTACAATCAAGAACGATACGGCGGCTATAGTTCAGTGGCAGAACGCCGCTCTGTGGCAGCGGATGTCGTGGGTTCGACCCCCACTAGCCGCCCCAATCTACATCCTTGGTATTTGCTTGTGCTGGCCGAATTTGGCAGCTGCCGTGGCACCGTGGCTATCATGGATCGCCGAAGTCATTCGGGCGGCAATGTTGCATGCATCAAAAGCCTAAGTACTATGTTCGTTTTCGTGTCTTGATTGGCGCTGAGCGATAGCCCTTTCGATTTCGCTATCCGATGCAGTTCCGCAGACTTCAATTCCCACTCACTCGCCGCGCTCCTTGTCGACAATTCGAGGATGCTGCCTCCGGGAAACTCCCAATATTCCAGCGTGAGTTTGCCAAATGGAGACTCTCGTGGGGTCACCCACGTCGTTGAGCGAATGTCCGAAACTTTTGTCACGCGCGACCAGTTAATGGAAACATGCGCCTTTCTCAAGAGTTCCCGTTGTCGAGAACTTAGAGCACTGAGGATGTCCTCACCGGCTTCGGGTACTCGGCGATCCTTGTAGCTTTGCCCAACCGAGTACGATGTGTTCGCTCCCGCTTCGGTGCGATCTATCTCGCACCCAAACTGCTCACCGAGCTTTGAGCTCTCAAGCTGATTGCTACCTTCAGGTAAGCGCACCTTTACGGTGAGATCGTTTTTGGCGCCCTGCCTGACTCTCACGATCACTCCTTGGGATAGAAGGCGGAGATTGTCTGTGTCGAAGAAATAGATTCGGCTAGTCATCTGCTTCCCGAAGCTCATGGAAGCAATCACTGATTTGACCGTCGAAGGCAAAAGCAGAAGCTTGATCTCGGTGGGACATGTCTCTTCAGCGTGTACACCGGAGCACAAAAGCACCACAACTAAGAATGGGAATACCCGCTTCCACCTGCTTCTAATCGATCTCGCACAATGATCTTGCATTGGTTAGATCCTAGGTGTGAAGATGCTTGAAGAGACCTGTTAGAAATACCAGTTCCCAGCAAGCTGTGATCGTGGTGAACTCGTAGATCCCAGGAGTCGGTGGCAATCAGATCCAAATTGGAAGTACCGATACGCGCAGGATCTGGTTGCATTCTTTTCAAAGGACGGCAAGTTTTTCATGGGCAAGGGACCAGCGCGAATCGTAATTGTCAGGCACGCGGAGAAACCTGCCTCTCGGCTACCTCATCTCGCGTTGCGCGGAAGAATGCGCGCAGTCGGTCTGTCGAAGTTGCTCCCGCAAATCGTGAAACCCCATTTCGTGTTTGCCTCCACTTCGACAAGACACTCCGCGCGGCCCTACCAGACAATCCGGCCGACGGCAGATAAGCTGGCCATTGATGTCAGAACCGATTACGCCGATCGAGACATCAAGAAACTGGTCAAAGACTTACGTAAAAAAGAGTTTGAGGGCAAGATCATTTTGATGTGCTGGCATCATGGCATGATACCCAAATTGATCCGTGAACTGGGACACGAGTCGCCATACGAACCTTGGCCGGAAGAGCTCTATGATCGCATCATCAGTATTGATCGGGACGGGATCAAGAATCTTCCTCAGCGCCTTCTTTTTGGTGACACCATCGATTAGCAGAAAGCCTGCCGTCAGCGATCGCGAATCGCGGCGCCACCATGCATTCTTGAGCCCTCCCTGACCTACTCTTTTGGAGCCTTCGTCGGGCATTGGGCATCGAAGGCCGCCTGCATCTTACGTAGTTTCAGCACGCCATAGAACACGGTAATCACCATCGCCACAACCAGAAGCCCGTCAAGGTGCCTCTCCATGTCGAAGGATCCTTTGCGGTTGGAAACGTAGCCCGAGACGACCAAGACGAGAATCCCGAGGTTGATGATCCAGTTCACCGGCTTCGACACAATGTAGTCCAAAGTCCCGAAACCACCGAGCTGGTAAAGCATGAATGGCAAGATTGCGACCATCGGCAGCAGTTCCGATGCTCCAAGCGTCGGGTCAACGGTACCTGGCGTTACCGCATGGAGCAGTCGACTATGAGCTAGTTGATGGAATAGCGCCGGGATTGCGCATAGTAGAGGCACCACGGCAAGCAGCTCGAGCACGAGCGACCCGCTCCACGTACCGATTTTCGACGTCGTATCGGCGCCCTCGCCCGACTGTTGTGTGCCGATGAACAACCCACCCACGATTGCCGCCGCGCTTGAAAGCATCAGCAGTTCGATGGTGATGCCGAAGCTCTCCGGCTCCCCTGCCTTGAGTAGCAACATCGCTAAAAAGCCGGGAGTGTAAAACATGACCCGGACAAGCTTCGCCCAAACACGGGCGTCTCGCTCGGGTGGAAGAATTGGAAGCGGGCGCCCGTCAATTCCAACGGTTGGTCTTGCCTTAGCCATAATCTTGTCCCCTTCGAAATCGGAATAGCGCTGGAGCACGAAAAACGGGTGTACCTAAAATACACTCTACAGACTCCAAAATCCCGCCACAGCTGTTAGAAATAACAGTCGATCTCGGGCTGAGCGACCCTTCGCACGCAGCGGGGCGTGACTGCATGGACAAATTTTGCTCTGACTGCAAATCGGAGTCTTGCCGCTTCTAGATTTGTTTACGACGCTGTCACATCTGACAGTTGCGAAGCATTTTAAGTATCGAGGATACTGCCGGTGTGAGTTCGATGCATACGTAACGCAAGCATGCGTGGGACTAGCCCGATGTGAACATGCCGTAGCTTCGAATGGAAGCGCGGCGGCCGTACAAGAATCACGAAACAGATCGACAGGAAACATAGAGGCGTCTTTTACGCGCTGTATCCGCTCAGATCGGCAACATTACATAGAGCCATAGACTGGAGATCAAATGCACGGACAACTGAAACTCGCAAAGGTCGTAATGGGTGTCGGGCTCCTGGTCGGATTGTTCACCGTTTCTATTTCTCCTGCGTTCGCGGGAACCAAGACAGAAACGATTGAAGCTCAAGCGATGGGAACGGGAACTCAGCTGGGCGCAAATATCGGAGTGACTCTGAACATCTATGAGTACTCAACCCCGGCGGATAGGCAGATTCTCGTTACCGCGTTCAACAAAGGCCAAGGCCAGGGGCTTTCGAACGCGCTTCAGAAGATGAAGGCCGTTGGCCATGTCGAGATCACCGGGACGTTGGGCTATGACTGCTCCTTCATCAAGATGACTCCAACCCCGACGGGACGAAAGATCGTCTTCGTGACCAACCGCCAGATTCGGTTCGGCGAAGCCTTCTTCGACACGCAATCGCAGTCGTTCAATCTCACTGCGGGCATCATCGAGATCAACGATCAGGACAAGAGCAAGAGCACCGGAGTTCTATATCCTGCTGCCGAGCTGGTGCTCGATAGCCAGGGCCAACTGCAATGGGACCTCACGCAAAACCCCTGGAAGCTAGTCGATGTACTCGACTGGGCAGGAACTCCTGGCGTCAACTAACGACGATTGTCGCGTTCAACAAGTTGTCTTCCATAAATCCTGACTGACGCCCCAGGCCATTTCGTCTCATGGCAAAAGCCTTTGAGCGTCGAATTGCGAGGCACTATGAAGATCCAACGAAAATCCATACTCAGCTTGTCTGCGCCGCTACTAGTGTTGTCGTTACTGTCGGGCGGCGCTGTTGCTCATTCGCAAAACAGCAAGGACGCCTGCGCAGATCCGAATCCGGCACAGATGTGCTCGGGCGCCAACACATGCGGATCCGCTTCAACTCCGTGTAGTGTGAATGTGAAGCGGACGGCTAATTCCGCGTCCTCGACTCCCAGCATTCCGAACGCAAAAGGTAATTCCCTATTCTGCGTGAGTGTCGGCACCACCGTTACCTGGAAGAGCACCGATAAAGGCGATGGCTTTGTCGTCGATTTTGGCGCGTCGTCACCGTTCGATCCGAGCGGGGCCCTCAGGGGCGGGTCCGCCAAGGCTGTCTCAGTCGTCGCAAAGGGGACCGGCTGCTTCAAATACTCTGTGAGTGCGTGTCATTCGGGTGAGGTCTATGGGATGTGTGGAACCGCAAACCCTGTGATCATCGTCATCGATAAGAAATGAGCGTGCAATCAGGTATTCGGCTTGAAACTTCTATTGGTCAATAGATTCCCAAGGTCCAGACTGGCTACAACTGAGAAGTGATTTCTACAGATTACGCGTTAGAAGATAAACAAGATCGCTAGGATCGGGGCGTTAGAATCTGTTCTTGAATTGCATATTGAACCAAATCAGCATTCGTTTGCAGAGAAAGGCGCTCCATCAACTTGTACTTGTGGAATGCCACCGTTCGGGGAGTCAGCATGAGAATGTACGCAATTTCTTTCATGGTTCTTCCCTCTGCCAGCAACTTAAGCACTTCGAGCTGTCGACTGGTGAGACTTTCCCTGCTGGGATGCGATCCGGTTGTTTCGAGGGCTAAACCTTTGATCGCGTCCAGGATCGAAGCGGAGAGGTAACGCCTGCCTTTCAGAACTTCGCGAACGGCACTCACAAGGTGAGTATCGTCAGATGTTCTTAGCAAATATCCGGATACGCCGCCTCGAGCTGCGTCGGCGGCAATATCAGCGTCAATCGAGGTCGTAATGTACACGATTCGGACCATTCGAGTCAGCTTTTTGAGGCGCGCACGAATCTCAAGATGATTCGTCCAACTCTCACCCAAATCAAGGATGATGACGTCGGGTTTGAGTTCTCGCACTGCGTCCATGAGGGCCTGTTCATCCGCGACTATGCTGACGATCTGAAACTCCGGCTGCAGAAGCTTTGCATATTGATCAGAGACATGAACGTGATCGCTTGCGATAAGGACACGCGGCCACGTTACAGGACTCATTTCGTGCTCCTTCGACCGACGTTGCGTGATCAAGGCCTAGTAGATTTCAACTGCCAACCTGAGACGTCTATCAATCGGAATACGGCCCTCGCCGCGCCCCGAACCTGCAATTCGTCGCGGTATGAAAGGTTTTTGCAGCTGCTTGTTGCCCCGCGATCGATCTGCCTGCATCGTCTAATAGGGCAGAGGCTCAGCAACAAGATCCACATCGACCCAAAGGTTCAGGGGCCGCTTCACCTGCGGTATTTTTGAAATGTTGTTTCCGACATCAGCATTTCACTAATAGGGAGAGTAATTGCGCTGTATAACAGCGACTACTGTCAAAAAGAACAGCAAGCGATTATTCCATGTACCTAGATCGCCTTCGACAACTGAGACGTGTCGAAGAGAACCTGGTCGTGCCACCACAACTGGTCAAAAAAATTGCGAGCCAGGTCGACAATCCCGGTTTCACCCGAGGAGGGAGCGACAGCGTGCACGATTTCAGCGACAGAACGTCTTCCGTCGATCGCGTCAAAGAATCGCTTCTCGATAATGTTAACCGGCAAGAATATGTCGCGGAACGTGTGGCCGCGATTGATTAGAACCGCTGCGGCGCCAGGGGGAAGTCTTTCGAGCACGCACACCGTATCAGCCATTCTTATCGGCACGTAATCAAGCCAGCCATCGTGCGCGAAATCTATCCCGTGTCGCTTCGCCGAGCTTTCATTGTGATACACGACGGCGCTGTGGCGAACCATTGTGCCCCGAAAGAGTTCGACCGCGGCGAACTGCTGCTCCAAAGGGAGTCTCTCTAGCCGCGAAGCCTGCGGAAGGCCGGCAATGACGCCACACCTTGCAGAGTAAGGCGCTTGACGCGTCCAACGGCCAAACGCAAGACCGACCTCCTGCAGAAATTCAAGAAATTGAGGTACCGAATAAGCCCGGTCCTGAGGGTGCAACAGAGCGTCGGCCAACTCTGCCTGGTCGCTGAAATCAGGCGCGGTACGAAGGATATTTTCCATGGGATGACCGGGAGGCAGAGATTGAAGCGCAGTGATCAGATCCCGAATCGCATCATCCGATGCGGAGATATCGAGCCGCCTGCAGAAGTCCTGCAGCATATATATGCCGGCTCGTCCATAGGGAGCGTACATCATGAGATGCATCGCGCCGTCTGGGTTCAGCACACTGTGCAATGCGCTAAGGCCCGAGTCAGGCTCGGCGAGGTGGTGGAGAACCCCCGTACAAATAATCTGATCGAAACTTTCCCCTAACTCTCCAGCCCTCTCGATAGGCAATTGCTGCAAGTGAAGGTTTGTCAGATTGTGTTTTCGCTTGAGCTCTTCGGTCTTGCGCAAACTTGTTGCGCTGAAGTCAATTCCCGTGATCCGTGCGCGCGGCCACCGGATTGCGTACTTGGCAGCCTGGGATGTTCCGCAGCCTGCAATGAGAATCGAATAGTCTTCCCTGTACTCTTGAGCGGGCCAGAACAGACGAAAGTCGGCTACGCGTCTCTGGTTATCGTCCCAGAGGCGGCCATAATTCTGAAGATCATCGACCGGCCGAGGGTAAGGATAACGATCGTAGAAGTCCTGGACTTCAAGTGACGCCCCAATGCCCGCCAATTCCGGCTCGTGATGATGTTTACTCGTCATGATTGGTTTGGCTTCCGGACATAGACTCCTGGGTGAACCATTCATGCCGGTTTCGCTCGGTACCTTGATTCAGCATAACGTGACTGGTGGAATTTCGCAGGTGGGCGCTAGCTCGGAAACTTTTTTCGACGACGGAGAATGACTCCGACGCAGAATCTCCGGCAGGCGCTAGCTCGTGATCGGTTGCGGTCGCATCAGCGAGTCAATACCTCAAGACAAAACAACTACTTGTGTTGTCCTTGAGGCGAAATAAAGATCTCGCTTGAGAGCACCGACGTTAAAGCCAATCCGAGGTCGGTATTCATTCGAGATTTGAACACATACCCTCGACCGCCTGCGCCAATCGCGGCGCCAATAAAGTCAGGGTCTTCATGAATAGATAAGAATACGATTCGACCCGCATAACCCTGTCGGCCCAATTGCCGGGCGATCTCGATGCCGCTGTGCTCCCCCATGGAAATGTCCAAGACCATCAGATCCGGTCGAAGTCTGGACGCTTCTGCGCACACAGAGCCGCCATCCACGACCGTGCCAACGACCTCATAGTCGCTCTCAAGTACTTCCACGACGTGATCCAAGAAATCTCGATTGTCGTCGGCCAGTAGTACCCTTGCTAGCATTGGTCCACCCTAGTTCGTGCATTTGCCCTGGAAGGTGCTCCGCCGGAACTCTGATCGCGGTCCTCGATCGGACTACGACGCCTAATGACCACGCTATGACTTCCTAACCCTTCTGACTACTGTCACTTTTGACGGTATGTTGAAGTTATTTTTCAACTTGAATTTCGCGACCGCCAGTTCTCGCAGGTGGATGGCTGACGATGCCCGAACATTCGCCTAGGGTGCAGCTACGACTCGAGAAGGAAGTCCAGATGGAATACCCAGCCGTAGAACCCAAGTTCGTACATGGTGACAAAAGCTAGCGGGAAGGACGCGCGGGCAGTTTTCTCGGAGCGTCGAATACTTCGTTGTGGAAGTAAAGCCAGCACGAGCTCAATTTCGTCATCGCAACGTTTCCCTTTCGTGCGAAGTCCCGATCAGACAGAGGCCGGTCCGTAAGAGTAGAGCCCACGACCTATTTGGATTCTGAACCCAATTCGACACGGTGCCGTCAGGTTTAGTCGGCACAGGAGCTGTTAAGTTGGCTTCAACGTCCGTCAGCCCATCCCTCCAAGGTTGGCAATTCCCGGGCTGTCACATAAGGGGAGGAAGGCGAATGAGCGTTTTGACTTCCTCGGTCTGCTACGCTGTCACTTTTGACAGTAGGCGTATTCACAGGTCGCCGGTAGCATTTGCGAAGCGCAAAGAGTATCACTGAGAAGAGATTGTGAATTGGCGCGGAATCGACAACGTCGCCACTGCGAATCGGTTGACACCGCTCTCAATCGTATTCGCTGCAATCCCACTGAGAACCTTCGATCTTCTCAGCGTGTTGGTGTGTTCATTGGAGTCGTGATTACGAGCGAGCACGTGCAAAACCCGATAGAGATCTTTCCTGAAAAGCTTCCACTTTTGATAGGATTTCATAAATATTTCATCTTCGAAAGAAACGGTTCAGCAACTCAATGATGTCGGGGCACCAGACGCGCGAGTCAGATGCCAGTTCACTGATGGGCCGGGTCCCCAAAAACTTGAACGGTATAGGAGGGTGCAATGAGCCCAACCAAGCGTCCTCGAGTCCTGATCGCCGACGATCATTTCTTTGTAGCTGAGGCCTGTGCGCGAATCCTGGAACCTGAGTTAGAAGTCGCCGGCATTTTTACGGATGGCCAATCTCTTTTGGACGCCGTTCCGGCGCTGAAGCCAGATGTCATCATTCTTGATGTCGGAATGCCCCTGATGAATGGGCTGGAGGCAGGCAAGCGCATCAAACGGCTCCAGCGTACGGTGAAGCTCGTGTACTTGACGATGAACCCCGATCTAGGGGTCGCAGCGGAGGCGTTCCGGTGCGGGGCTTCGGGGTACCTGCTGAAAACATCCGCAGGTACAGAGCTCATCACTGCCGTTCGTCAAGTTCTTAAAGGCGAATATTACGTATCTCCTCTAGTCACGACGGATACGGACGGTTTTTTCCTCGAAATTCGCATATCGGATACGAGGCAGGAGATTCTCACGAGTCGGCAACGAGAAGTTCTTCAGTTGTTAGCCGAGGGAAGATCGATGAAGGAAATCGCGTATATCCTCAAGCTGACTCCTCGCACCGTTGCGTTTCACAAGTACAAGGTGATGGAACGGTTGCGCGTTAAAACCAACGCGGGATTAGTCCAGTATGCAATCCAACAACACGTCATCTCGCCTGGAACCTAAGCTGTATTTGTCGATGTCAGCATCATAAGGTAGTTCCCACCTCGGCTTCGATCGGCGACAGTTCCAACCTGCTAAATGGCGATGTCGGATTCCGGTCGCCATGACACCTGCGAAACTTGTTGCCGCTACCGCAGGGGCAAAGCGCATTGTGTGCCTGTTCGGCATCGCGGTCGGCAATGATTCCCATGACTTCAGACGGGGCGCGGCGCTTTTGAATCAACTGGGCCATCAGTGACATGGTTGGGCCCGTGTGCATGAAGAACAGCTCCAAGCCTTCGCACAGATAGTTCTGTCCGGGCTCTCCGTCGCGCGAGACGCCAAACCTGTCTTTGGGACAGCCACCGTTGCAAAGGTGCCTCACTTTACATTTCTGGCATTGCTTTGTGAGCAGGTTACGTTTGTCATTACCGAACTTGCGCTGCTCAGCGGATGCAACCATCTTCAAGAGAGTGGTCTCATGGATGTTGCCGAGTAGGTATTTCGGCTCAACGAAATGGTCGCACGAGTAGAGGTCGCCGTTATACTCCAGCGCCGGTCCGTACCCGCAGGTTGGGGCGTGGATGCACAGCAGGTGGCGCCCGAAAAAAGCCTCGAGCGTTACATCGAACAACTGAACAAACACTTCGCCCACATCATGACGAACCCACTCCTCGAAGATGTCGATGAGGAACTGACCGTATTGCCTGCTACCGACAGTCCGGTTGGTTACCATGTTGCCGGACTGCGTGTAAAGAATGCGCTGGCCGCCAACCTGCTCACTCCATCCCAGGTTTGCGATATTAATCGTGTCAGCGTTGGCTCGCTCGACGATGGGGATGAATTGAATCCACTTTGCACCCATCTCATCGCGAAAGAAACGATAGACCGCACGACCGTGTTTTTCATTAGCGGCATTCACCGTACATAGGACGTTGAAGTCCACGTCATACTTGCGCAGATAGTTCAAGCCCTTCATCACCTTGTCGAAGGTTCCCTGCTTGGCGCGGTCGAGGCGGTAGGTGTTGTGGATCTCGCGGGGCCCATCACAACTGATACCGACAAGAAAATTGTGCTCTTTAAAAAACGCGCACCACTCGTCATCCAGGAGAATTCCATTCGTTTGAAAGGTGTGTTCAATGGTTTGCCCGGGCCGACGATACTTCTCGACGAGTTCAATGGACTTTCGAAAGAACTCGACCTTCATGAGCGTGGGCTCGCCTCCCTGCCAGGCAACTGTAACCGTTGGGGTGCGATGCGACTGCAGCAGTTGCTGGATGTAGAGTTCGAGTGTTTCGTCCGACATCCGGTGCTTCTCGTTCGGATACAGAGCGTCCTTCGACAGGAAGAAACAATAAGTGCAATCAATGTTGCATGTTGACCCGCTCGGCTTTGCCAGCAGGTGAAAACCCGGCGGTGCATCTTGAGGACGATCAGCATCAGCCATGAAATTCATGTATGCACCTTTTCTGCATCTCCAAACGAGATAGGCAGCCACTTTGAATCTCGTTTGTCAGAGTCATCGTTCCTGACAGAGATTCGTGTGCTTCTCAGGAAGCTAATCTGTTCGTTCGGCGATGGGTACTGTCAAATATGACAGTCAATCTGGTCGGGCGGGAGGGCCATGACTGCGGGCGTATTCGCGACTTGGTCGAATCCTGACTCGGCAGCCTTCATCCCGCCGCAGGAGATTCGTCCCGTCAGCGCCTGCCTTGCTTTTATCAAGCGAAAGTGGCTCTGGCTTATCTACCGGTGCCAAAAGTGATCCGCCACCAGCAGACTGCCGGTGATTGCAAGAATGAGCCACAAAACCCCAATTGTGATGAAAACAGCGAATCTGTTCAAGGATCTGGCCTCTGTTTTCCTCTGCACCTCGGCCGCTTCAGCACGATCGCGACATTCCTGCAGCACTTCTGGAGGCATGACCTTTTGAATCAGTTTGAATCCTACGACCAGAACGACAAAATCATCCATGAATCCAATTACGGGAATAAAACTCGGAATAATCTGAACAGGGCTAACCAAATAGCCCGCCGCGCAGGCGGCGATCAGTCGTGCGTACCAGGGCGTTTTGGGATGTTTGAATGCAAAGTAGAAGACCTGGGCTTGCTTTTGGAGTACTCGTGCCTTCTCCCCCCAAATTGCAATACGCGCGGGCACACGCCGGACACCGCGAACCCGCCGCACCGGAGAAATCGAATCCATAACAATCGAATTGTCGAACTCGCCTTCCAACGTTATTGTCCTCTTCTGATCGACAACTTTACTGGTCGCGGCGCTAGACTCATTCGATAGCGCTGCACAATGCCAGCTACCGCATGCTAGCTGCGTCGGAGTTCTATGAAAACTGTCAACATTAACAGCATTGAAATTCGTGCAGTTCAACCGCCAACCGGGTTTGCGGGTCCTCAGAACTTCCAGCCAATACTAGCGGCGGATCCAAAGTCCGTCCCATTCAGATTCTGCGGTGGCCGGCTATCGTAGTTCAAGTAGTAGCTCAAACTCCAATAAAGACGCTTGGCCAGTCTCAGTTTCACTGCCGCATTCAGATCCAGCCTCACTCGTCCCAGGTCGGTAAGGCTGGGATACACCTGGGTATTCACAATGAAATTTGTGGTCCTGAAACGAAAGAAGCTCAAGTTGGTTCCGACGACCGCTTCGGCGCTGTTTCCGGTTTGCCCCGATGTCGCTTCATTTCCATAATGCTCGCTGTTCCAGTCTGCGCCTATATATGCCGCTACAAGGCTGTTATTCGTCATCTGGAAATTGTGCCCTACGGCCCCGCCCAAGGTTGTGCGCAGATCCAGATCCTGCTCGCCAATGTGCTGAAAGCCTAATAGTCCCATGTAAAGGTTCCGGGGGGAACGGAGTTGTCTTGCAACTTTCGTTTGGAGATCCACCCGAAGATTCTCGGCAGATCCGCCACCACTGAAGCTGGAACCCAAATCAGCACCCGCTGACCACAAAGGCTTCGCATAAATAACGCTTGAATCGAAGTTGTATTGAACACGATTTTGCTGTTTCGTGTAGTTGAGACCAGAATCAATGGAACCGTGCAAGTTCTTCCAGAATCCAATGTCGTTTTGTTGAAGCGCAACAATCTCGAGCGACGGTATGAAATCGGTTTTAGAACTCCCTGTGATCTGGATCTCGTATTTGTCCTGAGAGCCTTCGGGTGCCACATTCTTTAGGTTAGTGATAAACCGTTCCCCGCGTCCGTTCGTGGCGATGAAATGGTATTCGCTCTCGATGCGTACCACCTTGGTCCAGTCGACCGCGATTGTGCCTTCCCCGTTCGCCAGCCGCACGTACAGGTAGCCTTTTTGAAGCTGCATGATTTCGCATGTCATCCGGTCGCCATTCGCGAACACGATGACGTCCTTCTTGTCTCTAGCCCAGCACGTTGCGCATAGAAAGATCAGTACAAACGCCGTCCAGGCTGAGAAAGAAAGAAACGGAAGGCGATCATGAAAGCTCATGTTTGTCCTTCTTTGTTTTGCTGGTTTGAGAGTGCGGACTCGGCTGCTCTTTCTCCTCCAAGTCAGACGAACTACCGGCACTGTTTTATAACAACCTGCGCAGTCTAAATGAACTGTCAGTTCTGACAGTAGACGCCTAGATAAGCGACATCTGTGTCTTCTGAAAAAGAAGTTCGAGGTTACTCCAAGGGAATTATTTAACCGAGACGCCTCTTCTATAAGAAGAGGGTTAACTCTTTGGTCCTGCTCTCCTTAATGCAAAGAAAATGTGGGCTGCCACGCCGATATCGTTGACCTGCTCATTCGGCTTCTTGCCCGTATTGTTCTGATGCTCATAATAAGCATCCATCTGCACGTGGCTCCCAATGGGAAAAAGGCAGCCGGCCTCAAGCTGCGTTGTGCTCCATTTTGAGTATTGGCTCTCGTAATAGACCTCGGCGCTGAGATAAGGAGTCACATGATATGAGCGGATTGAGAAAGTTCTTTGGACAAGCAGCCTGTTCCGATAGCGCCAGCTAAAGACTCCGGCCTTCCAGTCCAGATCTGCACGATTTCTATCGGTGAACAACAACGAACCCTTTGTTGGCAATGCAGAGGTCGCCATCGGCATGAATCGGTTCTCTACGGGCTCATTGGGAGCAGTTATGACGCGATATCCGGCCTCGAAAACCAGGGGCCTTTTCTTTGCGTCGTCCAGGTCAAAAGAGGTGACCCTTTTCAAGCTGAGTAGAGGCTTGAGGGACACTTGGAGGCTCGGTCCAATCGTTGCCTGGATCGGAACACCTCCATCGCGATCTCCCTCTGCTTGAAAATATGCTCGCATCACCGGATTGATCTTGAGGTACGTATCGATCTCGGGCAACAGTTGTGGCGTTTGAGCTCCCGCAGACAAACTTGCGAATGCGAGGAACGCTCCTGCCTGAACCCCTCGCTTGTGAACCGACGCTGCTGGTCCGAAGCGCTCGCCTAACTTGCTTCCAAGCGCCTGGAGCCGGCGAAACTTGCTACCGACATAGCTGGCGGCCGCAGATGACAAGGCGAGCGCTGAATTTGCGAGGCTCGGGATGATGTTCGGACGGTTCATCGTGACAGTTTCCTGATGCTTTCGAGTCTAGGGGTTTCTCGAATGGAATCAACTGCCAGTATTGACAGGCCAACAGCTCACTTTGCGTTGATTGATCAGCAGATCTGACAGACTCTGAGTCGTTGACACGGAGAGTCGAAAGCGCTGCGCACGTCTCCTAAATGGAATTCGAGCATGCACGGGAAACTATTTTTCCTATACCTCGTCTAAGTTTTCTGGGTCCATGAGATTTTGACCGTACACTTGTTCGGAAGCATGACGGGCCACGTCGTCCTGAAATGCTAGGGCCGGCCGAAATGCCAAACGTTGCATGAGGATGTTCGTCCACTCCGCGAAGAGGGGTCCGTGGCATCCATCGTCTAATTCAAAGTCCTGCATTGCGCGTGCCTGAAATTGCTCCCATCAAGGCCGGAAGTTGGTAAAGAATTGTTGTCATGTCGAGTAATGTTGGTCGAGGATTTTCTGTGGTTTCGCAACTTCGTTCGATCCAAACTGGATCAACGTCCGGAGCTACCTATTATTTGTGAGGTATCCGATGGGCTGGAGGCAGTTGAGAACGCGACGGCATTGCAGCCAGACTTGATTCTGCTCGACATCGGTCTACCTTCGCTGAATGGCATAGAAGTGGCCCGGCAACTTCGCGACCTAGCCCCGAAATCAAAGATTATCTTTTTGAGCCAGGAAACATCGGCGGTCCTCATGAAAGAAGCAATTGCTCTTGGCGCATGGGGTTACGTCTTCAAATCCCAGGCTGAAAGCGATCTGCTGCCGGCTATCGACGCAGCCCTGTCTGGCAGGAGATACGTGAGCGGCGCTCCCAAGTGCGTTGCTGTCCCTCATGGGGATGCTTCCGACGGGATTTGAAAGTCACGCGGTGCTTGCTGGCAAGACGGATTGATTGCATTATTGAGTTGTCATGTTCGGACGACCCGGACAGTCAATTTCCTCAGTAGACTCCTCCAGGCGCTTACGGTCTGGCACGTTTCTGCCGATTCAAGAGAACTTCTTCCCAGTTTGAGGTAGATGCGGTTGGTTACTTGAAGGCAATTTTTAGCACGAACTTGAGCAATTCTGCGGGCGAAAGAACCGTCAGCGACAGCGGTAGAAGAGGAACGGTAGCGGCAACGGCAAGACGAATGATGTCGTTCGTCCAAAAAGGAATCGGGCGCATCTGTCGCACATTTGTGTAGACGTTAGACATTTCAGCGAGCGACCGGACATCTTCATTCCTGAGCAACTCCTCTGGCTCGTAGTCACCCTTTCGAATCCATTTTTCTTCAAAGCACAATACAAATCTGCTAGCCATCAACCCATACTCCGCTGAGCTCCTCCGCAACGTGGCTGCAAGCTGAGGAGTAAACATCAACAACGGGCCCAGGATAATCACAACCAGGAATACCACGGTTCCAATTGCCTCCAACTTGAAGGTCATGAGAGGTTGTTTACCGATTAAAACCCGATCGGCGATGAAGCCCGAAAGCAATGCGCCTTGAGCAAACAATATCGGCGCAAAGGCAAAGGAACCGCCTCCTAGAAAGCCGATTCCCCCAGCCCGATCGGGGTGGGCCGCACTCAAGCGGAGATGTAATTTTGAAATCTGCCAGAGAAGCCAGAACCAGATTCCGAGGCGCAAATACCAGCGTATTAAAATGAACTGGAAGATCGGAATACTCACGAAAGCGTACCAGTAGCCAGCCAACGTGAGATTCAAATGCGTTTGATCCGGTAGCGCATACCAAGTGCGATCTCCCCAGGCGATCTGACTCCGCCAAACCCACAGTCCGATCGTGTACACCAAAATCAGCACTACCACTTCCACGAAGACGAGGTCGCGAACGCGTTGTGCGGAATTGACTGCTTTTGCGAATGCCGGCAGGTCTCTGACTTCGATGATGCGCCGGTCTATGAACCGCCTGATTAAAGGACTTATGCGTTTCTGAACTCCCAGTTCAGCGAGGATAAGTGCGGGAAGGGCGATCAAAAATCTTACATTCGCCTCGATGTCGTGTAGGAACGGGACCTGAATTCCCGCGCTACGTATAGCGTGACGCTGCAGGACGGATAGCAACAGCAACGGCAGCCAAGTAACCAGCGTAAAGGCTATGGCTTGGCGATATAACCGTTCCAGAGCTTCACCCGACAGGCGGCTACGCCGACACAACTGAAACAAGGCACCGCCCAATACCAAGGAGAACTCAGGCGGATCTATGGGCAATGATTCGACTGGCGGCTCCAAGATTGTCTTCATTTTTCTCCAGCTATCCTGCGCGAGGATGTCCATCACCTCAACAAAGTTATTGGCTTTCGCCCGCTTGATCGTATGTCCGCTAAGGCAGCTGAGATATCGAACATCGAATTCCGTCTTAGAAGAGATATTTCTCGCTAGAACGGGCCGCTGTGAAAGAGAACACCATAAAAAGTGACAACCCCAATCAGGATGACCCCCATCGCGACCACGAAAGAGACTGAAAGTGTTTGCGTCTTGCGGGAAGGGCTCAACCGCCTGAGAAAGCTCTTGTGCTGCCATGCAGCAGCCATGAGTGCCAAGGTCCCAACTGCAATCAGACTCAACCCCAGATTGCGCGGCGCATTTGGACGACGGATGACACCCGCAGCAATGTCCTCGGCCTTGTATTGGAAAAACTTGTAGATAGTGAACCCGAATCCGATCATTGAGATCGCCGTTCGAATCCAGGCCATGAGAGTTCTTTCCGCGGCCATCACCGATCGCTCTACGGCCAGATCGGTTCGCTCTTCGGCTAGAATCGTTCCCCTGTCTTTTGTCGCTGTCTCAACACCCATGAACATTCCCCTTCAGACCGGTTTCTTGGCCGGCACCTGCGAAGTCTTCATTCGTCGAGCAATGCGCGTAACGATTCCTCGAAGAACCAGGTAGGGCAGGATGGCGAGAAGGAACGCGACAATGATCGCTTCTCCCACATAAACAAAGTGCAGTTCGATGATTTGATAAATGACGTCCAGCACGATGGCAAGGATGAATACTTTGCCTACGCTCTTCCAACCGTCTTTCAGTAATTCCGCGCGCTCGTTCGGGTCGGAGACCATCGTCCAAAAATAGGGTGACTTGCCTGTCTTGGCATCCGCCAGTCCCGAACGAATCGCGAAAAATGCAGCCATGCATGGCTGCAGCACGAGCCTGAACTTCATGGGTCCGCTGACCCGTGCGATCAGTTGAGTTCCAACCCGGTCCCAAATGTGATACATAACAGCTCCTTTCTCGTTGCGATACCTGATTGCGACATTGTCAGCAAGGATTACTCGTCCTTCAGAGAATGGTTACGCCTCCACTTTCGGTCCCTCGGCAGGTGCGTCATACGGCACGATTTGCCCCCAGTGTTCCCGGACAGCAACCACCCGAAAAATGAACGCGACACCTACCGCGATGAGCGTGACCGGGAAGAACGTGGTCCTGCTCTGCATGTGGATAGCGATCAACGTATACACCGAGCTCGCGAGGATTGCCGTCGTCACCAAATGCTGCGACGGTCGTGTAATTTCCGGCGTCACCCCGGAAAAAAGATCGATAAACACGCCTCCCGCAGTGGTGGCCGCGAGTCCAATCAGAATCGCACCCCAGAATCCGAGACCATGTTCGATAGCCTTATGCGCGCCTAAAACTGCGAACCATGGCAATGAGAACGATTTGAAGAACGCCAACGCTCTGGTGCGAAACCGCTCTTCTCGTGACTCGGCGTAACGATAGATCGCCAACCCCAGCAGTCCCGACCCAAGGCATACAAAAAAATAAGCCGGATCCTTCAGCGGCGCAGGCACCTGAGCGAGCATGACATCGCGCGTAACGCCGCCGCCAATTCCGCCAAGAAAGCCCATGATGATCAGGCCGACAACGGCATATCCACGATTGTGCGATGGGTTGCGAGCGACGAGCACACCGTTCAAGGCGTTGATGCCGGCCGAGAATAAGTCAACGTTCGGAAAACTTGGCAAAACCATTTTGGTTTTCTCCTTTAGAGATATCGCGCACCCATAAACCAGGTGGCCTCCCGAGTTGAATTCCACGGGCTCGCGGGATGCCAACAGAGGCGTCGTCCCGCCTTCCAGGATCTGGCCCCGCGAAGGGACTCCTATATCGACTCATCGAGTTCCCCCGCCGGCCCGAGTATCGATTCCATATCGCTCCCGTCCGATCCTTGACCTTTGATTGCGGCAGACTGCCATGGCCAGTGTCCCTCTGCTTCGACTACCAACGACCAACTGAGAAATGTTCTGACAACAACCAGCGCGCCGAGTATCTCCAAGCCCTTGGCGGTCAGGTCTAGCAACACTGTGCGGATCACATCGGCGGCGACAAGAATCTCAAGCGCCAGCATCAGCGACCGAGCGAGGAGCCGCTTGTATTCGCGGTAGGAGTGGGGGGTCCGCTTCACCAATCTCAGCATGTAGCGCAAGAAACCAAAGGCGATCGAGTAGACGATAATCACCACTGCCAGCGCCTGGATTCCGTCTGACGACATTTCAATCCATTCGCGCATGTTTCTCATCCCTGCTAAGTGGCCTCGCTCTAACAGTCCGCAGAGGAAGCACTTCTCCGGTAGAGGCGTTAGCTCATGTGAGGATAAGAGGGCATCGCAGAGGCGACAACTGTCATATTTGACAGGCCGCTGGAGCTACGCTTTTGTTGTTTCGAATCCACGAACTGTTGAGATCCAGAGCCGGCAAGCCTGTAACTAGTGACAGTTATCTGGGGCTCGCGGCCTGTGATTAACTGACGTTCAGTCCTGCTGCGACCACCCGACATGTGCGGCTGCCTTCGTCGCTCCAAACCAGGGTCATGAGAGGTGTCTGGATGTCGGCTCAAAGCAATTTCTGCGACGCTCGCCAATCGAGATCGCCGGTTCCGGGGACATCGAGCACACATGCTCGTCCGCTGGTCTGTGCATGAGTAGTCTCTTCTTCCCCCATTGGGGCCTGGACTGGCTATGGAGTGTCCCTCTCGTGCTTTTGACGGTCCTGATCCATTCCTTTGTGCTCAGACTGGTCAACCATGGCGTTGATTCCCTGCTGAAAGTGAATGGTGGCAAAGTCTTCCGACACATGGTATCGGTCATCGCGGTGGGAGGACCCGCCCTGTGCGCGACAGTGGCGCACGGTTTAGAGGCATGGTTGTGGTCCCTCGCTTATTTCTTTTCCGGAGGAATAGCTAACCAGAAAGCTGCCATGGAATTCTCGCTGGGCGCGATGACAACCTTCGGCACAAGTCCTCTTCGCCTCGGACCGGGGTGGCAGCTGATGGGACCGCTGGAGGCCTTGAACGGTTGGATATTGTTTGGGCTGACCACGGCCTTCTTATTCACGATCGTCCGGAAAGTGTGGTCTACGGACGCGTGGACCTAGCGCCCTGACGTCGAGCGGGTGTCCAAGCGGGCTTTAGCTAATTTCAATTGTCGGGTTTCGGTGGCGGTCGCGATCCCGAATTCTGGCCCTGCGGCGGCTTCGTGTTCGGCTTTGCCTGCTTCGTGTTGGGCTGTGACGGCCTTGGCTGAGGTGCCGGCCTCGTCGAAGGCTGGGTCGGCCGTGGTTGTGGTTGAGGGGCCGGCCTCGTCGAGGGCTGTGTCGGCTTCGGTTGCGGTGCCGGTCTCGTCGCTGGCTGTGTCGGCTTCGGTTGAGGGGCCGGCCTCGTGCTTGGCTGTGTTGGCTTCGGCTGAAGTGCCGGCCTCGTGCTTGGCTGTGTTGGCTTCGGCTGAGGGGCCGGCCTGGTGCTTGGCTGTGTTGGCTTCGGCTGAGGGGCCGGCCTGGTGCTTGGGTGTGTTGGCTTCGGTTGGGGTGCCGGCCTGGTGCTTGGCTGTCCCGGTTTGGTACCCGGTTGTGCAGGCCTTGTACCGGGCTGCCCTGGCCTCGTTCCGGGATTCGTCGGCTTGGGTTGCGGAGCCGGCCTGGTGCTTGGCTGTCCCGGCCTGGTACCCGGTTGTGCCGGCCGTGTACCCGGTTGGCCCGGCCGTCCAGGCTTCGGTTGCGGCGAGGGTGGCCGACCGATTCCAGGGCGGTTATTCGGTCCCCAGGCGGGACGGTTCGACGGAAGAGGACGGGGCTGGGGCGGACGGTAGTTTGGTGGGCGATAGTTCCACTTACCGCCATATCCCGGCCTTGCGTTGTACGGGATCGGACGCGGACGGTACCAGTAATTCGGCGGACGATACGGAGCTCGCCATCCTACCCAAACGGTGTGATTGTAATAGGCCCGGTGCGACGACCAGTTCCATCCCCAACCACCCCAGCCCCACGGCCGGGTGCTCACCACAAGGATGCTAATTGAAATCGGCGGTCCGTAGGTAACATAGACCGGGGTAGGCGAACGGTAATAGATCGTCGTCGGATTGTAGACCGGCACGTACACGACCTGCGGGTTCGCGGGTTGAATCACATAGATCGGTTGAGGGCCGGCCTGCTGCACCTCTACCGTCTGTTGCTGGTTGCTTTGCAGCGTCCCTGCAGCATAAGCCTGGGCCCTCAATCTCTGGATCGATGAACTTACTGATCCCTGGTCGGCATTAAATGCCTCACCGATGGCAGCGAAGTCGTCGATGTCTTCCGCCATCATATTAAGTACGTCAGGGAAATTCACCAGTGCGACAAACGCAGGGTCGAATCCCTGCTTTTCCGCGGCGTCACTCAGCGCTGCGCCCTGTAAACCGGGATTCGCCTGCAACCAATTCGATACATCCAGAATTTCTTGTGGATTGGTCGATGCCGTCGTAATCTGCGCCAGAAGAGAATCTGGGTAGAGTGCAACAGGAGCCAGCAGTTGGTCTAGTTCTTGCGGTGTGGGGATCGGAGCCTGCGCGAACAGCAGTGATCCGGACCACGATAAGACCGAGAGGGTAAGGAATAAAACGAATGCGATAGAGCGTGATTTCCGTTGCATCGGACGCCTCGTTAATATGTCGCTTGTCTGCTTCGCCGAGAAACACTCGCCAACGCTTCTTTGGCGCTACCAATCTATCAGACTAATGGACCCCCATTCCAAGAATAGGGATGCTGCCAGCTACGGCAGGTAACCAGGTCTTGCGCGGTTCGGATAAGAGCGAGAAAATAACAGCTATCGATTCTCTTCCTGGGCGTCGGGAATATTCATAAGCATTATCTTTAAGACTGTCTTTGCTGCGCTTTGGCCGTTTATTCTCCCCGATGCGAGCGCGCATGAAAACTGGTGAATCGCACGAATCGGCCGCCATCGCACTTAAATAAATGCCGCCCATTATTGCAACTGTCACTTCTGCCAGTTGCGGGGCTTTGGCATTCTCGCTAACCTCCCTGATGATTGCAACCCTCTAGAAATAAGTCCCGACGCACGCGACGACTTATCTGTGATCAGAAGGCAGCTCTTGAGAACTCTGAAGACAGCTTCGATTCTGTTCGAACGATGTTTGCTGGTAGGCGGGGGGATGCTTCTGGCGATCTGGTTGACTGCTTTTTTCGATGCAAAGATCTCGTCCCAGCTCGCACTATGGAGCTTTGCGAACGCGCAAGCGGCTGCCGTGCAAAAATCCGACGACTCGAAATCCAGCGATTCAGCTGGAGACGTCGACTTCAGCCTATGGTCGCCCAAACGCATCCAGGCTTACAAGGACAGTTTGCTGAGTGCATCAGGCTTACCTGTGGCTGTACTTGAGATCAACAAAGTCAAAATTCGGGTTCCTGTTTTTGAGGGGACCGACGATCTCACGTTGAACCGCGGAGCTGGACGGATCGCTGGCACCGCCATGCCAGGAGTTCCGGGCAACATTGGAATCGCCGGGCACCGAGACGGGTTCTTCAGAGGATTGAAGGACATCGCGGTTGGCGATGAGATTGATCTGGTGATGACAGCGGGCCGAGCTACCTATGTCGTGGATCAAATCGAGATCGTTAATCCAGAGGACGTTCGGGTGCTGCAACCGCGCGCTGTTTCCTCCCTCACCCTGGTCACTTGTTACCCATTTTATTTTGTGGGCGACGCACCCCAACGGTTTATCGTCCACGCATCCATCGTGTCCCATGGGCCGATCGCCAGCTCCGGGACTCAACCCACAACCATTTCCGCAAGCTTGGGAAAAACCAACAAGGAGAATTGAACATGAAAGTTTCACGAACGATCTTGCACAGTCTGCTCGCGGTGGCGGCAGGCACGGCCTTGTTGACCCACCCGGTGTCCGTGAACGCACAGGTAGAAACGACTACCAAAGTAGCCAGCAACGGTCCTGTGGTGAAGCATATCCAGGTACAAACAGGAACAGTCGTTTTTGTTTCCGGCAATGATCTCTGGGTTCAGGATTCTGCCGGTCAGATTCGGCACTTTCCGAACGTTCCAGAAAGCGCCCGGGTCTCGGTTGGTGGCCAGCAACTCGGCATTCACGACCTGAAGCCCGGAATGACGATTCAGCGCACGATCATCACGACGACTACCCCCAAAGTAACCACAACGGTACAGACCGTCACGGGAACGGTTTTCTATGTCAACCCGCCTAACTCTGTAATCCTGACGATGGCAGACAACACAAACCAAAGGTTCACGATTCCGAAGGGCCAGACATTCAACATCAACGGCCAGACAACCGACGCTTTTGGGTTGAGAAAGGGCATGCAGGTTTCCGCAACCAAGGTCGTTGAAGTCCCGGAAACAGTGGTTACGCAGAAGAGAATCCTGGCGGGAACGATGCCTCCGCCTCCGCCCCTCCCACCGAATCAGCCAATCCTGATTGCCGTGCTGGTTCCCGTTCGGATGCCAGCGCCGACAGCTGCCCCTGTAACAGAGGCGGCGCCTGCGCCTGCACCCGCTCCGAGGCTCCCAAAAACCGGCAGTTCGCTGCCTCTAGTTGGATTGCTCGGCCTGCTGTTCGTTGGCGCTTCGTTCGGCTCGCGCTCCGTTCGACGGTCGTAGGTACCGCGCTCTCCGAGAGGGGGTTCGCGTTCCGTTGGGAAGGCAAACCCTCGCTCGCCAGGAGCTCTCCATCTCGAAGAGGTGTTCGTTGGGAACGGATCTCGGGATCGAGGGTATTGATGGCATGTACAGCACCGTGTATTCTTTAACTTACGAAGCGTCAAGGTGTGGTTCTCCCTCGATCCCCACTGGCCGCCTCAGTCCTTAAGTTGGTGCTTTCCCGACCTCCGCGCTCCACTGTGCGCGCGACATCCCTTTGAAGGCAGAGCGACAATACCGTGCCGCGCGCCCTGAAACCGATCCTCGAAGCTTCCTCGCAGACCACCTCTCCCCGCAATCTATTCCTTGGGACCTCCGGTTGGGCCTACCCGTCGTGGAAACCTGGTTTTTATCCAAAAGATGTTCCTTCCCGCGCCTTTCTTCAGTTCTATGCGAGCCGCCTGACCTCGGTGGAGGTCAACTATTCCTTCCGGACGCTGCCGTCCCCTGCCCAGTTACAGGGCTGGCTCAACGTAACGCCCCCGGGCTTTCGATTCAGCTTCAAGGCGCCGCAGCGGATCACCCACTTCCAGCGACTCCGGGACAGCCGCGCCGCCGTCGCCGAGTTTGTAGCGTCGCTCAAACCAGCGCGAGCAGCCAGAAAACTCGGCCCGCTCCTCTTTCAACTGCCACCGAATTTCGCTGCAGACAACTCCCGGCTTGAGGCCTTCCTCAAAGCCCCGGCCCTCGCCAGAAACCGCTCTCTGCAGGTAGCGTTCGAGTTCCGCCATCCCAGTTGGTTTACTGAAGCGACCTACGAGATCCTCCGCCGCAGCAATTGTGCTCTCTGCATCGCGGAGGGCGATGACTTGAAAACCCCGGACGTTACGACCGCAGACTTCCGCTGCTACCGTCTGCGCCGCAGCGGCGGCTATTCCGCCGCCCAATTGAAGGCGTTTGCTAGACGATTTCAGAAGCTCGCAAAGACGTCGGGGGTGTACGTCTACTTCAAGCACGAGGACGAACCAACCGGGGCACTGAATGCTACCAAAGTACTGGCCGCTGCATCCAAGCTCGATGGCGGAGGCCGCGCATGAGCACGCTGCCCAATACGCAGGCCGGTCGCAGCATCGAATGGCCCGAGACGTATCCGCCCTTTGAGCCGCGCCGATGGGTGGTCAACGGCCATCTGCAAACAATCTTTGGTAATTTTCTGCCGCGAACCGACGCCCTTCCACCACCGGAAATTCAGATGGTGGAGGTCTCGCCGGCGCACGGTTCGCAGATCTCCAGCCAGGTACTCTGCGAGTGCCACTGGCAGCCGCTCCCGCAGCGCCGGACAACCCTGACGGCCATCATTCTGCATGGCCTCGAAGGCTCTTCGCACTCTCAATATGTCACCGGCAATGCGAATAAGCTCTGGCGTTCCGGCTGCAATGTGATCCGCATGAATATGCGTAACTGCGGCCCACTCAAGTACGGCGATATGCTGCGCCTGTCGCCAACGCTGTACCACTCGGGGCTGTCGAACGACGTGGAACGCGTGCTGCGATTCTTCCTCGAGACCCAGGGCCTCGAATCCGTTACCCTGATCGGCTACTCGATGGGCGGCAATTTGGTGCTCAAACTCGCGGGCGATCTGGGCGCATCAGTCCCTGCGCAACTGCACTCGGTCGTGGGGGTGTCGCCGGCGGTGGATCTTGCCGCATCTGCCGATGCCCTGCACGAACCGCAGAATCGCATCTATGAGCGCAAGTTCGTTCGCGCGCTGGTGAAGCGCTTTCGGCGCAAGGCATCATTCTTTCCGCGGGCATTTGATCCCCAGCGCGCCTTCAACATCGCTTCCCTGCGCGAGTTCGACGAGCGCATCACTTCCCTTTACTGCGGATTCTCTTCGGCGGATGATTACTACGCGCGTGCCTGCGCTGCCCGCGTACTTGACCGCATCACGGTTCCCACGCTGATTCTCCACGCTGAAGATGATCCGTTCATCCGAATCACTCCAGAAACGCGCAGTACGATCGCCGTCAACCCGAACATTACCTTCCTCGCCACTGAACATGGCGGCCACTGCGCCTTCCTGGCGCCGTCCGATACAGCCGCGGGAAATGACGGTTATTGGGCCGAGCACACAGCCCTTCGCTTCGTTCTCGCTCACGGCTGACGTATCCTAAACATTGATGCTCTCTGATTGGACCGCTGAGTGTTCCCTCGATTCACCAACACTGGTCGTCCCGTGGTCCGCGGACGGGCAAGAGACCGGTTCGCGTGCGGCCGCCCACTTCATCGACCTGCGCGCGAATCCCTACGATATCTCGGAGATCGTCGAAGCCGAGCACAACACCACCCTGGCTCGCGCACTTCGGTCGCTCAATGCCACCCGCTCTCCTTTCCTGACAGCGAAATGTGACACCTGGACACTCTCCTCCTCGGAACAGTCAGAGACTCTCGAAGCGCTTCGGATGGAACTCTTGCTTCATGAAGAGGATGCTCAATTCGGCTACGCAAGCTATATTGACCTCCTTTGGCGCGAACGCTCAGTCTTCGCTTCCGCACACCAGCAGCAGGATCGACTGGATCGCATCGTGCGCAGAGCCCAGCGGCTGCCGCATGCTGAAGCAGCCATGGAATGTATTCTGCGGCCGGCGTTTCTGGATCTCAGCGGGCCACTCGAAGGCTTCGCTGTCACGTTTTATCTGACCGCCCTGGGTCCGGATCCCGAGATCGCTCGCCGGCGATGGGAGTTGGCGATGGATGATACCGTTGCCTTGTTGCGCAGCAAAGAACTTGAAGCGGCTCGAGGCTCCGCTACAATCGATGCAGCGGATGGTTATCCTTTACGGGTCCGCCACTTGGGGTCGTAGCGTGGACCCAAGGCCCAGCATGTCGGGGCGAGTAGCTCAATTGGATAGAGCACGGACCTTCTAAGTCCGGGGTTACAGGTTCGATCCCTGTCTCGCCCACCATTTCAATCGCAACACATCCTCCACATCGAGCGAAAGCATTCGTGGCTAGCGCACAATGGCTATTTGATTGACAAGCGTCCATCGACCCCCTTAAAACCTAGGTAGAAAACGATTTCCCGTCCTATCGAAAGTTACATCGCGAGGAGTTCTTATGTTCGCCCATTGGAAAGTCAGTCTAGGATTCGCCGCTCTATTGATTGCGGTCGCCAGTGCATCCGCTCAAAGCCCGCATGTGTATTCCCTGTCGGGCGATGTCGCCTTTACGCACGATCCGTCGATCGCAAAGGATGGCAAGACCTGGTATGTCTTTGCCACGGGCAAGACGCCGGAGGGTGGCCAGTTCGCCATTCGATGCTCCGATGACCTGGAGCATTGGAAGCGCTGCGGACAGGTCTTCGACGTAATCCCAGACTGGATCCAGAAGCGAAGTCCAGGGACCAAAGATCTGTGGGCTCCCGACGTCTCGTACGAGAACCATGAATACCGTCTGTACTATGCATATTCGTTGTTCGGCAAGAATACTTCTGGCATCGCCCTAGCGGTGAATAAGACACTCGATCCAACGTCCCCGGATTTCAAGTGGGTGGACAAGGGGCTGGTACTCGAATCGAAGGCCGAGGATAACTTCAACGCCATCGATCCCAACTTTATCCGGGATCACAAAGGACAGGACTGGCTGGCGTTCGGAAGCTTCTGGGACGGCATCAAGATGCGGCGACTAGATAAATCCACCGGACTACTGTCGTCCACGGACACGACACTCTACTCACTCGCACGCCGCGCGCAGCCGCCGGATGCAGCTCCGGCACCTCCAGGCCTGCCGCCGAACTGGGAAGCAATCGAGGCGCCCTTCATCGTCTTTCATGGCGGCTACTACTACCTGTTTACGTCCTGGGACCTATGCTGCCGCGGCGTGAAGAGCACCTATAAGACTGTCGTCGGGCGCGCGAAGTCCGTCACCGGCCCGTATGTCGACCAAACCGGCAAGCCGTTGCTGGAAGGTGGAGGAACGCTGCTGCTGGCAGGAAACTCCCGCTGGCTTGGACCAGGCGGGGAGAGCATTTGGATGGGCCCTAAGGACGAGGACCTGATCGTCTTCCACGCCTACGACGCGAAGACCGGCAGGCCCTCGATGCAGCTTTCAACGATCGACTGGACCGGCGGCTGGCCTCATGCTGGATTGGAGCCATAGGCCGCCGCCCGCGTCGTTTAGTTGTTGTGCTTTACTCCACGTAGGGCCAACCGTCGCTAGTAAAGCCGAGGCGATTAATCCCAAGGGTCGGCGTTCCATTGTTATTTCCGTCGTAGTAGTGATAGACGAGCGTGGGTGTCGCGACGCCGCTGACGGTGTCGGTAAAGACGCTCTGGCCGCCGGGCCCCACGATATTGCTGTGCGTGCTGAGTAGGATCGTCCCACCGCCGACAGTGAGATCGAGACCGCCGCGGTCGACATACGGACCCTGCGGGCTGGTAGATCGTCCAACAATGATCCGGTACGGACTCGTCGCGCTGCAACAAACATTAATCGGCGCGAAGTAGTAGTAGTACTGCGTACCATTGAAGATATACGGGTAGATGAAAGAGCCTTCCTCGCCTGCCCCGCGCGCCGCGATGATGGGGTAAGTCAGCGAGCCGGGCGAGGTGGCCAGGCCCGTTGAGGGATTGAGTTGCATGAGATGGATTCCGTCCTGGAAGGATCCGAACGACATCCACCAGTTGCCATTGGCGTCGATGAACGGATCGGGATCGATGGCGTTCCACGTCGTCGCAGAGTTGAAGTTCCAGGCACTGTTCGATGGCGGAGGGGTGGTGGCAGCAGTCCAGGATGAAACGACGTAGCCTTTGTCGGTCCAGGGACCTGAGGGGCTGGTGCTGGTCGCGAGGCCGATGACCGCTTCGGCGCCCGTTGAAGGTTCGTAGGGGATTGAATAGTAGAGATAATAGACGCCGTTGAAGGTGAGCATGCTGGGCGCCCAGACGTCGTTACTGGCGCCGTTGTTTTCCGTCGGAGGCGTTTGCAATCCAGACCATGACGCGAAGTCAGGGCCGATGATGGGGCAGTGCTGGTCGACCGTGATCCAGGCGCCGCCCTGAGTCGCGTTGCAGGCCCCCTGCGGGGTGGTGAGGGTCGTGTAAGTAAACGTTGTCAGATCCGTGGAGTATGCCAGCGTCTGATGCGTCCCATAAAGCCAGTAGGTGCCGCTGGAATCTTTGAGCATGTAAGGATCGTGGACGAAGATTCCGATGCCTGTGACAGAGCGCGGGGCGGGATACGCGGGCGTTGTGGATGCTGCGAGTTTCCACTCCTGGCAGGAGCAACCGGTGCCGGTCGTGGCCCGGGCGTCCTGATCAATCACAGCCGTGGAGGTGGTGCCAGAGTTACTGACTTGGAGGTAATATCCGCTGTTCATATTCTTGATGAGATAGTTGCCGTCCGTAAGGAGATAGAACTCCCACAGGTGGTCGTTCGTTCCGTTGTCCGCATACTGCAAAGCTGTAGCGCCCGTCGCAGTGGACGCATCGGAGATACCCATCACCTGGTGTGTGAGGAGGTTTTCCACGTTGTATTCCTGCTGATTCGTGCCCATCGGCATCGCGTGCCACATATCGTCCGTTGTAGCTGATCCCGCGTTGGTCTCTTGCGCCAGAGGTGTCCCGGCAGCCTGGCTCTGGTTGGCGATCCCGAGGACCAGTCCACTACTCGCATTCGTGAGCGTGAATCCGTTTGCATCGCTGATGGACCCTAGGACGCCCATGTCCGGACTGGTGGTCGTACCGCCGCCGCCACCGCCGGTCGATCCTCCGCTGCCTCCGCCACACCCGCTAATGAGGGTGCCGGCGACAAATGCGAGAGCGAGGGCCGGAAGCAAGGCTCGTAGACGGATTGGCCGGGGCGACGTGAACATACTCTTTCCTCCAGAAAAGCAAATAAGGGACAGGGTTTACCTGAGTCAAGTAGGCAAGGTGCAGAGATTACGGCGGTCATATACGACGAGAAACCAGCAAACGTTTACTGACAGGAACCATACTAATTGCGCGGTTGAATTGTCAACGAAAAATGCTGAGTTTTAGGCGATCGACGGCTAGGGCTGTCCACCCGGAGACGATTCAGCTTTCAGCTTCTTCAGTTCCTCCAGCGCGCGCTGCGAATCGTCCTTGCGGCCCAGTTTCTGATAGACCCGCACCAACTCATAATAATCACTCTGCAGAAGAAACGCGGAGGGCGAGTTGGTGAGTGCGCGCTCGAGCCAGGTGGCGGCCTCTTCGTTCTGTCCAAGTTTCGAAAGACCAAGTCCAAGGTAAAAGTCTGTGGGCGCCGGAGCTGCGTGCGCCTCTACGGCCTGGCGCAGATACGCAACTCCCTGGGTTGGATCTCCGGTCTCCACCTGGATCTTCCCGAGATTAAAGAGAGCGATAGGATCGTTCGGGTGCAGCTTCAGCTCGTTCTGATAGTCATTCGTAGCCTCGAGTGGATGGCCAACCTTTTGCTCTTCGTCGGCCAGTGCTTCATAGAGATCGGGATCTCCAGGCCGTGCCTTAATCGCTGCCTTGTATTCTTCAATGGCCTTGTCAGGCTGATGGGCCTCTGAGTCGATCTCAGCCTGGGCGCGGTGAACGTACCAGGAGTCAGGGTTGATCTTGTACAGGGTTCGAAAGGCCCGCTGCGCTGCAAGGGTGTGCGCGCGCACCTGGTAGAAGAGGACGTTTTGATCCCCGGGATTGAGCTTGGCTGCCTGGTCCAGAGGTCCGCATGCGTCCTCTGGCCTACCTGCTTGAATTTCAATGATGCCTAGCCAGGTGAGAGCCTCAGTATCTTTCGGCTGAAGTTTGATCTCTTCCTTGAGCTGGTCGACTGCTGCATCGATCGAGTTCATCTGAAAGAGCGCGATGCCACGAAACATGTGCGCGTTGGGAATTGTCGGCTTCAGCTCACTCGCTCTCGTGAGAGACTGCACCGCCGTGTCGAGCTTACCCTCGCGCAGTTGTGCCATTCCCAGGCCAAGATACGCGTCCGCATCGTGGGGGGAAGCCGTGAGGGCACGCTGAAAATCCTGTTCGGCTTCCGGAATGTTTCCCTGCCGCATGGCGGTTGCGCCCTGATTCATCCACCGATCGGCGGGATCGGCGACTTGCGCGGATACGGGCAGGCCGACTGCCAGCAGCAAAGCTCCTTTGGTGGTTCGGCCGCGGAAGGCGTGAAGGTGTTGGCTGTAATTCAGCATCCTGGTTGAGCCTCATGCACTAAAAAGAATTAGGGTTGAGCGTTGGGCCCGATGATTTGCAGGTGGGACGAGGATTGCTTGTTCTCTTTATCCGCCAAAGCCGCTGCAGTTTGGAGCTCGCGGCGCGAATCGTCCCCTTTGTTGAGACGAGCCAGTGTAAGGCCCAGATAGTAATGAGCCGGTTGGTAGTCGGGAGCGGCTTGGATTGCTTTGGTCAACCACTGCGAGGCATCGTCATATTGTTTTTGTTTGAAGTAGGCGATGCCCAGCCCGGTCAGCGCGCCTCCATGTTGAGGATCGCGTTTGAGCGTCTTGTGAAAAAGCTCGATGGCGTCTTTGTACTCATCCTGGTCAAGATCCGTTTGGCCCAGCTGATAATAGGCCTCACTCTGCGCCGGCTGAATGCCGATCGATTGCTCAAATTCTGCGCGTGCTTTGTCGAACTGCAACTGCAGTTGGTAGATTCGCCCCAGGCCATAGTGAGCCGAAGCATCCAGCGGCCTGACCTTCAGATACGCCTGCATCGCCTGCAGCGCAGCATCGAGTTGGCCGAGGTCGAACTTAACCCGGGCACGCGCGTAGAGAATATTGGGTTCGTCCGGCGAAATGGAAACGAGCTGATCCAGGATCTTATCCGCATCCCTGTAGAGATGCATTTCATCTTCGAGGATGCCGAGGTCGTACAGAACCCGGGTGTCGTTCGGCTCGACCTTCTGAGCTCGCAGGAGATCAGCAAGCGCACCATCCATCTGCCCCGCAGCTCGGGCACCAAGAGCGAGGCGTTCGGAAGTGGATGACATCCCTTCCCTGGCGTCCGCATTGGAGGGATCGACTTGAAGAATTTGCTCGTATAGATCGCGGGCCTGGTCGTTGCTTCCGAGAGATTGGAGATGCTGAGCCTGCAAAAGGCGATCCTGTTGCGGAGCCGCTGCAGCCAATTGGCCAGCCGCCATTACTGCGATCACCAAAAAAGCTGCTATCAACATAGCTCCTAACGAGCCCGATTCTAACGACGCGCGCATCTCATGAGCAACTCACGCATGCCCAGGAGCGGCGAAAGGCCAAGCTCTCGCTTGGCCTTTCGTCCTCAGGCATAGTAGTTCGCCAAGGAGGGTTAGAAGGTGATCTTCCCGGTGACCTGCATATTTCTCGGACCGTAATCCGTGTAGGTAGGAATACCGAATCCAGTGGCCGAGGTTGTATCCCCTGGCTGCTGGTCAGGTAACCCCATACGATGCCGGTTGAACACATCGAATGCTTCGCCCTTCAGCTGGAAATTGACTCTGCCCTTTATACGGAAGTCCTTGATCACGCTGACATCTTCAGCCTTATAGATGGGACCTGTAATTGCTTCGGTCACACGGCGCAAATTGCCAAGGGTAAACGGAAGCGATGAGCAGAAGTTGCCGGCTGCCTGGTCTCCGCAGTCGGGGGTGAAAGGACGTGGCCAGTTTTGGCCCTCACGATTCTCGTCGACAAACGCGGCCTGCGCCATAGGAACACCAGGATCGCTTTCACCATTGGTTCCTGGAGCGCGGTAGGCCGGCTTGAACCATGACTCCCCGTTGAAGAAGCTAGGGCCGTTCTTGTTCTTCTTGTAGGCAGCACTCGCGAAGCTTGTACCGGCTAGTGATGCCGGCCCTGCGTCGTACGTGATGCAGTTTTGGTAATACGGAATTCCTGTGGCGCAACCGAAGCTGATGGGCTGACCACTCTGGTAGCGTTGGATCGCGCCTACCTGCCAGCCGCCAATCAGGATGTCCCAAAACGTATTGTTGTTGACCCACTTTCTTCCTTTACCGAACGGTAATTGATAGAGATAGCTGAGTGAGAATTGCTGCGGCGTGTTTTGAACACTTACCGCCTTATTAAGCTTTAGGTTGCTGGAACCTTCTGCCTGCTCTAACTGGTTGCCGTTAACATAGCTGAACGGGATCGTCGAATCCGCGTCGGTCAGGTTCTTCGACCAGGTGTAGGACGCCTGCAGGTTGAACCCATTGCGGAAACGCCGGGCCAGGGACACGATCATCGATTCATAGGACGAATGACCAAGGTTTTCAAGGCAGCAATCGCCCTGGATGTAATCGTATTGCGGGAAGGGCCGTAGCGCCTGCCCTACTTCACCTTCGAAGCTCGAGTACGGAGCATTCACTCCCGAGTTCGAACCTCCCTGCGGAATGAAGTAAGCGGAGTTACTCAGACGGTCGCCCATGCCGAAGTAGCTCGTACTGATGTTGTTGATATTGGAGAGGTCACCAGACCGCAGATTCTGCGAAACCTGCCCGAGGTAGCCAATGGTCAGAATCAAATCCTGCGCGAGCTGGTCCTGCAACTGCAAGCTCCAGCTGGTCGTCATCGAAGGTCTTCCGTCCTTCGGTTGGATCACTTCGCCGCCCACGGCGTCAAAGCTTCCAGGCCCATTGGGAGCAGTTAGCTGCGTCGGGTCTAGGCTGGGAGCGTAGCTGACATTTGGATATCCGATGTTGGGATTGGTCGGATCTGCAGGTGAATTGGCATCAAGACGGAAGGCCGGCGTGAACGCTCCACCAGTCGTCGACGTTTGCCCCTGGAAAAAGTCACGATTCTGGTTGTATCCGAAGGCCATCGCGCCGCCGAAGTCGTTGTACTGCAGTGGACCGTAGATAATTGCAGCGCCACCACGGAGAACCAGCTTATTGTTGGTGTCCGGCAGCACGTAAGCAAAGCCAACGCGCGGTGCGATGTCCTTGTACCAGGTGTTAGCCCACGCCGAGTTGCAATGGCAGTTGGTGCCGAATACCAGCGCGCCGGGAAGACCGCCAGCCGCTGCATCGGGCGCGGTGAGACTGAGTTCCGATGTACGACTCTCAGCTTCCTTCCGTGGAACGTCAACGTCATATCGCAAGCCAAGGTTTACCGTCAGGTTGGGGCCGAACTTCAGGTCGTCTTCGACAAACCCGGCAATGTACCACGAGTTCCAACGAGGAGAATCGTTGAAGACCGCCTGGCTACCGTTACCGACCTCACCCATCAGGAAGCTCGCAAACGGATTACCGGAACCGCAGCAGCTATTGCTGACGGCGGCGGACTGGTCGCGATAGAAATTCAACGTGTCCTGGTTGTACTGGATGACGGAATATTGCTGGTGGCGCCAGTCAATGCCGATCCTTATGCTATTCCGGCCCTTCTCCCAGCTGACGATATCGTTGACGCGAACACCGTTATCGATGTTGTCTCCGTTCTGTTGCTGGCCCCAGGTAGTCGGTTGATCAGGGCTGGGGAACACAATCACCGGGTAGAAGGTCGAGTAATCATTTGCGAGACCTGCTGAGGCTGCGGTCAACTTGCTGTTAAGAGTCGCACCGAGATTGACGCTGTTCGTGCGGTTATACCCAAGATTCACATGGTTCTGCAGGGTCGGGGTGAACAAGTAGTCCCAACCAGCACGCGCGTAATGCGTCGTAAACGTCTGCGGGTACCCACTGCTGTTGAATGGCTCGGGAAGGTTAGGAGCTGCAGTCAACTTTGAGTTCTGGCGAGTGTTATACGACGCAAAAATCTTATTCTTATCCCCGATATTCTGGTCGATACGGATGCTGTAGGTTGTGTTTGTGTTCGGCGCAACGCCGGCCTGCGAATAGTTGCCCGTATAACCGAACACATCGGTGGACAACGGAGTTTGGTTCGGATTTGGAAACCCTGCAGCCAGCTTCTGCGCCACAGAGCTGAAGTATGGGGTCGGCACCGTGTTGCCCAGCAAAGGAGTACGGCAGAAGACGCCTGGGGTTTTCTGAATGCCCGTCGTCGGATCATAGATCTGGTTGTACAAGACCGGCTGGCCAGTGCACGGATCAACCAGGACGTCGTACGGAATTCCCGGGACGGCCGTTCCTCCCGGAACGGGGCCGCCGAGAATGTCGCTAAAGTTTCCACCACGCTCAGCTGCTGTTGGAACAGTCGAGACGCCAACACTTCCCAAATGAAGTTGGTACTTCTCCCACGCAAACAGGAAGAAGGTCCGGTTGCGTCCGTTGTACAGATGCGGAATGATCACTGGGCCGTCCAACACGCCGCCGTAATCGTACTTGCTGTCCTGAGGCTTGCTGTAGTTGCAAGCGATCTCGGGTACGCCTACGCAATTAATCGACTTGTAGGCGTCATTGAACCAGCTATTGGCATCGAACACCCTGTTCTTCACAATCAAATAGCCTGATCCGTGATAAGTGTTGGTGCCCGATTTCACAGAAAAGCTTTCAATACCGGCCGTGGTGCGGCCAAACTCTGCGGAAGGTGTAGACGTGGTGACCTTGAACTCTTGGAGAGCTTCAATCGAAGGCGAGGTTTCATCGAACGACGAGCCGTTCTCACTACGAGTGATGCTGGCGCCGTCGAGCAACACCTCAGCACCGTATGCCTGGCCACCGCTCAGGCGGGAGAAGAACACGCCGTTGCCCGTATTGCCACTCGTGCCGGTGCCCGGACCCGTTGTGCCGGGTAGCAGGAAAACGAACGTCTCTGGAGAGCGCAGTCCGCCGACACCATTGGCCAGCGACAGCGGCAAATCCTCTACCTGTTTATTGGAGACCGTACCTCCGACTTCGGAGCTCTCCGTCTCAAGACGCAAGCCGCTGGCATCGACCGTGATGTTTTCAGTCTGAGAGCCAACGGTCAGCTTCACATCGAGCGAGGAGGTGCTGTTGACCGTCACCTGGACGCCGGTTGCCGTCGCAGTCCTGAAACCTGCAGCGGTCGTAGTGACCGTGTAGCTTCCGACCGGAAGTTCGTTGATTCTGTAATCTCCGGAGGAGGTCGATACGCTTTCGCTCTTGGTTCCCGTTGCAACCTCGGTGACAAGCACCTTCGCTCCGGGAATGACTGCGCCTGTCGGGTCAGTGACGGTACCGGCTATGGCTCCATGGCTGGACTGAGCATAGGCGGCGGACGTGGCGAAGACGACTGCGAGGATCAAGCTGCAGATTCTTCTAAAACTCTTCATTAAGCGCTCCTGAAATGGTACGAACTGCAAATAGAAATCTCTGCGACCTGATCGTGTACCAACTCCTCACCGTCAGGTTGAAAAGTGATACCGACCCCCAAATCTCTGCATCGTCAAAATTCGTGCAAAACCTGAGGAAGCGTTTTCTCAAATACGCGAAATTTACTTCCTTGAAATCGACGCGAAGAATATCTCACTGGAAAGAACGCTGTCAAGAAGAAATCAATCGAAAGGTTGAACCTGTTACCCATCCGACGGTGAATCACGGTTTTGTGGGTATATGTACCTATGATTGCTTGAGATCCGGGACTAATTATTTTCCGGAGTGGACCGATATCCGCTCAGCGCCTCGGAGAGCGCGAATTCAGCCTTCGCTTTTTCATCCTCACCCTCGGCTCGGTAAACCCTTCCTAGAAGGAAGTGCAGCGCCGGGCTTTTCGGGTTGAGCGCGATCGCCTGTTCGAACTGCGACTGTGCCTTCGCAAGGTCATTTGTCTGCAGGTAGAGATGACCGAGTTGCTCTCGAATATTGGGATCGCCTGGAGAGATCGCCGCGGCCTGAGTCAAGAGTTGCTCTGCTTCCGGTAATTTTCCTTGATGTAACAGCACAATCCCAAGGTTGAGAAGAGGCTGCTCACTGGGGTGCTCGCTGCCCTGCTGCCACTTAATAGCATTGCGATATGCGGCGGTTGCGTCGTCGGTGCGGTTGAGTCCTTCATAAGACAAACCAAGATTATTTTCCGCTTTAATGCTGCGTGGATCGAAAACCAGTGCCCGCTCAAAGCAGTCAGCTGCATCCTTGAAGCGTTGTTGCGTGTACCGAATACGGCCAAGCCCGTACCATGCCTCCGCGTTCTTCGGATCCATCCGCACCGCAAGCGTCATCCAGTGATCTGCATCGGGAATATCGTTGAGCAGGGCATAATCTTTCGCGACATTTTGGAGGTCCGCTGAGTCCGGGCGCGCCAGTGCAGCTGATTTCGTGTATTCGGCCAGGGAACCTTTCGGGTCGTCCATCCGCAACATGCAGTAGGCCAGCATCGCATGCGCCTTCGCGGAGTTTTGATCAATCTTCACAAAAGAATCCAGCTCGGCGGCCGCCTGCTTGAACTTGCCTGCGTCGATTAATTTCTGAATTCCCTGTAAGGTCCTTCCTGCCGCTTCGGCCTGTGGGGCCGGCATATTGGGTATCTGCGAGTGAATCCGATTCGCGCAGCACATCACCAGGGCGAGAGCTATCCATGGACCAGGCGTCCGAAGCCGGCGATTCGTAGCAGCGGAGATGCTGAAATCCTTCAAGCGCCAATTCCCTTTTGTCATCTCATCTGGCCACGAATCTATCCTGATCGCGGAGATGACAGGAGGCAGTCAGACTGGATTATAGAGTCGTTCGCGCTGCGATAGGGAATCTGGTAGAAATTGTTTACTTAAGCGAATATCTTTGGAAACGCAAGAATAGGGATGGATGAGATCCGCTGTGTTTTTTTTCTCCTTCTGGAAACGTTTGATCTCGATTCTGACGAAGCGTGCCCAGCTTCAAACCCTCCAGCTTTGCATTGTCCTGCCTCTTCCCCTCCTCCTGTCTGCTGCGAACAATAGCCTGGCGCAGACCTCTGCACAGGCAGCGCAAACCCCGGATGCACAGTCCAAACCCTCCAATCAGCTTCCCCCGGTATCAGCGATGGGCGGATCCAATACGGGCGGAGCTCACGCGGCAGTATTCGACGCGAAACATCGTCCGATCACCGCTGGCGGGTCCACCAAGACCGGCCCCGTCCTCTTCAATGACATCGCGCGCCAGGCAGGCCTCACGGCATGGAAGCACATCATGGGCACTCCGGAGAAGCAATTCATTATTGAAACCAATGGCTCGGGCGTCGGTCTCCTCGATTACGACAACGACGGGTGGCTGGACATCTACCTGGTCAATGGATCGACCTATGACGCGATGTCCGGAAGGTCAACTTCGCCTAAGGCCGCGCTCTTCCACAACAATCACGACGGCACCTTTACCAACGTTGCTGAAAAAGCCGGCGTCACTAACGATCGATGGGGGACAGGCGTCGCCATTGCCGACTTTGACAATGATGGTTGGCCGGACATTTACGTCTCAAATTTCGGCAAGAACCGCCTCTACCATAACAACCATGATGGGACGTTTACCGACGTTGCCGAGAAGGCCGGTGTCACCCTTGGCAACTGGTCGACAGGCCCAACCTGGGGCGACTACGACGGCGACGGCAGGCTGGACCTCTTCGTACCCGGGTACCTGCACTATGACCTTGCCAATCCACCAGCCCCCGGCACCAAGGCAGTCAATTTCAGCGAATGCCAATTCCGCGGCGTTAATGTCATGTGCGGCCCCCGTGGATTGAAGGGAGAGCCCGATCATCTGTTCCACAATAACGGCGATGGAACCTTCACCGATGTCAGCGAGAAAGCAGGAGTCTCCGACAAGAATGGCTACTACGGCATGTCGTCGGTATTCATAGACGTGAATAACGACGGCAAACCGGATCTGCTGGTGACCAACGACTCGACGCCGAACTATCTCTACATCAATAAAGGCGACGGGACCTTCGACGACGACAGCTACGCCTCAGGCTATGCCCTGAATGAAAATGGTCGTGAGACTGCGTCCATGGGACTAGCCACCGGCGACTATCGCAATAATGGCCTCATCGACATCTACAACACCGTCTTCTCCGATGATTACAACCCGCTCTACCGCAATGACGGCGATGCGAACTACACGGACATCAGCTACCAGATGGGGATCGCCGAGCCAACAGTTCCATTCCTCGGCTGGGGCACGGCTTTCTTCGACTACGACAATGACGGCTGGAAAGACATCATCGTTGCCAATGGACATGTCTATCCGGCCGTCGACCAAATGCTATGGGGGACGAGCTGGGCGCAACGGCCGCTGCTCTTTCACAACGTCAACGGAACAAAGTTCGAGTTGATGCCTGCAGTGGAAGGCACCGCACTCGCGAAGACCTATGTGGGTCGAGGCTTGGCTGTCGGCGACCTCTTCAACGACGGCAAGCTGGACGTGGTGATCAACGCGCTCGACGGCGTTCCGGCGCTGCTCCGCAATGTATCTTCAGACAAGAACCACTGGATCGAATTCAAATTGACCGGCGGCGCGAAAAGCCCGCGCGATGCAGTGGGAGCGACCGTCTACCTGACAGCGAATACGATCAAACAACGCGGAGATGTTGTCTCAGGCGGTAGCTACGAATCCACAAACGATCTGCGTGTGCACTTCGGTCTTGGCGACGCGACCGTGATCGATGCAGTCGAAGTCCACTGGCCCAGCGGCGCGCGTGAACGTTTCTCGGTCTCCCATGTAGACCAGATCGTACCCCTCGTCGAGGGGAAGGGAGTGCCGTACCAGAAGTGAACTTTCCATGGCCCAAGCCGCGCACGACGATCCTCTTCACTGGCAGTCTGTGTCTGCTGAGCATTGCGCTTGCTAGACGCGCAACCGCGCAGGTTGCAGCCACTAACTCTGCGGTTCCAGCGGCCGCCGCGACAGCAACGTCGAAGGCAGTTCCCGGCAACTTCGTCGACATCACGCAGCAAAGTCACATCGGCTTTCTGGCCCAGGCCTCGCACACCGATAAGAAATATCTGATCGAAACCATGGGGTCCGGTGTTGCTCTGTTCGACTACGACAACGATGGCCGTCTCGACATTTTCTTCGCTAACGGCGCGCCGCTCAGCGATCCAATGCCCAAAGGCTCTATCCCACTGAAGACCGGCCCGAAATACTGGAATCGTCTCTATCATCAAAAGCCCGACGGAACCTTTGAGGATGTAACGGAGAAAGCCGGCCTTCAAGGGATCGGATACGACATGGGCGTGGCGGTCGGCGATTACGACAATGATGGCTACGACGATCTGTACGTAACCGGCCTCGGCGGTAACCATCTCTATCACAACAACGGCAACGGGACCTTCACCGACGTCACGCAGAGTTCCGGCACGGCCGGCAGCGGATGGTCGACCTCGGCAACCTGGGTCGACTTGGATAACGATGGCCTGCTCGACCTGGTCGTGCTGCGCTACGTGAAGTGGGACTTCGACGACATCTGGTGTGGCGAGCACACCGAGGGTCGCCGCTCCTACTGTCATCCCGATGTCTTCGAGCCCATCACGCCGCTGGTGTATCACAACGACGGTCACGGGCATTTCACCGAAGTTGCCGCGAAGATCGGCCTCAATCGACCCGGAAAGGGCCTGGGCGTGTCGATCGGCGACTTCGATGGAGATGGCAAGGTCGACGTTGCCGTTGCCAACGATTCCATGGTTGAGTACCTCTATCGCAACAAAGGCGACGGCACCTTCGAAGAACTCGGCATGCCCGCTGAGATCGCAGTGGACGGCGATGGTCGCACGTACGCAGGCATGGGCATCGACCTTCAGGACTTCGACAACGACGGGCTGCCGGACCTCATCATCACCAATCTCGCCAATCAGAAATACGCTCTCTATCGCAATAATGGTGACGGCAGCTTCTCTTACGACAGCTACGTCACCGGCATCGGCGGCATGACGCTGCTGCACTCCGGTTGGGGAATCAAATTTCTCGATTACGACAACGACGGTCGCAAGGATCTGCTCATCGCACAAGGCCATGACCTCGACACCGTTGAACTGAACTATCCGCAGCTTCACTACAAGGAGCCACCGCTGCTTGCATACAACACCGGCAAGGGGTTCGTCGATGTCTCGTCGCAGTCGGGAGAGATCTTCACAGAACGATGGGTAGGACGAGGCTTGGCCACTGGAGACCTCGACAACGACGGCCGCATCGACGCCGTCTTCACCACCAACGGTGGCCCTGCATACGTTCTGCACAATGAGACGAAGACCGATAACCATTGGCTTACTCTCTCGCTCGTCGGCCACAAGAGCAATCGTGACGGCATCGGAGCCATCATCAAACTCACCACCGCAGCCGGTTCTCAATGGCTCACAGTTACCACGGGCGGCAGCTATCTTTCGGCCAGCGACAAGCGCGCACACTTCGGCTTAGGCGCGGCATCAGCCGCGCAATCCATACAGATTCATTGGCCGAGCGGTATCGTTCAGACCCTCAGTAACGTTCACGCAGACCAGAACCTCACCGTAAACGAATCGGCGACGCAGGCCTCAAAGCCATGATCATCCAATCACCTCGAGAGCCATCGCTCACGGCTGAAACGGGCATGCTCCGAATGCTCGCAAACATTTGCGCCGCACTTCTACTGATTGTCGCCCCTATCACGCCGGCTGCACAGCAGCCCCCAACGAAGGAGCCATCCATCCCGCGCCAGGCGATGGCAGAACAATATTTCGGAGCCGACGCCCCGTGGTTCCTCGAGAACATTCCATTCCTGGAAATTGATGACCCTGAGATTCAAGCGATCTATTTCTATCGCTGGAAGCTGCTGCGTTCCCACATACGCGAGATTGGCCCCCGGGGTACAACCATCCTCGAATTCCTCGACAACGTTCCGTGGGCCCGGCAGCCCTACACGGATCTCAATGACTCGGCTTCCTTTCACCTCATGGAAGCGCGCTGGATGCGAGATCCCACGGTCGTTAACGACCTGATCGATCATCTCTACACGGGCGCAGCCAACGACCGGCACTTCTCAGAATCCATAGCCGCCGCCACCGAAGCAACCACCCTCGTCACCGGCGACCCCGGCCCTGCGCTGCAGCATCTCGGCACGATGATGTACATCTACAACGCCTGGGACGACCACTTCGATCGCGCCCGCAACCTCTACTGGATTGAGCCGCTCCCGGATGCAACCGAGTACACCATCTCCTCCATCGATGCATCGGGCGCCGGCTTCACCGACCACCCCAGTAAAGATCAAAATCACAACGGCTTTACCGGCGGCTTCGCCTATCGCCCGTCGATCAACAGCTATCAATATGCCAACGCAACCGCGATCGCTCAAATCGCAACCGAAGCGCACCAACTGGCTGTTGCCAAAGATTACCGTGGGCGCGCAGAACGCCTTCGCTCCGCGATGCTCGCGCAACTGTGGAACCCCGAACTCCAGCACTTCACCGACCGCTATCAACGCTCAACGCCTTATGTAGCGGCCGGCGATTTCATTCGCGGACGCGAGCTGGTCGGCTACGTTCCCTGGGCCTTCGAGCTGCCTCCGCACGACGATTCGGCCTCGTCCAGAGCCTACGCAAAGGCCTGGTCCCATCTCTTATCACCCGACCAGCTCGCCGGCTCTCACGGCCTCCGCACTGTCGAGCCCTCGTACCCGCGCTACCTGACGCAATACCGATACGACCAGCCAACCGGTCGCCCCGAGTGCCAGTGGAATGGACCATCGTGGCCCTTCCAAACCTCGCAGGCGCTCACCGGCCTCGCCAATCTTCTCGACGATTATCCCTCCGCTGCCATCGGCCGCCAAGACTACCTCCGACTCCTGCGCCAGTACACGCACCAACACTTTCTGTCTCCGGAAAAGCCTGACATCGAAGAAGACTACAACCCGGACACCGGCGCGCCGATCGTGGGCCTGCCTCGGTCGCATCATTACTTCCACTCCACCTACATCGATCTCGTCTTAAGCGGCCTCATCGGTATCCGACCGCGCGCCGATAATGTCCTGGAAGTTGATCCGCTGATTCCAGTACAACCCAGCACCGATCACCCCATCTATTATTTCGCTCTGCAAGACCTCGCCTATCACCATCACGACATCAGCATCTTCTACGATGAAGATGGCAGCCGCTATCACATCGGCAGTGGACTCTCGATCTTCGTCGACCATCGGCGCGTCTCTGGACCTGGCCCGCTTGCGCCCACGCGGGTGACCCTGCCGCGGAGCGCGCGCGCCAACACTCTCCAAGCCACGCCGCGACCCGCGCACAGAATCGATCTAGCCGTGAACCCCGGCTTCCCTTACGGGCCGCTGGCTACCGCATTCTCCGCAGATCCAGCCGCTCCAGTAGAGCAGGCCATCGATGGCCGACTCTGGTTCTTCCCGGAGATTTCCAACGGATGGTCGCCTTCCGCCGCCGACTCCGCCGCAACGAGCTGGTATCAAATCGATCTCAGGACGCCGCAAACCGTCGGCTCCGTCGAGCTATATTTTTTCGCCGACGGTGCACGCTACCAGCCGCCGTCGTCCTTCCAGTTGCAGTATCAAAACAATGATGGATGGAAGGATCTCCCAATGCAGAAGCGTGCTCCACAGACTCCCGTCGCCAATGGAGAAAATCGGATCACCTTTCCTCAGCTCCGCACCCAACAGCTCCGGATCGTCTTCAAGAACCCACCAGCTCCTACCCGGCTACGACTGATCGAAGCGAAGGTCTTCGCTCCCAAACCTCAATCACCCAAAGAGTAAGGAAGAACGAAGCGGCCAATCTGAATCACACTCCGCTCCGACGGCGGCCAGATCTTAATCGACACAATCGGCAGCGGCTGGCCCAGCGGATGAGCCGTAATCGTACCGCGTTCCACGCCCGTCTCCGCCTCATAGATGTGGACTAGCAAGCCATCAGCCGCTCGTGTCCATCCAATCGCATACGATCCCGCAGCAAGATCGATGTTGCTGCCAATCCGTATCGGACTTTGCGCTAGAAGATAGTAGTAATACTTGCCATTCGCAGCATAGCCAGCGGTAATCAAGACCACGGCCGCTATCACCCGGCCGCGGGAATCAATGACCCCACTCGCCGAACGCATCTCCGTCTCGATATGCTCTTTCTCCACTGGAGCCCGCGCCGGCAAAACAGCCTCGAGCTCCCCCGAGCTCGCTGCCCGCCAGTCTCGCTTCGAGACAACTCCACTTCCCTGCCCGACCATCGGCGCTGACACTGTGCAGAGTATCGCCGCCAGCAGCACGCCCCCCCGCCCAAGCTTCATCGGTGACTCACCAGTCCGCGCTGAATCGCCACCGTCGCCGCATGAGTTCGGTCCGCAACACCCAGCTTCCCGAGCATGCTGTTAATGTGAGTTTTCACCGTCGCCTCTGAGATCGATAGGTCTGCGGAGATCTCTTTGTTCGCTCGCCCCGCAACGATACGTTCCAGTACGCTCAGCTCTCTCGGCGTCAGTTCCTGCCCGCTCAGACGCTCTGCCAGTTTCTCCGCAACTGCCGACGGAATATGAAGCTTGCCGTTATGGACCGCGTGGATCGTCGTCAGCAGTTCGTCGAGCGGCATGCCCTTGAGCAGATAAGCGCGCGCCCCCGCCTGTAGCGCTCGATAGATATCTTCATCGCCATCAAACGTGGTCAGTACGATGAAACGTGCCTGCGGAAACTCTGCCCTGATCTGGCGAATGGTATCCGCCCCGCCCAACTTGGGCAGTTGCAGGTCAATCAACGTGACGTCCGGCTCAACTTTGCGAAACGTGTCGATCGCTTCCAACCCGTCGCCGACGGATCCAACGATCTCGAGATCCTCCATCGTCGAAAGCAGCGCAACCAGTCCCTGCCGAACAACCTGGTGATCCTCCACCAGCATGATGCGAATTCTGTCTGCCATCTCTACCTCGCGCTTTGGGCTATCGGCACTCGCAACGTCACCTTGGTGCCCCGTCCGGGCTCGCTTGTGACCTCAAGCGTGCCATCGATCGTGGCCGCCCGCTCCTTCATGCCGAGTAGTCCGTAATGCCCTGTTTTGCCGGATGCTTCGCTCACTCGGAACCCCACACCCTTGTCTTCGATTGTGAGCATCAGCATATCACTCGAGTAATGCAGCTCAACGGACGTCTCCGCCGAGCGCGCATGATGCAGCACATTCGAAAGCGCCTCCTGCGCAATCCGGAGGAGTTCCCTCTCCACCTTTGGATCGACCACTCGATAAGCTCCGCCCACATGCAAACGAGTATGAATCGAGCTGAACGTATCGCGTTGCACGATCTTACCCAGCCGCGTCGGCAAACTGTCCTGCGAGTTGTTCACTCGCAGCTCCCAGATACTGCGCCGCGCCTCCTCCAGCCCCTCCGTTACCAGTTGGCGAGTACGCTTTACCTGCTCGAGCGCGAGCTCAAACTTGCCTCGGTTCAGATGCTGCGTAATCAGGTCAAGCTGCAGCGACGCGCCCACAAAGTCCTGTGTAAGCGTGTCGTGGATCTCACGCGCCATGCGGTTCCGCTCCGCCAATACCGCATCGAACTCGCGCTCCAGTCGCCTCAGCCGCAGCAGGTACATCCCAGCGACCAGCGCAAAAATCATCAGCAGACTCAGCAGAAGAAACCACCACCTGCGATAGATCGGCGGCACAATCCGGAAGCGGAGTTCGGCGCCTGCATCATTCCATGCGCCATCTTTATTCCTCGCCTGGACGTGGAAGACATAGTGCCCCGGCGTGAGATTGGTGTAGGTGGCGGAGCGCCGATTGCCTGCATCGGTCCAGTTTTTATCAAACCCGTCCAGGCGAAATCGATAGCGGACCTCCGATGGCGCCGTAAAACTGAGCCCCGCATACTCCATCGTAAAACGCGCATGCCCAAACGGGATCTTGAGTAAGTCCGGCCCGATCGGCTCGGAGATATCGTCCACGGAAAACCGCTGCAGGACGACAGGCGGCGCAACCGCATTTACGGGGAGGTGTCCCGAATCCACAATCGCCACACCACCCCTTGTCGGAAACCAGATCTCTCCATGGGTGGTTAGCCACCCGACCGACGGCTCACCTGCAACCACCTCATCGTTCGGCAGGCCGTCGGCAAGCCCATACTGGACCGTCTCACCGTTTTGCAACACACAGCGGTCCTTCCCAACGCACGCGGTGAGCACATTCACAGCGATGCGCCGTATGCCTCGATCCATCCGAAGCCAGAAGAACCCCAGTCGATCAAGTGTGATTCCTTCAATGTTGCCATCGCGTTCTTGCTCCGCGAATCTGCCCACAGGGAGAAACCTTTGGCCATTCATGTAACTCAAGCTGCCGTTGTTGCCGGCGACCCACAGGTGCCCAGCCGGATCCTCCGCCATTGCCGTTGCGATCGTCGCCCCCAGTCCATCCTTTGCCGTGAAGTTCGAGACCGTCGCGTCGCTGTGAACTACCGAAAGACCTCCCGATGTCGCTGCCCAGAGTTCACCCGACTTGAACATCAGGGCACCAATCAGGTCTCCCCCCAAACCGTCGTTTGTCGTCAGCGTTCGGATGCTGAGATCTTCTCCGAACTTTTGCAGATGAGCTAATCCCTGCCGCGTTCCAACCCAAACCGATCCATCGCTGTCCCCGACCAACGCGCGTATGTAATCGTCCGGAAGCCCGTCCGCGGAGGTAATTCGTCGCACCGAATTGTCCGGCGCAATGTAATTCAAACCATCGGGCGTCCCCACCCAAAGGCCTCCAGACCACTCGGGCGCAAGACATAAAATTACGCCACTCGTCAGCTTGTTCACCGGGATTTGTTCTTGCACACCATCCGCATGCACCCGACGAAGTCCGGCATCCCGGGTTCCCACCCAGATTGATCCGTCCTTTGTCTGTGCGACGCCGGTCACTGCCTGGTCCACCAGCGCGGCCTCGCTTCGAAAGGCCAGCCGCCGCAGCACATGTAAACCAGACGTCTCCGTCCCAACCCAGTGATTTCCTTCCGCATCCTCGAACAGTGAAAGCACCGAGTTACCGTTCAGCAGAGTCACAGGAATTGCCGCCGACTTTTCGGCGCTGAGAACGAACAGCCCGCTGTTCATCCCCACCCACGCCAGTCCCTCTCGATCTACAATCACCGTCTGGATCCGTCCGGTCGGCAACTCCTTTCCAACGCGCCACACGCGACCTGCACCGGAGACCACCGCAGAGGAGAATTTCCACGACGAATTTTTCGGCAGCGCGACCAATCCCGATCCATCCGCCTTCAGTTCAGCAGGCGCGCTCGGAAGCCGCGTAAACCCAGCGTTATTCCATTTCGACCATCCATCTGCGGTCTCAACAAGCAATGCACCGTCCCTAGTTACATGGATCAACTCAACGGCAGACGAGGCAAGCCCCTCAGCCGTACCGTACCGGCGAAACCGCCCCTGTTGCAGCCGAAGCACGCCATCTGCTGTCCCGATCCAAAGCCCGCTGCTCTCCGCCTCCAGGCAACAGATATCATCACTTGTAAACGCAGGCTGATCACTCCGATCGAATGTCTGGAACGTCAATCCATCGAAGCGCACCAGCCCACCCTCGGTCGCCAGCCAAAGATAGCCGTCAGGCGTCTGCACAATGCTGTGCACGCTGCTCTGCGGAAGTCCTTCTTCGGTCGACCACCCTTGCTGACTCAGATACTGAAGATTCTGCCCGTTTGACTGCCACAGCCCGCACGTCAGCAGCAGAACGCAGAACAGCGTCCGAAGCGATCGGGCAGACGGCGAAAGCAAGAGCGTTTGCATGCTCCCTCCAGCATGCTGCCCCGCTCTCAGTTTGTCCATACATTCCACATTTTGAAGGTCTTCCTCCTGGCAACCAGGCGGAGTGCCGCAATAAGCTCCCACTGAGACCCCGGTAACCGGAACTCCCACTGTCCGCTATTGCCGCTTCGACCAGCCGTTCATGGACTTCGGCACGAGCATGCCCTGGGGTCAGCACTATCAGCAACCCGTCGTCGAGATGGTCAGTACTTCGCGCACCCTCACCGTACATCGCGACCGCGGGAGGATAAACTCATCCCTGCGGCGGATCGATTCGTCTCGCCGTTGCTGCTGGAGGCATTTCGATGAATCCGTTTTTCGCATCCGTCTCGCGCACCTCGCGTCGCTTTTCTCTCCTCGTGACCGTAGCCCTCGCTCTTACGTGCACAACCCTCCCGCTCCACCACTTGACTGCGCAACTCCAGAAAAAATCCATCTCCTCGCCCGATCCCTGGTGGAAGCACGCTGTCGTCTACGAGATTTACCCGCGCTCCTATCAGGACTCCACTGGCGACGGCATTGGCGACCTCAACGGAATCACCTCGCGCCTCGGCTATCTCCAGAACCTCGGTGTCAACGCCATCTGGATTGCTCCCATGTATCCTTCGCCGCAAGTCGACTTCGGCTACGACATCTCAAACTACGAGTCAGTCGACCCACAGTACGGCACCCTCGCCGACATGGACCGCCTCATCACCGAGGGCCAGAAACACCACGTCCGCATCATCCTCGACATGGTGCTCAACCACACCTCCGACAAACACCAGTGGTTCATTGAAGCCTCCAGCTCCCGCACCAATCCCAAGCATGACTGGTATGTCTGGAACGATGGAATCCCCGCCGATTCCCCCAACGTCACGCCCTATCAAAAGCGCTTCAAACACGAGGGTCGCGTCCCGCCCAACAACTGGATATCAGGATTTGGCGGCTCCGCATGGGAGTGGGTTCCCGCCGTCCACCAGTTCTACTACCACGAGTTCTACAAGCAGCAGCCCGACCTCAACTGGCGTAATCCAGCAGTCGAGAAAGCGATGTTTGGTTCCATGCAGTTCTGGCTCGATCGCGGCGTTGCCGGCTTCCGTCTCGACGCCATCCCTAGCCTCTTCGAAGACCCTAAGCTGCGCAACAATCCGGAACTCGGCGGCATCAACGCTCAGGGCGATCCCAACGTCGGCAACACCTATACTGACAACCTTCCGGAAGTCCACGACGTCATCCGCCGCATGCACGCGATGGTCGCAAAGTATTCCGGAGACCGCGTCCTCATTGGCGAAACCTACCTGCCCAACACCACCGAGCTCGACAAATGGTACGGCGGCACGGCGCATGATGAGCTGCAACTCCCCATGGACATGCTGATCGGTTTCCACGGCAATCATGCCGCGCTGAATGCGGCCGACTTCCGCCAGCACCTCGAAGAAGTCGAGACGCAAATTCATGGCGCACAGCCACTCATCGTCTTCGACAATCATGACAACATCCGCGCCATCGATCGCTACGGCGACGGGTTTCACGATAACCAGATCAACAAGCTTCTGGCGGCGATGCTCTTCACCACCAGGGCCACTTCGCTCATGTACTACGGCCAGGAGATCGGCATGCACACCACCACACCCGCGCGGCGTGAAGAGGTGCGCGATCCCATCGGCATCACCGGCTGGCCAAACGAACGTGGTCGCGACGGAGAGCGCACACCCATGCAGTGGACGCCCGGCCCCCAAGCCGGCTTTAGCACCAACCCGAACACCTGGTTGCCGATTCCGCCCAGCTACAAGACCATCAACGTCGCTGTCGAATCGAAGGATCCCGACTCGCAACTGAATTGGTTCAAGCAACTCATCGCTCTGCGCCGCGACGTTCCTGCTCTCCACACCGGCGCCATGACAATGCTCGACACCAGCAACCCCGACGTCCTCTCCTACGTGCGCTCCACAAGCTCTGGCCCTGCGGTCGTCGTAGCAATGAACTTCACCGCCACACCGAAGACCATCACCCTCAACCTCGCCGGCTCGGGAATCACGGGCACAATGGTGAAAACCCTTGCAGCCTCTGACACCACACTTACCTCAACCTCCACTCTCACGAACATCACCCTGCCGCCGTACGCCAGCTGGATAGCAAGCGTACAGTAGCTTTGTTTGAAGCTGGCTCGGAGAAGCAGCCTTCTCCAAGCCAATTCCATTGGCATTTTCTACGGATAACCGCCGACCATGAGCCGCACCCGCGCACTCTCCGCCCTCTTGTTTCTTGCCTCGCTGCCTGCGCTGTCGCAAGCCCCGACCGCAGCCGACCAAACACAAATTCGCGACTACATCCACAACGGATGGGACACGCTCTCGCGCTCCATGTACGACTGCAAATCCATCGTCGATCCCAAGGTCAACCAGGTCCCGGTACTCTATCTTCCTGCCGACCTCCCTACACCATCCGCCGTCGAAACCATGCGCAAGTCTTGCAACGTCGACGTCCGTCATCTTCCGCAGGTCATCCATCGCATCGACGAAGTTCAACCCTCCGAGCTACCCGTCGAAGGACTCCTCTATCTTCCCAATCGCTACGTCGTCCCCGGCGGCCGCTTCAATGAAATGTATGGATGGGACAGCTATTTCATCCTGCTAGGCCTGGAACACGATGGCCGCCGCGATCTCGCCAAAGGCATGGTCGAAAACTTCTTCTTCGAAATCGCCAACTACGGCGCTATCCTCAACGCCAATCGCACCTATTACTTCACGCGTTCGCAGCCTCCGTTTCTTTCCTCCATGATCCGCGAGGTATACGAGCATTCCGCTCCCGACGCCCAGCCCAACAAGCAGTGGCTTGCCCGCGCCTACGACTACGCGCAACGCGACTATGCTCTCTGGACCTCGCCCGAGCATCGCGCCGGCACAACCGGGCTCGCCCATTATGAAGATCTCGGCCAGGGCCCCGTGCCCGAGCAAGCGGACGACTCCAGCTACTACCCCGACGTCATTCGCTGGCTGCTCGCTCATCCCAACGACCACCCCGAGTACCTCGTCCGCGGTCCTGACCATCCAACCCCCGCCGAGGCCAAGGCCCTAACCCGCACTAGCTGCGATATCACCGCCTCCCACGTCTGCGCGCTCGCCGTCGTCGACGGCCATCGACTCTCCGCCGCGTTCTACCGCAGCGATCGTGCCATGCGTGAATCCGGCTTCGATCCCAGCTTTCGCTTCGGCCCCTTCTCTGGCTCAACCGTCGAATTTGCGGACGTCGGCCTCAACAGCCTGCTCTATAAGTACGAACGCGACATGGCAGACTTCGCCAACATCCTCGGCCGAAACGACGAAGCCGCCACCTGGACGCAGCGTGCCGCAACCCGCCGCGCTGCGATCGACAAGTACCTCTGGAACCAGGATGCCGGCCTCTACACCGACTACAACTTCGTCACCGGCAAGCGCTCCACCTATCACTTCCTCGCCACCTTCTACCCGCTCTGGGCCGGAGCCGCCACCCCCGCGCAGGCTACCGCTGTCCGCAGTCATCTTAACCTCTTCGAACAGGGTGGTGGCCTGCAGGCCAGCGACGTGATCTCCGGCGTGCAATGGGATGCTCCCTATGGTTGGGCGCCCATCACCTGGCTCGCCGTCTCAGGCCTCGATCGCAACGGCTTCCACAACGACGCCGCACGCATCGCCAGCAAGTTCACCACAACCATCTTGGACAACTTCCTCCGCGACGGCACCATTCGCGAAAAGTACAACGTCGCCAGCGGCTCCGCAAACGTCAAAGTCGCGACCGGCTACAAGAGCAACGTTGTTGGCTTCGGCTGGACCAACGCTGTCTACCTCAAGCTCGAAGACATCCTCTCCGAGCCAGCCACCACCCAGACCACACCCTGATGATCGCCTCATCTACCTTGCATGCTCACCAAATCAATCCGTATGATGAGATCGCCATGACAATCACAATTAAGTCGCTCAGCCGCATTCTTGTCCTCTCGACTCTTTGCGCCGTCGCGGTCGTTTCCCGCCCGGCCGCCTCAGCACAGAGCGCATCTTCTTCAACCGCTAAGACAGACCTCAAGCCCGGCGTTCTCGATCGCACCGAGGCCGCCGCTATCCTTCCAAAGAGCGTCTTCTACAAGGGCCTGAGTGCAACGGTCCAGGGACGCAACTCAGCCGGCATTCGCTTCGGTAATGGCGACCTCGTTCTCGTGACGTTGGTCGATACTTCCGGATACTCTTCGGCCGTTCAGCAGAGCTACCAGGCCTACCTCCTCAACGAAGTCCGTCTCAAAATCGGTGACAAGGTCCTTCCTCCCGGCGCTTATGGCTTCGGATTCATCGGCGGCGACCATATCGTTGTCATGGATATCGGAGGCAACGAACTCCTGCGCGAAACCACCGTTCGTGACCCGCAAATGACTCGCCCCGATCCCCTGCACATCGTTGCCGAGGAAGGCAAACCCGGACAGTACCGCCTCTATCTCGGTCGCAGCTACATCACCTTGTCTGGGGAAAAGTAATCGACCCGGCACCCTGCCACCTATCTGTGCAACGGACCGTCACCACCGGGAGCGCGAACCCCACCGCGTTCGTCCAGCGTCAAGCCGTCGCCCAACCGGCGTCCGAAGAAGTAGCAGGCAAGCCCTTCTGCCCTCTACTGCCCTGGCAGTCGATTCCTCATCGCCGTGCGTCACAAATCAATGTCGGTCCAGCCCGACGCCATGTCGCCGCTTACAGAAGGCGCTTGTAAAATCGGCAAAGCAACGCTACATTTCAAGAATTACGCCCGCTTATCTTTTCACCGTTCGTGACCCTCACACGATGATCCGACTCTCAGAACCTCGCACAGCTGTAAGCGTGCGACATTCTCCCTGCCTTCGTTCCCCTGGAACGATGTAGGACTCGGGTATTCAGGAGCCGCCTTAATGCATTATTTTCGCTTGAAGAACTTCATGACTCTCTCTCTCTCTCTGCTTCTGCTGTTCGTTCTCGTCTCAGGAGTCATCACCGCTACCGCGCAAAACTTTCGCGGTAGCCTGAATGGAACCGTGACCGACAAAACCGGCGCTACCCTTCCGCACGCCTCCGTCACCATCCTTGAAGTCGACACGGGCGTCACCCACACCACATTCAGTTCCTCAGCCGGTGAATTTGCGTTTCAGGATCTGCCCGTCGGCACCTACAGCATCACTGTCACCGCCTCCGGCTTCAGCACCGGGAAATATGACAAGATCCTCGTCTCTGCCGGTCTGCCCTACACCCTCCCCGTCAGTCTCGCCGTCTCCACTTCCGCGCAGACCGTAGAGGTCGTCGCCTCCAGTGTCTCGCTCGACACAACCTCCTCTGCCCTCATCACCGACATCCCCAGCCAGGTCATTAGCGACACACCCAACAACGGCCGCGACTTCACCCAGTTCATCCAGTACACCCCGGGATTCGCCGGCTACTCTGTCGGCGGTGGCCCCGGGGCCGCGCAGGTCGACGGGGTTCGCAGCAACCAGGTCAACTGGCAGATCGACGGAACCGACAACAACGATCTCTGGTGGAATATTCCCGCCGCCAACCAGGGTGGCGTCGCCGGCATTGCCGGCGTTGTCATTCCGCTTGACTCCATCGAGCAGTTCTCTTTCATCACCAGCGGCATGCCCGAGACCGGCCGCAATGCTGGCGGCACCGTCAACCTCTCAATCAAATCCGGAACCAACGTCTTCCACGGCGACGCCTACTACTACAACCGCAACGAGTTTTTCGCCGCCAACACTCCCTTCGCGCCCTCTGGCTCCAGGAAAACAGAGACCCGCGACGTCGACTACGGTGGCAGCGTCGGCGGTCCCATCATCAAAGGCAAGCTCTTCTTCTTCCTCAGCTACGAACACCAGGACTTCGTCATCGGCGTCGCCTCGGCTAGAACAGAACCCTCCATCGCATACCAAAACGATGCCGCGGCCTTGCTCGGTGAGTACGGCATGTCCGTCAACCCCGTCTCCGCGGCGCTACTCGCAAATCTCTGGCCTCAGGACGCTTTACAAGGGGAAGATGGCGGCCCGAACGGGAATGCCAATTACTTCAATCCCGGCACGGAGAACGGACACAGTTTCAACCCCATCGCTCACCTCGACTACAGCCCCAATCAGTCCAACTCGCTAAGCATTCGTGCCTACTTCAGCGACGGAAATCAGATCGCCCCCGCCGTCAGCGAACTCAGCCCCTACTTCGAGGTCGCCCCCATCCACGTAGAAAACTACGCGATCATCTACAACCACATCTTCTCTCCCAGGCTCGCCAACCAGGCCTTCTTCGGGGTCGGCTACTACAATCAGGTCTTCTCCGATGCCGATCACTCCTACGATCCCGTGGCCCTCGGCCTCAACACAGGCGTCACCGATCCAGGCCTTTCCGGCGCTCCCGATATCACCATCGGTGCCACCGCATCCAGCAGTGGTATTGCCGGAAGCGCCAGCGGCTTCGATCCCATTGGTGTCACGCCTCCCGAGGGTCGGTCCGATATCACCGGCCACTTCAACGATGCAGTCGCCTACACTGTCGGCAAACATGAGTTCCGTTTCGGTGGTGAGTTTCGCAAATCCCAGGTCTACGACTTCTACCAGACCGGCTCCCGCGGCGTATTCACCTTCGATGGATCGCAAGGTCCATGGAATACAAATCCGATAACCAACTTGCCCAACGGATCGGCCGCTTGCGATACCCTCGCCACCAAAACTCCTGAGACCACACCCACAGTTATTAATTCCAACGTGTATCTCCTCGCTGACTTCATGGCGGGCTGCATCTCCACCAACAATGCCTACATCGCCGAAGGCAATCAGAAGCGTACCGTCTACGAAAACACCTGGAACATCTTCGCGCAGGACGCGTGGCAGGTTACGTCAAAGTTGAACATCAACTACGGCATCCGCTACGACTACGCGCAGAGCGTCCACGACTCCGGCAAGGATCTCACCAGTTTTGACCCAACTCTCACCGGCGGCTTCGCCATCCAGGGCAGCAACATCGGCAACCTCTATAACCCCTTCAAGGGATCCGTCAGCCCGCGCATCGGCGCATCCTATGCGCTGTACCCCAGGACGACCCTCCGTGCAGGCGCAGGCATCTACTACGACTCCATCTACATGCTTTCCATCCTCAACCTGCGCAACACCACCGACGGCGGCGCCGTCGGCATAGGCAACAACCTCGCTGGAGCCCTGCCCGTCGTCACCGCCCAGGCAACTCCCACCAACCCCGGCGGAGGCGTCGTCATCTCCTCCGGCGTGCCAATCTTCCCCACCCTCGCCGAAGCCCAGGCCGGTGCCGGCGTAACCAACGCCTTCTCCATCAACCCCCACTATCGCCCCTCCTACACCTACAGCTACAACGTCAACATCCAGCAGGAAATCGGACCCAGAGTCATTGCGCAAATTGGCTACCTGGGAACGCTGTCCCGCAAGCTAACCAGCATTCTTGATATCAACCCCTACGCCATCGGCAGCCAGGAACTTACGGTTTCTAATCTTCCGGACAACTTCCCCGCCATCTGCCTACCGCCGAATACCAACAATTACTCCTATCAACAATGCACGCGTCCCTACTTCCTGCAGTATCCCAACATCGGCAACGTCAACCAGCTCAACAGCAACCTGAATGCCAACTACAACAGCCTCCAGGCAACGCTGCGCAGCACCAACTATCACGGCCTCACCTCGCAGATCGTGTACACCTGGAGCCATGCGCTCGACTACGAAACTGGCCTCATCCCTTATCTTCCTCAGGACAGCTATCGCCAAAATTTGGAGTACGGCAACAGCGACTTCGACACCCGCAATACGTTCTCCGCGTTGTTGAACTATAAAATCCCCGGAGGCACGAGCCTTTCCCGCCTTACCACCGGATGGGAACTCAACAGCGCAATGAGCCTGCACGGCGGCCAGCCGTTCAGCGTCGTAGCCAACACCGACGAACTCGGCAACGGCGACAATGCTGACCGCGCCATGGTCACTGGCATCTCGCCCTTCGCCGGCGTCTCCCACAAAATCGTCGCCGGCTCAGCCCAGTGGTTCAATTCTGCAGCCTTCTCCGAACCCGCCCCCGGCCAGATCAGCAACCAGCGCCGCAACCAGTACTCCAACCCCGGCTTCTCCGACGTCGACTTCTCCGTCGTCAAGGACACCAGGATCACCTCACGAGTCGTTTTCCAGTTCCGCGCCGAAATGTTCAACATCTTCAACCGCATCAACCTCGCCCCCGTCGGCGCACCGCAGACCGGCGCGAATAGCAACTCCGTCGGCTCCACCATTGGAGCCTTCTTTGGCGCCCCTGGCATCGGTCCCGGTGAACCCTTCAACGTTCAGTTCGCCGGCAAGATTCTCTTCTAACCCAGCGCCACCTCAACCAGAAACGCCCCAATCCTCATCTGGATTGGGGCGTTTCGATTCACTCCAACGCATAGCCGTCTAAAACTCCAACGCCACCTGCGAGTACACCGGGTCACGAAAGGTCGAATAAAACGCCTCCTTCAACGGCGTCGACCGCACCTGAAAAATTCCCGGCCAATCGATTACCTCAAATACATCCGGTGTCACCAGCGCCTCCAACTGCTTGGTCGTAAACGGAGGATTCTTGTCCCACAGCGCGTTGGTCTTCAGGAGCGCCCAGAACACACGATACGGCAGCTTCAGAATCCGCGCCTTCGCCCCCGTTGCCTGTTTCAGCAGCCGGATCAGATCGATATAGTCAATCCGCTCCATGCCCGTAATGTTGTACGCGCCCGTCATCTCCGTCTCAATCGACGACGCAATAATGTCCGCAAAATCCCCTGCATACAGCGGCTGGCGAAGAAACTTTCCATCGCCCGGAACCGGAAACACCGGCACCCGCTGCATGAACCGTCCCAGCCATCCCACATGCTTGCGATCGAACCACCCAAACATCAGCGTCGGCCGCACCACCACCTGCTTGATTCCCGAAGCCGCAACCAATGCCTCCTGCGCCTTCTTCGTCTCGGTGTAATCATCCACTGCCATCGAGTTCACCACCGACGACGAAATATTCACCGCATACGAAACCTTGTACCGCAGAGCAGCCTCCAGCAGCCGCTCTGTCGCCGTGACGTTGTTGCGCACATACTCCTCTGGAAACAGGCCGCCGATCTGCGCATGCCCAATCATCAGGTGCGTGCAGCCCTCCAGCTCCTGCTGCCACGGCCCAGCCTCCGCAAGGTCCGCCTCAATCACCCGCAGCTCCGGATGCAGCTGCCTCAGAATGGCCGTGTTCTTCGGATGTTTATCGATGGCGACCAGCTCGCCCAGGTTCTTGCGTTTCAATCGCGGAAGCAGATTCTGCCCGACCAGGCCCGCAGCCCCGGTAATTACAATTTTTCTAGTCGCCATACTCTCCAGCAAAGATGCGTGTCACGCGCGATCGGTCATGCGTTCCAAAAGTGGTTTCTCTTCCACTATAGCCTGCGCTCCCACAGCTCGCGCCATCGCCGACCCCAGCCGCACGCTCTCCGCAATGCCCCGATCCTCCGGATAGTA
>Ga0302326_10000835_pt1 | contig 80718 bp, 78 predicted proteins | sample Palsa_T0_3_FD_202264 | JGI IMG/M metagenome (GOLD analysis project Ga0302326, IMG submission 202264) | Peat permafrost microbial communities from Stordalen Mire near Abisko, Sweden - Palsa_T0_3 | ecosystem: Environmental > Terrestrial > Soil > Palsa > Peat permafrost | place: Sweden: Abisko...
AACACGGATCCCTTTTCCGAGGTGATCCACCGCGCATGAACACAATGGGCACACAAGCCTGCGTTCCCGGGCGAATTCGATGGAGGAGGCAACACTAGAACCCTTGCCGCACCAGCTCTTCCACGGTGAGCGAACTCTCGGCCGGTTCGCGGGTCATCATCTTCTCCACGTACTTGGCGATCAGATCGGCTTCGAGATTCACCGGATCGCCGGGCAGGAGCGAGTTGAGGTTGGTCATCTCCACGGTGTGCGGAATGATGGCGACAGTGCAGAGTTTGCCTTCGAGTTTGGCCACCGTAAGGCTGATGCCTTCGATGCAGATGGAGCCTTTATAGACGGTGTATTTCTCCACGTCACGTGGCAACTCGAGGCGCAGCCAGAAATTCTCCGAGTCGGCGATGCGCTCGAGAGCGATGAGCTTGCCCACTCCATCCACGTGGCCTTGCACGATGTGCCCACCGAAGCGGCCGTCGGCTTTCATGGGCAGTTCCAGGTTGACCAGCGCGCCCTCGCGAATGCGCGAGAACGATGTGAGTCCCCAGGTTTCGGGAGCCAGATCGGCGCAGAACGAGCCCGGCTTGATGTCGAGCGCGGTCAGGCAGACGCCGCTGACCGCAATGCTGTCGCCGGTTTTCAGTTCGTCCGGCGTGTTCTTGGCGGTAACGGTGATGCGGCGATTTTCGCCGCGCTGCTCGATGCGCGTGACGCGCCCTACTTCCTCAACAATGCCGGTGAACATGAGGACCTCCGATGAAAATGACATGACAATCATAAATCCACCACGGAGTCGCGGGGAACAGCAGTTGGCAATTAGCGGCGTGCCAATTGCTAATTGCTAATTGCTCACTCTCCGTACGGATCGCGCAAGTAGCCTTCCACGGCGAAGTCTTCTCCGAAACGATGCAGGTGGAGATGCTTCACTTGCCGTGCCTCATGCAGTTGGCGAAAGCTTGTGCCGACGGCGAATGGAACCGAGTCCGCGGCTCCGAGAATCTTCGGCGCATAGTACAGGAAAACTTTATCGACGATTCCGGAGGCGAGCGCAGTCGCGTTCACCGTCGCTCCACCTTCGATCATTACACTCGTGATCTCGAGTTCTCCCAGACGACGCAGAACCGCATGAATGTCCGGACGTCCGTCCGATGCGGATGGAAGGTGCTCGGCCCGAATTCCACGCGCTTCCAGTTCACTCTTCTTCCTTTCCTCGGCAGAGGAATAGAACACGAGGACATCGTTCTTGCGGGCGGTTTCACGCGCGGCGCTTTGGACGACGCGCGATTCCAACGGCAACCGCAGCCGCGAATCCAGGATCACGCGCAGCAGCGGACGCCGCCGCGGAAGGCCGCTGCGATCGGTGAGCAAAGGATCGTCGGCAAGTATTGTGCCGATGCCTACCAGGATGGCATCGCTTGCGTGACGTTGTTGCTGCACGTGCGCGCGGGCAGCTTCGCTGGTGATCCATCCGCCCACCGGAATTCCTGCCACGCGATTCAACTCAGACTCCGCTGGCGGAGCGATCTTGCCGTCGAGCGTCATCGCAGACTTGAGCGTGACCAGGGGAACGTGATGGCGAATGTAGCGGCCGAAGGATTCATTCAGACGGTGTGCTTCCGCTTCCAGTTGCCCGACCTCTACATGGACGCCCGCCGCTCGCAACTTTTCGAAGCCTCGTCCGCTTACTTTGGGATTGGGATCGGGCATGGATGCAACTACGCGGTGAATTCCGGCGGCGATCAGAGCGTCCGTACATGGAGGTGTGCGGCCCTGATGCGAGTGTGGTTCGAGATTGATGTAGAGCGTGCCTGCGCGTGCCTTGTCGCCGGCTTGCTCGAGAGCGAGCACTTCAGCATGCTTCACGCCAGCGTAGGTATAAACGCTCGTGCCGACGACGGTGCCGTGCGGATCGACGATGACTGCACCCACATATGGATTGGGCGAGGCCAAGCCGACCCCCTCGCGCGCCAAGTTGAGTGCACGGTGCAGAAACTCGTCAATGGAGTGGTCGGGCATGAAATCTAGATTTCGTTACAGAGGCAACCGGCGGCTTTGCCCCCGGGCTAACGACCCCGCAGAAAACAAAATGGAATGGCGCGGCCAATTATCCGCGAGGCGGAAACGCTCGAAAGGAGTCTTCGTCAGGTTCAGCCACTGCCGCCGCACCACTTCGGCCTTTGGGTCCACGCCGCACAGGTGCCATCCGGTCGGCGTAGGGGTCACCCGGCAACTGCGGAGGTTTTTCGCCCAGAGGCTTATCCCCCAGCAGTCGCCGCAGGAAAGCAAGCAGGGTTTGGAATCGTGAACGTTCTTTCTCAGCGTCCGGCATGCGCCCTCCTATTCAAACAGCGAATCCACAAACTCTTTCGGATCGAACGGCAGAAGATCGCCGACCTTCTCGCCTACGCCAACAAATCGCACGGGCAGCCCCAACTCCCGCGAGATGGCGACCACCACGCCGCCCTTGGCAGTGCCATCGAGTTTGGTGAGCACGATTCCAGTAACGCCCGCCGACTCCGTGAACAGGCGTGCCTGCTGCAAGCCGTTTTGGCCGGTGGTTGCGTCCATCACCAGCAGCGTCTCGTGTGGCGCACCTGGGATGATGCGTTGAGCCGTACGCCGCATTTTCTCCAGTTCGGACATGAGGCTCGACTTGGTATGCAGCCGGCCGGCCGTGTCAACAATCACGTAGTCTGTCTTCCGCGCGGTCGCGGCTTGCAGCGCGTCGAACAACACAGCCGAAGGATCGCCGCCCGGCTTAGTCTTGATCACTTCCGTGCCCGTGCGCTGGCCCCAGATTTCCAGTTGATCGATGGCGGCTGCGCGAAAAGTGTCGGCTGCGCACAGCAGCACGTTCTTGCCCTGCGATCGAAAAACCTGCGACAACTTGCCGATGGTCGTGGTCTTGCCGGTGCCGTTCACGCCGACCACGAGAATCACTTCAGGCGTGCCGTCGACTCTTTGGACAGGATGGGTATTTGCCGCGTTCAGAATTGCCAACAGCTCTTCTTTCAGCAAGCGCTTGAGTTCCTGCACGTCTTTGATCTGTTTGCGGTCGGCCCTGTCGCGGAGTTTGCCGAGAACCTCCTGTGTAGTGGTGGTGCCGAGGTCGGCGCCGATCAGCGTGGCCTCCAGATCGTCGAGCGTAGTGCGGTCGATTTCCTTGCCGAAGGAGACGACCTCTTCGATACGTTCGGCGAGGTTTTCACGCGTGCGCGTGACCGCCTGCTTCATGCGCTCGAAGAGTCCAGTTTTCTTTTCTTCGGTGCTGCCGAACAGAGTTTGAATCATGAGGAATCCCGAAGATTGATTATAGCGGGCGGGAGCGGTCGCGCTGCAGTCAGTGGACCTCGATAGGCTTTAGCGGGAGTTAGACGGAGGTTCTTTCGAGGTTGGCGGTTTCAAGCGCGGGCAGCGCCGGGGCCGGCGCTGCCGGGCGCGCGTTGGAGGCAGCATCTGCTGCGGCCACCGGTTTCTTGATCGCGACGCGCTGGATGCGAATTTCGCCGCGCGCGTAAACCGCCAGCAAAGCGGCCACCGGCTCGGGATCAAGCCGCTTGCCTGCGAGATTCTGGATAATCTTCAAGGCCTCTTCGGGAGTGTGCGCGTGCTGGTAAGGTCGATTGGTGGTGAGTGCATCAAAAGTGTCGGCCACGGCGATTACCTTTGCCAGCAGCGGAATCTGCTCGCCCTTGAGGCCGTAGGGATAGCCGCGGCCATCGAGCGCTTCGTGATGCAGTTCAATGCCGGGGAGCATCTCCGCAAGCTGCGTTACCGGGCGCAGGATGTTGGCGCCCTTCGTGGTGTGAGTCTTCATGACCTCAAATTCTTCAGCGGTAAGCGCGCCTGGCTTTTTGAGGATGTGGTCTTCGATGCCGATCTTGCCCACGTCGTGGAGCTGGGCGGAAATCTGCAGCGTCTCCATGAATGCGGGCGGCAGATTCATTTCCTTGCCGATCATCAGCGAATAACGTGTCACGCGGTCGGAGTGGCCGCGAGTATACGGATCCTTCTCGTCAACCGCGCCGGCTAGCATCTGAATCGAGCCCAGAAACAGCGCGCGGTTTTCTTCCGCAGCCCGCTTCAGATCTTCGACGAATTGCTCCAGCTCCTGCGACATGGTGTTAAACGTTTCCGCCAATTCGCCGATTTCGGTACGGCTGGCCAGGTGTACGCGCTGCGAAAAATCTCCGCGTGCCAGAGCGCGGCTGGACTGGGTGAGAGTTTGCAGCGGATTGGTAATTCTGCGGGCCGCAAAAATGCTTACCCCGATGCTTAAGAGCACGGCCAGCAACGCAAGCAGGCGCGCTGTGCGTTGCATCTCGTAGACCCCACGGTAGGCCTCGAGCTGCGGCTTCTGCACCACCACGGCCCAGTCCAGTGCGGTGACCGGGCTGTAGGTGCCGAGCATTTCGATATTGTCCTTGCCCTCGCGGACGCCGAATTCTTTGGTTGCGGCCAGCTGCGCCTTGTTGCCTTCGTCGACGAAGTTGCGAACGATCTCCAGGTTCTTCATGTCCTGGCCGGTCACATATTGCGGTGTTCCGGCCGCTACCAGTCGGCCTTGCGCGTCCACTACATAGGGAATCAGACCGCCGCCGCTGACTTCCTGCAGGCGCCGAATCAGAAATTGCAGATCCACGACCGCGCCCACCATACCCAGAAAACGCCCGCCATAGCTGACTGGGCTGCTTACCAACACAACGGTACGCGCGGAGGTGCCGTTCCCGATCTGAAGTGCTTGTCCGTTGTAAGCACGGCCATCGCGGGCTGCGTCATAAGCGTGTTGCAACTCGCGCTGCAGAAAAGCGTCGGGCGCGATGCGTCCGGCGGACACGCCCTTGGCTTCGGAATTGAGAAGAGTGGCATAAGCGAGTTCATCCGAAGAAGAGACAAAGTTTTCCAGCAGGGCGCGCAATTCCGGCGCCTCGATGTTCTTGCTGCCGATGTCACCCCCGCTGGCAACCTGAATCGCAGACGAAAGGTTGGCCAGCATCATGCGCAGGGAGTGCTCGTGCTGCGAAAGGTCATCGGCGAGGGACCGCGTCACCGTATTCTGCAGCAGCATCTCGTTGGTCTTCAGCCGGTCCCGATTGATGGCCTCCACTTGGGCCGAATAGAAATACATTGGAATAATGCTGATCACCAGAAGCACGCTGAGGATTACATAGAGAATAGGAATGCGCGCCAGGTTATGCGGAGTCGAAGGCAAGTCGCTCCCTTCGCTCAGTTGGTGAGCGCCGTGGGCCGAAGTGGCGGCGGATTTCACGGGTATCTGTAAAGTCTAATCTGGGAGAGGGGCCGTCGGAGGCTAAACCGGGGGTGTTTTCATTACTAAAGTACCAACCGCAATGGGCGATTGGCGGGAGTTTGGCAGGCAACGCGCGGAAAGCCAGAAACCCTGCCCGTCACATCCTGAGCGTTTCGCTCTTACTGCTGCGAGTCATTAACTCATAAATCGCCGCGCGCGGAGCTTTGCCCTCGTGTAGGATCGCGTGCATCTGCTCCACGATGGGCATCTCGATGCCGCGAGCCCGCGCCAATCCGACTGCCGCTGTCGTCGTAAAAATGCCCTCCGCAACCATGCCATGCATGCCGGCAAGAATCTCGGGAAGTTTTCGTCCGCGGCCGAGTTCGACGCCTACGCTGCGATTGCGGGAGAGCCCACCGGTGCAAGTCAGGACCAGGTCGCCGAGGCCCGCGAGGCCTGACATGGTTTCTGCTTTACCTCCACAGGCAACTACGAGCCGCGTCATTTCCGCCAGACCTCGAGTAATGAGCGCGGCCACCGAATTGTGTTCCAGGCCGAGACCGGAGCAAACGCCGGCGGCGATCGCGATCGTGTTTTTCAGCGCCCCGCCAAGTTCTACTCCAATCGGATCTTCGTTGGTGTAGACACGAAAGCTGGCATGGCTGAACTCCTGCTGAACGGAGCGTGCCAGTTCTTTGTCTTGCGATGCGATGGCGATTGCCGTTGGATCACCGCGAGCCGCCTCCAGCGCGAACGATGGGCCACTGAGCGCGCCGATTCGCGGCGTCGGCAGATCGTCGCTCTGGATGACCTGAGCGATCACCTCGGTCATGCGCAACAGGGAATTCTCCTCCAGCCCTTTGGTCGCGCTGACGATCATGGTTTCGGCGCGCAGGTACGGCCGCATCTGCTCAAATAAGCGGCGACAATGTTGCGAGGGCATCACGCTCACTACGATGGCCGCATCTTGAAGCGCTTCTCCGAGTTCGTGACAGGGCGTGACGCAAGCCGGTACGAGCTGGCTGGGAAGAAATTTTTCGTTCACCCGTTGACGTGCGATGGATTCGCAAATTTCCTTGTCGTGCGCCCACAGCCGCACGCGGTGAGTCTCCTTGCGGCCAAGAATTATGGAAAGCGCCGTCCCCCAGGCTCCCGCACCGATGATGGCGATCTCGCTCACGCGGGCTTTGCTCCGATCCGATTTTCGGTTCCGGCGAGCAGTCGGCGAATATTTTCACCGTGCTTGATGATGATGAGCAGGGAAGTGGCAGTCATCAACACCACCGGCGCCTTGCCATAAGCGTATGTTCCGCAAACTATCAATGGGAAGGAAGCAACTGCGAGAATCGATCCCAGCGACACGTAGCGAAAAATAATTACGACTATGACAAAAATGGCCGCCGCGATCAGCACCGCTTTCGGAGCGATCAGAGCGAAGGATCCCAGCGCGGTGGCAACTCCTTTTCCGCCGCGGAATTTCAGCCACACTGGAAACATGTGGCCCAAAACGGCGAACAGAGCTGCTAGCGTCAATTGCTCGTATGTTGAAGCACTCGCGACCATGCGCTTGGTCAGAGTATAGGACGAGGCGACAGCCGCGGCTCCTTTTGCTGCATCCAGCAGAAGTGTCAGCACGCCCAGCAGCGGCGATTTGCGGGAGACATTCGTAGCCCCGATATTTCCACTGCCGCTTTGCCGCACATCTTCACCGCGAAAGACGCGTACCAGTAAATATCCGGAGGGAATCGATCCCAACAAGTAGCTCACGGCGATGATAGAGAGCGTTGACAAGATGTGTCAGTTCTTGTTGGATGCGCTACCGCAGAGCAAATCCCGCAAGCCTGGTGTATTTGGAACCGCCGGGCGAAGGCTGGCTCCGATACAGAAAAAAGTCGCGGGCCGTCATGGTACCAAACTCCGGGGCAGGCAGGGCTGCCAGTTTCTCCTGCAAGCGGTGAAAGTTGCTGTTCGGGTGGTCGCCTGTTTGTCTGCGCGGTGCACCTGAGCCTCCGGCGCCTCGTGCCAGTGTGAGGTGCGGGTTGAAAGCGTGCTCTTCTTTCGGGATGTCGAGCGACGCCAGCTTTCCATCCACCGTTTTTGCCAGAGCGGCCAGTCTCGGCCCTGCATCGACCCCAATCCAGAATACTCGCGGCGACCGCGTGCCGGGAAAGAATCCATAGCCGTGAAAGTTCAACTCAAATGTGCCAGCCTCAATTGTTCCCAGCTCCCGCTTGATTTTCTCAATATCCTCGTGAGTTCTCTCTCCGATGAACTTCAAGGTCACATGAAGCGACTCGGGTCGCACCCAGCGGATGTCGGGAGCGAATCCGCGGACGCCGTCGAGGAAGCGGGCGATCCGGTCGCGGATGCTGTCGTCGACGTCGAGCGCAGCAAAGAGGCGCATAAGAACGCTCTTGGCTTTTGGCTCTTGGCCTTTAGCTAAAACCTGTGTCATTCCAACTCTGCCACACGCTCAGTTTCCGCTTCCAGTTTGAAAAACTCGAAGGCAGAAGCTTCAGCCAAAAGCTAAGAGCCAAGAGCTAACAGCTTTTTTTCACATCAACTTCCTGCGCACCATATCCAGGGCTAGCGTGGTCGCGAACCAGCGGATGCGCTTGCGATCGCCCGGGAAGTTCCGCTCGATCACCTCCGTGCCGCTGTCGCTGGCCAGCGCATGGAAGACGAGTCCCACGGGCTTCTCCGGTGTGCCACCGCTGGGCCCGGCCACGCCGGTAATCCCGATTCCGAGCGTAGCCTCGCAACGATAACGAATGCCTTCCGCCAGCGCCGCCGCCACTTCGCGGCTCACCGCTCCATGACGCTCAATCATGTCGGCGGGTACTCCCGCGAGTTCGGTCTTTACGGCATTCGCGTAAACAATCGCCCCCCCGGCAAAATAGCGCGAACTTCCGCTGACCGATGTAATCCGCTCGCCCAGCAGACCGCCAGTGCACGATTCCGCTACGGCCAGCGTGGCATTACGCATCTGCAGCCAGTAGCCGACGATCTGTTCGAGGGACTCTCCGTCCCGCGAGAAAACGGCATCGTCGAGCTCTTCCTCCACCGCGTCGGCCGCTTCATCTACACGGGCCTGTGCCGCGTCTAGGGTTCCGGCGCGCGCCTTGAAATGCAACTGGATCTCTCCCGCTCCCGCCAAAATCGTGGTTTGCACATCGGTGAATCTTTTGTAGATCGGCGCCGCGCGCGCGTCTACCAGAGACTCCCCCAGCATGGCCACTTTCAGAACGCGAGTTGCCAGGAACGCCACGGGAAGGTTTGCGCGCAAGCGCTCGCGGCACTCCGCCTCGAACAAAGCCTTCAGCTCGTGCGGAGGTCCGGGCAGCAGTATGACGATGCGCTCGCGCCCGTCGAACTTGCCGCTCAGCCATTGTCCCGGGGCAGTGCCGTTGGCGTTGGGCAGCACCACCGCTCCCTCGAGAACGTCCGCCTGCTTGGCATTATTGGGGGACATCTTCCACCCCCGCGCCGCGAAACGGCGCTCGATGCCAGCGAGAACTTCTTCGTTACGCCGCAGCGAAACGCCCAACGCTTCCGCCACTGCTTCGCGGGTAAGGTCGTCTTCCGTGGGGCCGAGGCCGCCACTGAAAATCACGATCTCCGAGCGGAACAGCGCATGTTGGGCAGCCGTAACCAGGCGCCGCAGATCGTCACCCACGACGCTTTTGAAAATTACCTCAACGCCAAGTTGATTGACCTGCTCGGTGAGGTAGAGCGAATTGGTATCGGTGCGGAAGGGAGTAAGTAACTCGGAGCCAACCGCAATGATCTCGGCTTTCACGGTAGAAGTGTAAACGAAAAAGGCAGTTCTCAGTTCTCAGTACTCAGTTCTCAGCACTGCAGGTCAGGTTTTTCTGAGAACTGAGAACTGAGAACTGCCTTTAGCTACTCCGGCAGCAGTGGGAGCCCTGGAATGTTCCAGGAAAGATGATGCACCGCGTCCGTGGTCGCCAGAATCACGCTGCGTCCGGGCGCGAAGGCCAGTCCCACCAGTCCATGGCCCGCGACCTCCAGGCTTGCCTTACCCTCCGGCGTGATCTTCACAATGCCGCGCTTGCCGGAGAGCGAGGCCGCCACATACAGGTTGGCTAGCGAGTCAAACGCCAATCCCTGCGGGCGTCCCAGGCCGCGGAAGAATGTGTGTACCGTTCCCTGCGGGTCGATTCTGTGCACGCAGTCGAAGCTGGACGTGGTGGACCCGGTGACAAATAGATCTCCCTGCGGACCGAAGGCAAGATGGTAGGCCGAAACGCTCGGCTCCAGTGTGGCGAAGACGAATACCTGCTGATCGAGGCCGATCTTGAAAATGGTTCCACTGCGGTCGCCTACGTAGAGGTTCTGATTCCGGTCGAAGGCGATCCCCGTGGCAACTCCCATGCCCTCGGCATAGGTGGTCATCGTCCCGTTGGGCGCCACGCGATAGACCGCTCCGTCAAAGCGCGAAGAAACGTACATCTGTCCCTGGCGATCGAAAGCGATTGCGGTCGCGTTCATCATGTTCGCGACAAAGGGCTTTACGGTGTAGTTGGTATCAATCTTGAAAATGGCGACTGGAACCTGCTGGCCGCGCGAACCGGAGAAAGTCGCGTAAATGTTGCCTTGATTATCGAGTGCCGGATTGGTCACCGGATGCAGATTTTCGGCGATTGGGACGGCCACCTTGACCGTGTGAGCATTGCTGACGTGCCCGTCGGTAGCAACGACCACCGAGCCCGAATTCGCTCCCTCGGGAACGCGGGCGATCACAAACGAGTCCGCACTCACCACGATTCCGCCTTCGACTTCGCCAAACTGCACGCGTGGACGTTGCCATGGCTGTGGGCGCAGTCCCGAGCCCGCGATGCGGACTTCGCCCCCGGCCAACGCCAACTCTGGCGAGACGGACTCGATGTGCGGCGCGCCGTTCACGTTTTTCTTACCCAGAACGCGGTCGGAAAATCCCATGAGAAAAATACTCGTGTCATTTAGAAGACACTACCTTAGAAGACCAAAATACAACAACAGATGCACGCATCCAAGAGCGTATAAGCCGGCGGCAACGTCATCCAGAACGATGCCGGCGCCTTCCGGAATCGCTTCCAATTGTCGCACGGGGGGCGGCTTGACGATATCGAAGGCACGAAAAAGTATAAAGCCCGCGAGAAAAGATTTCCATGCCAGGGGCACGGCGATCAGCGCGATGAGTTGGCCCACGACCTCATCGATCACCACAAACTGCGGGTCTTTCTTGCCGGCGCCTCGTGCAACCTGGGTGGCTGCCGGAATCCCCACCAGGATTACCAGCACCGTTAAGGCGATTGCGACCGGCGTCCGCAACGACGGAACCAGCGCATGGGCCATCGCCGCCCACAACATGATGGTTGCTGCCGATCCCCAGGTTCCGGGTCCGGGCCGCAGGCGTCCGATACCGAAAAACGTGGCGACCAGCGTGGCCCACAACGAAGTTCGCCGAACTTCGGGAGATTCCATAGTCAGGCCGTTTTCGTAGCGCCGCCGTCCTCGGCGGCTTTCCCTTCCACTAGCTCCGGGCAGGCTGCGCGCGCGCCCCGCCCGCCTACCCAAACCCATTTCCAATGCTTCAAATCCGCCTTGGCGGGGTTCTCAGCGACATAGCGCACCGCCCGTTCGAATTCTTCCTCCCCTCGAATGAGGTGATCATAGTACTCCCGCTGCCAGAAGGCCCCGTGGCGACCAAGAATCCGGTTAGCCTGCTTGGCGCTGAACGACTTCCAGGAATGGACCACCGTAGCCAGGGTCTCGCCAGGAAACAAGCCAACAACGACGTGAACATGATTCGGCATGATGCACCACGCAAACAGACGGTAGCGGCTGTGGTCAAAGTGACGCAATGTACTTGCTACGTCTTCAGCGATGACTGGATTCCGCAGGTGGCAGGCACCTGCGCCGCTGTCAAGAAATTGCTCGATAACCGGTGTCGAGAGATGCTGGATTTTCCTCCGCTCGTCGGCACTCAGAGCGCGGCGGAGTTGATTAGCAGTGGTGACGATGGCGTGGCGCTCGGACTCGATGCGCTCCAGGACTGATTTCGGCAGCGAGTCGGCGAGTCTGAATGTGATGAAGTAGGTGGCACCATCTTTTTCCCAGTGGGGTAGTCGGCCACGATCACGGATCGTAACTTCTCCGCGGTGGCGCCGAGACGTTCCCGAAGCCTGTTTTGAGCTTGGTGAAACGGTAGCCGGCGGGACGCCGGCGCTACGGTCGCCTGTAGTGCCTCCGGCTTGAGAAGTAAGTTTCACGACTCTTCATCCGAATCTTCAGGCGTGCTCTCTCGGATCTGCTCGTCGGCATCTGTGACAGGCGATGGAATCACGTAGGCGCCGCTCGCCCACTTTCCCAGATCGATGGTGCGGCAGCGGTCGCTGCAGAAGGGAAAGTCGGGGTCGCCGCTCTTGACGACTTTCTTGCAGATCGGGCAGCGAAGCTTCAGAGTGCGTTTGCGAGGCATGGTCAGGGAGTTTTCTGGGTCTTACCGAGTCAAGCCGCAGAATTCAGAACGAACAGCCTGCTACACAATCCTTGCCACCAGATCATAGTCGTGCGCCTCTGTGATCTGGCAGCGATAAAACTCGCCCGGCTGCGGCTCCGTGTCTTCCGGAAAGTCGTTCACAAACACTTTGCCGTCGATCTCGGGTGCGTGCATGGCGGTGCGTCCTTCCAGGAGCAGATCGGTTTCTTCCGATGTGCCCTCCAGCAGCAGGTCGAACTCCTGGCCGACCAGCGCCTTCTTTTTCTTCTTGCTGATCTCCCGCTGAATTCCCATCAAGTGTTTGCGCCGCCGCTCGATCTCACCCACAGAGAGCTTCTTGTCCAATCCATATGCGTCTGCTCCCTCCTGGTCGGAGTAGGAAAAAGTTCCCATCCAATCGAACTGAGCCTCGCGCACGAATTCGCACAACTCTTCAAATTCCTTCTCGGTCTCGCCCGGAAAGCCTACGATGAACGACGTTCGCAAGGTGAGGCTTGGAATCGCGCGCCGCATCTTGGCAATCGAGCGCAGAAATACCTCCGCTCCGCCGCCACGCTTCATGCGCTTCAGAACGCCAGCCGAGGCGTGCTGCAGAGGTACATCCATGTAGGAGCAAATCTTTTCTTGAGTTCCGATCGTCTCCAGCAGTTTGCGGGTAATCTTGTTGGGATAGGCATAGAGGAAACGAATCCAGCGCAGGTCTTCAATCCTCGCGAGTTTCTCCAGCAACAGTGCCAGCCCGTCTTTCAAACCGAAATCTTCGCCGTAGCAGGTCGTATCCTGTCCGATCAGAGTGATTTCGCGCACGCCGGCCTGCGCCAGACGCTCGGCTTCGGCTACCACCGACTCGAAGCGGCGCGAGCGAAACTGCCCGCGCAACTGCGGAATGATGCAGAACGTGCAGGGATGGTCACAGCCCTCGGCGATCTTGATATAGGCGGTAGATTTCGGAGTGGCCAGAATGCGGGGGGTTTCATCGTCGTACAAGTAGTTGGGCAGATCCGCAATCGCGCCGTCCCATTGCCCGCGGGAGAATCGTCCCTGCGCTGCGCGGGCGTCGCCTTCGGCCCGCGAAGTTAACACTACGAACGGAGAGTTGCCGTTTGCCGGAGCCGGAGCGACGCCGGTCGCGGCTAGAATGCTCTGCAATTCCCCGGTCCCGACCACGGCATCGACCTCCGGGATGCGCTTGCGAATCTCATCGCGAAAGCGCTCGACCAGGCAGCCGGCGACAATCAACTTCTTTGCCCGGCCTGAGGTCTTGAGCTCAGCCATCTCGAGAATCGTATTGACCGACTCCTGCTGCGCGCTTTCGATGAACGAGCAGGTGTTAACTACGATCACATCGGCGTCTTCGGCTCGCGGCGAGAGTTCAGCCCCGGCCCGCGCCAGAAGACCCATCATTACCTCGCTATCGACCAGGTTCTTGGGACATCCGAGGCTGACAAAGCCCACTTTCTGAGGACGCGCATCCTGTCCATGGTTGGTCGAATCGGTAGCCGTGGTTTTTTCGCTGGAACGGGAGATGGTGAGGTTCTTCGAGGGCATGCAATCCTGTCATTTTAACATTTTCCGGCAGGTCCTTCGCAGAACCAGCTTCGGCAGACCATGCCTATCGCTAGGCGCCGCTGCTCTGTTACGTGATCATGGGCACCATGAAAGGCAGTAACCTGTGGATTAAATCCACACATCTTCATGCTACGCTAGACCTTACCGACGAGAGCAGCTATCCCGCATCCTGGAGGGGAAATGTCTGGGAAACAGGCGGTACTCGCAGTCCTGGTAGTGGGGATGTCTATTCTGGGGGCCTCTGCAGCCGCCCAGGACGAAAAAAATGAGTTGACCGGCATGATTGGCCGCATTTTTATCAGCGACCAGGGCATCATCGGTCCCAATGCGCCCACAGTCAACCCGGTCATCCACTCCGGCAAAGGGCTCACCTTCGAAGTCGACTATGCGCGGCACCTGTTCGGCACTGAGATTTATGGCATCTCGGCAGAGGTACCAGCGGTGTTCAATCTTGATGAAGATTTGAACGCCGGCGGGCCCGTGGTCCCCGTGGATTACAAACAGATCTTCGTCACTCCGGCGGTTCGGGTGAATCTGTTTCCCGAGACCAAGGTTACGCCCTGGGTGAGCTTTGGCGGCGGTTTCGGCCGTTTCAGCGAAAATAAGAACCTGCTCTACTACGGGACGAATCCCGGCGGCTCTTCGACATCCGGGGTGATTCAGGGCGGGTTGGGGCTGGACGTGAGTCCATTTGGAACGCGCCTCAGACATTTCAGCATCCGGGGTGAGGTTCGCGATTTCTTCTCAGGCACGCCGAACTTTCCGTTGGCTGATACGGGCAAGACACGCCAGCATAATTATTTTGTCGGCGGCGGCTTCATGTGGCATTTCTAGCTGCTCTGGAGATTCGATAAGGCGACGGGATCGGGAAGGGCGCGACGCTACTCTTTACCGGCGCGCTGGCTAAACTGGAGGCGCAACGTGTTAGCGCTCACTTCTTAGCTGCCAGCTCCACCTCTTCATACAGCTCCGGCAGTCGCCTAGCATCGTCCGACGAATTCCCGAACCGTGCCGATTCGTAGGCATCGGTGAACTTCCCGACCGGCGTTCGCAGCCGCTCGTCTTCGATCACGCGGACAAACTCCTGCGCCGTCTGCGTGGCGGATTTCTGAACTCCAGAGCGCGCCAGAAACCGAGCCATCCGTTCATACCACATGGCCGCGGCCTCATCCGGCGAGCGCTCGGGATGCGCTTGCAGCCGTCTCGTCCGGATAAGCCGCGCAATCCGTGCAGCATTGCCCAGTGCCAGCCATAGGAGTGCCACCGCGATGCCTCCCCCGAGCCACCGTCCCGGCGAGTGCTCGACGCCCCGCTGGCTTCGCCGGGCCCAGCCCAGCAGTCGCGCATAGTGCAGCCTTGCCCACATTCGCGCCCGCTCCCACGAGCTGCGCGTACCGCTCAGCGCCGAGTGTCCCAGAATATATTGGTGCGAGGAGTCGTAGCTGATGACCCACTCTCTCCAGAACGATTGCGCCGCATCCAGATAGAGCATAGCCCGGTCCCAACCTTCCGGCGTGCCGATCGCGCCGCCGGGCGTGGGATCGAACGTGATCCAACCGTAGCCGGGAAAGTAAGCTTCCACCCACGAGTGCGCATCCTTGGCCCGCACCACATAGTTGCTGGTGACGTCGTTGAATTCGTCGCTGCGGAAGCCGTTCACCACGCGCGCGGGAATATTCAAAGTGCGCAGCATCACGGCCATCGAAGAGGCGAAGTACTCGCAGTGTCCCTGCCTTCGGTCGAAAAGAAAATTCGCAAGGGGATCGGCCACCGGTGCGGCCGGCAGTTGCAGCGTGTATCCGTAGTGCGTTTTCAAGTAAGTTTCGAGTGCGACAGCTTTGTCGTAGCTATTGGAAGCCAACCGTGTAGCCTGTGCTGCCAGCGGAGCCACACGCGGATCGAGCGCCGGCAACTGAAGATACGCCGACGCCAGTTGAGGAAGAGAATCTCCCGCGGATCGAAGCTGCAGGGGAGACGGTCTGGCGATATCCGAGTACGCTTCGTAAACGCTGACGGAGCGCTGATTATCAAGATCATAGATGGCTCCGCCCACATCCACTGACAGTGCTCGATACGGTCCAACGATCCGGCGTCCCCAGGGAGCAAGAAAAAATAGGTTGGTGCCGATCGGCTCCAGCAGCACGCGGTAGTGAATGAGGCGAGCCGGAACACCCGGCGCGGCCTGACTCCGCGTCCCGTAGGCCTGAGCCACTCCCTGGCTGAACAGCGGAATGGCAAAGCTGGCATCCGGTTGCCGCTCCAGTTCATGCTGCGCGCGCGGGTTCGACCATGTCTTGCCATCGAAATTCGTCAGCGCCACACCGCGCCAGTGCAGGGCGTACTGGCCGCGATTGTCCCCGTCAATCTGGATGTGCATGACCACCGCATTGGATTGCTGAATCTGTCCGATTCGCCCCAGTTGCACCCGATCGCTGAAGCCGGTGGAGAAATCGGTGCCGAACGAATAGCCGCCAAGATAACCCGCAGACATGCGGGGCAGAAGAAAGAACACGGCCGCCGCACCAATCAGTATCATTAGCACCAAAGCCGGAGTTATTCGCGCCAGCGAGAACGCCAAATGCCGGTGTTCCTCTTCGTCTCTAGAGTGCCGCGCTTGGAATCGCGCGGCGCGCCCCGACCGCCGCATCTCCAGCAGGATGAATGTAGCCACCGCCGTCAGCACGAATCCCGCAAAGAAGAAGAGAAAAACGCTGTCGACGGTCAGCACGGACGCGGCCAGCACCATCAGAAAGGCCAGGATCGCCAGCATGGTGAAATCGCGATCGCGCCGCAGCGAAAACGTTCGCACCACTGCGGCGAACAGGACGAGGTGGACGGTGGCCGCCAGAAAGCCGCGGGAGAGCAGGAAGTAATCGCCGGCGTAAAAGACGAAATACACGATGGTCAGCGGCGTTGTCCATCGCTCCGAAATCACGATGCGTCGTCTACGAACCAGCAGACAACCACGAAAGGCCAGCGCCGCTCCCACCAGCAAGATGGTCGGCAGGTCGAGCCCGCCAGTGCTGGCGAGGGTTCCAAATCCCATCACGACAAGAAAGTAGATGGAAAGCTCGAAGTATTTATTGATCGCCTGCGGAAGCGGGATCACGCCGGACTGTGGCATCTCAGAAGGCATCGAACGTGACCTTGGCGATCCATGAGGACCGCACTGCCAGATTTCCTCACCGAATTTCGTCGTTCAACTTCTATTGTTCGACAAGTCCTATCCAGAAGGGAAGGCCATACTGCTGATTTCTTGCACCAAAAGTCATCCGCCGTTTGCCCGTCGCTATGGCGATGCAGTGCGCCCACGGGAATAGGCGCGCATGTTTGCTAGAATGATTGGAGTCAGGCATCGGTCTCACGCGACGTACTCTCGCCAACCCCGCCAGGTCCGGAAGGAAGCAACGGTAACGGGCTCTTGCGTGTGCAGTGGGTCCCCGGTGCCTGGCTTATTTTCCCGCTCGCCCGCCGGACCCACCTTTAACATTCTTTACAAGTCTTTGCGCAAGAAATGTATCGTCACCTCGTCACCAGTAGTCAGTTGTAGTAACCGCTGGTGAAAAACGTCGAGGAGAGAATAATGTCCAATCTACCATCAAAGTCAGCATCTCCAACCGTTACCATTCGCGTCTCCGGACGCCTGTCCCAAGGTCATCTTTCCTATCTCGACCAACTCGTCTCCTCGGCGATCGACTGCGTTTTATGGCCTTTGCTGGATTTGACTCGCCTGGAAGAGCTGGACCGCGTCGCATTGACGTACCTCATCGGCGGGGAGGGTCGCGACTTCGGCATCATCGGCTGTCCGAATTTCATCCGCGAGTGGATGCAGCACGAAAAAGAGCGTTGCGCCGCTTGACCCGTCCCTCAATTTTTCAGGGCCAACGGCGAAAGGCGAACCGTGCACGTCAGCGGCTTGAGTTAGACATTCCGGCTTCAATCGTTCAAAATACTCGTTTCATCTCAAGAGGAGTCCTATTTGAACGAACCGAGGCAGTCCCTGCGCCCGCTGGAGAAGATCGCTGGAGTAAAGATCAGTGCCCTCGGCACCTACGTGCCGCCCCGCCTTCTTACCAACGCCGACCTCGAGAAGATGGTCGACACCACGGATGATTGGATTCTGAGCCGCGTCGGCATCCGCGAGCGCCACATCGTGGAAAGAGGCGTAGCCACGAGTGACCTTGCGGTTGAGGCGGCCAAGAAGGCGCTCGCTCAGCGCGGCCTGGCCCCCAGCGACATCGATGCCATCATCGTCGCCACGGTCACTCCCGACATGTTTTTCCCTTCCACCGCCTGCCTCGTCCAGCACAAGCTGGGTGCGGCGGGTGTTTGGGGATTCGATCTTTCCGCCGCCTGCTCAGCTTTTATTTACGCGGTGCAGACGGGGGCTCAGTTCGTCGCCTCCGGCACGCACAAGCGGATCCTCGTGATCGGGGCCGACGTGATGTCATCGATCATTGATTATGCGGATCGTGCCACGTGTGTGATTTTTGGCGATGGCGCGGGCGCGGTAATTCTCGAGGCTGCGGAAGACGATTCCGTCGGGTTGATTGATTTCATCCACGAAATCGATGGCTCTGGCGGCTGCGTTCTCTACATGCCGGGCGGTGGCAGTCTTAATCCCGCCACTCGTGAAACCGTCGACCAGAAAATGCACTACGTTCACCAGGACGGCCAACAAGTCTTCAAGTTCGCCGTGCGCAAACAGACCGAGGCCTGCCTGAAGTTGCTCGAACGCAACGGCTTAAAAGCAGCGGATATTGACGCCTTCATTCCCCATCAAGCCAACCTGCGCATCATCAACGCCACTGCCGAACGTCTGGGCTTGCGCCCGGAAAGCGTGATCGTCAACATCGAGCGCTACGGCAACACCACGGCCGGCACCATCCCTTTGGCCATGAACACGGCGATCGAAGAAGGAAAGCTGAAAAAGGGGAGTCTGGTGCTGATGGCCTCGGTGGGCGCAGGCTTTACGATTGGAGCGGCTCTCCTGCGCTGGGCCTTCTGAAAGCGGGCTTCGGGCTCCGGCTTGCGGGCTGCGGTTGCACCAACGCTCAGTGCAGTACCGCCTCGGAATCGCTATAGCCGAAGCCCGAAGCCGAAGCCGCCCCATGACGTTCGTAATCTCTCGCTGTGCATTTCTATAGCGCAGCCACAGCACCAACTGTTATCTTTTCGCAGCGTTCGCCTCACGTGGGGATGTGGCGGACGAGTAAGACCATGCTGCGTTCTACGTGCTGCTGGCTCCTGCTTGGCCTAGTTTCGATGGGCGCGACCGCCCAGAGAGCAAGAGACGACTCCCAGGAAACCAAACTGCTGGTGATGGAACACCTGTGGAACGAAGCCCAGGTGAATCGCGATGCGCGGGCGCTTGACGGCATGATCGGCGCCAGTTTCGTCAACACCGAGTATGACGGAGAGGTCAGCGACAAATCAAAGTTTCTTGCCGACATCAAAGACCCACATTTTAATCTCACGAGCCTGACGATTCAGGACCTTAAGGTCAGCATGTATGCGGACTCGGCTGTGGTCGTTGGGACGTACCACACGAAAGGCACTTATGAAGGCAAGCCCTACGAACACATCGGCCGTTTCACCGACACCTGGGTGTTCACCGAAGGCCGATGGCAATGCGTTGCCAGCCATACCAGCCTGCTAAAGAAGTAAACTTCCAGCAAACGAGTAGAACGATTGATGCGATAAAAACTTTTCATGTGTGGAAATGGCTTCCGCAAATGAGGAGTGACGATCGAATCGAGGTAGGGATTCGACTAAGATTTAGGAATCGATCGTCCCTGCGCCCGCGGAAACTGCACATGGAAGCCACGCCCCGTCCACACCGATGGAAGACCGTACTGGCCTTTGCCATTATCTATCTGGTTTGGGGTTCCACGTTTCTCGCGATCCGCGTCGGTGTCAGAGAAGTGCCGCCGTTCCTGCTTGCAGGGATGAGGTTCTTTGTTGCCGGTCTTGTGCTCTACGCGTGGATGCTCGCGCGGGGTACAGCATCACCCACGCTCCGCGAGTGGTCCGCGGCTTCATTTCTTGCCGTTCTCATCTTCGTGCTGGATTACGGTTTGCTCTTTTGGGCGGAAAAGCGCGTGCCGTCGGGAATCGCAGCCGTCATGATGGCGACGATCCCCGTCTTCATTACAATTGCGGACATTCTCCTGCTGCGCACGCAGCGGCTCACAGCCCGGTTGGCAATCGCGCTTTTGGTGGGAATTGGCGGCGTAGCGGTGCTGGTCAGCCGCTCGACAGGTTTTGGCGAGGGCCCGATCGATACTGCCGGAGCGATTGCGCTGGTAGTGGCTGCGATCAGTTGGTCGCTGGCTGCGGTGCTCACACGCAAAATGACCTTGCCCGAATCGAAAGTGATGAGTTCCGGGGCGCAGATGCTTGCCGGAGGAATCCTGCTCACGCTCACAGCGGCAATGTTGGGAGAGACTAGAGGATTCGATGTACGCGCGGTCTCGGTCGGAGCGTGGCTGGCTCTTGCCTATTTGATCGTCGCCGGTTCGATCATCGCCTTCACCGCCTATGTGTGGCTCATTCATCACGAGTCGCCCACCAAGGTGGGGACCTATGCTTATGTCAATCCTGTCGTGGCGGTTCTGCTGGGATATTTCCTTGGCGGGGAAGCGCTTGGTGCGAGGACGGTGCTGGGAACGCTCCTGGTGCTGGTGAGTGTGATCGTGATTACGACTACGCCAAAAAGGGGAGTAAACCCTAAGCCCCCGGTCAAAGAGCCGGAGCTGAGCAAATCCTGATCCTATGGCCGCGTCATCTTCTCCGGACGCACCAGTTGGTCAAATTCCTCGCCCGTAAGATACCCCAACTTCAATGCCGCCTCGCGCAGGCTGCTGTGCTCCACATGCGCCGTGTGAGCGATCTTAGCGGCATTATCGTATCCCACTTTCGGCGCCAGCGCCGTCACCAGCATCAGCGAGTTCTTCACGTACCACTCCACCTTGGCGCGATCGACCTCGATGCCATTGATCATGTACTCGACGTATCCGTGGCAGGCGTCGGCGATCAGGGTGACTGAGTGCAGAAAGTTGTAAATAATAACCGGCTTGTAAACGTTGAGCTCGAAGTTGCCCTGTGAGCCGGCAAACCCAACCGCAGCGGTAGCACCGTGAACCTGCACGCAGACCATGGTCATGGCCTCGCACTGCGTGGGATTCACCTTGCCCGGCATGATGGAAGACCCGGGCTCGTTCTCAGGGATGGAAAGTTCGCCCAAGCCGCAGCGCGGCCCGGAGGCCAGCCAGCGGATATCGTTGGAAATTTTCATCAGCGATGCCGCCAGCGTTTCCATCGCGCCCTGCGCGAAAACGATCTCGTCGTGAGCCGAAAGTGCGGCGAACTTGTTGCCGTGAGAGCGGAAGGGAAGTCCGGTGAGTTCGGCAATCTTTTTCGCGGCGCGTTCCGCGAATTCAGGATGAGTGTTCAGTCCCGTGCCCACGGCAGTTCCGCCGATGGCGAGATCGAAGAGGCCCTCCAGCACTTGCTCCAACCGCTTGATGTCGCGCTGCAACAAGCTGGCCCAGCCGCCGAACTCCTGCCCGAAAGTCAGCGGCACGGCATCCTGCAAATGTGTGCGGCCGATCTTCACCACATCGTTGAATTCCTTCGCCTTGGCCGCGATGGCATCGTGAACGCTCCGGATCGCGGGAATCAACGCGTTCTTCACTCGCTCCGCCGCCGCAATGTGCATCGCTGCGGGAAACGTGTCATTCGATGACTGCGACATATTCACATCGTCATTCGGATGCACTGGCTTTTTCGACCCCATTTTTCCGCCGGCGATTTCAATGGCTCGGTTCGAGATGACCTCATTCACGTTCATATTGGTCTGCGTGCCGCTGCCCGTCTGCCAGACGCGCAGCGGAAATTGATCGTTCAGCTTGCCCGCAATCACCTCGTCGGCAGCCTGCACGATGAGCTTGGCCTTGTCCGCCGGCAGCTTGCCTAAGTTCTGATTCACCAGGGCGCAGGCCTTCTTAAGTGTGCCAAAGGCGCGGATCAACTCCGGCGGCATGGTGTCGCGCCCAATGTTGAAGTGCAGCAGCGAGCGCTGCGTCTGCGCTCCCCAGTAAACGTTGGATGGGACCTCGATCTTTCCCATGCTGTCGGATTCGGTACGGGTGCGTGCGGCGGGTTCTGCGGAGGTTGGCATAGTGTGTCCTGGCTAGAGCGTGCTGGAAAACGGATGGGTAACCGTGAATTATAGCGCGGCGCCTACGTCCGACTGTGCGCTCGCTCACAGCGGCTTGTGACGTTAAGGGAATCAACCCCACCTGCGTGCTAGAATCATCGGTCTCTGGCCCCTGCTTCCTTCTGTGGTGGCGGTGGCCGGGTCACCGAATCCATGCCCGACTTTCTGACTGCCGAAGATGTTGAAACTCTGCCCGAGGCCAAGACTCGTCCGCACCCCGAGATGCGTACCGATGTCCTGGTCATCGGGGCCGGTCCTACTGGCCTAGCGTGCGCCCTTGAAGCCCAGAAGGTCGGGCTTCGGGTCATCGTTCTTGACAAGGGCTGTCTGGTGAATTCGCTTTTTCACTACCCCGCTAACATGTTGTTTTTTACCACGCCGGAACTGCTGGAGATCGGCGAGATTCCTTTCACCACCGCCAATCAAAAGCCTACTCGGGAAGAGGCTCTGGAGTATTACCGGAAGGTTGCCGAACATTACCGTCTCGACATTCGCCAGTACGAGTGGGTCAAGACGGTGATGGGCGAAGATGGAAAGTTCAGCATCACGGCGACTGACCGCGCCGGACGGCCCCACGACTATCTCACTCGCAAGGTGATCGTTTCCACCGGCTACTACGATCTCGCCAATCAACTGTGCCTGCCCGGCGAGGATCTACCAAAAGTTTCGCACTACTACGGTGAGCCGCATCCTTACTACGACAGCGACGTGCTGGTGATCGGCGGCAAGAACTCCGCCGCCATTGCGGCTCTCGATCTGTGGCGGCACGGGGCGCGCGTCACATTGGTTTATCGAGGGACGCAACTACATCATCACGTCAAATACTGGATCAAGCCCGATCTCGAAAACCGTATCAAGAACAACGAGATTGCTGCTTACTTCAACAGTACGGTTCAGGAAATCGGCGTGGATCATGTGGTCGTTAACACGCCGCGTGGCCCCATTCGCCTGAAAAACGACTTCGTGCTGGCCTTGATTGGCTATCATCCTGACTACGATTTTCTGCGCAGCATGGGCATCGAACTTTCGGAAGAGCAATGCCGCCCGGTCTGCGACCCGGTTTCGCTCGAAAGCAATGTGCCTGGAATCTACGTGGCAGGCGTGATTGTCGCCGGATCGAGGACCAACGAAATCTTCATCGAGAACGGCCGATTCCACGGCAAGCAGATTGCTGACGACCTGAAACGCAAGTTGCGGCCAGCCTCTTAGCCGCAACTCTGCGGTTCTCGTTTCCAAACTCTGCTTCCACCAGTTAAGCTAACCATCGCATGGAACCCCAACCGGAGCAGGTTGCCCCATCCATCTCGCTCGCGTCGTACCTGCGCCTGGTGCGTGGCAACCGAAACTTTCGCCGGCTCTGGCTGGCGCAGATTGTCAGCGAGATTGGCGACTGGTTCTACACGCTCTCGATTTATACGCTGTTGCTGCAGTTGACCGGGCACGCCAGTTCGGTGGCGCTGGCGCTGGTTCTGCAAGTGCTGCCGCAGACCTTTGTTGGTCCGACGGCGGGAGTGGTGAACGATCGCCTGCGCCGCAAGCACGTGATGATTGCCGCCGATCTGGTTCGCTTCGCGGTGGTGCTGGCCATGCTGCTTGTGCGTTCGCGCTCTATGGTGTGGCTCGTTTATCCGCTATTGCTGGCCGAAACTATCATGGCGGCGTTCTTCGAGCCGGCGCGCAGTTCGGTGATCCCCAACATCGCCGCCAAGGGAGAAGTGCTGATCGCGAACACGCTCTCCTCGGCGACGTGGTCGGTGAACCTGTTGGTTGGCGCTTCGGTGGGAGGCGTGGTCGCAGCTTTCTTTGGACGGGACGCCGTATTCATTCTGAATGCATTGTCGTTTCTAGCCTCAGCCATTCTGATTGCCGGTATGCATTTCGCCGAACCGCATGCGGAATCCGCTGCGCCGCTGCGTCCGCGCGATCTGGTCGACTTCTCTCCGGTTCTCGAGGGCATTCGCTATGTCCGCAATCACCGCACGCTGCTGCCCACGGTGTTCGCGAAAGCTGGCGAACTCATGATCGGCCCGAGTTGGGTAATCTTCACCGTGCTGGGAGCGCATGAGTTCGCGGTGCACTGGCGCGGCGTCGATGCTGCGCGTGGGGCGATGCTCGGCATGAGCATCCTGCTCGGCGGGCGTGGCTTGGGAGCGCTGGTTGGCCCGCTGGTTTCGGCGCGCTGGGCGGGGCGCAGCGACCGGCGATTGCGGCTCGGCATTCTCTTCGGTTACATCGTTACCGCGATTGGATACGGTACGCTCGGCAGTTGCCAAACGGTATGGCTGGCCAGCGCGTGCGCCATGCTCGCGCACATGGGAGGTTCGACGGTCTGGGTGTTCTCGACCACGTTGCTGCAACTTCATACCGACGACCGCTTCCGCGGGCGCGTTTTCTCGGCGGACCTTGGCTTCTCAATGTTTACAATCGCCGCGGGCGCTTACCTGTGCGGACGCCTGCTGGATGCGGGCGTGGCCGCTCGCACCGTGGCAACTTACACAGGATTGGTGATGCTGATTCCTGCCGTGTTGTGGGCAATGGCGATGCGGAAAAAGAAAGAAGCGTAAGCCGGGAGCCGCTCTCAGCGGGTTACAAATTTCCACGCGACAACAGCGGCGAAATCAGTATTCCGGCCGCATAGGCCCACATGCGTCCTTTTTGCAGCTTTTCCTTATCGATCATAATTCACCTCGTTATCGGTCATGATCCACCTCGATGTAGCCGGCCGATCTTCGCGGCCATGATGAAGTCGCTTTCGGTGAGGCCGTCGATCTTGTGGGTCCAGAGCGTGATTTCGGCTTTGCCCCAGGCCAGCAGAATATCGGGATGATGGCCCTGCTCTTCGGCGAGCGCGCCGACGCGATTCACGAACTCGAGTGCCTGCTGGAAGTCGGGGAAGGTGAAGGCGCGCGTGATGTGATGCTGGTTGACCACGCTCCACTGGGGGACGACCTGGTGCAGGGCGTCGAGTTCTTCGCCCTTGAGCGGGAGAACTCCGCCGCGGCAGGGGACGCATTTCTTGTCGGCAAGCTGGTCGGTCATGGCTAGCCCTTGAACTCTTCGAAGAATGAATTGTCTATTTCGTACGTAGTCACGGGCTTGAGCCCCAACTGCAGACTCTTAAGCATTTCAACTAGTTTTTCGGCGTCGATCAGTTCTATGGGAGCCACTCCTTCGCGTGAGCCCTCGCGCCTCGCTTCGGCAGTGAATGTTCCTGTAGTAATTATTATCCCGTAATCCGTGCGCCCCGCCATTGCGCCCCGGAAGTTGCGGACATCCGGGGCTGATACGGAACCTTTATAGCGTTTGCATTGGAATAGTGCCTTCAACGAAAGGAGGGGGCTGAACTGCAGGTTGCCGTGACCGTCGATGCCGCCGTCTCCACTCTTGCCGGTGACAATGACTTGAGTGAAACCCGCTTCGCGTAGCAGTCGCTGTGAGAAACGTTCAAATCCAACAGGGGGGAGGTCGCGCAGTTGGCGTATTGCATCTGAGGCGAAGTCGCGTGAGGCTACTTCCGCTTCAGGCTCGTGCTCGCCCATCGCGACTTCGGCTTCAGTTGGCAATGTCCGGGCGGACGGTTTCTTTCGGAAAGGCCGGGCTTGACGGGTGCGTATAGCCTTGGCGTCCTCTAAGGAGAGCCTAGTCTTCCGCCCGCGCTCGGTCAGGCTCCAAACGCCACGTTCCGAGGAATCGATGAGGCCTTCACGGACGAGGTGCATGCGGGCCCACCGTATTTGGTTTCGAAAGCGCTGTTCTCCGGACGGAAGTAGCTCATTCTGAACGGCGTCGGGAATTTTGAGATCGAGTCCAATACGCTCGACGACCTCGTCCGGAGTTCCGGATCCTCCCAACGCACGGAGTGCGTCCAGAAGGGGACCAAAATATCGAACGAACCTCGCGCCCTCCTTCTTACCGTCTTGGTTTACCGCTGCCATGTGCGCTAGAACGGAATATCCTCATCCGTAATCGGGCCTGATCCGGCATTGGCATGTTCAGGTTCGGGCATGCGCTGGTCGAAGTTGTTGCCGCCGCCGGAGGATGCGCCGCGGGAGCTTTCTTTGAAGTCTCCACCGCCGCTGCCTTCGCCACGTCCGCCGAGCAGGACGAGGTCGTTGACGACGATTTCGGTCATGTATTTCTTCTGGCCGCTGGTCTTATCGTCCCAGGAGTGAGTGCGCAGACTACCCTCGATATAGACTTTGCTGCCCTTCTTTACGTACTCGCCGACGATCTCAGCCGTGCGCGCCCAGGCGGTGATGTTATGCCACTCGGTGCGGTCCTGCCACTGGCCTTCTTTGTCTTTGAATCGTTCGTTCGTGGCCAGGCTGAACTTGGCCACGGGTGTGCCCTGCGGTGTGTACTTCACCTCGGGATCTTTGCCCAGGTTGCCGATGAGAATGACTTTGTTGACGCTCTTTCCTGCCATGGGGTGCTCCTTTGCAGGGGATCACTATAACAGAATGGAGCGCACCAAGGATGGGGCAAGAGCCACAGAAAACCAGTTGTGCCATTCCGGGATAGACTCCATCTCCCTCGATCAAACCACAGTCTATTCCGCAGATCGAAGTCGAGAGTTTGAAGCCCGAAAGCCGAAGCCCGAAGCCCGATCTGAGTTATAATCTCCGCATGCCTGCCGCACCCGGAGCTACCAGAGCTGTCGGAATGGTTCCCGACGAGATGAAGTGGGAACCGAAGTCCAAAGGCCTGACCACGCCCCGCAAGAAAAAGCCGAAAGAGCTCGCCGTGATCACCGAATGCTGCACGGGGTGCGCCGGATCGCCAGCGTGCGTGGAGTATTGTCCGGTAGAAGACTGCATGTTTTGGGTGCCGGACGAAGACAGCACGCCGTTCGGGCGAATCGCGATCGATCCCATTCTCTGCATCGGCTGCAAGAAGTGCCTGAGCAAAGGGCCTGATGGATGCTTCCTCGACGGCTGTCCCTGGGATGCCATTGCCATGGTCGATATCGTTGAGGTGGAAAAAGAAGTGGGAGCGATGGCGATCTGAAAGGCAGCTCTAGCTGCTAGCTACTGGCTCCTAGCTAGTTACGCCGGCTCGACCTTTGACTTGGTTTGCTTGAGCTCTAGCAGGTCCCACAGATTGCCGTACAGATCCTCGAACACTGCGACTGTTCCATACGGTTCTTCGCGCGGTGGCCTCCTAAACTTAATTCCTCGATCTGTCATCTGGCGGTAATCTCGCCAGAAATCATCGGTGTGCAGAAAGAGAAAGACTCGCCCACCGGTCTGGTTGCCGATGCGGCTGGCTTGCTCCGGGGTTGCGGCTCGGGCAAGAAGCAAGCTGGTGCCGCCGGAGCCTGGCGGACTTACCACCACCCAGCGCTTGCCTGGTTCGAGCGGAGTATCTTCGATCACCTGGAAGCCGAGCAACTCAGTGAAGAACGCTAGCGCCTCATCGTAATCTCGAACGACAAGCGCGACGTGTCCTAACGTTTGCTTCATCGGCCTATTTGATAACGCTCGAATCCTTGTGGCTAGCGGTTTTCCCGCGCCTGTATTGCCTTCTCGGTCTCGATTGCCTGCTGGCGCACGTCATTCGAAATATCGGGTAGGTCGCGTTCGTACGCGCGAACGGCGGGAAGGTCGTCGGGTTGTCCGATCAGATAGAGTGCGCGCAGGGCTTCCCACACTTGCTCAGTGGAAGGATCGACCACGGCGATTTCCGCTCCAGACGCAATGTTTGCACCGGTTCCAGCGACCGAGCGAATTCGGCCGGGAATCGGGGAGCGAATTTCTGCAGTCTGCGCCTGTCCGTACTCCAGCTTGGCGATCAATCCACCTTGATGAATGGCAGTGCCGGGGCGATCCGAATCGATGATACGGCCGGATTCCGGAGACTCGATGTGCGCTGGCTGTAGCAGTGACACGATCTGCGGCCGGCCCGACGCATCTCCGAAGCGCACCAGTGACAACGCGGCATTTCCCCGAACCATCGGGGATGGATCGTTCAGCATTTTCAGCAAAGCGTCGTGAAATCCTGTTCCGGTTGTGTCCTGTCCCATCACCCAGGCGTCGGTGTTGCGCACTTCCTCGACCGGGTCAGCCGACAGGCGGACTAAGTCTGGGTACCATCGTTGCGCGGCCGGTTCGCGGCGCGTGATGCGCTCGCCGACCTGTACGAGCGCCTGCTGAATGTGCCTCGGCTTCTTTGCGTCGTGCAGGTATTCCGTCAATTGCTGGTCGGAAAGCTTGCGGCCAAACCACGTGTTCCACCAGAACAGGAAGGGCATCAGGCAGATCAGCCACGCGGTGACGAAGAAGAGAAGCTTCTGGGTGCGGGACATGCCGGGCTTGGGAACGTGGGCCCGATCGATCGATTGCGCCGGAATTGGATTGGCCGACATATTCGCGACAAGAGAAAAGCTATTTCAAGACTACTCCACCACATCGGCATCGAGCACGCGCTCCTGCTCCAGATAGTGCGAAACGGCGTACTGGGCCAGAAGCGGCGTCTGCAGCCGGATTTCTGCCCCAATCCATTCGCCTTTGCCGTGGGGCGCGTCCGGCGCATGGTTACAGCGCCCGCCACTGCCGAACTGCGGGCCGAAGTCGGCGCTTTGGATCTGATCGAACTGCTGGATCTCGCGCCAGGCTGCGTCGCCAACTGTTCCGGCGACATCGATTTTCAAGCGCACGATCGACATAGGGAAGGACCAATTGCTGATTGCTGATTTATGATTGCCGATTGAAAACCAAGATGAATCGAATCCGACGTTTGCTTAACAATCATTAAATCAACAGTCATCAATCAACAATCTGCAATGACTTAGCTATGCGGGAACCATTGGTAAAGCATGAAATACACGAGCACGCCGGTGACGCTCACATACATCCACAGCGGCCAGGTCCAGCGCGCGATGGCGCGATGTTTATCGTACCGGCCCCGCAATCCTCGGCTCAATGTGACGATGACCATGGGAACGATCACGATGGCGAGCGTCACGTGGGGGATGAGGACAATCAGATAAATCACATGCCAAAAGTGGTCGCCGAGAAAACGGATATCCCCAACGTGATAATGAAAATACAAGTAGCACGCCAGGAAAAGTGCCGAGGATACAACCGCCGCGATCATGCAGGCGCGATGCGCGGCCATTTTGCCGCGAGCGATTAAGTAACGGCCGGCCAGCAACAGTACGGCGCTGATGCCGTTCAAGCTGGCGATGAGGGCGGGGAAGAAGGCGTATTGTTCAACGATCATATTTTGGCGATCATACTTTTGTGGTCATTTTTTGGCAATCAAGTCTTGGCAATCAGGCGGCAGGCCTCGTGGTGCGTCGGTTTGCCATCAGGAATGCGAGTCCGAACATGACCAGCGAAAACAGAAGCAATGTGGCCATCGAGGAAGGCAGAGGGAACGGCGTATCCATCGCCGGATAGAGCATCGCGCGCAGTGCTTCGACTCCATAGGTCAGCGGATTCATGTACATTACAACGCGAATCCAGCCGGAGGCGCGGCTGATGGGGAACATGGCTCCGGACAAAAGCCACAGCGGAATCAGAAACAGATTAATGATGCCGTGGAAGGCCTGTGTGGAGTCCATAGGCCAAGCGATGGCGAACCCAAGGGCGGTCAGCGCAAACGAAACCAGAAAGACCACTACGGCCACCAACAAAACCTGTAGCAGGTTAAGATGGATGCCGGCGAAAGGCGCAAAGATCAGAAAGATCATCCCCTGGATTGCCGAGAGCGTGGTGCCGCCGAGAACTTTGCCCAGGACGATCGCCGAGCGCGGCACCGGGGCGACCATTACGGAGAGCAGAAACCCTTCCTTGCGGTCTTCGATGAGCGACATCATGGCGAAAATCGAGGTGAACAAGACGATCATGATGAGCGCGCCGGGATAGAAATAATCCAGATAGTTCTGCTGGCCCTGGCCGCCGCCGGAGCGGAACGACGTGCCGAAGCCGGAACCGATCACGACCCAGAAGACCAGCGGAGAAGCAAGCACGCCCACCACCCGCGACTTCTGACGGTAGAAGCGCACAATCTCGCGCCACCACAGCGTGAATGCGGGCAGCAACACGCCCGCAGAGGCGGGCGCTGGTGTTCTGGACAAAACTGCGGTTTGCATGGCCAAGAAGTTCAACTCGCTTTCGCTGCCGGAGATTTGGCTGCGGGAACAGGGACGGCTTTCTTCTTGCCGAGCATGCCCAGGTCGCGCATCTCCCAGTACGCGTTCAGCATAAAGACTCCCGAAAGTATCAGCAGAATCAGGCTCATGAACAGGCCATCGACGGTGGTAATCATTCCGTTCATCAGCGTCCACGCCACGCCCAGCAAGGGCAGAATGCCAAGCACAAGAGAAAGAGCAAGCATCATGGAAAGCACGTCACCTCCTGCTGTGATCTTCTGAATTGGACTGTGCATCTTTTTCTTCACTCCAAAACTTGTGTCCGGTGCGGCGAATGAAGACGTCTTCAAGCGCCGGCTTGCTCACTGATAACGCCTCGATCTCTCCGGGGAAGGCCTCGACAACTTCGGTGACGAAGCGGTGTGCGCCTTCGCGCTCGATGCGCACCTGATTCTCCAGAACGGTGGTTTGCACGTGAAACCGCGCACGGATGCGCTCTGCCAGCAATCCCGCATCGTGGGCCGCGTCCAGCAGCACGACGTCGCCGCCAATTTCACTTTTCAACTCCGTAGGCGTGCCCAGAGCGACCAAGTTGCCTTCATTCATGATGGCGAGGCGGTCGCAGCGTTCGGCCTCTTCCATGAGATGCGTCGTAACGAGAACGGAAACACGTTCTTCGTCGCGCAGCATCTGCAGGTATTGCCAGAGATCGCGGCGCGCGCCTGGGTCGAGGCCGGTAGTGGGCTCATCCAGCAACAGCACTCCGGGATGATGCAACAACCCCTTGGCTAACTCAATGCGGCGCTGCATCCCTCCGGAAAACGTTTCAACGAGTTCCTTGGCGCGATCCGCCAGACCGACCCGCGACAGGATCTCTTGGATCCGCTTCTTCAGAGCGGCGCCGCGCAGACCATAAAGATGTCCCTGATGCCAGAGATTCTCGTACGCCGTGAGCTTGAGGTCGACACTCTGCGCCTGGAAGACGACACCAATCTGCCGCCGCACCCGCGCTGGTTCTTGTGCCGCGTCGTAACCCATGATGGTGGCGCGTCCGGCAGTCGGAATCATCAATGTGGAAAGAATCCGGAAGAGCGTGGTCTTGCCGCTGCCGTTCGGACCCAGCAAGCCAAACAGTTCTGCGGGGCGTACGTCGAACGAAACTCCGTTTAGGGCCGTGCGGTTTTCATAGCGATGCACCAGGTTTTGTACGGAGATGACGGCGACGGAAGAAGGCATCACTTCCGGGGCGGCGTCGACGATTGCAGAAACTTTCGATACCAAAGGGGTTCCTGAATGAGTTCAATACCAGTTTACGACGATATCGCGTCCAGCATCATCACAATGAACAAAAGGGGCAACTAAAGGTTTGGCTGCGGAGCTCAAGCCGCGGAAGTATCCCGTTGTGCCTGAGAGATGCGCTCTTCAAAGGCCACCGGGACGTGCCGCCACACTTGAATTGAGAGAATCACCGTAGTCGCCAGCAGCAGCGCTCCCACGGCCACATGCGCCACCGTCGACACGACCATGGGCAGTTCGGGTTGCACCGCGTCTCGGCCCCAGGCCACGCGCGTCAAAAATGCCGAGAAGCCCAGGCAGAGTTGCGTAATCAAAAGCGACAGCATCACGATTGCCGGCCGCCTGACCGCTTCAATCTGCGAATATACGGAAAGCGCTCGTACCGCGGTCCACGCCAGGACGAAGGATACGATCACCGCATTCACCACGTGCGGCCACCAGCTCATGCCGTGATGACGGAACATGCCGCCCAGAATGAGCTGCACATAAAGAACGAAGATAGAGAGCAACGTCAGCGTGAACAGGCTGGGCCGGCGCGGATCGAACTCCACGCGCGGCTGCTCCTCGACCCACTTGCGTCCGGTGAAGAGAGCGATCGCAACGGCAATGCAGAAAAAGGTTTGCGCCACGGTAGCATGTGCGGTAGAAACCGCAGGCGGTTGGAAGAGCAGAACCGTAAGCCCACCGAGGATAGCCTGAGCGATGACGGTGCAGAACGCGCCTACCGCGAGCCAGCGCAGCCAGCGGCGGCGCTCGACCAGCAGCGTCCAGATTGCGATTGCAAGGGTCAGGGATACCAGAGTGCCGGCCACCATGCGGTGACTCCACTCGTAGCGTATGCCGCCGACGAAATGCGGGACCTTTACCAGGTAGCCAAACGATGTTGGCCAGTCCGGAACTGAAAGTCCCGCGTCGTTGCTGGTGACCAGCGCGCCGGCTGTGATCACCACCAAGGCCGCACATGCGGTGAACACAGCAAACGTATGATGCGCGCGATTGTAAGTTGTTGGGATGGCTTTCAGAGCTTTTCCCCTTGGGGCAGCCGGGATGAGAGCGTCCAGCCGTGAAACGCAGTGGGCTGCGCCAACCGGCCCAGCCCACTGCGCCAAACAAATAATTTTACCAGAGGACCCCAGATCAACAAGTCAGATCGACAAGGAGGATGTAGCCGCCTCGGCCAGGGCCTACTCGGCTGCAGCCTTGAAGCTCTGATCCACAGTCTTGGTTTCTTTCGGGCCCACTGATACTTTCTGATCCTGCTCGCCCAGTTTCTCCTGCACGAATGCGATCGTGTAATCGCCGGGAGGCAGTCCCTTGATTTCATATTTTCCGCGCTTGTCGGTGACCGCATAGAACGGGGTTTTCACCACGTTGATATACATCTTCATCCACGGATGTTGGTTGCACTTTACCGGGAGCATGATTTCTTCGCGCGCGAAAGTTTTCTCCAGAGGAGCGGACGCCGGCGGTTGTGACTCATTCCATTCGCGGTTGTCCTTCGGCGTGGGATGGATGTTGTGCGTGGTCTGATCGTCATTCTTGATCTGCAAGGTCTGCCCGGCCATCACGCCCAGCACGTGGGGATGATACTTGCAACCGCTCTGGTCGAGGACGACCTCGTCCTTGGGTACGTCGAACGTGCGGCTGCCCAGTCCATCTTTTACATAGACGAAGACGTTGGCAAGATCGCCGTTATCGACGACTACGTTCTCCGCTTCGTTCATGCCTTTGCAGGCGGGATCCTGGCTCATATCGATCTTGGCAGGCTTCGGCGCCGCGCCGTCGAACTTCACGGTGCCGCTCACTGTGGCCGCGGTTGCGGGATCGATTGGGGTGGCCGCCGGAGCGGTCGCGGCTGTTTGGGACATGTTGTTGTTCGATTGCTCCGTGTTTGACTGCTTGTTGCATGCCAAGGTCAGCAGCACGCCGCACGAGGCCAGCACGCTGACCCAGACCATCCTCCAACTTTTCTTATTCATGATGTCCTTCTTTCTGAAAGTAGCTGAGAAGCCCTTAAATTTCGTCTCCGCCGAACGTCTTCACCAGACCGGCCATTCTACCGCGATCCGCCGCTCGCTGCCTCGTGCGTCTCTATCGCGGCCTGTTTGCGATTGCTCTTCGGCTGCAGCGCGGCTTTCGCATGCGGCATGGAAGCTGCCACTTTTCGTTGTTCTTCCGGCGTCAACTGGAAGATGTAGTCGGTTAGCAACTTCCGGTGGTCTCCTTCATAGCCCTGGAACGACGGAGGCGTGGGTCCGGCAAATACCCACTGATTATTTTGCTGCTTGAATAAACCCGACGGCATCGACGTTCCGGGGCTAACCGCTTGAGGATCGGTAATCCAACGCTCGACCCAGTCCGGCTTCAGGCGCTCTTTTGCCAGCAGGAAGTTTGGAGCGGTCGCGATCTTGTCGTGCGTGGGGTCGCCCGTGGCGTGGCATTTCAAGCACGGCGCGGCTGAACTGGAGAACAAGCTCCGCGCCATGTCCGTTTCCTTGGTCGTGAGCGCGGGAACCTGCTCCGGAATGTAGGGCAGCGGTTGCTGCGAAAGCGCCTGGAAGAAGCGCACCAGCTTGCGCAGTTCATTGTCAGAGAACGAGAACGTGGGCATGCGCACCTTCAGGTAAGGGCGAACGCCATTGCGGTTCGTGTCGGCCGTGCTCAGCGCGGGATTCGACAAAAATCTGCGCAGCCACTCGGGATCGACGCGCGCGCCTTCGGTCAAGAGTTTGGGGGGCAGTTGCTCTTGAATGTCCTGATATTGCTTCAATCCCATCAGAATGGTTTGCTGGCCGGGGATGAACTGATGGCAGCCCATGCAGTTGTATTTCTTGATGATCCACCAGCCCTCCTGAATGTCGTGGCGCGCATCGCCCGGCTTGTACTGATAACTGGCGGGCAGAGAAGTCTCTGCGCTTCCCATCAGGAAGGTCGTGAGATCGAGCACCTGTTCTTTTGTGAGGTGCAGGTTGGGCATGCGCGAAGCGTCGAGTTCGCCCTTGATCTTGCCCTTGTCGTAAACGTTGGGCTCGGCCAGTTTGTGCTCGAAGAATCCTTTCTGGTCGTACCAGGGCTCTTTCGCGGGGCCGTCGGGCAGACGCGCGAGATCGTCCTTATCCGTAATCGGCTCGGCATCGTTGCCGCCGCGCTGCGCTACCGTAGTGAACAGAGCGAAGTCGAGACGCTCGATGGGCTTGCTGCCTTCATAGGTGAGTTCTGTGCCGATGCGGCCTTCATCCTCCATGCCGGAAATCTCATGGCACCCGCCGCAGCCAAAGTGCCGAACCCACTTCTTGCCTTCAGCCTTCAATGCGGGATCGTCCATGAACGCCGCTTCCGGATACGAGGACGGTTCTTGCTTCTTCTGCGTCATCAAGTACGTCGCAATATCTTCCGCATCTTCGGGAGCGAGGCGCAGGCTCGGCATCACGGTCATGTTCTGCACTTGCAGTTCGTGCCCATCGTTGGGACACTGGCTGTGATCGAGATCGAACCTATAAGGAAGGCCCTTCTTGGCGTAGTCCTCGGGGCCGATATCTTTCTTCTCGTAGGGACAATAGGGACGAGTGCGCTCACGCGCATTGTGAATCCAGCGGACCAGATAATCGTAGTTCGCCTTCTCGCCGACACGACTTAGGTTTGCTGCAAAAACGCCGCCTTGCGTCTGATCGCCTTCGCCAATCGAGTGGCAGGCCAGACATCCGCGAGTCTCGAACAATTCTTTTCCGTGCGCGGCGTTGCCGGGCTTGTGCTGGGGAACCGGATCGGTGAATCCGGACTGCCAGATGTACGCGGAAATCGCCTGGATCTGATGATCGGTCAGGCGGAAGTTCGGCATCTTGGTGGTGGGGCGGAAGTCCGAGGGCTTCTTCAGCCAGACTGGAATCCAGTTCTTGTTCAGCTTCAGGCGAACATCCTTGAGGTTTGGCCCGACCTTTTTTTGGTCCTGCATCAGGCTGTGCGACTGGTAATCGAGCTGCTGCAAACGCCCGTCCAGTTTACTGTTCGCCACGCGCAGGTCAACCACTTGGCCGTTCAGCCGGTTTGCTTCCTCATTCGATTCGGCCGCATCGGCCTGTTTCATCAGGTAGGCAGTTTGTTTGAGATTGTCTTTCTTTTGGGTCTCGATCTGCTTGATCTGCTGGCCGATCGAATTCAGGTCTTCCGGCTCTTTGTCATAACCCTCGTAACGGTGGCAGCCCATGCAGCCGCGCTGACGGAAAAGGTCTTTGCCGTCGTTGAGGGTTTGCCACTGCACATCGCCGCTGGCCAGCACCATGTCAGCCGCGTGGCAATTCTGGCAACCGGCTTCCGAATTCTCCTTGGGAAACAGCGGCCAGAGCCAGTGCTCGTAGTTGCCGTGCGCTTTCTCCACGCTCGTGGTGGCGCGGCCGTTGCCTTGATGGCAGGGTGAGCAGCCGAACTTTTCCGGATCGTGAATCTTTAACAACTCGGGTTCGGGATGGCTTACGAAAGCGTCAGCATACTCATCCGGCTTCTTCTCGCTTTTGGCTGTCATGGAGACGGCGGTGATCTTCAGCGGTTCGCGCGCATTCAGATGGCAAGACTCGCACCGATCTACGATGTTGGCGTCGGCTACGTTGATCTGGACGATTTTCGGATCCCAGTCCGCCGTCTTCTTTTTCAAGCCATCGATCTGCTGCGGCGTCAGATCGACCATGTAGTCGGAAATGTATTCGTCCATCTTCGCCTTGGCTGCGGTGACGGGCTTCAGCACGTCGCCCAGGTCAAGGCTCTTCTTCGTCCGCTCGTCGCGAATCTCGTTGTACGTCTCCTCCAGTTGCGGGAAGTCGAATTGTTTCTTGCTCCCGTCGGGAAACTCAACCGTTGCCTTCTCCTGCTTGTACTCGGCCAGTTCCTTTTGCTTGCTGGTTCTTGCCGATCCGCTACTGGTCTCAATCTCATAGCTGAGAGCATTCACGTAGGCGCGCCGATCGGTGAACACGCTTTGCACGGCAAGCAATCGCGCCGTGACTTCGTCGACAACCTTGCGCGCTTCCTCAGCCTGGGCTTTCGAATCCTGATAGGTCTTGTCGTAGGCCTGCTTCAACGCGGCGTAATCGGGATTCTGTTCGACATCCTTCTCCGCCGTGACCGATTTCGACCGGGCCGTATTCAGAAAGGCGCTATAGCGATCTTTCCACTGCTCCTGAAAAGCTTTCCACGGACGCTGTACCCACGCCTCGTCCCACAAGGCCCAAAACAACGTCGCCATCAGAATCACCATAGCGACCAGGTAATACGCGGCGTACGACTTAGTTGTAATCGGGTCCTGCTCGGGGTTGGGTTGTTCAGGCACTGCTTCCTCCGAAAGTGCGTCGTTAGTCCCTTCGCGCTTCCGCTCAGGGCAGGCTAAAAGCCGTCGTTAGTCGTTCGCGATTCGTCGTTGTGATCCGGCGGTCATTGGGTTGGCCACCGACTAACGGCCAACGACCAACGACGCCTTTCAAATATTGAACCAGGGCGTAATCCACACGTACTTGATATGCCACAGCAGCCGCAGCCCCATCTTCAGGGGCAAGGCGACCATGGTCAGCAAAAGAAATTGCGTGATCGAAAATTGCAGCAGGCTCATGCGCTTGAAGTCTTTCGCCATGTATCGCCGGAACAGCGAATACACGAGAAAACCTCCGAGCAGGTAATAGCCGCCGACCACGACCGCTCCGAAGACCGCCTTAGCCATGTTTGAAGTGATCCCGAAAATGTCGGGCAGGTCGCGGTTCACTTCATAAATGAGCCGGTTGTGATCCCAGGTTTGCCCCGGCCAAAACCACTGCCAGCCAGGCCCCCGAATAAAGGTTCCGATGATGATCATCGCGACCCAGAGAATGATGAAGCCGAACAGAAACGTTCCAATCGCGAACTTGCGCTGCTTTATCGTGTAATACCCGCTGCCCAACGGATTCGTATCAACATAAGGGATGACCATCAGACCGATGATGATCATGGTCGGCATTACCACGCCGGCGATCCAGGGATCGAAATAGACGAGCATCTCCTGCAGTCCGAGAAAATACCACGGTGCTTTTGCCGGATTCATCGTCAGGTTGGGATTGGCCGGCTCTTCGAGCGGCGCGTTCAGCGTGATCGACCAGACCATCAGAATGATGGTGACGATAATGGCGGCGAGAAACTCGATGCGCAGGAGGAACGGCCAGACGTGGACTTCCTTTTGCCAGCCGGGCTTGAATGGCCAGGTCTTACGATGATGCGTCTTGGCTAGGGCGGCGTCACCTTCCAGTTGTTCGATCAGCACATCGTTGGCGTGCGCCTGCTTCCATGCCAGGTAAATATAGAAGCCCAGCAGCGGGATCAAGCCCACGATCGGCACGTTATCCGGAGCCGAACAAATTTCCCAAAGTTGTCGCCAGTCCATAAGATTTTCTCGAATACCGTGGCTAAATTTCGATAATGCAGAAGTCAGAAATCAGAATGAAGAAATGTAATCGTTTTACTTCTGCATTCTTACTTCTTCATTCTGACTTTGTCACTACTCTCCTGCGGCCTTCGGTCCTCTACGCGGCTTATCCGCTTCCGCTTCGAGCATCACTGGCGCCGGACCGGAGATTCCGCCGTCTTTTCGCACGCGCCAGAAGTGCACGATCATCAAGATCGAAGCGACGATTGGAATTCCGATACAGTGCCAGATGTAAGACCGCAGCAGCGCGTTCGCATCCACGATCGAGCCGCCCAGCAGGCCGAAGCGCACGTCGTTATATGGCGTCATGCCCAGCATCGAGCCGAAGGGGCCTTCATGGCCGAGCAGTGGCGTGGCTCGCGCCATGTTCGTGCCCACAGTTACGGCCCAGAATCCGAGTTGATCGTCGGGCAGCAGATAACCCGTGAACGAAAGCAACAAGGTAAACACCAGCAACAGCACTCCGATGTTCCAATTGAACTCACGCGGCTTCTTATACGATCCGGTTAGAAATACCCGGAACATGTGCAGCCACACGCCGATCACCATCAAGTGAGCGGCCCAGCGGTGCATGTTGCGCAGAATCTTGCCGAAGGGCACGTCGTGCTCCAGATAAAGCACATCGCGGAACGCCTGCACCTTGCTGGGGTGGTAATAAAACATCAGCAGCACCCCGGTATAGGTGAGGATGATAAATAGAAAAAACGTAATTCCACCCATGCCCCAGGTGTAGCTGTAACGCACCGCATCGCGATTGATTTTCGCGGGATGCAAATGCAGGAAAACGTTGGAGAGCACGCCCAAGGCCCGGTTGCGCGGCGTATCGTCGTGCTTGTGGCGGAAGATCGAAGTATAGACCTGAGTCTTGGTCGGATCCTTCAGGCCCTCGATCTGTTCCTTCGCCTTGGCCGGGATGTCGACCTTCATCGCCTGAATGTCTTCCTTCACGCGATCGACCAAGCCCACCTTGCCGTTCTTGCCGTTCGGATTATTTTCGTCAGCCATTATTGCCTCGAAACCTTCGGATTGACTCAATGAATCAATGAGTCGTTGAATCAATGGTTCTTACACTCCGGCCAAGAATGCTCCGGGATCGTTAAACTTGCTGGGTTGTCCCTTGGGCCATTGATAGAGGCGGGAGGTATCCACGATGATCTGCCCATCGGGCGCCAGTTCCACGTGCGCGCGGTCCATGGGACGCGGCGCGGGTCCTTCGAAGTTGATCCCTTCGCTGTCGTAACCGCTGCCGTGGCAGGGACACTTGAACTTGTTCTCGCTTGGTTTCCAGTCGGGAGTGCAACCGAGATGCGTGCAGCGCGCGTAGATCACGAACACGCGGTCGGGTGTGCGATCGACCCAGATGCGGTATTTCTGCTGAAATTTAGTGTCGACTCCGAGAGCAAACTCCGAGGGATAGCCGATTTTGAAAACCGTGTTGGGTTCGAAAAGAGTGCGAGGAAGAAAGAATCGGAAGAAGGCAAGAAACCAAGCGGTCAGGAACGCCGTTACAGCAACCCACACCAGTCGCCTGCGCCGCTGGTCGATTTCTGTGTTCGAAGGACCGGTGGAGGAAAGCCCGGCGGATGCCGCGGCCTTCGAAGTTCCAACCGCTGGCGTGCCGACGTATTTCGTGGCATCCGCTGCGCCCGCAGCCGCGGGCTTCGCCGCTTCTGGATTCGGACTCGGGTTGGATTGTTCGCTGCCGGGAACCGTCATGGGTGCCCTCCTGTTCCTAATAGACTCGTCGCTAATCTCCCGCGGCGGCCAGCAACTCCGGCGCCGCCACTTGCCTCCCGTTCGGATGAACCGGAGCACAAGAGTAAACCGCGTCGCCCAGGGCCTCTTGCACCAACTGACCCAGGGCGGAGATGAATTTCGGAGTATCGTTCAGTCCCGAACTCATCTCGAACTGCGTGATCCCCAGTCGCCGCGCTTCTTCGCGCGCTTCGTGATCGATCTCGCCCAGCGTCTCCACGTGATCGGAAACAAACGCCACCGGCACGACGCACACCTCCCGGGTCTTGTCGGACGCCAGATCCTGCAGTGCGCGGTGCAGGGAAGGCTGCAGCCATTTGCTGGCACCCACCTTGCTCTGGTAGCAGAGCCGGTGACGGTTCGGCCAGCCGCCGCGTTCCATCAGTAGACGCACGGTTTCCTCAATCTGCCGCTGGTAAGGATCACCCTTCGCAATCACGGAAAGGGGCACGCTATGCGCGCTGAAAACCAACCCCGCCCGCTCCGGCACCGGGAATCGCGCGAGAGCTTCTTCAACTTTTTCGATGACGGCCTCTAAATACGTGGGATGCCGATAGAAGGCACCCACGTTGCGTACAGGGATGCCGCTGCGGAACAGGCGTTGCCATTCGTTCAGGCTGCTGCCCGTGGTGGTGGAAGAATACTGCGGATACAGGGGCAGCAAGACAACCTCGTCGCATTGCGCGTCCGCGATCTGCGCGACGGCTTCGCGGGTGAACGGATGCCAGTAGCGCATGGCCACAAAGCAGCGCGCATCCAGACCCTGGCTTGTGAGCTCGACTTCCAGAGCCCGCGCTTGCCGCTCGGTGAATTTGCGAATAGGCGAGCCTCCACCGATCGTGGCGTAGTGGTGCTGCACTTTGCGCGCGCGTGTGGTCGAGATTAATTTAGCCAGAGGTTTGCGTCCGATGCGGGCGAAAGGAAAATCAATAATATCGGGGTCACAGAAGAGGTTATAAAGGAAAGGCTCTATCGCAGCCAGCGTGTCAGGCCCGCCCAGCTGAAACAGAACCACCCCCACACGCCGTGTTGTGCGCGTCATCCCCCAGATTCCCCAGAACGGGCGAATTTACTCCCATCCGCGGCGAGAGTCAATGGCGGAATCGAGTAACCACGTGGAATAATTGCAAAAAGATTGAAACTGTTTCTAGTGAGCGGCTGCCGGCGCGGCTTTTGCCTTGTCCATCTCTTCGATTACTGCGTCGGCGAATTCCGATGTGCCCGCCTGGCCGCCGATATCCTTCGTCAGCTTTTTGGGATGCCGGTACACCCTCTCCAATGCGTTGCGAATCTGCGTGGAAGCGTCGAACTCGTTCAGGTGCCGCAGCATGAGGAGCGAAGAGCGCAAGAGCGCCGTCGGATTTGCCAGGTTCTTGCCCGCGATATCGGGTGCCGATCCATGGACGGCCTCAAAAATGGCGCAGTGGTCGCCCAGATTTGCGCTGGGAACAAATCCCAGGCCGCCGACGAATGCGGCGCATAAATCCGAGAGAATATCGCCGTACAGGTTTTCCATCACCAGCATGTCGTACTGATACGGATTCATGACGAGCTGCATGCAGGTGTTATCCACGATGTGCTCACCATAGGTGATTTCGGGAAAGCCCTTGGCCACGGTGCGGCAGCAGCGCAGGAATAACCCATCCGACAACTTCATGATATTGGCTTTGTGAATCGCGTGGATTTTCTTGCGCTGATTCTTACGGGCGTATTCGAACGCGAATTTCGCAATTCGCGTCGAAGCCTTTTCCGTGATGATCTTCAGGCTCTCCACCACGCCCGGAACCACTTCGTGCTCCAGTCCGGAGTAGAGACTCTCGGTGTTTTCGCGGACGATGATGAGATCGACATCCGGGTAACGCGTGGGAATATGGGGCAGATTTCGGATCGGGCGAAAGTTCGCATACAGCTCAAATTTCTGGCGCAGAGCAACGTTAATACTGGAAAAGCCGCCACCGACGGGTGTTGTGACCGGACCCTTCAGTGCAACATGGGTGCGTTCGATCGACTCGATCACTTCCTTCGGAATGTATTCGCCGTGCTTCTCAAAAGCATCCGCGCCCACCGCAAAAGACTCCCACTCGAACTTCACGCCTGTAGCTTCGAGAATGCGGACGGTCGCCTGAGTAACTTCGGGGCCAATTCCATCTCCGGGTATCAAGGTTACTTTATGACTCATGATTCACTGCTCTCTCAGAGGTCAGTTGTCATTGACCACTTTTTTCCCACGAACTTCCACCGGTTCCTTCGCTTTCACCAAATCTCTTAGCTCATTCATGAATTCTTTGACGTCTTTGAAATCCAGATACACCGAGGCAAACCGGACGTACGCGACTTTGTCGTAACGCCGCAACCGGTTCATGATGAGTTCCCCCAGTTCGCTGGTCTTGCGCTCGCGCTCCTGCGACTCGATGACGAATGACTCGGCTTCATTCACAATCTGTTCCAGCTTGCTGATCGGCACAGGCCGCTTTTCACATGCACGCAGGAGTCCATTCAGAACTTTCTGCCGGTCGAACTTCTCCCGCCGTCCGTCCTTCTTGACGACCATGTAGGGGATTTCGTCGATGCGCTCGTAGGTGGTGAAGCGCTTGCCGCACTTCAGGCACTCGCGGCGGCGGCGGATCGACTCCGCCTCTTTGCTCTCGCGCGAGTCAACCACCTTGTCGTTGGCAAATCCGCAAAAGGGACATTTCATGGCGCTGATGCCGCTAGAAAGCGATATGTTCAACTAAATCGAATGTTCGGAATTAATACAGAAATTGTAACAGGGGAGCCGTGCGCAAACTCGCGGCACGTACCTGCGTAATAGACAGAAAATTTCCCTCAGGCCGACGGTCCACTGATTTCCGTTTCCTCCGCCCGATGACTTTCCTCCGACAATTTTCGTAACGACAGTCTCTCGCGATGCGCCAGCGCCAAGCCCAGGGGTACAACCGCGGCAAATGTGACCAGCCACAGCAGAATCCCGCAGCTCGCCGCCATCTCCGGAGGCACGTCAAACACGCTCGAAAGCGTGGCGATCGTTGCCATCTGCGAGCCGCCGCCCACCGCCGGCAACTGCAGCATCGACCCCGCCATGCTCGCCCCCATCAGAATCAATAGCTGGGAGACGGGAATCTCCAGCGCCGCCACGCCGTAGGAGTGTGTCACTTCCTGATACGCCAGCGCCGTCACGTACCAGATTCCGACCGACAACAGCGCTAGCCACAACAGCGACCAGGGCCCATGAATCGTATTTAGACCCATGCCGAACTCGCGCACCTTCTGCGCCAGCCGGTGTCCGAGTCCCGAAGACAGATGAGAGAACCTCTGCTCGATCCACTGCGCGATGGCTTCGCCGCTGCGGGCAATTAGCACCGCGCCCGCAGCTGCCGCAGCAACTCCCGCGACCAGCAGAAATCCCGCATCGCGGAACTGCCGGTAATATTCGGGATGAGGAATCGATTGAAGTGCGCTCGGCAAGAAAATCGCCAGCACGATCAACGCCGCGAACGCACCCACATCGAAAGTGCGCTCTACGGCCCACACCGCCAGTTGCGAGGAAAAGGGAAGGCTGGTTCGCCGCGCGACCAGATAAGGACGGATAAACTCGCCCGCCCTCCCCAGGAGTGCCAGCCCGGTAAAGCCGATCACCATCGGCGGCACCAAGTCGATGACTTTCACCTTCGGTCTTACCGGCCTTAGAAACATCTTCCAGCGTAGCGCGCGCAGCACATAGGCCGCATAGACCAAGGCGATCCCATGCAGCACGTGAACTTTCTTGATGCGGTGAATCTGGGCCCAGAACGTGCCCCAATCAAAACTCTGCCAGTGGCGATATTGCAGGTAAACCAGAACGGCCAGGATGAAGAACACGACAACACTGGCCACGATGCGCTTTTTATCCATGAAGGGGAGAAGCTTCGCGCCGCGAACCTCGCAACGCGAAGTGAGAAACGGCACTGTCAAAGGTAACCGACTGCGGCGGAGGGGTCAAACAAGAGAGCGTGTCGTTGCTGCGTTTCTAGGCAGTTTTCGCCTGGGCTATCGCTTGCCGGACGTGCCCCTTGGTTTTTTTCAGAGCGGCGACCGCTTGGGAACGAGTAACGCCAGCAGCCAGCATCACCAGAGCTACGGGGGTACGATTGCCAGAAGCTTCGAGCGCAGCGCGGGAGGATTCGCGTCCGGCTCCGGTGGCGCGTTCGAGGATCGCGATCGCGCGCTGGATCAGTTTTTCGTTCTTGGGCGCGACGTTGACCATGAGGTTGCCATAGACGTAGCCCAGCCGCGTCATGGCTCCAGTAGAAATCATATTAAGGACCATCTTGTGGGCGGTGCCGGCCTTCATGCGGGACGACCCGGCCAGGACTTCGGGGCCGACGCGGGTGACGATGGCGAAATGAGCGGCGCGCTCGAGCGGGGAATCCGGATTGCAGGTGAGCGCGATGGTATGTGCGCCGCGGCGGCGCGCTTCGGCGAGGGCGGCGACGGTGAAGGGAGTGCGTCCACTGGAGGCGATGCCGAGGACCACGTCATGCCTGGTGGGTTTGCGCTGGGCCACATCGTCGCGGCCTTGCTTGACGTCATCCTCGCTGATCTCGGAAGCGGAGGCTAGAGCCTTGGCGCCTCCGGCGATGATGAACTGCACGGAGCGAGGATCGACATCAAACGTGGGCGGGCACTCGACGGCGTCCAGGGCGGCGATGCGGCCGCTGGTTCCGGCACCAATGTAGATCAGACGTCCCCCGCGCCGGAGAGCGGCCGCAACCAGATCGATAGCACGCGCAATTTGGGGCAGGACGCGAGCGACGGCGGCGGCGACAGTGGCGTCTTCGGTGTTGATGAGGCGGGCGATCTCAAGCGACGATTTGCGGTCGAGGTCGGCAGCGGCTTGGTTGGGCTGCTCGGTGCGCAGGCGGCGGAGATTGGAATCGGTCTTTCTGGTTTTCATTCTCAACATTGCGACGATAAGCTAATCAGGGTTTCGGAAGCGGCATCGTGAAAGCTGGGGCGGACTTGTTTGATGGCCTGGTTGGAACAGTCGGGCCAGGTGCGGTTGGTCAGCAGAGCTATCGAAAGTTGGCGAACGGGGTCGATCCACAGCGAAACTCCAGTGTAGCCGAGATGTCCGAACGACTGCGGCGAAAAATATTTCCCGGACTGCGAAGTTGTTGAGGGCGTATCCCAACCCAGGGTGCGCGATGTGCCGGGAGGACTTGATTCGCGGCGGGTGAAGAGAGCGACGGTTTCGGGTCGGAGAATGGGGCTGCCTCCGTTGAGCATGCAGTGGGCGAATTTCGCCAGATCCTCAGCGGAGGAGAAGAGTCCGGCATGCGGGGCTACTCCGCTCAGCACGCTGGCATTTTCGTCCTGCACTTCGCCCTGGATGATTCGATAGCGGAAGGTTTGATCGTCTACGGTGGGCGGGATTTCTGAGCGGATCTTCGTCGGTGGATTGAAAGTTGTATGCGTCATTCCGAGCGGGGCGAAGATTTCGCGCTGGCAGAAACGGTCGAGGGATTCATCGGCGAGGCGTTCGAGCGCGATGCTGAGGATGATGAACCCGATGTCGCTGTACGCGGCGCGGGTGCCGGGATCGGCGGCCAGCGGCATGGTGAAGGCGGCTTGGAGGAGTTCGTCGCGGGTCTTTGTTTTCAGAAATAATTTTTCATACGCGGGAAGGCCAGAGGAATGAGCCAAGAGCATACGGAGGGTTACTTCTTGCCGGCGAGGATCCTTTTCAGCGTCGGCCGTGAATTCGGGAACGATCGCAGCGACTGGAGCATCGAGGTCAAGCAGGCCGCGCTGGTAGTGAAGCATCGCCATGGTTGTGGTGGCGACGACTTTGGTTAACGAGGCGAGATCGAAGAGCGTGGCGGGAGTGACGGAGGGAGAAGTTGGTTCGTAAGTCAAGCGGCCGAGGGCTTTAAGGGCGACCAGGCGTCCCCGGTGAGCGATAGCGGCAGAAGCGCCTGGAAAAGATCGATGGGCGATCGCTTCTTGCAGGATTAGGAAAGCCGGAGCGAAAACTTCGTCCTGATGCTCGAAGGCATCGAGCAGCGGCGACGAGAGATCTGATGCAGTCATCAAGAAGTCCATGATATGGCATAAGCGGTACCCCTTACTTGCGTTTCTTGAGTCATCCCGCCGGGGTTGTGTAGAGTCAAAGCATTCCTTCTGAATCAAATTCGCTGGACGGCCGATGTTTTTTTCCGTCAAGGACCTTCGGCGTCATCGTGTCTATGGTTTGCTGCGCTCTTCTGGCGATCGCGCCGACGGCAGACGCAGCGGCGGACGCGAAGCATCCGGTTGCCGCAGCGCGAATGGGCGCGGTTGACGCGGTCATCGAGCGGGTGATGCATGACGGGGCCATTCCGGGCGCTGTCTTGCTGATCGGGCATGACGGGCAAGTGATCTATCGCAAGGCCTACGGCGAGCGTGCACTGGAGCCGCGGCGCGAGCCGATGACACTGGACACGATTTTTGATCTGGCGTCGCTGACCAAGGTGATTGTTACAACTCCTGCTGTGATGCAGTTGGTGGAACAGGGCAAGGTGAGGCTGAACGATCCGGTAGCGAAGTATTTGCCGGAGTTTGCGCAGAATGGAAAAGAAGACATCACGGTGCGGCAGTTGCTCACGCACTACTCGGGGCTGGCGCCGGACTTGGATCTCAAAACGGCGTGGGAAGGGAAGGAAACGGCTTATCGGATGGCGTTTGCAGAGACACCGCAGGACGCGCCGGGGTCGAAGTTTTCCTACAGCGACATCAATTTTATTGTCTTGGGAGCGCTGGTGGAGCGGGTTTCGGGAGAGACGTTGGACGAGTACGCGGCTCGCCATATTTTTCAGCCGCTGAAGATGGCACGGACGCGGTTCTTGCCTCCGCTGGACCGGCGGGCTGGGTGGATTGAGAAGATCGCGCCCACGCAGTATGACGAGAACGAACACATGCTGAGGGGGCTGGTGCATGATCCGACTGCGCGGAGAATGGGCGGCGTGGCGGGGCAAGCGGGGCTGTTCTCGACGGGAGACGATCTGGCAAAATTTGCCCAGGCACTGCTGAATGGCGGCGGAGGGATTCTTTCGGCGCTGTCGGTGGAGAAGATGACGCGGCCGGAGCAGCCGCCGTCGGCGCCCGTGCTGCGCGGGTTTGGGTGGGATATTGATTCTCCGTACTCTTCGAATCGCGGCGATCTGCTGCCGGTGGGTGGGTATGGGCACACCGGGTTTACCGGAACATCGATGTGGATCGATCCAACGACGCAGACTTACATCATTCTGTTGACGAATGCGGTGCATCCGCGCGGGAAGGCAAATGCGATTGCCCTGCGGTCGAAGGTGGCGACGGCGGTGGCTGCGGCCCTGCCGCTAAGGGCAAGCGAGAAGGAGGCGTTGCGCTGGGAGAGCATCACTGGCTACAACGAGGCGCAGAGCGCAGCGCGGCGCATGAGCGCGCGTAATGGCAGCGTGAAAAATGGGATTGACGTATTGGAAGAGCATGAGTTCGACGTGCTGCAAGTTGTTGGACACAAGACGCGAATCGGGCTCGTGACCAACCAGACGGGAGTGGATGCGGATGGTCGGCGGACGATCGATGTGCTGGCGCAGGCGCCGGGAGTTTCGCTGGAGGCGATCTTCAGCCCGGAGCACGGGGTTACGGGAATGCTGGATACCACCGATGTGGCGAACACGAAAGATGCGGCGACGGGAATTCCAGTGTACAGCGTGTATGGGGCGAAGGATGCGGCGCGGCGTCCACCTCCGGATGTGATGAAGTCGCTGGACGCGGTGGTTTTCGATATTCAGGATGCGGGCGTGCCATTTTTTACCTATGAGACTACGCTGGGGTATTTCCTGGAAGCGGCTGCTGCTGCTGGGGTTGAGATGATTGTGCTGGACCGGCCTGATCCGATTACGGGATCTTTCGTGCAGGGTCCGGTAGGGGATGCGGGACAGGAGAGGTTTACGAATTACTGGACTGTGCCGGTGCGGCATGGCATGACTTTGGGTGAGCTGGCGAAGATGTTCAACGCGGAACAGAACATCAATGCGAAGTTGACGGTGGTTCCGATGGAAGGCTGGCAGCGCGGAGACTGGTTCGATTCCACCGGGCTGGAGTGGGTGAATCCGTCCCCGAATTTGCGCAGCGTGACCGAGGCCACGCTGTATCCTGGAGTGGGACTGATTGAATACACGAATGTTTCCGTCGGGCGCGGCACGGATACTCCGTTCGAACTGGTGGGCGCTCCGTGGATAAAGAGCCGCGAACTCGCGGCCTATTTGAATGTTCGCGGCATCGCCGGAGTTAGATTCGTGCCGATCACGTTTACGCCTACGGCGAGTAATTACGCTGGCCAGAAGTGTGAGGGCGCGAATGTGGTTCTGACCGAGCGCAATGCCTTGGATGCGCCGGAGTTAGGGATCGAACTGGCTGCGGCGTTGCGAACGCTGTATCCGGTCGACTTCAAGATCGAGCGCATGGCGGAGTTGCTGGTGAATCAGGCGGCGTACGACGGGATCACATCAGGCAAGGATCCGCGGCGGATTGCGCAGGATTGGCAGGAAGAGTTAAAGAAGTTTGAGTCGGTGCGGCAGAAATACTTGATCTATAAGTGATTCGCGTTGGAACATGCGAGGAGCAGATAGCAGGAATGAACTTTACTCTCAGGATGTACGCGCTGCTGATGACATGGGTGGTTATCGCGCCCATGTTCGCCAGCCAGCAGAGGGCTTCAACTCCGCCGGAACAGCAAGCCGCACAGAAACCGGCGACCGAAACTTCGACTGAGGAAATCATATACAAGAACACGAAGTACGGCTTTACCTTCTCCCTGCCGCAAGGTTGGAAGGGCTACACCATTGTCACGGAGACGTGGGAAGGGAGTGACGTGCAAAAGGGCGACGTTGAGCGCGGGCCTTTAATCTACATCCGGCACCCCGCCTGGACGAAGAAGACTCCACGACAAGACATCCCGATCATGGTCTTCACGGTTGCGCAGTGGGGTTCAGTTCAGCAGGGTAACTACCTGGTAAACGGAGGGACGATTGTTCCCAACGAGCTTGGGCGGAACCGCAAATACGTGTTTACTCTTCCGCCGCGCGCCAACTATCCTGATCTGGCGGGCGTCGAAGATGTCGACGACATTCTGCGGCACGGCCCGCTGCGGCCAATCTGGTCGAAGTAGACGTATGTAGGATTTTGAGGCTCGGGTTCTGGCTAGTCATCATTGGCCGGGAAACCCAAGCGGAGGAGACAGCATCCTAGCGCCTGAGCGTGGTATTCTCGGGCTGATTTACGATTTGGAGGTCTGTGATATGCGCGGAGCGTGGACTTTCTTGCTGTTGTCGGGAATGGCGTTGGGGCAAGCGGCGGACACGCCGAAGCCGCAAGATGCGGCCGCAACTGCAGTACCGGCGGCTGCGACTTCCGATCCAAACGCGTTTACGATTCCGGCGGGCACCAGGATTCCGCTGTCGCTGAAGCAGGCCATCTCCACCAAGAATGCGCGCGAGGGCGATGCCGTTTATGCGGAGACGGCGTTTCCGTTCGTGGTCGACAACCGCGTGATCGTTCCGGCGGGGTCCTATATTCAGGGCAAGATTGCGCACGTGGAACGCGCGGGCCACGGGAAGGGACGGGCGGAGATCCTGCTGCACTTTACCTCGATGATTTATCCCAGCGGATATACCGTGATGCTGCCGGGCTCGGTGGAAAACACGCCGGGTGCGGATAATAAATCGGTGAAGGATTCCGAAGGGACGATTCAGCAGGACAGTGACACCGGCAAGAAAGTTGAAGACGCGGCCAAGAACGGCGTGTACGGAACCATGGGCGGCGCGACCGCTGGAGGCTTAGCGACCGGCGGCTTGAACGGAGCCAGAGTGGGCGCAGGTATAGGAGCGGTCGCGGGCATCGGCTGGGCGCTGCTGAAGCGTGGCAGTGACGTGAAGCTGGATGTGGGAACGTCGATTGAGATGGAAATTCAGCGTCCAATCACAGTGGATGCGAGCCGCATCGCGGTGGCGAGGGTTATGCCCTAGGGATCCTTTCGACATGCGCCAAGCCGCCTGGCTTCGCTCAGCGGGACAGCCGAGGCGGCGGTTCCTACATCTCACTTCAAATTAAAGAGCGCGTTCACGTGCGCCGTAACCGTGACGTCCTGCGGAGTGAATTCTTCCGTGGGCGCGGGCGTAGCGTTGGCCATAGGCGCCATCGCACGCGCCATGCGCGGGACCGGTATCCGCTGGTTCTCGAAGGTGTCGACCGACGCGTAAGACAGTTCTCCCAAGCCGCGGCCACTAGCGCGGGCTACGGTCTCCGCGGAATTGCGAGCTCGGCGGTACGCGTCTTCCACGGCTTTGTTCTTGGCTTCGTCGATATTCTCCAGCGTGTAGTTCAGGGTCTGACGCTCGCTTACGTTGGCATCCGCCAGTTGCTGGGTGATGGGACCAATTTTCGAAAAGTCCTTCAGTTTGAGTGTCACATCGGTGGTCACCCGATAGCCGATTACTTTTTGTTTCGCGTTCTTCCAGTCATACATGGGCTGGACTGAGAGAAATCCGATCGTTGCAGCCTTGGGTTCAATCCCGTTGGCACGCAGAACCTCGCGAACCTGCTCGGCATCTTTTGAGGCGTGCTGGTAAGCGGCTTGAGAGCTGTCTTCCTGCACGGAGATGTTGAACTGAATCACGGCGGTGTCGGGAGCCGATTCGAATTTGCCGTCGGCGCCGACGTAAACAGAATTGGGGAGCGCGGTCACTGACGGGTGGTCCTGGGCAAAAGACGCCGTGGCCAGGATCAAGATGAAGAGTGGCAGAAGATAGCGGGCGGATTTCATTGATAACCTCCAGACGTCGACAATGCACCTATCCGGCTCTTAATTGTAAGTCGAGACATGAATCCCGTTCGTTAGAACGCGGGGCTGACCGCACATTGCAGGGTAAAAGGCGCATTCAGTGCGGAGTTAAGAGGCACCCTTGGCGCTGCTGGAGTAGCTGATGGGATAGCTCTGGGCGTTGATCTCGCGGCGGACGTACTCAAAGATGTCGTCAGGCATTTTCAAAAAAACTTCCACGACTTCAGGATCAAATTGTTTCCCTGACCACGCCTGAATCTCCTTCCGAGCTTCGCCGAGAGATCTGGCCGGGCGATAAGGGCGGTCGGAAATGATGGCGTCAAGAGTATCGGCAACCGAGAAAATGCGTGCGCCCAGGGGAATTTCCGTCCCCTTAAGTCCGCGGGGATATCCCGAACCGTTGAAGTGCTCCTGGTGAGAGTAAACAATCTCGCAGGCCTCAGCGAGGAATGGGATCTTTTTGAGCATCTGATAACCGTGATAGCAATGCTCACGCATGATCAACTTTTCCTCTTCATTCAGCTTTCCGGGCTTGAGGAGAATGCGATCGGGAATAGCGATCTTGCCAATGTCATGAAGGAATGCCCCGCGGGCAATCACGTCGATTTGTTCTTTGGGCAGCCCCATCTCTTTCGCGATTGCCATAGTAAAAGCCGTCACGCGTCTGGAATGTCCCTGGGTCTCGGCGTCCTTGAAATCGAGTGCGTCGCCCAAAGCCTCCAAAGTGATGTCGTAGGAGCGCTCTAGGTTTCGGAGGGCCTCTTGCAATTGGTCGGTGCGCGCTTCCACCAGAGATTCCAGATTCGTTTGATAAGTGCGGTTTTCCACCTTGAGCCGGCGGTTTTCCAGCGACCGCCCCACCGCGTTGAGCAGTTGTTCCCGCTCGAATGGTTTAAGCAGGTAGTCGTAGGCTCCATTGCGGATGGCGGCAAGGGCTACGGAAATGTCGTGAACGGCGGTAACCATCACCACCGGCATGTCGGGAAACTTTTCCTTGGTGCGTTCGAGCAGGCCGATGCCATCCAGGTCCGCCATCATCAAGTCCGAGAGCATCAGCTCGAATACCTCACCGGAATTGAGCAGAGCGAGGGCTTCCATGCCGGAACCTGCCTGTTTGCAGGCATATCCGGCGGCGGCGAGGATGGCACAGACAATCTCTCGGATTGCCTCTTCGTCGTCCACTACGAGAATTCGGTCGGGCATGAGTCTCTCACCAATACTATCGGCGATTTTACGCTAGCCGTGACATGCCGAAAGTAACCAGTCAGGTCCGGAAAGAGCATCCATACTCAGCTCAAGCGTGATATTCAGAAACCATGCAGGCTTATGCCTGAAATGTGTGCCTTAAGTAACTGAGCTGGTTCGCCGAACTGATACGCAGAATTAGTTGACAGACCCAATCAAGATGACCGCTTCACTTTGGTCCGTTTGGAACACCGTCGCACAGCCCGCGGTCGCGAGGCTGAAGCCCGGGGAGTGGGCGCTGCTGATTATCCTGGCGGCTTCATTGCTGGCCCTGTCCGTTTTCCGCGAACGCTATCTCTCGATTTGGACTGCAGGGTTAGCGTTGTTAGCTGCTTCTCGTTGGGCAGAGATGCACCGCATTGGGATGCAAATTCCCGAGCGTTATGTCCCCGCAATTGTGCAAGCGGCGTTTGTAATCTCCGTGGGGATGCTCGCCGGGGCTGTGCTGGTCTACGTCCGCTCGCGGAATCTGCTGGCGCCTCTGGCCGCGGTGACCGTGTGCGTGGCAGGCTTCGCCGTGGCTCGAGCGCTGCTGTGGCCCGACGCCCTGGTTCTACGCGTGGCGCTTGAAGTTTCTTACCGCATCGTTTTACTGACCACTGCCATAGCCCTGCTCCAGGCTCGCGCGGGTCGGCGGGAATTATGGCCGTCGATGCTAGCCGTCGGATTGTTATCCCTCCATCTCAGTTGGCCGCTTCTCGAAACTCAAGTTCCGAACGGGGTCTTTATAGCGGCGGACATCTTGCTGGGGCTGAGCATGCTGCTGGCCGTGTTTCAGGAAGCACGGGGGCGTGGACAACGATTAAGCGTCCTGCGGGTCTTGACCGAGAGCATTGTGCTGGCTCAACAGCAGGGCGGCATGATGGAAAAGTCGCTCGAGGAACTGCAACACCTCACCCGGAGCAAGGCCGCGTGGTTCCGCTTGATCGAAGGTGGACATCTGGTAGCAACCCACGCCGTGGGTGTTTCTCAGGAATTCTTGCGGGAGATGGGTATAGCGGAGCTGAACGAGAGCATGTCGCAGATGCTACAGCGCGGCACGGTACAGATAGCGCCGAGGGGCGACGCCTCTCCGGAAGACCAGCTCTTACTCAAGTCGGAAAAGATTCTTCATCTGGTCATGGTTCCGGTCCTGGGGAAGAAGGTTCCAATCGGGCTGATAGTCCTGGGCCATGCTCGGGCGAGGAGACTGACTGCCGAGGAACTCGACTTCCTGGAAATGTGCGGACGGCAGCTGGGGATCGCAGTGGAAAACTTCCGTTTGCTGGAGCAGGTATTGCGCTCGCAGCGGCAGTGGAGAAACACATTCGATTCGGTCCACGACATTATCCTGGCCCACGACGCCGAATTCCGCATCATCAAGGCCAACCAAGTACTGCTGGAGCAGTTGGAGCAATCGTCCGCGGACGTGATTGGCAGCACGTGCGAGTCGGTGTTGCCGCACGGTCTGGGCGAGTGGACCGGATGTCCTTACTGCGCCCGTGGCGACGATGAAATCAGCGAAGGCGCCGACCCATGCTTCGGCGGCTTCTCGATGGTCTCCACTTCGTCCTACACCGAGCAGGGGAGCAAGCAGAAGGGAACCATCCACATCGTCCGCGACATTACGGAGCGGCGATCGGCGGAAGAAAAATATCGTCTGCTGTTTGACCAGGTGCAGGAAGGTGTGTACGTGGCGACTCCGACTGGGCGACTGCTCGATTGCAACGATGCTCTCGTACACATGCTGGGTTACGAGCGGCGGGAAGAACTGCTGGCCCTCAACCTGGACCAGGACATTCGCGTCGATGCCGGACAGCGGGATGCGTTTCACAAGGATATCGAACTGCAGAATTACGTCCGCAACTTTGAAGTGACGATGCGCCGAAAGAACGGCACATTAGTACTAGCGGCGGAGAGTAGCTTCGCCACGCGGGACGCCGCGGGCAAGGTCGAACGCTATCAGGGCTTTGTTCTCGACGTGACGGAAAAGCGGCGGGCCGAAGACGAGATGCGCCGTCGCAACCGGGAACTGAACGCATTGAACGCGATGGCAGTGGTGGCGACCCAGTCCTTCGACCTCGATGAGATTCTCAACCTGACGCTGCGACAAGTGGTTTCACTGTTTGGCGCGGAGAGCGGATCGGTCTATCTTTCGGATTCCGACACACCGACCTTCCGGCGTCGGGCCGCCTGGGGACCCCGCAGCCGCGACAAATCGCGGCCGGCGGAAATCAATTTTGCGGAGGGCTTTGGCGACCTGGTCATGCGGTCGCGGGCGGAAGTCATCAGCGCCGAGTACCTTCCTCATCTTACGGGAGCAGTGGCCGAATTCATTCGTTCCAGCAGCGACGGCTCCTGGATCTGGGTACTTTTCTGGGGCAAGGACAGCCCAATCGGCATGATGGGCCTGCGTAGCCACAGCGAGTACGAATATTCCAGCGGCGAAGAGAATCTGCTGGTGGCGATCAGCCGCCAGTTGGCCACCACCATCGAAAAAGTTCGTTTGTACGAAGAAACTTGCAAAGCCTATGAAGACCTGCGGCGCACCCAGGAACAATTGCTGCAGAGCGAAAAGATGTCGGCAGTGGGCCAACTGATTGCAGGCGTGGCTCACGAACTGAACAATCCGCTGACCGCAATTCTCGGCTATGCGCAGTTGCTCGAAAGCGAAGGATTGAACGAGCGCGCACAGGACTATGTGGCCAAGATGTTCAAACAGGCGCAGCGCACCCACCGGGTGGTGCAGAATTTGCTTTCCTTTGCACGACAGCGAAAGCCGGAACGGTCGGAGGTTGATGTTCGGAGGGTGCTCGAAGAGACGCTTGCTCTCCGCGACTACGATCTGAAGGTCAACCACATCGCCGTGGAAAAAGACTTTACTGCCGATCCCGCAATTGTCGTGGCCGACCCGCACCAGATCGAGCAGGTATTTCTGAACATCATCAACAATGCCGTGGACGCGGTTCTGGAAGCCGGCCGGTCCGGTAAGCTGAAGATTCGCGTCTTCTGCGAAAATGGCTCCGTGTGCGCGCAGTTTGCCGATGATGGTCCTGGCATCAAGGATCCCAAGAGAATTTTCGATCCGTTCTATACCACCAAGAGCGTTGGGAAGGGAACTGGGCTTGGCCTAAGCATTTGCTACGGGATTGTGAAAGAACATGGCGGAGACATCACCGCGCACAATGCCGCCGAGGGCGGGGCGGTTATAGACGTGCGGTTGCCCATGGCGGCGACGGCTGGTGCCGTTCCGGAAGCTGCCCCGGTGATTCCGCCCAAGCGTGAAGGAGCGATCCAGGGGCGGGTCTTGCTGGTGGAGGAAGAAGAAGCGGTACTCGAATTCGAGCGGGATGTGCTGACCGGAGCCGGGGCCAGCGTGGTCACGGCGACTAGAAGTGAAGACGTGAAAACGCGTCTGCTGTCCGAGCCATTCGATGCCCTTATCATGAGCGGTAAAATGCCGGCGGACTGGAACGCCAAAGAAGCCTACCTCTGGCTGACGCAGCACTGCGCCGAGATGGAAAAGCACGTGCTGTTTACGTTCTCAAATGGTGTGGAGCAGGGCGACGAGCGCGCGTTCCTGCAGGAAAACAATGTGCCTTACCTGGTGAAACCCTTCGAAGTGGCGGAACTGATTTCGCAAGCCCGAAGGTTGCTGCAAAAGGCACACGCCGCGGCCGCTTCGGCCTGATTGTCATCACCGCGCAAAAAACTGTTCGGCATGTTCCCTTGCCGCAGCGCACCCCGTTACAGTTGTGCGCGCAAGCTCTTTACCAGTCGACGGAGGGCTTTCTCGTTGCGCCGGTACCATCTCCATTGCCCTTGCTTCACCGCCTCGACTAAGCCAGCCTTGGTCAGAATCGTCATGTGATGTGAAATGGTGGGCTGGGAGAGGCGCACGCGTTCTTGAACATCGCCGGCGCACAAACCGCTGTTCTTTCCCGCCACACTTGCACCGCGCTGTTTGAGAGCGCCGAGGATGCGGCGCCGCGTGGGATCGGCGATGGCATGAAGTGTTCTATCAAGAGACGGAACTGGATTGGTCATGGTGTGAACCATGAATATCCTCTAAATTGACGTCTGTCAATCTATAGGGTCACCAAGCAGACCGTCAGGTCCGCTGTCGCGGAGCCCGCAGCCATTCGATGCGGCTGAATTCAAGGTAGCGCACATCGCTGTCCGGCAACGAACAATTGGATTCGTCGAGTTTGCCGGCCAGAGTGCCACCGCGTACCCAATAACCGGCTTCGTCTTGTTTTAGAACGGTCGCGTCGAGTGGGCCCATGCCGTGCAGTTTGAAAATCACGCGACGATTTACCAGGCGTTCACCAGCGGTCGAAGGCTTCATTTCTTGAGGATCGGGTTGTATCCGTCATTGACCAACCGTGAGCGCATGCCTTCGGCCTCCTTGCTGTCGGCGAAAGGGCCGACCTGCACGCGAAACAATCTGTCGGTGGCCGAATTGTTGGCTACAAAAGCGGGATACTGTTTCTTCTTGAGGGCATCCACCAAGGCCTCGGCATCGTCCTGCTTACTCACCGCCGCAACCTGCACAAAGTAACCGGTGCCCGGAATAGCCGCCATGGGATCTGGAGGGTTGCTGGCCAGTGCAGGCTGCGCAGTTGTTCCGGCGGGAGCTCCCGGGGAGGACGCTGCCCCTTGTCCCGAAGATGGTTGTCCTGCAGTCCCAACGCCGTTGCCTCCCGCATCGGCGGAAGCGGGCGTCAGTTGCGCGTTTGCCTGCTGTTGTTCGACGGCCTTATAGAACGTCATCGGGGTCGGGGAAGGAGCGGCCCCAGCGCCGGCTGGCTTCGAGCCATTGGGTGCGGTTTGTGGCGGAGTCATCCCGCTCGCCATAACGGCTCCGGTGTCAGCCTTGCGCCCGAGCGTGTAGCCGAGCGCGAAAAAGACGGCGCAGATCGTTACCAGACCGAAGAATAAGCCCAGCAGTTTCGCCGTGCCCAGCGTGATTTCAGTATCCTGTGACGAAGCCATAACCACTCCTCAAGAGTTGGCGCAACTCTTGCCGTGCGGCGAAGCAAACTTTGCACAGGAGCATTCGCCGTTTGCTGAAGCCGCTCGCACCTAGGCCGATTTAGCGGCTGGCGTCGTGTCGTCAGCCTTGCCCAGCATCTTCTGCAGGCCCGAGAAAAAGTCGACCGGCACGGGGAAGATGACGGTGGTGTTTTTTTCGACGCCGATTTCGGTCAATGTCTGCAGGTAGCGCAGTTGCACGCTGACCGGTTCGGTGGCCAGGAGGTGGGCGGCGTCCACCAGTCGCTGCGCGGCCGAGAACTCGCCCTCAGCGTGAATAATCTTGGACCGCTTTTCGCGCTCCGCCTCGGCCTGCTTGGCCATGGCGCGCAGCATGGATTCTGGCATGTCGACTTGCTTCACCTCGACGTTGGTCACTTTCACACCCCACGGCGACGTGTGCTGGTCAAGAATGCTCTGCAGGCGCAGATTGATCTTTTCGCGGTGCGCGAGAAGTTCGTCGAGTTCCTGCTCGCCCAGCACGGAGCGCAGTGTGGTCTGCGCAAACTGCGAAGTCTGATAGACGTAGTTGGAAACTTCCACCACGGCCTTGTTGGGATCGATCACGCGCAGGAAGATGACGGCGTTCACCTTGAGCGTAACGTTGTCGCGGGTGATGATGTCTTGCGGCGGCACTTCGAGCGCTTCCTGCCGCAGCGAGACGCGCACGATGCGGTCCATGGGAGCTAGCACCAAAATGACCCCGGGCCCCTTCGCCCTCGGATACAAATGGCCAAAACGAAAAATCACTCCACGTTCATATTCAGCGAGAATCTTGATCGAACTCAGAAAATACAGAGCGATGACGACGGCGGCAATGCCGAAGAAACCAAGCCCAAAGAATTCCATCTCTACCTCCACACTTCGAAACACACAAGTGCCACTGAGGCGGATTGTAACGCAATGGCGCGACAAGGGCGCGGAATTCGGACGCAGCCGGTTGCCTGCGTTGGTGCACGATTTCGGGGACGTTTCAATCAGAGACGACTCAATCAGGAAGAAACTGCCACAGCTCCGGTCGCGACCAGCGGGTCGACCTGTAGCAGAAGTCCGTCGATCCGGCGCACTACCACGGACTTCCCTACCGACACCTCGGAGGATGCGACGGCATCCCAAAGTTCGCCGTGCACAAATATCTTTCCGCGGGGAGAAAGCACAGTTTGGGCGATGCCGGTTTCGCCCACAAGACCCTCCCTTCCAGTTACAACCTTGTTTCGTCTGGCCTTGAAAGCAAGCGCCATCAGGAATGCGGTAATTAATCCCAACGGAATACTTACCGCAAGCGCCGTCAGTAAATGGACCCGCATTTCCGGGATCGGTGAATCCACCAGCAGTAACCCTCCCAGCGTAAGCAGCGTGATGCCGCCAATCGTGAGCACGCCGTGGCTGGCAAACTTCGCTTCCGCGGCGAACAAGGCAAACGCCCCCAGAATCAGCACCAGGGCGGCAAATCGCGTAGGCAGCAAATTCAGAGCAAACGCCGCAATCAAGATGAACACGATGCCCACAGTCCCCGGAACCACCGCACCGGGATGGTTGAATTCGGCATAAAGCGCGAGGGCGCCGATCGCGAGAAAAATGAATGCGATGTTCGGGTCCATCAAATAGCCCAGGATGCGTTCCTTTAAGGTCAGGCCGAACGGGACGATGGGCTGACCGGTCAGCTTGAGCGTGACCTCCTGCCCGTTGAAACGCTTAAAGGACTTGCCTTCCATCTGGCGAAAAAGATCGTCCTCGTTCGAAGCCACGTAGTCGATTAAGTGCAGTGAAAGCGCTTCCTGTTCGGTAAACGATTTGGACTGGCGCACAGTGCTTTCCGCGACGTCCACGTTGCGTCCGCGCCGGGCGGCTACCGAACGCATCAGGGCGGCCGCGTCGTTTTCCATTTTCTGTTTCATCACATCGTCCAGCTGGCCGCCGCCGAGAATAACGGGGTGCGCCGCGCCGGTGTTCGTTCCGGGCGCCATGGCGGCGATGTCCGCCGATTCGAGGATGAAAAATCCGGCAGACGCGGCGCGGCTGCCGCTGGGTGTCACGTAGAGGATGACGGGAACGGAGGAGTTCGTGATCTTCTGGATGATCTCGCGGGTCGATTCGACCAGCCCGCCCGGCGTATTGATTTCGATCAATACAGCTTCGTCATTTCGCCGCTGCGCCTCGTCGATGGCCCTGCCAATATATTCCTCGGTGATGGGCTGAATCGTGTCGTTGACTACGACTTTCAGGATTTCGGCGGAGCAGACAGAACTGAGAACAAGGGCCGCCACGAGCCCGAAAACAATCCGCAAGACTGGGTTGCTTTTAGTGAATCGACAATCGCCCATAGGAATATTGTTACTCTCATTTGTCCATTGCGGTAGACATTTCTTGTTCGGCCTCGCTATTTCCAGGTTCTCCAGGGCCGACCCTACCCCATCCCGGGAGTACCGTGCTCCCGGTAATCAAGCGAGCGCTGCGTTCGTAAGTGAAGTAGGACCACGCCCACTGGATGAAAACCAACACTCGATTGCGGAAACCGATCAGAAACAAAATATGCACGAACAACCACGCCAGCCATGCCAGGAAGCCAGAAATGTGAATCTTGCCAAACTGCGCCACCGCGGCAGCGCGGCCAATCGTCGCCAGGCTCCCTTTGTCATAGTAGTGAAAAGCCGTGCGGGACGCGGGTTCCGGCTCAGAGGCGGAGGCTCGGTTAAGTTCTATTTGTCGGCGAATCAGTTTGGCGACATAACGCCCTTCGAGGATTGCCACCGGCGCCACGCCGGGCAGCATTTTGCCCGACGCGTCTTTCAGAGCGGCCAGGTCTCCGATAACGAAAACCTTCGGATGGCCGGGAATGCTGAGATCGGGATCGACCAGCACACGTCCGGCGCGGTCCACCGGCACGCCCAGCTTCTTGCCGAGCGGCGAAGCAGCCACGCCGGCAGCCCACAAGATGACTGCTGCGTCCATCCGCGTTTCGCCCATACAGATCACTCCCGGCTCGATCCGAGTGACCAGGGCGGAGGTAATCACTTCCACGCCCAGGCGCTGCAGTTGTTCGAGCGCGCTGCGTGAGAGATCTTCGGGATAGGCCGGAAGCACATGCTGCCCGCCTTCGATGAGATGAATGCGAGTGCGCGCCGGATCGATCGACCGGAAGTCGTGAGCCAGAGCGTGGCGGCAGATTTCCGCAAGAGTCCCGGCCAGTTCAACTCCCGTAGGTCCGGCGCCAACCACCACAAAATTCAGCGGGTCACAGCTCTCGCCGGCAAAGGCGCGGCGCTCGGCGAGTTCGAAGGCCAGCAGAACGCGGCGACGGATTTCGAGCGCGTCCTCGATGGTCTTGAGTCCCGGGGCCAGAGCTTCCCATTCATCGTGACCAAAGTAGGCGTGGCTGGCGCCGGCGGCGACGATCAGGGAGTCGTAAGAAATCTCCTGATCTCCGGTTTTCACTATTCGCCGTTCCAGGTCGAAGCCGGTCACCTCGGCGAGTAGCACTTCGACGTTCTTGTGATGGCTCAAAATAGACCGGATCGGTGCAGTGATCTCGCCTGGGGAAAGGCCCGCGGTGGCTACCTGATAGAGCAACGGCTGAAAAGTGTGGTGATTTTTTCGATCGATAACCGTGATTCTTGCGGACGAACGAGCCAAGCGTTCGGCGGCATTGAGGCCACCAAAGCCCGCCCCCACGATCACCACCCGGTGCGCCGCTTGATGTGTACTGTTGCCGTTCATCGCCCCACTCTATAAGATTCAGCGCGATGGCAATCGACTCCACAAGTTCCGCCGCCGAAACCCTGCAACCGGCGTGGGTGCGGTGGCTGCTCCCGTCCGTGGGTGACTTGATTTTCGCCGCACTCCTGGGGCTGCTCGTATTCACAAACCTGTCGGTGCGGCTGTTAGGAGATGCTGGAATCGGCTGGCACATTCGCACCGGACAGCTGATTCTCTCGACTCATGCGATCCCCCGCGCCGATCCATTTTCGTCGACGATGGCTGGCCAGCCCTGGTTCGCATGGGAGTGGCTCTACGACTTGCTCGTCGGCTGGTTGGACACTGCGGCGGGCCTGAACGCAGTCGTGCTTTTCACGGCTTTGATAATCGCCACAACATTCTCGTGGACGTTTCGCCTGCTCCTGCGGCGAAATACTAATTTTCTTCTGGCCTTGGTGCTGGTTCTGCTCGCGGCATCGGCGGCGACGATCCATTTTCTGGCGCGCCCCCACGTGGTGAGCTGGTTGTTCACGGTGGCCTGGTTTTGGATTCTGGAATCATCGGAGCAGGGTTGCCGCTACTCTGATTCCGATTCCTCCGCGCCCTCAGCGGCCGAGATGAAATCCCATCGCACTTGGCCGCTCTGGTTGCTGCCACTGCTGATGGTTGCGTGGGTTAACTTGCACGGCGGATTTCTGGTCGGCTTTGTGCTTCTCGGAATCTACTGGATCAGTGCGGTCTGGCAATCGTTGCGCTCCCCGGGAGATCGCTTCGACGGCGCTCTGCGAAACATCCGGGCAGGGAAGCGCGCTAGAGTTCTGGCGTTTACCGGCCTGTTAAGCGCGTTGGCAACGTTCGTGAATCCTTACGGCTGGAAACTGCACGTTCACATCTATCGCTATCTTTCCAATCGCTTCCTGATGGATCACATCGACGAGTTTCAATCGCCGAATTTTCACGGTGTCGCACAGAAGTGCTTTGCGGGGTTGCCGCTGCTCACGTTGGTGGCATTGGCAGCGAGGAGACGGGAAAGAGAGACACGCCCGAGCCAATTCCTGGTGGTTCTTTTTGCCGTATATTCCGGCCTGTATGCTTCGCGGAATATTCCGGTGTCGTCCCTGCTCTTGATTCTGGTGATGGCACCGTGGTTGTCGGATGCGACGGCAAGGCTTGCGGGGGGATTTAGAAAGAAACTCAGCCGACGAATCGGATTGGACTCTCCCAGCGTCGCGTCCACACCGTTCCTCGATCGAATGCACTCGATCGACCGCAGCCTAAAGGGTCATGTTTGGCCGGTGGCGGCAATCCTTCTCGCCTGCGGGATCGTGGTTCATGGCGGCAGGTTCGGTGGCAGGCAGCTCGCGGATGCCCACTTCGATGCCAAGCGTTTCCCGGTTGAAGCGGTGAATTATCTGGAGCGGAACAATGTGCGGGGCCCGGTGCTCAGTCCCGATTCCTGGGGCGGATATCTAATCTATCGGCTTTATCCGCGAGAGAAAGTCGTGCTCGACGACCGCCACGATCTGTACGGCGAGGAGTTTCTAAAGTCTTACTTGAGGATGATGCATGTTGAGCCAGGCTGGCAAGAGTTTCTTCAGGAGCACAAGCCTGCTTGTGTTGTCCTGCCCAAGGACTCCGCCCTAGCGAGCATTCTGCTGGAAACCACCGGTTGGCAGCCGATCTACAGGGACGATGTGGCGATCGTGTTCGTACAGACTCGGGCAAGCTAAGGAGTAGCCTTTCAAAACACCGGCAGTCAAACCTGCGCGGATACTCCGCGCGCCGAAGTTGCAAGAACGTTCACATTGACAGGGTCTGAGATTCCGCGATATCTTCAGCGGCACGGTCGCTACTACCGTGCATCGTTGTTGTCCACGAATGTCCTGCCATTCAGGGAAGCAACTCTGTGTAAGCCATTCTCCATATCTGAGGACAAAATTCCGATGAATCGAACTCCGGCTGGTCGTTTCTGTGGATTCTCTCTGCTTGCCTGTGCGACGGTGCTGGGTCTCTGCCTGTCGCTTGTAGGCGCACATGCTCAGGACACTGCTGCGGTCACGCTCACAGAGATCAGTTCCGATCCTTTCACCGTTGGTCCGGGCCAGCACGCGACCGAAGTTGAGCCGCATGTGCTAGCCAATGGCGCAACGGAGGTGGCCGCGTTTCAGACCGGACGCATTGCCCCAGGCGGCGCCACCGCCATTGGATGGGCCACTTCCACTGACGGCGGCAGCACCTGGACACACGGATTTCTCCCCGGCTTGACCACCGGAAATGGCGGCGGTCCTTACGATGCGGCCAGCGATCCCGCGGTCGCCTATGACGCCAAACACGCCGTGTGGATGATCGCTACGCTGCCCATCTCGAACACGACCACCACCACGGCCGTGACGGTGAGCCGATCGACAGACGGAGGTTTCACCTGGGACAATCCGGTCAGCGTGACCCCGAAGGTGGATAGCTCCGACAAGAACTGGATTGTTTGTGACAGCACCTCCACCAGCCCGTTCTATGGCAACTGCTACGTGGAGTGGGACAATCCCGATACCGGGGACGGGATTCTGATGAGCACGTCGACCGATGGAGGCCTGACCTGGGGTCCGGCGACCGCGACCGCGAACCACGCCGACGGCATCGGCGGACAACCTCTGGTGCAGCCCAATGGCACCGTCGTAGTGCCCATCGAAACTTCCGGGATTTCCGCTTTCACCTCGACCAACGGAGGTGCGTCCTGGTCCGCTCCCGTCACGGTCTCCAACATTCAGGCTCATCTCGATGCCGGCGGAATCCGCAGCGGCCCGCTACCTTCTGCGGCGATTGACGGCGCTGGTACGGTTTGGGTGGTGTGGGAAGATTGCCGCTTCCGCACCAGTTGCTCCACCAACGATCTGGTTTACAGCACCTCCGCTGACGGCATTCACTGGTCGGCGGTGACGCGAATTCCCATCGACGCCACGACCAGCACGGTGGATCACTTTATTCCTGGAATTGGCATCGATCCAACTACTTCCGGGTCCACTGCTCATGTTGCGGTTCACTATTATTTCTACCCGGTGAGCAAGTGCACGACTAAGACTTGCCGGCTCGCCGTAGGCTACATTTCATCCCACAACGGCGGAACGACTTGGAACGCCCCCGTCCGTCTGACCGGGGCTATGCAACTCGGGTGGCTGCCGAATTCGCAGAACGGCCTCATGGTCGGCGACTACATCGCCACGGCCTTTACCAACGGCGTGCCTCACGGAGTGTTCGCGGTAGCTGCCGCGAAATCCGGCACAACCTTTAGCGAGGCGACTTTTACGGCGCAGGGTTTGACCGTCCCGGAGACCGGTCCGCAATTGTCTTCGGCAGGCGACAAACCGTTGCACAGACTCTCCGACCCAATTGAGAAGGAGAATCCTGAGAGGGGAATTCCGCCCTCGAAGCGCGCGGCTAAGCGTAGCTCGAAATAGGGCACAGCTGTCGATGAGAAGCGGGACACGGTCCGGTGGTCTGGAACTGAGGACGGCTCAGCGGGTCTTGTGAACAACTTCGGGACCAAGTGACCAACTCTTGCGCAGTGCCTGCCTCGGTAAACTAGCGTGAGATAATCAGCTACGTCGCGATGGCCCCGTAGCTCAGTTGGATAGAGCAGCGGTTTCCTAAACCGTTGGTCGGCGGTTCGACTCCGCCCGGGGCCCCCACTTTCAATTGCTTATCTGCAAGGTTTAGCGATCCTCTTATCGCCCTCGAGTAAAAGGCCAGGGCCCCAGTTAGGTCAAGGGCTGGTGCTTGGTGGAAGTTACAGGCCAGCGCTGGCAGCTCGCGCCAGCGGTGCGGTCTGCAGCAGCCCTTCAGCTTCCCGGCCAAAGTACAGCCGGTAAGAGCGGTGAATCCCATACATGACCGGGAATACCACAAGCGCCGCTTGCCAGCCCCAGCGATGGCCTACCAGGTTCACCATCGAAGTCATTCCCGCGCTGACCACGTAATAGGGGAATGACAGCTGTACGATGCTCAGCCAGACCCGGCGCATGGCTGCCCCTTCGGCCACTTTAATGATGCCCGCGACCGGAGCCGTCTGCCCCAGGAAGAAAGCGCCGGTTGCCGAAGCCAGCATCAGCGGTTCCGACGCCCACGCAGCCTTGCCCAGCCAGCCCGCATTCCAGATCAGGTTGGCCACGCTGGTTGCGAATGCCATCATGCTCACGTTGAACAGCATCTGCTCAGGTTTGAACTTGCTCTCCGGTTTGGGCCAGCACTGCACCACCGTGGAAAGGCAAGCGATCGAGACAGCTTCCAACGCGCATAGATTCACGACAGCCATCAGCAGAAACGGCAGGTTGACCGACATGTTGCCGTCAATGCCCGGCAGTTTGATCTTCATGCGGGAAGTTACCGCAGCCAGAATCAGTACAGCCAAGGCATAGGACGGGTGCAGAGTGTGGCTTGCCAGACCGGCGTAGGTAGTGCTGGCAATCGCCGCCAGGACCATGCCACCGATGAACGTTTTCGTTAGCCATGTATTGCGCTTCATGATCGTCTCCTTTCTAGGGTTTACTGCGCACGGCTACTGCTCATCGTCTCCCGCATCGGAGAATGCTCCATCGGCACTCGACACTGTCGCACCCCACACCACACTTGCGGCTTGCGTGCCCGTACCGGTGCTTGAGCCCCAAACCACGCTGAAGGCGCTCAGCACGTTGCTGTTCCAGGGTAGGGAAGTACCCCAGACCACCGAACTACCAGTAATGTTTGTACCCCAGACGACTGACGTGCTCCACACTACCGACGTGCCCCATACCACCGAGTTCCCCGAGACCGTGCCATTGCCCTCGACTATCGAGACGGTCCCGTTGTTCGGGTTATAGACTACTGACGGCGACAATGCCGCGCCCACCGTGGCCGGAGCCAGATCGGTATCGGATACCGCAGTCTGCATATTGAGCAGGCCCGATCCTACGGAAAACAAATCGTAGAAGGCGGTGAAGTTCTGGGACAGATGCGGAACCCAGGCGACGGTAGAGACTGGGAACATCTTGTAGGTGGTCGTCATCAACCGCGCCTTTACCTGGTCCGGAGTCAACGCGCTGTTCTCTTGCAGGAGTAACGCAACCGATCCAGCGACAACCGGCGTTGCCATGCTCGTGCCGCTGAGCGTGAAGTAGTCGTTCTTTCCTTCGTTGCCGGTGACTAGTTCGGACGGAAAAAGCAGCTCCAGGGTGGCGCCGGGTGCCACTAACGAGACGATGTCATTGCCGGGAGCCACAAGATCGGGCTTTACCACGTGATCGTAAGTGGTGGGTCCCTTGGAGCTGTAACTAGCCAGGGTCTCGGCCGACTGCGCCGTGGCGCCGTTGCTCTTCGTTGCGCCCACGGTGATCACGAAGGGATCGTTGCCCGGAGCGGTGATGGTTCCATATCCGTTGCTGCCGTCGATGCTTACACGTCCATAATTGCCCGCCGCCACTACCACCACGATCCCGGCCTTCCAGGCCGATTCCACAGCCTGGCAGAGAGGATCCTGAGTGTAGCTGACGAAGATGCCGCGCCCGAGCGACAGATTGATCACGCGAATGTTGTAAGTGCTCTTCAGCGCAATCGCTTCTTGGATGGCGGCGATTACGGTGCTGTCGGTGCCGGCGCCATTGAGGTCCAGCGCGCGAAGATCCACGAGACTTACGCTCGGTGCAACTCCGATGTAATTCCCGCCTGAAAGATAGCCGTTGCCGCCAATGATTCCGGCAACGTGTGTCCCGTGACCGTATAGGTCATATTTCGCACCGAGCAAGTTCGAGCTCGGTGTGCCCGTGAAGTCCTGATGATAGACCACACGCGAGTGGGACTCGGTTGAATCCTTCAGGTCGGGATGACTGTCGTTGATGCCGCTGTCAATCACGGCCACGCCAATTCCCGCTCCGTTATAGCCTGCATTCCAGGCCGCAGGAACGTTCGTAGCCGCATCGGTGGTGTCATCCAGCCCCTTCATGGGATGGTCGACACTCACGGAAACAATCTCCGGGTCCGCTTCCAGCGCGGGCAACGCGCTCACCGGAATCGTGAGGGCTATACCCTTGACAACGCCGAGCCTATGGTTCAGGCGGGCGCCCAGATGCTGTACTCTGCCCTCTTGCGCCGACTGTGGGATCTGCTTGTATTGCACGATGACCTGCACCATCTCGTTGCCGGCAGCGCCTTGGTGGGCGCGCGCAACCGCGGGCGCGAGGTCTGGGGCGAATTTGCCTACAAGCCGACCATTGCCCTCCAAGACCTGGGCGAAGGCGGCCTCGGCCACCAGGAGCACCAGGAGCATGCTCAAGCGTTTTCCCCAGGCAGCGCTGTGGCGCTCACCTCGACCTGGGCTCTTTGCTTTCAAAGTCTGCGACATAAATCTCACCTTTCGGAAGCGCAACGAACGAATGTGGCACGAAAGCCGTTCCACGACTCGGCTTACCTGTTGCACGGGCGGGGCCAATCGAAATCCCGCAAGTTGTTGTAATGATTGGATATTACGTCAGTCCTCGGGAGTGGTATTGGGCCACTCTGTCCCTTGCTCCCGGGCGCGGGACAGTTTGTCCCGAAGATCTGGTCGCGGTATCGTTACTTCGGTTTGCTCTTTTGGTTACTCGCCGCAAGGGATGAGTTTGTCTCTCGCGTGTATGGCGCACCGTGGCGATTCAGGTCCACAGCGGACGGCTGGGTTTATCGCGCCGCTGCTGCTTCGGTTTTTGTTTGGGGCCGCGCACTCGTCGGCAGGATTTGCGGCAGGGCTGCCATTAAGCGCTGCGTGTACTCGTGTTTGGGATGCGCGAAGATCTGCTCGGTCGATCCACACTCTACGATCTCTCCCTGATGAAGGATGGCGATGCGATCGCAAATCCCCGCTACCGATGCCAGATCATGAGAAATGTAGAGAATAGCCATTCCCGTGGAGCGATTCAGTTCACGAAAGAGCGCAAGAATTTCCGCTTGCGTAATCACGTCGAGAGCGCTGGTGGCTTCGTCGGCGATCAGCAGCGCCGGGCGATGCATGACTGCCATGGCAATCAGTACTCGCTGCGCCTGCCCCACGCTCATCTGCGCGGGGTATTTACGCAGAAACTCTTCGTTGCCAGGCAGGGAAACGCTCTGCAGAGAAGCTCGGATTACGTTTGCGCAGTCCGCGTCCGTGCCGCAGGCGTGAGCCCTCCACGCTTCCCGGAGCTGGGTTCGGATTCTTAACGCTGGATTGAGAGCAGACAGCGGACTTTGCAGGACCAGCGCGACCGCCCGCCCCCGCAGAGCACGCAGTTCGCGCTCTGATAGTTGTAAGAGCTCAGAGTCTTGCAATCGAATCGAGCCTTCGGTGTGTGTGTGTTTCTTATCGAGGAGCCCGAGAATCGACATGGCCAGCGTGCTCTTGCCCGAGCCGCTTTGTCCCACGAGTCCCAGAACTTCGCCCTGCTGGATTTCGAACTGCACGTCGCGCAGAACCGGCGGCTTGCCCGCGTAGCGCACGGAGATGCGCGCGGAGAGCAGATTCTGGTTTTGCGGAGGGAACGACATGCTGATCTTAACCTCAGGTTATTGGTCGGTTTTCAGATCTGTGTGAGTCCGCGTACATCCGTCGCAACGAAGTTGATCTACTTCGCCGCAACCGTAAGCCGCTCCGCATTCCAAAAAGTTTGCGGCGACAGAATCACGGGCGAAGCTCCGTGCACCGTCATCGCAACGGCGGACAGCGCGTTCTTGTTGATCAGGAAGATGAACGGTTCCTGCTCCTCCGCGATCTCCTGCACCCGATCGAAAGCCTCTTTCCTTTTCTTGGCATCGCTCGATGACGCCTGCGCCCGCATGAGGCGGTCAATCTCCGCCTCCCACGCGGTTTCTGGAGTTTTCTGCTGTGGGTTCCATTGGTGATTTTCAGAGGAGCTCAACCAGACGTTCATCTCGCCATTCGGATCGAGATCCACATTCGTCAAGCCTAGAATTATCGCCTCGTAGTCGAAGCTCTGCGTCATGCGCTCGATCAGGGAAGGGAAGTCCAGCGTGACCACGTTCACGTGGATGCCGATTTTCTGCAAGTCATCCTGTATCAGAACCGCCATGCGTTCCCGGGTTTTGCTGCCGGCATTCGTGATGATTGAAAACACAACCTCGTTGCCGTCTTTGTCTTTCAGAGCTCCGTTTTCCATGCGGAAACCATCGGCCTGGAGCGCCTTCAGAGCGGCGTCGGGACTGCATGTATGGGGCTTGAGGGTGCTGTTGAACCAGAACTTATTCGCGGGCGAGAACGGTCCCACGGCCGGTTGCGCATGCCCGTGGAAAACGATGCGGCTTAAGTCCTCGCGATTGATCGCTTCCGAAATCGCTCGCCGGAAGTTCACCGAGCGAAACCAGTTCTTCTTGTAATTTGGGATCGGCGACTTCGCAACTTCGTTAAACCATAACTGCTCGCTATCCAGCGACGGACCCGCATCGTGCACCAGTTGCGGAGAAGTCGCCGCCAGTTTGTCGAAATATTCGCTGTCGAGGGAGTTGATCAGATCCAGTTCTCCGCGTTTGAAGCGCAGCATCTCCACATCGCGGTTGGGCTGTATATCCAGCCGGATCGAATCCAGATAGGGTAGCTTCCGTCCTTGCTCGTCGGTCTTCCAATAGTTTGGATTGCGCTTCAACAGCAATGTGGATCCCGGTTTGTAGTCGGCCACCACGAACGGCCCAAGCACCGCCATTTCTTTCCTGGAGGACCGCTCGGAGAGAATCGCCACTTGATCAAAAAGGCGATCTAGTCCGGCTACGGGTTCGGGAAACGTGATCGAAATCTGAGTTGGTGAGATTACCTTCGTTTCCACGTTGCCAACACCCGAACGAAAAGCGTCGCCGGTCGGCGAATGGAGCGCGGGGTCCATCAATTGCTGCATGGTGTACGCCACATCTTCAGCGGAAAAACCAGTGCCATCGGAGAATGAAATTCCGCTGCGCAAGCGGAACGTGATTTGCCGCCCGTCTTTTGAGACTTTCCAGGATTGCGCCAATTCCGGCTCAAGTTCCTGAGTTTGCCGATTCACGCGCACCAGCACTCCTCCCGTCAGATAACGGACTGCGGCGGAGGACTCGTCTTCCACCTTCAAAGGATCAAACGTCTTGGGCTCGGTGCGCAGACAAAATCTAAGTTCGCCGCCCCCTTGAGCCACGGCCTGCCCCAGCAGAGATCCCAGGCAGATCGCTATAACGGCGAATGCCCTACCGCGTGTGGCGGCCTTGTTTTTGATTCTGTGCTTGTGCATCATGCGGCCACTTCCTCCTGCCTGGACAGCAAAAATTGAAACGACGTCACGACCACAACCAGCAAGATCAGCGGCACAAACTTCCAGGGCTCTTCACCCACCGAAACTAGGCCCTCCAACTCCTTCAGCAGACTTCCCCAGGAAGGCATTGGTTCGGCTACGCCGAGTCCGAGAATACCCAGGTTGGCCTCACTCAAAATGAAGACTGGAATCGAAATCCAAAATTGCGCATAAAGCACGGGCCGCAAGTTCGGCATCACATGCACCCAGAACAATCGTTGTCCGGGAAGTCCCGCCGCTCGCGCCTGTCGCACGAAGTCCGACGAGCGCAACGATCCCGCAGTCGCGCACAACACTCGCGCCCCAGTCGTCCAGCCCAAGAGTCCAAGCAGCATGAAAGTCACCAGCACCGAAACCATCGGGGACACATTCAGCGGCATCAGGGCCCGTGCCGTGATCAGTAAGAACAACCACGGCAGCGATAAAAATAGATCAGTCACGGCCATCGCCATACGCGTCCAATTTCCGCCCAAGTATCCCGCCAGTCCGCCGATCAACGCTGCCATCAACGTGGACAGCAGTGCCGCGGCCGGAGCCAACAGCAGCGAGATTCTGGTTCCATAGAGCACGCGAGCAAACCGGTCACGCCCAACGTCATCTGTTCCCAGCCAGTGTGCTCGCGATGGCGGCGCATCCGTCGCTTCGCGGTACTGCTTGGCATAGCCCGCCGGAGCCAACCAGTTCGCGGCCAACGATGCGCCCAGCATCAGCGCCAAAACCACACACGCCAGCTTCTGCCACGGATTCATGCTTCCTGTCTCCGGACCATGTGACCGATTACATCTGCTCCGGAATTGGCCAGCAAGGTTACCAGCGTCACCAGGATCGTGATGTTGACCAGCAAAGGTAGATCGCGGGCCAGCGCCGCCTGCCAAGCCAGTTGCCCGATGCCCGCAAGCCCGCACAGAGCTTCCACTGGGATTGCCGCCCCGACCGCCATGCTCACCGATACTCCGGCTACTGCCAACAACTGCGGGGCCACCACCGGCACCACATGCCAGAAGAGAATCCGTGCTTCCCCTAGCCCTTTTGCTTTTGCCGTGGTGATGTGGGGCTGGGAATAGGACTTGGCCAGAAGATTTCGCGAATACCGGTACACGCGCGGAAATACGACCAGCGCAATCGCCAGTGCGCCCGGCACATTCCACAGCACCGAAAGCAATGCCAGCACCGCGGCCGGAATACAAAGAAATGCTCCGCTCACCAGAGTGGTCAATGCATCGAAAGCGGCAAGCCGCAACCACGTTGCTGTTAAGGCCAGTGTGAGAGCCGCAGCCCAAGCCAGTCCGAGGCCAAGGATTAGCAAACGCAGAGTGAGGGGCGCACGTTCGCGCAGCAGGGTACGCACTGGTTGTCCCAGGGAGAGCGACGTTCCAAAGTCCCCATGCACAGCTCGTTTCATGTACGACAAATAGAACCAAAGGATGTTGCGGTCTTGATGCCTGGCCTCTCGCAGGGCTTGTAAGCTCGCACCGTTTAGATGTGGATCAAGAGCGTGTTCGTCCGTCTCGAAACCCGGGGCGAGACGCACCAACGTGGCAGAAAGCAGCCCGCCAAGAAGGACAGTCGCCACCAGCGACAGCGCGTGTCCGGCAATTTGTTTTCTCAACATCTATTTCACCGAGGCCCCATGCGCCAGAACGTCTGGGCGGGCGGCCGCTTCCGCATGGTGGATCTGTTTCACGGAGTACATTCGCCGGTCCGCTTCGGCCAGAAGGGCTTCCACGTCATATCCATTTTCTGGGCAGAATGCCGTTCCCACGCTCAGGGTGATCACTTCCCGTCCGCAAGTATGACGTCCCGCCTCAATGGCTGCCTGGTTCAGCCGGCTTGCTTTTTCTAACGCAGCTTCCGGCGTGAGACCGGGCGCGGTAATCACGAATTCGTCGCCACCCATTCGCGCTACGTAGTCGTAACCCCGGCAAGCTTCCTTCAGCCGGATACTGAACTCCCGCAGCAGTTTGTCTCCCTCCAGATGTCCGAACGAATCATTGATCTTCTTTAGGCCGTCGATGTCGCAGACCATGACGGCGAGCGAGGTCTTCATGCGCCGGCACCGTGCCACTTCCTGGGCCAGGTGCACGAACAGTGATCGCGCATTGGGTAGCCCCGTCAGGAAGTCCGTGGTTGCCGAACTCTCCGCCTGTTGATACTTCAACGCGTTCTCCACCGAGAGCGCTACCTTCGAGGCCACGGCCAGCAGAATTCGCAAGTGATCCGGCGTGAATGCGTCCGGGGTAGAATGGTACATGGCCAGCACGCCCACTACGCCGTTCAGTCCCTCGAGGGGAACAGCGAGCGCCGAACACAGGGTGGCGTATTTTTCCGGATCGGCCACGTAGCCCGCTTCCACCTGAGGATTGCCGTTGATAATGGGCTTGCAATTCTCTGCCACCCATCCGCACAAGCCTTCGCCAACGCGGATTTTCAGCGACGACAAAACGCGAAAATTTTCGCCACTCACCAGTTCCGGCAGCAGCCAGCCGTTTCGGTTCACGAATACCGCGATGGAGTCGTAGAGAATTAGCTTGCGCAGCCGCATCGACAGCACTGACAAAGTTTCACTCAGGCTCAGCGAGTTCCCCAAGTCCTGGCTCAACTCGAACATGGCTTGCGCCTCTTGCCGGGCCGACGCGATCGATGTCAGGAAGTCCGCCTCAGGCTGTGAGTTCTCCGTACCTTTCTCGAATCCCGTTGCCGGAGCCAAACCACGTTCCACGCGCAGCCCTTTGGAGAAGCCTGAGGGAACGAAGCCGGCCTCGTGAGTTTGCGCGATGCTTTCCAGGGCCACATAGCGCTGCTCCAGAATCTCCACCAACCTTGGGTCGAACCACGAGCCCGCTTTCTCTTTGACCTTGCCCATGGCCTGATCTAACGGCATGGCCGGACGGTATTGCCGATCCGAGGCCAGCGCGTCCAGGCAATCCACCACCGCCAGAATCCGCGCTCCGATGGGAATCTGCTCACCGCTGAGGCCGGCTGGGTAGCCAGTCCCATCCCATCTCTCGTGATGCGAACGCACAATGGGCGATACGGGATAAGGGAAAGCTACTCGATCGAGAATTTCTGCGCCCACCAGAGGGTGCACTTTCATTTTCTCGAACTCTTCCGGGGTAAGCTTGCCCGGCTTGTTGATGATGTGCTCGGGTACGGCAAGCTTTCCGATGTCATGCAGCAATGCCGCCGCTCGCAAAGCTTCGATCTCGTCCGGCGACAGGCCAATCTCTTTTGCGATTTCTACCGCATAAGTCCGCACCCGCTGCAGATGCGTGTGCGTCGTGTGGTCCTTGGCCTCGATGGCCAGTGCCAGAGCCTCGATGGTTCGCATGTTCAGCGAGGCAATCTCTTCCACATGCCGCTTCTCGATTTCCACCCGGTCTTTTTCCGCTTCCAAGCGTCCCAGGTACAGGCGATAGGAGCGGTACACCCAATAGATCAGCGGCAACTCTAGCAACGATGTCTGCCAGCCCAGTTGCCGATTGATAATTCCAACCAGTCCCACCGCCGCCGCTCCGACCAGGTAGTAAGGAAAAGACCAGAAGTAGCATTCCGACCATACCTTCCGGCTCGACTTGGCTTCGGTGAGAGCGATGACAAACGAGATCGGCAGAGTGTTCGCCAGGAAGAAAACGAGCGCCGCCAGCATGAGTGGAATGGGTTTGTTGGCTCCCAGTCTGCCCGCAAGCCAGTGATAGCTCACGTAACATAATGCGCTGGCATTGGCCATCATTCCGAACACATTGAATGCGACCTTGATCGGATCCAGCTTCTTCCGCGCGTGCCACACGCTCTGCACCAGAGTTGCGGTACACCCAATGACGAGTGTCTCTGGGAGGCCCAACTCCACTACCCCCAGAAGAATGAAAAGAAAGTTGACGGACATCGTGCCGTCAATGCCTGGCAATTGCACTTTCAAGCCGGAGGCCAGGATCGCCGCCGCCAAATAAAACAGAAATCGGGTCAGATCGGTGGACTGCCAGTGCCAACAGGCAGAGCACAGCACCGCTATTCCCAGCGAGGCGGTAACCCCGACAAATAGTTTCGTACGAGTCGACATTCCGTCGTTTGTTCTGTATTCGGTCCGAAACAGACTCCTTCGCTTGCGTGGGAGAGTTCTCTCACGCAACCTTCGGTCCCGCTTGGCCAGTGAAAATCCTATTGGTGTTACAGGGATTTAAGTAGCTTACTGACGTAACGAACGCTAAGACGGCTTGTGCTGTTTGGCAATTGACGTGACCGGGATTCTGGTTCCGTCAGTTGCGGTAACCAATTACTTTCGTAAGCATCCGAGGGCGCATAGTTCCTGCAATATCGGTTCTCTGTGTCAAGATCGAGTCCAAACGCGGAGAATGGCACTGTTAAATCTCAGCCCACAACCTCAGGCACCGGCCACCGGCCTAAAACGGCCGGACAGCGAAGCCCTGCCCGCTGCCGCTCCCGATGCCCGATCGGTCACCGGAACTGCTGTGTTCTCCGCCGATCTTAATGGCAAAATCACCGGCTGCAACGAAGCCGCACTGGAACTATTCAGCCAAACTCGCCAGGAAATTCTTGGGAAAACTCTTTCAGCCTTCGCTTCGTTCGAGAATATTTCGGAACAACTTCGACTGCACGAAGCCATGCTCGCTGCGGTTCTGAAGGACGGTGAATATCGCTCTCGACGCCAGTTTCAGTCCAAGTCGGCAAAAACCTTCAGCGCAGAGTTGTGCGTTACGCTTCTTCGCGACGGAAGTTCCACGCCGACGGTGATGGTCGTTCTGCTCTCTGTGGCGAAAGAAAAACCAGGCACAGAAGCAGGACCCATCAAAGAGCAAGAGGGCGGCGCGGAAGAGGAAGAGGAGCCGGCACATATCGTTTCTCGTGAGATTGACGGCGGTGTTTTCATCATAGCTAGTCCCCTGATGCATCGATTCATGCGCATGGTGGACCGGGTTGCAGCGCACACTGAGGCCGTACTCATTACTGGCGAAACGGGGACCGGCAAGGAACTCATCGCCCGCACGATTCACCAGGCCTCTCACCGCCGCAGCCGGCCTTGGGTGGACATCAACTGCGCTGCGCTCCCGGAAAATCTGGTAGAGAGCGAATTATTCGGCTATGAGAAAGGCGCGTTTACCGGTGCCGACGTGTCCAAGCCCGGTCTGTTCGAACTTGCCGACAAAGGCACGCTCTTCCTCGACGAAATCGGTGAACTGCAGCTGCAAACGCAGGTGAAGCTCTTGCGCGTGCTCGATGGATACCCGTTCTATCGCCTGGGCGGCCATCGCAAGATCAAAGTCGATGTCCGCATCGTCGCCGCCACTAACCAGGATCTCGATGCCGCAGTTACGGCGGGCCGCTTTCGCCAGGATCTTTTCCATCGGCTCGGGCAGTTTCAACTTCGCGTGCCTCCGCTGCGGGAGCGCCCCGAAGACGTCGTCGCTTTGGCCGAGCACTTTCTCAACTTGAAGAAGCCAGGCAATTCCTATACACCGGAATCCATCTCCTTTTTGCTCTCGCATTCCTGGCCCGGCAACGTCCGCGAGTTGCGCAACCTGGTGGCTAGAGTTGCGGTGGAGTCAATCCATTCCGAAATTCAAAAGCCTCAGATCGTAGCCGCGATGTCGGGCAGTCCGGTCGCGCTCCGCCAGTCCGCGTCTATGCCGGTCGGCAACCTTGACAGCATGGAAGAACAAATGATCATCCGGGCGCTGGAGCACAGCGGCGGCCATCGCAGCCAGGCCGCGGAACAGCTGGGGATCTCCCGCCGCACTCTCAGCCGCAAGCTGAAGGAGTACAACATCAATATCAATCCCGGCGAGGGCGGGAACTCACTGGGCTTTATCAGTCTCGAGCAGCAAAAGTTCTTTCGCGCCCGAATCCAGCTCTCCGTGACGGTGAAAAATCAGCAGGGCGAGGAAGTTTGCGTTCAGGGCGTAAACCTCAGTACTGGCGGCATGGGACTCGACGGCCTGAAGGAACCGATGCGCTTTGCGGGACTGCTCGATGTGAGCTTTCCACTGCCCGAGAGTGAGATCATTTTTCGCGCGAAGGCTCGCATCGTTTGGATCGGCGATGAATCGCGCGTCGGTCTTCGCTTTGCCGTCATCGATCCCGCACTTTTTGAGCAGCTCCAGCACTGGACCAACAAAAAGATGAAGGACGAAGGCTGGGACTTGCCCGCCTGACCTCCGTCGGGACTATTGGCCCGCTCCGGCGAGCTAGTGCACCGGCGCAGGCTGAGGAGTCGCCTGCGGAGCCGTTGCACCGGGACTTGAAAAGTTCACCTTCGGAACTTCGCGCGATCCTGGGGAGGCTTCGAAGTATGCTTCGTTCGGCTTGAATCCTGCAATCCCTGCAAAAAAGCTGTTAGGGAACTGCTGCACGTAAGTGTTGTAGTCGCGCAGAGTGTCGTTGTAGCGCTTGCGCTCGACCGCAATGCGGTTCTCGGTGCCGGCGAGTTCATCCTGCAAACGCAGGAAATTCTCGTTGGACTTCAACTGAGGATAATTCTCCACCACTAGCAGCAAGCGCCCGATCGCGCCGTCAAGCTGCCCGTTGGCTGCGATCTTCTCTTGCGGAGAGCCCGCGGAAAGCAGGGCAGAGCGCGCCTTCGCGATATCGCCGAACACCGTTACTTCTTGCTGTGCGTAGCCCTTCACCGTCTCAACTAGATTTGGGATGAGGTCGGCGCGGCGCTGCAGCACGATGTCCACCTGTGACCAGGCTGCCTTCACACTCTCGTTCTTGCTGACGAGCGTATTCTTCACGCTCACGTATTGGCCAAAAGTAAACAGGACCACCAGCAATAGAAATACCACGATAACCGCGATGACGATCAGAACCTTGCTCATGAGATTCTCCTGATAAGCTTCGGAAAACTTACTTGGGACCGACTGTACCCGAGTCCAGCATTCTATCAACAGCGGCGGTCACCTGCTCTACCGCGGCGAGGTATCGTGAAAAAACATCCGCTACATCGAGGTTCTTGCGATCTAACTTTCGTTCCCTAACATCCAGCACCTGCAGAATGGCTGAGGCATCAAACCCAATCTGCTTTGACAAAACCTGTACCGCATCGCGCTTTCCAACCGGAGCCTCGTGACCGAGCACCATAAGCGCATGGCGAAAAAGTGTAGCGAACGACGACACCGATCGTACCAGCAGATCCCAAAGGCGAGAGTCCTTGCCGGAAGCGAGAAGCAGGTGCTGGCGCAGCAGCGCGAGTTTCTCCCGCAGCTCGTATTCCACCTGAACCCGGTGCAGATTCGCCGGAATCGATAAACTCTTCACCACGTCCTCGCCGAACAGAACACGGCGATGCTGTTGCATGTCCAGCAACTCAATCGTAAATACGTCAGTGGAGTGCTCGATCTCATCGCGAGTCATAAACAAGGGCGGTGGCTGCTTTTGCGCGTCCCACCACTTCACGGCAGGTGCTAGCGCCTGCAACGCTGCGAACGAACTGTCCCGAACCACGCAGAACAGATTGACATTAGAGAGCTCGGGATGAAAGTCTCCCGCGACCGCCGATCCGAACAGGATCACACTTTCAAGGTTCGCTCCAGCCGCTTCTCGCAACCGGCCGACAAATTCGCTAATCTTTTTCTCCGGGATCATGTTAAGTCCTCGCTCGCTACCAGCTGCTGCTGGCCCCGCCGCCGCCGGAACTGCCGCCGCCGAATCCGCCAAAACCACCACCTCCGCCAAACCCGCCTCCGCCCCCGCTAAAACCCCCGCTACCAAACCCACCTCCACCACCGCCGCCGAACATTCCAGAAAACAGAATCCAGAAAAGTATGCTGCGAAGCGGAGTAAGAAGAACGATGAGTACGATGACAATCAGTAGTATGATTCCCCCGGCGGATATGCCTCCGCCGGGCCGCCGCACCGGCCCCGCCGGAGCATGCGTGAGTTGCGGAGTGGTGACCTCAACCCCAGCATCCTGCGCGATGGTCTGCGCGACCCGCGAAGTTACCAGCAGTAACGCCTGGCTATAGCTTTCCGCCTGCATGAGCGGAACCGCTTCCCGCTGAAATCCACCCACCTTGCCGTCGGGCAGGATTGGCTCCAGCCCGTAGCCAACTTCAATGCGGGCGCGATGGTCGTCAATGGCATATAGAATCAGCACGCCGCGGTTGGTGGATTTATTTCCAACTCCCCATTGATGAAAAAGATCGACCGCGTAACTTTCTACGTCGGTGCCATCGAGCGAGTGGATGGTCACCACCGCAATCTGGGCGTGCGCCTTTTCCTCGATCTGCCGGCAGATATCGTCCATCTGCGTGATCGTGTTCTGATCCAGAACGTGGGCAAAATCGTTGACGTAATCGGTGGGCTTGAGCTGAGCGACCGGCTCAGCCTGGGCTCCCAGAGCCAGTAGCAGCACACAAGCCACGCCCAGCCACGATTTTCTGCGCGGAGTCATCGGAAGACAGGATTGTACAGGACCGGAGACGCTACCTCTTTCGGATCACTTCGACAACGTCGCGCGCTCCGTGCAGAACAGCGACAATCTGTAGCGTGTTTGGGAGGCTTCGATACACAATTAGGTATTGACCGACCGGCCAGAATCGCACGTCCCGCTCGGTGAGATCGGATCGCGTATGTCCCATTCGAGGGCGTTTCGCCAGCATCTCAAATGCCTCGAAAGACTCATCCTCCAACTTGTTAGCCGCAAGTACATTGTCCGAGCCGATGAAGTCCCAAATGTCTTGTAGGTCTTGCAACGCGTCCGGGGCAAGAACATACGGAAACATCGCCTCTACTTCACTCTTCTTGCCCGTCGCAGTCGCGCCCGAGCCTCGGGTCCGGGAACGCCTTCGCCTCGATCCAGTTGCTCGATGCCCCGGTCAATCTTCCGCCTCACCTCTGCCAATCGCTGCTGCTTGAACTGTTCCCGTTCCTCCAGCAGCCGCAGTCCCTCGCGGATTACCTCCGAGGCAGACGCATAGCGTCCGCTTTTTACTTTATCGTCTACCATTTGTTCCAGTTCTGGCGTTAGAGAGATGTTCATTAGGTTGTGCCTTGAATGGCAGTATGTCTTGAATAGCATGAAATGTCAATAAATAGCATAAACTGTTACACGTCGGCAGAGATGACGCTAAGCTTCATCGCTCAGCTCGGTTCTTAGTTGCCACTATCTTAACCCTCCGCGTGCATAATCATCATTCCGCGGCTATGACTTCCAGAAGCCCGTGCGGTATCATCAAGTTGATGTCCACCACGCATCCCTTTCAAACCGACGACCCGCGCCTCGCACCTATTCACGCCAAAGTGCTGGCCGGTGAGCGCCTCGACGCCGCCGATGCCCTCACTCTTTATCGCACGGGCGACATCCTTGCCGTGGGCTGGATGGCCAATCATGTCCGCGAGCGCAAGCACGGCGACAAGACTTATTTCAACGTGAATCGCCACATCAATCCCACCAACGTTTGCGTCGCGGCCTGCCGCCTCTGTGCCTTTGGCCGCAAGAAGGACACTCCCGGCGCCTACACCATGGCACTCGATGAGGCTTTTGAAACCGCCGCTTCTGGATACAGCGAGGCCGTTACCGAGTTTCACATCGTCGGCGGATTGCATCCCGATCTGCCGTTTCAATATTTTCTCGATCTTTGCTCCGGCCTCAAGCAGCGCTTTCCGCAGGTGCATCTCAAGGCTTTTACCATGGTCGAGGTCGCATATCTCTCCAAGCGCGCCAAGCTATCGATTCGCGAGACGCTCGAACAGCTCAAAGCCTCAGGCGTGGATTCGCTCCCCGGCGGCGGCGCCGAAATTTTCGCCGACCGCGTGCGCCACATCATCTGCGACCACAAGATCGATGGCGATCAGTGGCTCGATACGGCCAGACTTGCACACCAGATTGGGCTGAAATCGAACGCGACCATGCTCTACGGCCACGTCGAGAACGACGAAGACCGCGTCGACCACCTGCTCAAGCTGCGCGCCCTGCAAGACGAAACCGGCGGCTTTCAGACCTTCATTCCGCTGGCTTTTCATCCCGATAACACCCCGCTGCAGCATCTGCCGAAAACCACCGGCATGCTCGATATCAAGCAGATCGCGGTCAGCCGCCTGGTGCTCGATAACTTCCCGCACATCAAATCCTATTGGCAGATGATGACCGCCAAGATCGCGCAGATCTCGCTCCGCTTCGGCGCCGACGATATGGACGGGACGGTGATCGAAGAAAAAATCTACCACGACGCAGGCGCGACCACCCCGCAAGGCATGCGACGCGAAGAGATAGAACGCCTGATCCGCGCTGCGGGGCGAGAGCCCATCGAGCGCGACACTCTCTATCGCCCCGTTACACGGACGGAGACGTCGGTTACGGTTGCCGTGTAAATAAGGCTGGACTATTCACGCAGATCGTCAACCGACATTTCGACATCTCTCAGAATAGCGCGCAGCAGCCCTGGACCAATCGTCTCGCCGGAATGAACCGGCACGACTGTTGCTCGACCGTCCGAATGTCTCAGGAAAGTGTGGCTGCCTTTTGTGCGGATGATTCGAAAGCCCGCGCGTTCAAGGAGGCGAATAATCGCCTTGCCCTTGAGACGGGGAAGGCGGGTCATATCGAGATTTGTTGAACCCCGACCAGTTCAAGCGAACTGCGTCCGCCGCCATCCTCGCTCTGCAAGCACAACTCAACTGCCTCACGCATTCGTTTCATCAGCGTGTCCAGAGTCTTCGCTTGAGTGTGGCAGCCTCGAAGAGCGGGAACTGTTCCGACGTAATAACCATCCTCGTCTCGTTCAATCACAACCGTGAATGTTCTCTGACTCTTCATCACCAGGCTCAGCATCAATTCTATCATCGGCACTTCTGGCCTTCCGGATGTGCGCTCGACACAAAGTGGCCGGAGGAGGGAATGCCTTGCTCCGGCCACCGGGAAGCAGAAAATGGAAATTGGAAGCCCTACAGCTTCTCGTAAAACGCGCAAGCAGAACACGAAATATAAATCCCGCCCGGTATGTTGCGCTCGCGGTCCTTCATGCGCTTGACGATCCGCGTCGTCTTGCCGCACTTGGGACAATCCGTGCTCTTGCTCGTGTCCATCACCTTCTTACGGTCCGCCGTTTTTGCGATCTTCGCGCCTACTGCCATGGTTCATTTCTCCTGATGTTTCGATGTGTGCGCAGCGTGATCCACTCGATTTTACCCGCGGATGTTGTGGATGGGATGTTTCAGAAAGTGCAACCCGAAAGCTCAGCCCGGAAACCGCAATCCACTCTGGAAGATTTCTATCGATAGCTGCGTCTTGTTTCTCTTCCGTCGTCTTTGATTTTACAGTAAGGCGTGCCGGCTGTCTCGGTCAGCCCGCCGCCCTGTTGTTGCAACGAGAAAATGTCGTATTAACTGCAACGAGATTCTGTCACCCCCATCGATTAAGTAACGGCTGCCAGAGCGGGGCGGCCGGAGAGGTTATAGACGCGGAGCGTCGGGGTTTTTCTTTTCTGCGCCGAGGTCAGGAGCTGCGGGCGTCGCTGGGGGTGTTCTTCCAGCGGCC